>Ga0302202_10000069_pt1 | contig 108390 bp, 57 predicted proteins | sample II_Bog_N3_3_FD_194579 | JGI IMG/M metagenome (GOLD analysis project Ga0302202, IMG submission 194579) | Peat permafrost microbial communities from Stordalen Mire near Abisko, Sweden - II_Bog_N3_3 | ecosystem: Environmental > Terrestrial > Soil > Wetlands > Peat | place: Sweden: Abisko... | reverse complement strand
TCCAGGCGATGTTGTCCTGGCAGAACACCGAGGACGTCGATCTGGCGCTCGGCGACATGACCCTGCAAGGCGTCGGGGTGACCAGTCGCACGGCCAAATTTGACGTGCTGCTGGACATGACCGAGGTCGGTGATCGTCTGTTCGGTACTCTGGAATACGCCACGGCGTTGTTCGACGAGTCGACCATGCAGCGTTGCCTGGGTTACCTGGAAGCCATGTTGCGTGGGATGGCGGCCGATGAGCGGGCGCTGGTGGCAGAGATTCCATTGCTCGACGATGAGCAGCGCCAGCACTTGTTGGAAGGCTTCAATGCTACCGCGGTCGACTATCCGCAGGATCTGACCCTGCATGGCCTGTTCGAGGCGCGGGTTGCCAGTTGTGGTGACTCGGTAGCGGTCGTCGACGAGAAGGGCAGCCTGACTTACGACGCACTCAATCGTCAGGCCAACCGTATCGCTCATCGTCTGATTGGTCTGGGCATTGGTCCGGATGATCGGGTAGCGATCTGCGTCGACCGTAGCCTGGAAATGGTCGCGGGGCTGATGGGCATTCTCAAGGCCGGCGCCGCCTATGTGCCGCTGGACCCGGATTATCCGATTGATCGTTTGACCTACATGCTGGAGAACTGCGCTCCTGCTGTAGTCCTCACCCAGGAAGCCTTGCGTGCGGTGCTTCCAGCCAGCAACGTACCGGTGCTGTTGCTCGATCCTGAGCATGCCGAGCGCGAAGGTTTCCTCGCACAACCGGATAGCAATCCGCTGCGGGCTGAAGTCCGCCCAGAGCATCTGGCCTATGTCATTTACACCTCGGGTTCGACCGGCCAGCCGAAAGGCGTGATGAACGAACACCGTGGCGTGGTCAACCGCCTGTTGTGGATGCAGGACGAATACGGCCTGGATGCCTCGGACAGCGTATTGCAGAAAACACCGTTCAGCTTCGACGTCTCGGTCTGGGAGTTCTTCTGGCCACTGTTCAACGGCGCACGGCTGGTGATGGCGCGTCCAGGCGGTCATCGTGACCCGGGCTACCTGCGCGAAGTGATTCGCGAGCAGAACATCACCACCTTGCACTTCGTGCCGTCGATGCTGGATCTGTTCCTCGCCCATGGCGAGGCCGGGGGTAGCGGTTTGCTGCGAGTAATGTGCAGCGGTGAAGCGCTTCCGGGGCATCTGGTTCGGCGCTTCAAGCAGCAGTTGCCGGAAGTCGGCCTGTTCAACCTCTACGGTCCGACTGAAGCAGCCGTGGACGTCACGGCCTGGGATTGTGCCGGGCCGTTGGAGCAGACCCCTGACAATACGCCCATCGGAAAACCAGTGGCGAACACCCGTATCTATCTGCTTGACGCTCATCGTCAGCCGGTGCCAATGGGTGTGGCAGGCGAGCTGTATATCGGTGGTGTACAGGTGGCTCGCGGCTACCTGAACCGTCCAGAACTGAGCGCCGAACGTTTCCTCGACGACCCGTTCAACGTCGGGCGTATGTATCGCACCGGCGACTTGGGTCGCTACCTGCCGGACGGCACGGTCGAATACCTGGGCCGTAACGACGACCAGGTGAAGATCCGTGGTTTCCGTATCGAACTGGGCGAAATCGAAGCGCGTCTGGCCGCTTACCCCGGGGTCAAGGAAAGCGTAGTCCTGGCTCGGGAGGACAACCCGGGCGAAAAACGCCTGGTGGCCTACGTCACGGCGCAACAGCCTGAAACCGTGTTGGAAATCGAAAGCCTGCGCACTCATCTGCAAGGCGCATTGCCGGAGTACATGGTCCCGGCGGCTTACGTGCAGCTCGATGCACTGCCACTGACGCCTAACGGCAAACTGGACCGCAAAGCGCTGCCAGCCCCGGATGGTGCTGCACTGATCAGCCGCGAATACGAAGCCCCACAAGGCGAAACCGAAACTGTACTGGCGCAACTCTGGGCGGAACTGCTCAAGGTCGAGCGAGTAGGGCGGCATGACAACTTCTTCGAACTCGGCGGTCACTCGCTATTGGCCGTGACGTTGATCGAACGCATGCGCCAGGTCGGCCTGAGCGCCGATGTGCGGGTACTGTTCGGCCAACCGACCCTGTCGGCATTGGCCGCGGCGGCGGGCGGCAGCACGGAAATCGTGGTGCCGGCCAACCTGATTCCCGAGCATTGCGAACACATCACTCCGGACCTGCTGCCATTGGTCAACCTGACTCAAGTGCAGATCGACCGGGTAGTGGCGAGCGTACCGGGCGGCGCGGTGAATATTCAGGACATCTACCCGCTGGCGCCGTTGCAGGAGGGGATTCTCTATCACCACCTCGCGGCGGAGCAGGGCGACCCCTACGTGCAGCAGGCGCTGTTCTACCTGGAAGACCGCGTGCGGCTGCTGGCTTTTGTGGACGCCTTCGAGGGGGTGATCGGCCGCCACGATATCCTGCGCACCGCCGTACTGTGGGAGGGCCTGGACGAGCCGCTGCAAGTGGTACTGCGGCGGGCGCCGATGGTGCTGGAGGAATTGACCTTTGCATCCGCGGACGGCGATATCGACAGCCAGTTGCGTGGGCATTTCGATCCGTTGCACTACCGGCTCGATGTGCGCCAGGCGCCGTTGCTGCGCCTGGCCTGTGCCTATGACGCCGCTCAGCAGCGCTGGGTCGCCTTGCTCCTGTTCCATCACATGGCCCTCGACCACACCGCGCTGGACGTGGTGCGGCACGAGATGCAGGCCTATCTGCTGGGGCAGCAGGATCAACTGGGCGCGGCGGTGCCGTATCGCAACTACGTGGCCCAGGCGCGCCTGGGTGTCAGCCAGGAATCCCACGAAGCGTTCTTCCGCGACATGCTCGGCGATGTCGACGAGTCGACCCTGCCATTCGGCCTGGACGATGTGCAGGGTGACGGCAGCGCCATCGATCAGGCTCACCGGGTGGTCGACGAGGCCCTGAGCCTGCGCTTGCGGCAATGTGCACGCCAGCTCGGCGTCAGCGCCGCCAGCCTGCATCACCTGGCCTGGGCTCAGGTGGTCGGTGGCCTCAGCGGTCGCGAGGACGTGGTCTTCGGCACCGTGCTGATGGGCCGGATGCAAGGCGGCGAGGGCGCGGATCGGGCGTTGGGGATGTTTATCAACACCTTGCCGCTGCGCGTCGAGGTTGGCGCACAGGGTGCCCGGGCCGGTGTCCGGGCGACCCATGCCCGCCTGAGTGCCTTGCTCGGTCACGAACATGCGTCCCTGGCCCTGGCCCAACGTTGCAGCGGCGTCGTTGCCCCGGCACCGTTGTTCAGCGCCTTGCTCAACTACCGGCACAGTGGCGGGCAACTCGACAACCAAGCCCAGGCGGCGTGGAACGGGATCGAGAGCCTGGGTGGCGATGAGTGGACCAACTACCCGCTGTCCCTGAGTATCGATGACCTCGGCGAAGCCTTTGTGCTGACCGCGCAGGTGCTGGCTGAAATCGGTGCCCAGCGTATCTGCGGCTACATGCACGCGGCGCTGGAGAACCTGGTGGAAGCGCTGGAACGCACGCCGGAAATGCCGTTGCACGATCTGTCGATCCTGCCGCTGGCGGAACGTCGGCAACTGTTGCTCGACTTCAACCGGACCGAACGTGCCTATCCCCATGGCCAACTGATTCACCAGCTGTTCGAGGCCCATGCGGCGGCGCGGCCAGAGGCAATTGCGGTACGTCAGGGCGAGTTGACCGTGAGTTACGGCGAACTCGATACCCGCGCCAATGCCTTGGCCCACAGCCTGCGCGAGCAGGGCGTGGTGCCGGGAACCCGGGTGGCGATCCTGCTGGATCGTTCGATTGACTTGCTGGCGAGCCTGTTGGCGACCCTCAAGTGCGGCGCCGCCTACCTGGCGCTGGATCGCCTGGCTCCCGAGGAGCGCGTGCGCTTCATGCTAGAAGACAGTGAAGCCATTGTGCTGCTGACCCGCAGCGACCTGTCGGCCCCCGAAGGTACGCCACGCTTGAACCTGGACACCCTGGAACCCGTAACTCTGGCGGTCAATCAGGCACCACCGGCACTTGAGGACAACACGGCGGGAGACACACCGGCCTGCATCATCTACACCTCCGGTTCCACCGGTCAGCCCAAGGGCGTGATCGTCAGCCACAACGGCCTGGCGCGTCTGGTCCAGGACAATGGCTACTACGATTTCTCCCCCGAGGACCGCGTGGCCTTCTCCTCCAACCCGGCGTTCGATGCCAGCAGCCCGGAAATCTGGGGTGCCTTGCTCAACGGCGGGCAGTCGGTGATTGTCGAGCATCAGGTGCTGCTTGAACCGACGGCCTTTGCCCGGTTGCTGCAGCGCAGCGAAGTGACGGTGCTGATCACTTCCACCGCCTTGTTCAACCTGTATGCCGGGTTGATCCCCGAAGCCCTGGCGGGACTGCGGATGGTGATGTGCGGTGGTGAGCGGGCCGACCCGGCGTCGTTCCGGCGGGTGCGCGAGCACTCGTCCACGGTCCGTCTGTTCAACGGCTACGGTCCGACCGAAGCGACCACCTGCGCCAGCCGCTACGAGGTGTTCGACGTCCTGCCGGGCACCCTCGGCTTGCCGATCGGCCAGCCCAACGCCAACGTGCGCATCTATGTGCTCAATGCCCGGCGCGAGCCGGTGCCGGTGGGCGTGGTCGGCGAGATGTATATCGGCGGTGCCGGGGTCGCGCTGGGTTACCTGAACCGGCCGGAAATGACCGCCGAACGCTTCAGCGACGACTCGTTCGCCGAGCATCTCGGTGGCCGGCTCTACCGCACCGGTGACCTGGCGCGCTGGCTGCCGGACGGCAACCTCGAGTATCTGGCACGTAACGACGGCCAGGTGAAGATCCGTGGCTTCCGTGTGGAGCTGGGGGAAGTCGAGACCTGCCTGCATCACTGTGCCGGTGTGCGCAACGCCGTGGTGGTGGCGCGCGAGGACAGCCCGGGCGACAAGTACCTGGTGGCTTACTACACCGTGCTGCCTGACGGCGAAGTACCGGAACCCGAAACCCTGCGTGCGCAACTGGCCGCCGACTTGCCGGAATACATGGTCCCGGGTATCTGCATCCGCCTGGATGCCTTGCCCCTGACGCTCAACGGCAAGGTCGACGTGCGGGCCCTGCCGGCGCCGGAGGCGGAGCAGTTCGCCACCCACGCCTTCGAGGCGCCGCACGGCGATCTGGAAAGTCGCCTGGCGCAGGTCTGGGCCGAGGTGCTCGACCTGGAGCGGGTGGGGCGTCACGACAACTTCTTCGCCCTGGGCGGTCATTCGCTGCTGGCGGTACGGTTGGTCAGCCAACTGACGCTGGCCGGGTTGCCGGTGTCCCTGGCCGAACTGTTCCAGCACGCCAGTGTCGCGGCGCTGGCGGTCCTGCTGGACAGCCGCAGCGGCGATGTGCGCTCGGACGATCAAGTGATAGCCGTGCGTACCACCGGTCAGCAGCGGCCATTGTTCCTGGTCCACGAGTTCACCGGCCTGGACCTGTACTTCCCGACCCTGGGTCAGCATATCGACAGCGATATCCCGGTCTACGGCCTGCCTGGGGTGGCCCTCGGGCAGACGCAGTTGCAGACCATGGAATGCCTGGCGACCCGTCTGTTGCAGCTGATGCGCACGGTCCAGCCGCAAGGGCCTTATCGCCTGGCCGGCTGGTCGTTCGGCGGGGTCTTGGCTTATGAGATCGCCATCCAGCTGGTTGGCCTCGACGAGGAAGTGGAGTTCGTCGGCCTGATCGACACCTATCTGCCGCGCCTGGTGGATCAGGGTCGGGCCCGCTGGAATCCGGACAATGCCCACAGACAGCATCTGCTGGAACACTGCGAGCGGTTCTGGACGGGGCGCGCGGAGTCTGCGGATGTCCTGGCGCGGCTGGAGGCGTTGCGTGCGCAACTGCAGTCCTTCGATTTCGAAGTCCTGCTGCAACGCTGCCGCGAACAGGGCGTGCTGCCACCGGAACTCGATGTCTATGGGACCCAGGATCTTTGGCAGTACCTGGATCGCGAAGTCGCCCACGGTCATGCCCAGGCTCATTACACGGTGTACGCCAACAGCGTGCCGGTACATCTGTTTACCGCCACCGAGCGGGCCCATGATGCACCGGCCCACAGCGGCTACCTGGGTTGGGACGACGTGCTGCCGCTGAGCCAGTTGCACAGCATCAAGGTGCCGGGCGATCACCAGAGCCTGATGCAGGCACCACATATCGAAGGCCTGGGGCAGGCAATCAACACGGCACTGGCCGGCCTGGCCGGGCGTCCGTTGCCGCCTCGCGGTACCCACCAGCCGTTGCTGACGATCCAGGGCGGGCGCGGCGATCACACGCCGGTGTTCTGCGTCCCGGGGGCGGGCGACAGTGTCACGGGCTTTATCAGCCTGACCGATGCGTTCGGTCCGCACTGGCCGATCCATGGCCTGCAACCCCGCGGGCTGGACGGCCGTACGGTGCCGTACAGCCTGGTGGAAACCGCCGCCGAGGCCTATCTGCAGGCAATCGACAGCGTGCAGCCAAACGGGCCGGTGCATCTGCTCGGTCACTCCTTCGGTGGCTGGGTGGTCTTCGAAATGGCCCAGCGCCTGGCGGCACGGGGTCGTGAGGTGGCTTCACTGACCTTGATCGACAGCGAGTCGCCGGGAGGCAATGGCGTGGTAGGTAAACCCTATACGGCAATGGGTGTGCTGGAGCGCCTGATCGAGACCATGCAACTGGCCGCCGGCAAGTCGCTGGAAGTCGACCGGGCGGCCTTCGCCGCGCAGGACGATGCCGGCCAGATGCGCTTGCTGCATGCCGGGATGGTGCGGGTCGGGTTGTTGCCGCAGCGTTCGGCGACGGACTCGATGCGTGGGCCGGCACGGGCCTTCGGTACGGCCTTGCGGACCCGTTATCAACCGTCGTCGATCTACACCGGGCCGGTTCGCCTGGTGCTGGCCGACGACCCGGTACTGGATGCGGCAGGCAACCAGCGCGAGCAGCAGGCGATGGTCGACGGCTGGCGTCGTTGTGCACCGGATCTCACCGTCTGGCGTGGGCCGGGCAACCATTTCACGCTCCTCAAGGCGCCTCATGTGCAGCATCTGGCGAGTTGGTGGCGATCCCATCAATAACTCGGTTTCTTCAAGCCCGGCGGTGGGTCCGTCGGGTCAACCCTCAACACATTCGTGGCTTTCTATGAAAAAGTTGAAGTTTCGCAAAGTGGTAATAGTGGTGGTGCTGCTGGTTCTGGCGGCAATTATTTTCTACAGCGTGCAAGCCCCGGCAAAACCGCCGGAGTACCTGACCGCCAAGGTCGAACGCGCGGATATCGAGAACTCCGTGCTGGCCAGCGGGGTACTGCAAGGTATCAAGCAGGTCGATGTCGGTGCGCAGGTCTCGGGCCAGCTCAAGTCGCTGAAGGTCAAGCTGGGCGACAAGGTCTCCCAGGGCCAGTGGCTGGCGGAAATCGATCCGGTGGTGCTGCAGAACGCCCTGCGCCAGACGCAGGTCAATGAAGAGAACCTGATCGCGCAGAAACAGGCGGCCGCCTCGCAACTCAAGGATGCCAAGTCCACCTACGAGCGCTACAAGCTGCTGCGCGAGGACGATGCGATTTCCAAACAGGACTTCGAGACCGCGCAGTCGAACTTCGAGGTCAAGGGGGCCAACCTGCTGTCGCTGGAAGCGCAGGTCAGGGACGCACGGATCCAGGTCGAGACCGCCCGGATCAATCTGGGCTACACCCGTATCGTCGCTCCGATCAACGGTGATGTGGTGGGCATCGTGACCCAGGAAGGCCAGACCGTGATCGCCAGCCAGTTGACCCCGGTCATCCTCAAGCTCGCTGACCTGGACACCATGACCATCAAGGCCCAGGTATCCGAAGCCGACGTGATTCACATTGTCCCGGGCCAGGAGGTGTATTTCACCATCCTCGGTGACGCCGACAAACGTTATTACGCCAAGCTGCGCGGCACTGAGCCGGCGCCGCAGAACTTCCTCGATGCCCAGGCCACCGGCGCCAGCAAGCAGAACACCGCAGTGTTCTATAACGCGTTGTTCGATGTGCCGAACCCGGATCATCGCCTGCGCATTTCCATGACCGCCCAGGTGCATATCGTCCGTGACCAGGCCAAGACCGTGCTGACGGTGCCGGTGGCGGCACTGGGTGACAAGAACCAGGACGGTACATTCCCGGTACGGGTGGTGGACGACCAGGGCCAGGCGCAGACCCGCAATGTGCAGACCGGCATCAACAACAATGTGCGGGTCGAGATCAAGAGTGGCCTGGCCGAGGGTGACAAGGTCGTGATCGGCGAGCCGTCGGCAACACCCGCGGTAGCGGGAGCCTGACCATGAGCAGACCCCTGCTGGAACTCAAGGGCATTACCCGTCGTTTCGTCGCCGGTGAGAAGGACTTCATCGCGCTCAATGACATCAACCTGACGATCAATGCCGGCGAGCTGGTGGCGATTACCGGCGCCTCGGGCTCCGGCAAGTCGACCCTGATGAACGTGCTCGGTTGCCTGGATCACGCCAACAGCGGCAGCTACAAGGTCGACGGGCGTGAAACCAGCACCCTCAGCGACGATGAGCTGGCGGAGTTGCGCCGCGATCACTTCGGCTTCATTTTCCAGCGCTATCACCTGTTGCCGCACCTGGGGGCGACCCACAACGTCGAAATGCCGGCGGTCTATGCCGGCACCGGCGAGACCAAGCGCTACAGTCGCGCCCAGGAACTGCTGGTACGCCTGGGCCTGGGGGGGCACCTGGAACATCGGCCGAGCCAGTTATCGGGCGGTCAACAACAGCGGGTCAGTATCGCCCGGGCGTTGATGAACGGCGGCGAAATCATCCTCGCCGACGAACCCACCGGGGCCCTGGACAGCGTCAGCGGCAAGGAGGTGATGAAGATCCTGCTGGAGCTCAACAGCGCCGGGCACACGGTGATCCTGGTGACCCACGATGAAAAGGTCGCGGCCCATGCCGAGCGCATCATCGAGATGCGCGACGGCGAGATCATCGCCGATCGGGTCAACGCCAATCGCCCGCTGGTCAACGAAAAGGCCACCGAGCGCCTGCCGGCCAAGCCCAAGCAGGGCAACCGGCTGATGGCCAGCCTGGCGCTGTTCCAGGAGGCCTTCGTGATGGCCTGGGTGGCGCTGATCTCGCACCGTATGCGCACCTTGCTGACCATGCTCGGGATCATTATCGGCATCACGTCGGTGGTGTCGATCGTGGCCATTGGCGAAGGGGCCAAGCGCTATGTGCTTAAAGACATCCAGGCCATCGGCAGCAACACCATCGAGATCTTCCCCGGCAGTGACTTTGGCGACAACAAGGCGGGGTCCATCGAGACCCTGGCCCTGTCCGATGTCGCGGCCTTGAGCGGCTTGTACTATATCGACAGTGCCTCGCCGAACATCGGCCGCAACCTGTTGGTGCGCTACCGCAACCTCGATGTGACGGCGACGGTCAGTGGGGTCAGCCCGAGTTACTTCCAGGTGCGCGGCACCAAGATCGGCTCGGGGGTGTCCTTCACCAAGGACGACGCCAGGCGCCAGGCCCAGGTGGTGGTGATCGACTACAACACCCGCACCCGCCTGTTCGGCCCGACGGTGGACCCGCTGGGCCAGGTGATCCTGGTGGATAACCTGCCGTGTACGGTGATCGGCGTGACCGAGGACAAGAAGAACATCTTCAACACCAGCAAGAACCTGAATATCTGGATGCCTTACGAAACCGCGGCGGGTCGGGTGCTGGGCCAGAGCTTCCTGGACAGCATCACCGTGCGGATCAAGGACGGCCAGCCGAGCAAGGTGGTCGAGGACAACGTCAGCAAGCTGATGGAGAAGCGCCACGGGACCAAGGACTTCTTCACCTACAACCTCGACAGCGTGATGCAGACGGTACAGAAGACCAGTCAGTCGCTTGCCTTGCTGTTGTCGTTGATCGCGGTGATTTCGCTGGCGGTGGGGGGTATTGGGGTGATGAACATCATGCTGGTGTCGGTGACCGAACGGACCCGAGAGATCGGTATCCGCATGGCCGTGGGGGCACGTCAGTCGGACATTCGCCAGCAGTTCCTGGTGGAGGCGGTGATGGTCTGCCTGATCGGCGGGGTGATCGGCATCAGCCTGTCATTCGGTATCGGCTATGTGTTTTCACTGCTGGTCAAGGAATGGCAGATGGTGTTCTCGGTGAGTTCGATTGTCACCGCGTTCATCTGTTCGACGCTGATCGGTATCGTGTTTGGGTTTGTGCCGGCACGCAACGCCGCCCGGCTTGATCCGATCGAGGCGTTGGCGCGGGATTAAGAAGAAGGGCCCGTCGTTTGCACGACGGGCCCTTTTTTTGATAGTTCAGGGTGACGCTGATCATGTGGGAGCGGTGCTTGCCCGCGAAGCTCTTGGCGTCGCGGGCAAGCACCGATGGCCTCAGCCTACCGCGCTGACGCTGGTAACCCGTGCCGCGCTGCTGCTCTTGAGGGCCTGTTCGAAGCGATCGAGGACCTGGCCCACTTCCGATTCGGTAATGTTCAGCGGTGGCAGGAAGCGCAGGACCGCGCTGTGGCGTCCGCCGGTCTCGATTATCATGCCGTTGTCGAAGCACTCCAGCTTGATCGCCCGCGCCCGCGCGCCATCACCCAGCCCTGGACGCGAGCCACTGCCCGGCTTGACGATTTCCACCCCGAGCATCAGGCCACGGCCACGCACATCGCCGATAAACGGGAAGTGCCGGGCAATATCCTCCAAGCCGCTTTGCAACTGCTCGCCGCGACGTGCGGCATTGCCCACCAGGTCGTGCTCCTTGATGTAGCGCATGGTCGTAGCCCCGGCCACCATGGCCACCTGGTTGCCACGGAAGGTCCCGGCGTGCATGCCTGGACCCCAGGTGTCGAGGTGCTCGGCATAGACGATCACCGACATCGGGTAGCCACCGCCGATGGCCTTGGACAGCACCAGGATGTCCGGCGTGATCCCGGAGTGTTCGATGGCAAACAGGCTGCCAGTACGCCCCAGGCCGGTTTGCACTTCGTCGATGATCAGCAGGATGCCCTGTTCCCGGGTGATCTCGCGCAGGGCGCGGAGCCACTCGGCCGAGGCCGCGATGCAACCGCCTTCGCCCTGGACCACTTCGACCACCACCGCCGCCGGCTTGGACACACCGCTTTCCGGGTCACAGAGCACGGTGCGGATGTAGTCGATGGAGAGACGGTCGGTGTGTTCGCCATCGGTGCCGAACGGGCAGCGGAAGCGGTAGGGGAACGGCAGGAAGTGGGTGCCCTGGGCTATCAGGCCAGCCTTGGGATTGAGGTTGCCCATGGCCGACAGCGCACCGGCGGTCATGCCGTGGTAGCCGCCATGGAAGGCCATCAGCGGGGAGCGCTGGGTGTAATGGCGGGCCAGCTTGATCGCGGCTTCGACCGCGTCCGAGCCGCTGGGGCCGCAGAAGAGGATCTTGCTGTTGTCACGCATGCCGGCCGGCAGTGTCGCGAACAGTTCCTGGACGAACGCGTGCTTGGCCGGCGTGGCCAGGTCCAGGGCCTGCTGCAGGTGATCGCTGTTGAGGAATTCGATCACTGCATCACGGACCACCGCAGGGTTGTGGCCCAGCGCCAGGGTGCCGGCATTCGACAGGCAGTCGAGGTATTCCTGACCGTTGGCATCCTTGACCCGCATGCCCTTGCCGCTGACAAACAGGCGCTGAAACGTCGCCGCGTAGGTGCGCGCGTTCGACTCCAATTTCTTGAGATTGCTTAACTCTTCCATAGTCGATCACTCATTGGCACAGGTACGGATTCATTGGCTGCTCATTTCGAGCTGGTCCCGATTCTGTAAGAGCCCTGCGGCGATCGCCACTTTATCGGGCCCGGGATGTCCCCGTTTTCCACGCCAGACAGGCTGCGGCCCCTGGGGTTAAATGCATGCCACGAAAGGACTTTATGGCGCGGGAAGAAAACGCCACGACACCCTTCGTAGCCTTCTGCGCCATCACCTGTTTTCCTATTTCCCAGGGCGCCTGTGTTCAGGTGTCTTCGAGAGCGTTATGCCTATCGCCAAACCTGCTGCCCGCTGCCTGCTGTCGACGTTGTTGGCGACGTTGCTGGGCGGCTGCACGTTGGGTCCGGATTACCAGTTGCCGGCGGTGGCGGTGGCCAGCCAGTGGCATGCGCCGCTGCCCCATGGCGCTTCGATGGTGGGGCTGAGCGATTGGTGGCAACAGTTCAATGACCCGGCGCTGGCGACCCTGTTGCACCTCGCCGAGGCCGACAGCCCATCCCTCGACCAGGCCCTGGCGCGTATTGCCCAGGCCCGGGCAACCCTGGACGGCAGCATCGCCGACACCCGGCCGCAGCTCAACGGCGGGCTGACCAAGGCTCGGGCCGGGGTCAGTCAGACCGGGTTGAACAAGACCGGTACCACCTCCGGGGCAACCCTCGACGCGGCCTGGGAACTGGATCTGTTCGGCAAGCTGCGGCGCACCGACGAGGCCTCGCGCAACCTGCTCGAGGCCCGGGTCGATGACTGGCATGAGGCCCGGGTGTCCCTGGCCGCCGAGGTCGGCGATGACTTCGTGCAGTACCGAGGCTGCCAAATGCTGGTGAACGCTTACCGCGACCAGGCGCAATCCCAGGAGCAGACCGCGCGCCTGACCCGGCTGTCGTTCCAGGCCGGTTTTACCGCCGCCGCCGATGCCGCGCTGACCGATGCCAGCGCCGCCGCCAGCAGTGCGACCCTGACCAATCAGCAAAGCGAGTGTGATGTGTTGCTCAAGAGCCTGGTGGCCCTGACTGGTAGCGGCGAAGAGCAGGTACGTGAAGTGCTTGCTCATACGCCGGCGCGGTTGCCAGCGCCTGCGTTGCTGGACGTGCGGGAGATCCCCGCCAACCTGGTGCGCCAGCGCCCGGACCTGGCCTCCAGCGAACGCGAGCTGGCGGCCGCGAATGCGCAAATCGGCGCGGCCCAGGCCGATCGCCTGCCCAGCCTGAGCCTGGTCGGCTCTTTTGCCGTGGGCACCACCACCGGCGAATACAGCCGGAACTGGAGTCTTGGCCCGCAGTTGAATGTTCCGCTGTTCGATGGCGGCAAGCGGCGAGCGGCGGTGGACTCGGCCCGGGCCGGTTACGACTCGGCGCTGGCCACCTATCGGCAGACCCTGCGTACGGCGGTCATGGAAGTCGAGCAGTCGCTGGTGCGCCTCGACGCCGCGCGGCGTTCGGAAGTCGACGCACAGCGCGCCACCGACGGTTACGAAGCGTATTTCCAGGCCATTGATCGCAACTGGCACGCCGGCAGTGCCAGCCTGCTGGACCGCGAACTGGCCCGCCGTTCCGCGCTGTCGGCGCAGATCGAGCTGATCACCCTGCAACAGAATCAGGTGCGCTACTGGATCGCGCTGTACAAGGCCCTCGGCGGTGGCTGGCAGGACCGTCGCGAGGGACTGGCCAGCGACGTAGCGACGCGAGGCGGAGCATGAAGCCGGTCCTGGGTTATGGCTTGTTGGGGGTTGCCGCGTTGGCCGTTTCGGGATGGCTGGTCTTCGGTCGCGCTGCGCCGGCACCGGCGGCGGCCCCCGTGGCGGCCACCAGCCTGAGTGTCGAGGCGGTTCAGCCGCACCGCGAAGAGTGGCCGCAAATCCTGGTCGCCAGCGGTGCGCTGGCACCCTGGCAGGAAGCCGTGATCAGCGCCGAAACGGGCAGTTTGCGCATCGCCAGCCTGAAGGCGGATATCGGTGATCGGGTGAAGAAGGGCCAGGTCCTCGCCACCTTGGCCGATGACAGTGTCCAGGCCGAGGAAAACAAGCAGAAGGCGGCGGTTGCCCAGGCCGCCGCGCAGTTGCAGGAAGCTCGCTCCAATGCGCGGCGGGCGGCGGTGGTCGGGCAGAGCGGGGCCTTGTCGGAGCAGCAACTGGAAGAATATCGGGTCAAGGTGCAGACCGCCGAAGCCAACCTGGCCTCGGCGAATGCCGACCTGCGTACCACCCGTATCAAGCTCGCACAGACCCGCATCGTTGCGGTGGACGATGGGCTTATCTCCGGGCGCAAGGCCTTGCTCGGGGACGTGGTGGCGGCCGGCAGCGAACTGTTCCGGATGATTCGCGATGGCCGTATCGAATGGCAGGCGGAGCTGGATGCGCGGCAATTGTCGCGGGTCCGGGTCGGTCAGTCCGCCCACCTGGAACTGCCGGATGGTGCGCAGGTGGAAGGTCGGGTGCGACTGGTTTCACCGGTGCTCGATAGCAAGACCAGTCGCGCCCTGGTCTATGTGTCCTTGCCCGCCGGGTCCATGGCGCGGCCGGGCATGTATGCCAGCGGCCGCATCGAACTGGCGCCGAGCATGGCGCTGACCGTTCCTGACACCGCGGTGGTGTTGCGCGATGGTCGCTCCTATGTGTTTGTGCTGGGCCAGGATCTGCATGTCAGCCAGCAGGGCGTGGAAGTCGGGCGTCGACGCGGGGCGGCGGTGGAGATCGTCGGCGGCCTGGCGGAACAGGCGCGGATCGTCCGCAGTGGCGGGGCCTTTCTCAGTGACGGCGCGAGTGTGACCCTGGTCCGGGCCGAGGCGGATGCCCGATGAATATTTCCGCTTGGTCGATTCGTTATCCGGTTCCGGCGGTCATGCTGTTCGTGCTGCTGACCCTGTTCGGTGTGTTCGGCCTGGATCGGCTCGGCATCCAGGACTTTCCGGACACCGACCTGCCCACGGTAGTCATCAGCGCCTCCCTGGAGGGCGCGGCGCCCGAGCAGCTGGAAACCGAAGTGGCGCGCAAGCTCGAAGACAAACTGACCTCGCTGCGCCTGCTGCAGCATGTCACCACGCTGATTACCGACGGCAGCGTGAGCATCAGCGTGACCTTTGCCATCGACAAGGACGGCAACGAGGCCCTCAACGAAGTGCGCAACGCGGTGGACAGCACCAAGGCGGAGTTGCCGGCGAACCTCGATACGCCGTCGGTGGCCCGCTTGACCACCAATGCCTCCGCGTTGCTGACCTATGTCGTCGAGGCCCCGCGGATGAACGAAGAAGCCTTGTCATGGTTTGTCGACAATGAACTGAGCAAGCAGCTCCTGGCGGTGCGCGGGGTCACCAAGGTCGTCCGGGTCGGTGGCGTGGACCGCGAAATCCAGGTCGACCTTGACCCGGCGATGATGGCCGGCCTGGGCTTGAGCGTGAACGATGTGGCCAGCCGTTTGCGGGCGATGCAGAAAGACAACTCCGGCGGCCAGGGTGACCTCGGCAGCGGCCAGCAGGCCTTGCGCATCCTCGGCGCGATCGACGATCCGGCGGCCCTCGGGGCCATCCGGATCCCCGTCAATGATGGGCGCATGTTGGCCTTGCAGCAATTGGCCACGGTGCGCGATAGCCATGCCGAGCGCAGTACCCGGGCTTATCGCGACGGCAAGCCGGTTATCGGTTTCCAGGTGATCCGTTCCCTGGGCTTTTCCGATGTCGGGGTCACGGCGGATGTGCGCCAGGCGATGAGCCAGTTTGCCCGACAGCACGCGGATATCCATATCACCGAGGCGAGTAATACCGTCCAGCCGGTGCTGGAGAATTATCGCGGTTCCATGGAGTTGTTGTACGAGGGCATGTTGCTTGCAGTGTTGGTGGTCTGGTGGTTCCTGCGTGACTGGCGGGCGACCATCGTTGTGGCGACGGCGCTGCCGTTGTCGATCATCCCCACCTTTGGAGTGATCTATTTTGCCGGCTTCACCCTCAACACCATTTCCCTGCTGGCCCTGGCCCTGGTGATCGGCATCCTGGTGGACGATGCCATCGTCGAGGTCGAGAACATCGCGCGGCACCTGCGCATGGGTAAAAGCCCGCGGCAGGCAGCGATCGAGGCTTCCGACGAAATCGGCCTGGCGGTGCTGGCAACCACCGTGACCCTGGTGGCGGTGTTTTTGCCCACGGCCTTCATGGGCGGGATTTCCGGCAAGCTGTTCCGGCAATTCGGCGTGACCGCCAGTGCGGCGCTGATATTCTCCCTGCTGGTGGCACGTTTGTTGACGCCGATGATGGCGGCGTATGTGCTCAAGGCCCGGCCGCATGTCGAGCACGACAGTCGCTTGATGAGCCGTTATCTGGGCTGGATCCACACCAGCCTGACCCGGCGCAAGACCACCGTGGCCCTGGTCGGCGTACTGTTTCTCGGCTCCCTGGCGCTGATTCCGCTGCTGCCCACCAGCTTTCTGCCGGCCCAGGATAACGCCCTCAGTACCCTCAGCCTGGAATTGCCGCCGGGCAGCAGCCTGGCGCAGACGGGGGCGATCACCCGGCAGGCCGACGCGTTGCTGCGTGCCATTCCCGAAGTGGCCCATGTTTTCGCCGCCGTGGGCAGTGGCGATGTTGCCGGCGGTGGCAATCGCAAGGCGGTCCTGACCGTCGATCTGCTGCCGCGCAACCAGCGCGAGCTCAAACAGTCCGCGGTCGAGGCGAAGATGCGCGACGCCTTGCGCGGCTTGCCCGGCGTACGGGTCAATGTCGGCGGCGACCGCAGCGGCGAACGCCTGGACATCGTCCTCGCCAGTGATGACGGCGATTTGCTCGAGCGTACCGCCACGGCCCTCGAACCCCAACTGCGGCAGCTCAAAGGCATCGGCAACGTGACCTCGAGCACGGCGGTGCAGCGCCCGGAAATCCAGATGCGCCCGGATTTTGTCCGTGCGGCCGAACAAGGCATCAGTAGCCAGGACATTGCCGACACCTTGCGCATGGCCACCTACGGCGATTTTTCATCGGCACTGGGCAAGATCAATCTGTCCCAGCGCCAGGTGGATGTGCGGGTGCGCATGCAAGCGCAGGTGCGCACCGATCTGGACAGCATCGCCCAGTTACGGGTCAAGGGCCGGGATGGTCAGGTCGCGTTGGCCTCCCTGGGAGCGATCAGCATGGGCAGCGGGCCGGCGCAGATCGATCGGCTGGATCGCCTGCGCAATATCACCCTGTCCATCGAGCTCAATGGTCGCAACCTCGGCGAGGTGATGGACGAAGCCCGACAGTTGCCGGTGATGCAGCACCTGCCGGGGCAAGTGAAGCTGGTGGAGCAGGGCGAGTTGCAGTTGATGAGCGAGCTGTTCGGCAATTTCAGCCTGGCCATGGCCGTTGGCGTGTTCTGTATCTATTCGGTGCTGGTGCTGCTGTTCCATGACTTCATGCAGCCGCTGACCATTCTTTCGGCCTTGCCCTTGTCCCTGGGTGGGGCCCTGTTGGCGCTGCTTGTCGGCGGGATGAGCTTCTCCCTGGCCTCGGTCATCGGCTTGCTGATGCTGATGGGGATCGTCACCAAGAACTCGATTCTGTTGGTGGAGTACGCAATCATGGCCCGTCGTGACCAGGGCATGAGTCGCTATGAGGCGTTGATCGATGCCTGCCACAAACGTGCCCAGCCGATTCTGATGACCACCATTGCGATGGGGGCGGGCATGCTGCCGACGGCATTGGGGTGGGGGGGGGAGTCGAGTTTCCGCCAGCCGATGGCGGTGGTGGTGATCGGTGGCCTGTTGGCCTCGACGGTCTTGAGCCTGTTGGTGGTGCCGGTGATCTTTACTTACGTTGACGATGGGCTGGAAGGGGTCAAGCGGCTCTTTCGCACACCTCGATAGACGCAACAGGCGGCTATCGAGGTGTTTTCACGAATGAGAGCAAGGGATCAGAGGGCGCTTTGCAGGGCAACGGTGTTTTCCATGCCGGTCCTGGCGTCCGCCGAATGCATCCAGCGGATCAGCGAGCGACGCCCGCCGATGCCCATTTTGATGGAGGCACGCTTGAGATAGCTCTCCACGGTATTGACCCGTAGTTCCAGCTGGTCAGCCAGTTCCGGTGCCGTGCGCCCTGCCAGCAGGCCGACGCAGACTTCGGTTTCCCGCGAGGACAGATTCAACCCGGACATTTCCAGGCGTTCGATGAAGCGCTGACGCAGGGCATCCATGCCACCGTTTTCCAGCTCCTGGGTGACCGAGAAGGCTTCCAGGCGGACCGGCGTCGGCAGCAGGGCCTCGATATGCTCGCCGATCATGGGCAGCAACAGGCAGGAAAAATCCTGGAGGAACGCGCATTCCTGCGTGGAAAACCCCAGGGACGGGTTGGATCGATAGACCGACAAGGCGTAGCAGCGATTTTTCGTGCGGCAGATCAGGTGCAGGTGGTTGGGGGATGCGTGCTGCGTGGCCGCCCGCTGGCAGCAAGCCAGCTCGGTTTGCGGCGCCAGCCAGGTGCCGTCACCTGCCTGGGCAGACTGCTTGACCGATGAGGCATTCATCAGGGTGTCGGTGCAGATCGGGCTGATACCCACGCCGCCGATACTCGAGGTGATCGACTGTGCGGCATTGGTGGCGTCGATCCGCAGTTCGGTGATGTGCGTGGCGTCGACAGGCAATTGGGCAACGATCAGGTCATGCAGCACCCGCGGAAAATTACGGTTGCCGGTGTTGGCAATCACTTTGCCGACTGACGGGAAAAGTCTTTGCAAGTTCATCCGTTCTCCATTTTTTATTCTGGGCACAACGGCAAGCGCCGCCCACGGTCCATGAGGCTTATCGGTACGTATCAGATGATTTGGGTCATATAACGAGTCATGTTGCTTGCGTGGGTCGCGCCGTAGTCGACAGCGGGCAGTGCAACCAATGGCAGTTGATCGCCTGTCAGGCACTGCATATGGTTTATCTTGAGCATGTTGTCGTAGATCCTGGGCGTGCACTCGAGGGTGCCATAGATGACTTTCTCGCCCTTGCTACCTTGTGCAACATTGCGTCGATGGAGGACCCAGCCAGAACGTCTTAGAACTTTTTCCATCATGGCATCTACAATAACTTCATAAGTGCTGACCTCTTGTGTGCGGGCAAACTGTAACATCGCCATGAACAGCGCGGCGGTACGAAAATCAACTTTGGTCTTGCTGAAGTCGTTGCTCGAGGTGTCGGTGCTCAGCAGCGCAAAGCGGGTCGCCTCCCAGCAATCAAACGGGTTGGGCCTGGACAGATCATCGCTGAGCATGAAGCTCAAGGCGCCACAAATCAGGGTCGGTTTATAGGACGGGCGAAGTCTGACACAGCCGGTCACCTGTGGCCCTTTATGGGAGTAAATATAGATCGCGTCATCATTGTCATATTCATCGAATTCATAATCGCTGCCGGCGTAGCTTTCAATATCCCATTTTCTCCGGTCGATAAAAGCGGATTTGCGAATACTGAGTATTTGCTCTAATGCCTGGGTGGGCAGTTCGCTGTAGCTGGCAATGGCGATATGCACGTCGGAGAAAGTGTACGAGTGCTCGGAGAAAATGTACGAGTGAGGGAAATAGCCGATCATAAGTACGTCGCGGATAGGGAAGAGGTGCTTATTTATAGTGATCCTGTATAAACGCGGCAACTGTACTTAAGTGCAGGTGGCTGGCGAGGGCAAAGTACTGTTTAATTGTCGCCGTGAGACTTTCGCCATCCCGGCTGTTTATCGGTGTTCGGCAGGTTGTACGATAACTGTGATGCAGGGGGAAATTATAAGATTGTGACCCCGGTCGCCGTGACAGCGCTGACGAGTTGATCTTGGGTTTGAAGAGTCTGGACGCGAAGTCATCAAGTTGCAACAAAGGCAAGGGTGTTCTCGCGGTTAAATAAGAAAACGGATTTTCCACTCTGGAAAATAAGTCGACTGGAAAATAAATCCATTTTGGATTTTTTGGGGGGCGGGTTATGTATTACGTTGCAATTGCAATGCTCACGGTATTGCTGGTGCCGGGGCCGACCAATTCGCTGCTGCTGCAGTCGGGGGTCAGTCGCGGACTGGGCGGTTATTCGCTGAAGTTGATTCTTGCTGAATGGATCGCCTACCTGATCCAGATTACCGCCTGGGGTATATCCATTGATGCGCTGACGGCCAATTACGGCTGGGTGGTGGTGGCAACGAAGGTCCTGGCGGTGATTTTCCTGTTCTACATCTCCCTGAAACTGTGGTTTTCGGTGCAACTGGATACGTCAGGGAAGCCCGCTGCCATCTCGGTTTCGGCGCTGTTCCTGGCAACGTTGACCAATCCGAAAGGGCTGTTTTTTGCTTCGTTCGTAGCCCCCGCCGGAACCTTCATGCACTTGGAAAGTTATCTTTCATTCATGGCGATTTTTTCCCTGGTTATTCTTCCCGTGGGGATTGTCTGGGTAGGACTGGGGGCGGTCTTTGGGCGCAATCTGCCATCGATAATATCCGGTAATCGGGTCAATAGATTTGTTTCATTGGTCATTGGCTTATTTGCCAGTATGGCGCTGTATAACTTGGCCTCGAAAGTGATATTTGCGTGACGAGGACACGTGAGTCAACCCCACAAGTACGAGACCTGTGTGGCGATGAGAGGGGGCGACTCGAACGTGGAGAATTAAAAGATATTGTGCCGAATGGCCTTGACCATGGCCTGCTTGACATTGGTGCAACCCATTTTTTCGGTGATTTTCTTGGCGTAGAATTTCACCGTCCTTTCAGTGATATTCATGATCAGGCCGATTTCCTGATAATTCTTGCCGAGGGCCAGCCAGTGGAGGAATTCAATTTCCCTGGGACTCAGCGAGAGGAGCTCTTCCTGGCTCACCTCAATCGGTCGATATTGATGGGCAATGGTACCGATGGCCTTGATCAGGAACATGTTCGACTGGACGATACGATCAAAGTCAGGGTCGCCCTCGACACAAGGCAGGTGCAGGGAGCCAAAGGCACTGCCGGGCTCATGAAGGGGAATGCTGAAGCCTTGATCAATGCCATAGCGCGCGGACTGTTCGAAGACTTTGCTGGGCGAATGAGTGCGATCGTTTACCGTCGTCCAGAAGAACGGCCGCGAAGTGATGGCCGCATTGGCCATGACCGGGTCGGACTTGTAGAGCGCCTGCTTGCGATAGGTCTCAACCCACTCGGCGGGGTAGCTGCTGTGGATCGAGATATCACCGTTATCAACTAAATGTGAATCGAGGTAGACATAGGCAAATCGTGTTATTTCCAGTTTGTAGAATACCCAGGTCAGGACATCGACATAGGTTTTTGTGCTGGCCCCAGGAATGTTGTTCTCAACTTCTCTAACCAAGTCAAACGTATGTTTGATTGTGCGGAGTTTAGGCATGACAAGCGGGCTCCGGTTGGCTGGATGTGCTCTGTTATATGGATCCAAATGGGGTATGTCTGACTTATAGCATCGCCCGAAAACCATTTCAATATGTGTCAAATAGAAAACATAATTTGACGCGAAACCGATTAAATCACTTATTTTTGACGCTTTGTGCTTTCGCCAGCTCGGCCATTCGGTCAAGTTTTCCCGATGATTAAGGGCATATTAAGAGTTCCGGGCTAATCGATCGAGATCGATGCAATGGGCCCGAAATGCTGCGGTCTTCCTTGAACGGATCCTTGACGGTCATCGATTTTCAGTGCGCTACCGTATTTTCATGGGGCTGTCAATAATGCCCCCTGATAGGGGAAAGCCGCGATTATGCTGTTGTAAGGTCATGGCAACATTCGTTTCGAACAGAGTGGCCGACATGACCGACCGCACGTGCACGGCAATGCCCTATTTCGAGATTCCCGCGCGCCATCTCGAGCAGTTCAAGACGTTCTGCGACGCCTTCATCGCGAAGACCGCGCAAGAGCCCAAATGCCTCTACTACGGCTTCAGCTTCAACGGTAGCCAGGCGCACTGCCGGGAAACCTATGTCGATGCCCAGGGGTTGCTGGATCACCTGGGCAATATCGCCGAACTCAATCGAGCGGCGTTCCACCTGGCGTCCATCGTACGTTATGAGGTTCACGGTCCGAGGGAGGAACTCGATAAGCTGCGCGAGCCCCTTGCATTCATGAAGCCGCTGTTCTTCGAGGTGCAACACAGCTATTGCCGGACCTTGTCCGTCGACCCGCGCGAGGGCCTCGTCGGGCAAGGAGCCAGCGATGTCCATTGAGCAATTGCTCGGGCTGCGGACACCGGCAGCCCGCCAGGACAGCGCCGGGCCGGCATTCAGCCTGCTGTTTTTTTCCGATGTCCGACAGGACCTCAGTGCCAGCGAGAAATATGCGTTTGCCCGTTCGCTGACTCTGTTTGGCGACGCCCAGGGTTTCGAGGCGGTCTATTTCCCGGAGCGTCATTTCCATGAGTTCGGGGCCATCTATCCGGACTCCGCCGTGATGGCGGCCTCGCTGGTGGCGCAGACGCAACGTATCCGCTTCCGCACCGCGGGCATCAGTTTGCCCTTGCATCACCCGGCCCGGGTCGTCGAGACCTGGTCGATGATCGACGTGCTGTCCGGTGGGCGGGTGGACCTGGGGTTCGGCTCGGGCTGGAACCGGCCGGATTTTCTCTTGGCACCGCAGGCCTACGAGGACCGTCGCGCGCTGATGTGGACGCGTATCGAAGAGGTGCGCCGGTTGTGGGCAGGGGAGTCCTTGACGTTCGCCGGGCCGGGCGGCGATCCGGTCACCGTGGCGACTTTCCCGCGGCCACTGCAGGCCCGGCTGAATGTCTGGATCCTGGTGGCGCAGAGCGATGAGTCCTTCGTGGCGGCGGGCCAGGCCGGCTTCAATGTCTTCACCATGCTCTATGGCAATGACTTGCAGGACCTCGGCCACAAGATCGGCTTGTACCGCGAGGCGCGTCGCCAGGCCGGCTTCGATCCGCACACCGGAAGGGTGACGCTGATGCTGCACACCCTGATCGGGCCTGATTGCGACTGGGTCAGGGAGGTTGTCGAAGCGCCCTTCAAAGACTATATCCGCAGCTCGCTGGGCGCGCACCTGAAGGCGCGGGCCGAGCCGGGCGCCGCGCCCCTGGATGCCGGCGAGCAGGAAAACATCCTGCAATACGCCTTCGAACGCTATTTCGAGACCGGCGCCTTGTTTGGAACGGTCGAGCAGGGCCGCCAACGGGTCCGCCAGGCGCTGGCGGCGGGGGTCGATGAAATTGCCTGCCTCATGGATTTCGGCGTCGACTATGCCGCGGTCCATGATTCGCTGCCCTACCTCGAGCAGTTGGTGTCCTCATTCCGAGCGGAGCACGTGTCTTGAATATCGAACGCAAGAAGGCCCGTATCGAAGCGGCCATCCAGGCAACGCTGCAAGCCGACCCACGCCACGCCACGCCCGCTGTCGCCACGACACTGGAGCCGATAGCAATTATCGGCCTGTCCGGCACCTTCCCCCAGTCGGTCAGCGCCCAGGCGTTCTGGCAGGCGTTGGACGATGACCGCGGGTTGATCGAAGAGATCCCCTTGAGTCGCTTCGACTACACCTGGCATTACTCGGGGCCGGAGGTCGAGGAAGGCAGGATGCGCACGCGCTGGGGCGGGTTCATCCCGGCGATCGACCAGTTCGACGCGGGGTTCTTCGGCCTTCCGCCCGAACAGGCGGTGCTGATGGACCCGCAGCAACGCCTGCTGCTGATGTCGGTACGCCAGACATTTGAAGATGCCGGTTACGCCCACACGGACTGGCAAGGCAGTCGCACCGGGGTCTTTATTGCCGCCGAGCGCAACGAGTATCACCTGAACCTGTTGCAGGCCGGGGTGGATACCGGTGACGGCCTCGACCAGTCGGACAGTATGCTGGCCAACCGGATCTCGCATTTCTACGATTTGCGTGGCCCCAGCGAACGGATCGACGCCATGTGCGCCGGCGGTGCCGTGGCCATCCACCATGCGGTTCGCGCCCTGTGCTGCGGGGAGATCGATGCGGCGGTCGTCGGCGCCTGCAACCTGCTGTTGCGCCCCGATGTGTTTATCAAGCTGTCGCAAAGCCGGCAGATGAGCCCACAGGCCACGGTCAGTTCGTTCGGCGCCGACGCGGACGGATTTCTTCGCGCCGAGGGGGTCTGCAGCCTGTTGCTCAAGCCCTTGTCCAGGGCCCGGGCCGACGGTGACAGCATCTATGCGCTGATCCGCAACAGCGCGATCAATTACAACGGCCGGGGCGGCGCTTCCATCGCCGCGCCCAGTGTGTCCGCGCATTCGCAACTGGTTCAGGCGTGTTATCGCGGGGCGGCTGTCGATCCTCGTCAACTCGACTATATCGAAGCCCAGGGCATGGGCAATCCGGTCGCCGATATCGCCGAGTGGGATGCGCTGAACCATGCGCTGCTGCAACTGGGGAGCGAGCAGGGTGTCGAGTTGGCGCAGGGGCAATGCCTGGTCAGTACCCTCAAGCCCATGACCGGGCATATGCACGCGGCCTCCGCACTGGGGGCGATCTTCAAGATCATCCGCAGCTTGCAGACCGACCGGATCCACAAGGTACTGGACTTTCGCCAGGCCAACGAACACCTGCAAACCGCCGGGCAACCCTGTCGGATCGCCGAGCAGACGGTCGCCTGGCCGCCTCGGCAGACGCCGCGCCTGGCGGGTTTGCACGCCTATGGCGCGGGCGGCAACAACGCGCACATCCTGATCGAGGAATATCCCCGGCCGGTGCCGGTTGCCCCGGGCACCGCGTCGGACGTATTGATTTTTGCCCTCAGCGCGCCAACCCCGGCGCTTCTGGCAACCCTCTGCGGGCAGCTGTGGCAACACCTGAGCGACACACCGCAACTGGTGCTGGAGCAGGTCAGCGATACGCTGAAGTTCGGTCGGGTGAAATATGCTACGGGTCTGGTGATCCTGGCCTGCGATCGCGAGGAACTGCTCGCGGCGTTGTCCGGGCTGCGGGTAGCTCTGCCTTTGGGTGAAGTCGTCCGCTCTGCCAGTGTCGGGGAGACGTCCGCGTCCCTCCAGCACGAGTGGGCGCGACGCTGGCTGGCCGGCGAACAGCCGGAAGGTACGGGTGCGCGCTTGCCTCGGGTGCATTTGCCGACGACGCCTTTCGACACCACCTCATACTGGTTCGATGCCGCTCTCGCCCAGGCGCCTTCACGCCCCGGCGCCGTGTCCGCGCCATGGCGCGAGGCCCTGTTACGCACGGCGCAAGAGGCCGAGCAGGCGGTGCGCACGGCCTTGTCCGTGGCCTTGCGCCAGCCCGCCGAGGCGCTGGACCTGAGCGCGCAGTTCAGCGAGCTGGGGTTCGATTCGATGATGGTTCGCCTGCTGTGCCGGCATCTGCGCGAGCAGGGCGTGGTGGTCGAGCCCGCCGTGTTGTTCGAGCAGCCGACGCCGGCGCGCCTGGTCGCCTGGTTGATCGGCGCCGGACGCCCCGTGGCCGCTACTCGCGCAGTGCGGGGCAACAGCGCCGGCCTCGCTGAACGGCAGGACATCGCGATCATCGGGCTGGCCGGACGTTATCCGAAGTCCCAGGACCTGCAGGCGTTCTGGGATTGCCTGGCGGCGGGGGTCGACTGTATCGAGACGATTCCCGCAGAGCGCTGGTCCCTGGGAGAGCATTTCGATGCGGACCCGCAACAGGCGGTGGCCAGCGGGAAAAGTTTCGGCAAGTGGGGCGGTTTCATCGAGGGGCTGAACGAATTCGACCCGATGTTTTTCAACCTGTCCCTGGCCGAAGCCACCTATATGCACCCCAAGGAACGGCAGTTCATGCAGTGCGTCTGGCACGCCATGGAGGATGCCGGGTACACGCCGGACCAGCTCGCGCAGGAAAAGGTCGGGGTCTATGTCGGAGTGTCCAAGGCCGGTCATGACAACTACAAGGATTCGTTCTTTTCCATCGCCAACCGGGTTTCCTATCGATTCGGTTTCAGCGGCCCGAGCCTGCCCATCGATACCGCGTGCTCGTCGTCGTTGACTGCCGTGCACGAAGCCTGCCTGCACTTGCAGGCCGGCGAGTGCAGTGTGGCGGTGGTGGGTGGGGTCAATGCCTACACCCATCCTTCGACGTTCGCCGAGTTCGCCCGCCTGGGTGTGCTCTCCGCTGATGGCAAGTCCAGGGCCTTCGGCATCGGCGCCAATGGTTTCGTACCGGGTGAGGGCGTGGGGGCGTTGCTGCTCAAGCCGCTGGCCCGGGCCCAAGCCGACGGTGACGTGATCCATGGGGTGATCGCCGGCAGTGCGGTGAACCATGGCGGCAAGGCCAACGGCTACACCGTGCCGAGTCCCGAAGCCCATCGCTCGCTGATTCGCCTGGCCCTGGAGCGCGCCAGGATCAGCGCCGATGACGTCAGCTACGTCGAGGCCCATGGCACGGGCACGGCGCTGGGGGATCCCATCGAGTTCCGTGGCCTGGTCGAAGCTTTCCGCCAGGACACCGCGCGCCTGGCGTTCTGCCGACTGGGTTCGGTCAAGACCAATATCGGCCATCTCGAGGCGGCGGCGGGCATCGCCGGGCTGACCAAGATCCTCCTGCAACTGCGCCATGGCCAGATCGCCCCGTCCTTGCATGCCCAGACCCTGAACCCCGATATCGACCAGGCCACATCACCGTTTTGTGTGCCCCAGCAGCTTGAACCCTGGGAGCGTGGTAATGGCGAGCGGATCGCCTGCCTGTCGTCCTTCGGCGCCGGCGGCAGCAATGCCCATGTGGTCGTCCGCCAGGCCCCGGCGTCGAGCGAGCCGCCACGGCAGGAAAAGGCCGCCGGCCTGTTCCTGCTGTCCGCCCGCAATGAGGCGTCGCTGAGGCGCCAGGCCGGCGCGATCCGCCAGTATCTCGAGGTTTATCCGCAGTTGTCGTTGGCGGATATCTGCTACACGCTCCAGGTCGGTCGTGAGTCGATGGAGTGGCGCCTGAGCTATGTGGCCGGCTCGACCGCCGAACTGATCGCGGCCCTGGTTCGTTATGGCGAAGGGGCCTCGACTCAGGGACTGCAGGTGGCTGCGGTGAAGAGCAGCGAGCGTATCGCCCTGTTCGGTGACGACGCGTCGGCGCTGGCCTTGCTCGACACCTGGTATGCGCAAGGTCGCCTGGAACCGCTGGCGCAGCTGTGGCGTGCGGGGGAGGCGATCGACTGGAAACGCCTGGTGCCGCGGGGCAGTGCCCGGCGCATCAGTCTTCCCGGCTACTGCTTCGACAAGGAATTTATCGAACCGGCACCGATGCTGATGCCAGCACGGGGTCGGCTTGAGGTGGGAGTGTTGGCGGTGGAACCGGCAGCGCAGCCTTCCGGCATCGGCACGCTGTTGGTTCGCCCACGCTGGCAAGTCTTGCCGGATCGGCCGCGATCTCTCGTCGACGACCTGCCGGGCTCGGTGCTGGCCTGCGAGTGGCAGGGCGTCTTGGTGGATGAAGGCTGGCTGCGGGTCCGGAGTGCTTCCGAGTCCCCGGCCGAGCGTTATCGCTACTGTGTCGAACGCGTCAGCGAGCACTTGTGCGAACTGATCGTCGAGCCGCGCACGGGCGTCACGCGCTTGCAGGTGGTTGTCAGCGCCGGCACCACGCCCTGGCTGGGCGGGCTGCATGGATTGTTGCGTTCGGCGCAGTGGGAGAGCAGCAAGGTGCTGACCCAACTGATCGAGCTCGATCCCGGCTTTACCCGCGAGCAGGTGCGCCAGGCCATGGCCCAGGCCGCCACCTTGCACCAGCACCCCTGGCTGCGCTTCGATGCACAGGGTTGCCAGGCGCGTGAGTGGACGGAGGTTGCGTTGTTGTCCGAGCACAGCCCCTGCGCCTGGAAAGAAGCCGGTGTCTATCTTCTCACCGGTGGCCTGGGTGGCCTGGCACAGCTGTTTGCCCGGGATATCCTCACGCGGGTCGGGCGCGCCACCCTGGTGCTGGTCGGCCGTTCCGCTCCGGACGCCGCGGCACAGGCACGCTTGCAGGCCCTGCGGCAGTTGGGCGGCGAGGTGATCTATGAACGACTGGATATCACCGATGCGCCGGCCACCGAACGGCTGGTGGCCCAGATCGAGGCCCGTCATGGCGGCCTGAGCGCGGTGCTGCATTGTGCCGGTGAGTTGCGCGACACCTTCCTGCGGCACTTGCAGCCGCAGCAGCGCGATGTCGTGCTGGCGAGCAAGGTCGCCGGGACCCTGGCGCTCGACCAGGCGACGCGGCATTGCCGCCTCGACGGCTTTGTGCTGTTTTCCTCGGCCGCCGCGGCGGTCGGGCATCCCGGCCAGGCCACCTATGCGGCGGCCAATGGCTTTATGGACGGTTTTGCCGAACAGCGCGAGGCCCAGGTCCGCGCAGGCGAACGCCATGGCCGGACGCTCTCGATCGGCTGGGGCCTGTGGCAGGACGGCGGCATGCAACTGGATGCCCAGGCCCGCGCCTTGCTGGAGCGCGAGTCGGGGATGCAGGCCTTGAGCCGCGAACATGGCCTGGCGGCGTTCCATCAATTGATGGCGGGGCAGGGCAATCAGGCGGTGGTGATCGACGGCGATGTGCAGCGCCTGCGCCTGCGTCTGCATCCCCAGGGTGCGTCCGCACCGGTGGAACCGGCCGCTTCTGACCTGCGGCAGGAGATCAGGACCCTGGCCGGCCTGGCGTTGGGCATCGCCCCGGCGGAACTGGAAGACGACCAGGATTTCGACGGTTATGGCCTCGACCCGGTCCGCTTCAATCAACTGATCGAGGCCCTCAATACCGCCCATGGCCTGGAGCTTTCGCCGCTGGCCTATCGACAGATCCGCACGCTTGACGAACTGCTGGCCCATGTCCGCGAGCAGGGCGCCGGCCGGCCGCTGAGACAGGCGCCGGTGACGCTTGGCGAGGGCGATTCGCTGCTTGCCCATGGCCTGGAGCGGCTCAAGGACATTCTGTCGCGGGCGGTGGGATGGCCGGTGGCTCGGTTGAACAGCGATGAACCGTTCGAGCGTTATGGGCTCGACTCGATGATGGTGATGAAAATGACCGCCGAGCTCGAGGAGCTCTTCGGACCGCTGCCCAAGACCCTGTTCTTCGAGTACGCCAGCTTGCGTGAGCTGGGCGGCTACCTGGCGCGGGCCCATGCCGCGACCTTGCACCGTCTGGCCGGGCAGGCCAGTGCCGCGCAACCGCAACCGCTGCGCGAGTCGGTCGAGGCAGCGGTTGCCGAACCCGTGCCGTCCGCGAGTCCGCTTCCGCCGCCAGCCGCACCGGCCGATGAGCCATTCGAAGTGGCCGTGATCGGGCTGGCCGGGCGTTATCCGCAGGCGCGCAACCTGGAAGAGTTCTGGCAGGTGCTGTGCGAAGGCCGCGACTGCATCAGCGAGATCCCGCCGCAACGCTGGGATCACGCGCTCTACTACAGCGCCGACGAGGATGCGCCGGGCAAGACCTATGCGCGCTGGGGCGGTTTTATCGACGGTGTCGACGAGTTCGACCCGGGCTTTTTCAATATCTCACCCCGTGAGGCGGCGATCATGGAACCCCAGGAGCGGTTGTTCCTGCAGGTCGCCCATGAAGCCATCGAGGACTCCGGCTACACCCGCCAGAGCCTGGCGGCGAATGCCACCTGCGACGGGATCGAGGGCGCGGTCGGTGTGTTTGTCGGCGTCACCTATGAGGAATATCAGCTCTACGCGGCCGAAGCGACCGCCCAGGGACGGCCCATGGTGTTGTCCATGAGTCCCTCGTCAATCGCCAATCGGGTGTCGTTCTGCAACAACTTCCACGGGCCGAGCCTGGCCCTGGACAGCATGTGCGCGTCGTCGCTGACCACCGTGCATCTGGCCTGCCAGAGCCTGCGCAGCGGCGAGTGCCAGGTAGCCCTGGCCGGTGGTGTGAATGTCTCGATCCATCCGGCCAAGTTCCTGATGCTCGGGGCGGGCAAGTTCGCCTCGCGCAAGGGCCGTTGCGAAAGTTTCGCCGAGGGAGCCAGCGGGTATGTGCCCAGCGAAGGTGTCGGTGCCGTGCTGCTCAAGCCGCTGGCCCGGGCTCTGGCGGATGGCGACCGGATCTATGGGGTGATTCGCGGCAGCGCGATCAACCACGGCGGGAGGACCAATGGTTATGCGGTGCCCAATCCCAACGCCCAGGCCGCGGTGATTGCCCGGGCCCTGCACGCCGCGAAGGTGAATCCGCGGCAGATCGGTTACGTCGAAGCCCACGGCACCGGCACGGCCCTGGGCGACCCGATCGAGGTCGCCGGGTTGACCAGCGCCTGGCAGGCCCTCACGTCCGACCGGCAGTTCTGCGCCCTGGGCTCGGTCAAGTCGAACATCGGCCATTGTGAGAGCGCGGCGGGCATCGCCGGGCTGACCAAGGTCCTGCTGCAGATGCAACACGGTTTGCTGGTGAGTTCCCTGCATGCCGACAAGCTCAATCCGAATATCGATTTTGCCGCCACGCCATTCCGTGTCCAGCGCACGCTGGCGCCCTGGGAGCGACCGCTTGGCGAGGAGGGCCGGCCGGGCCCGCGCCTGGCGGCAATCTCCTCGTTCGGTGCCGGCGGCGCCAATGCCCACCTGATCGTCAGCGAGGCGCCCGCGCCGCGCGCTGCGACGGCACCCGCGCAGCGCTCGGGGCCATGGCCGATCGTGCTTTCGGCGCGCTCGCGCGACGCGTTGCTCCGGGCCGCCGAGGCCTTGCGTGACTGGCTGGGGCGTGGGAGCCATCGCGAAGTCTCGCTGGAGGCGCTGGCGTATACCCTGCAAGTCGGGCGTGAGGCCTGGGAGTGGCGACTGGCACTGTTGGTGGAGAATGTCGAGCAATTGGCCACGCGCCTGGGGGCCTTTATCAAGGGCGATGAACCAGCCCCAGGGTGCTGGTCGGGGCAGTTGCCGGAGGAGCTCAGCCTGTTTGCCCGTCCCGACGCGGACAGTCGCGCAAGGATCGGGCGCCTGCTCGCCGAGCAGGACCTGGGCGCCGTGTTGCAGGCCTGGGTCGAGGGTTGCGCGGTGGACTGGTCGCTGCTGCATCGGGATTGGCAGGTGCAGCGCCTGGCCCTGCCGACTTATCCATTTGCCCGTCAGCGCTATTGGCTGCCTGTTGCGCAGGACGCTCAACCAGCGGTGCCCGCCGGGAAGATCCGCCTGCGGCCGCTGGGGGCGCTGGGCGATGTGGCGATGCCTGGCGTGGCGCCTGCCGTCCAGGTCGCGGTGGCGGAACCTGTGCCGGTGCCGGTCCAGATTCCGGTCATGGCAGCGCCGCCCGTGGCCGAACCCAAGCCTCCGTTGGCCGTCCCCGCGCCAGTGGTGCCGGACGATGTGCAGCGCTTTCTGCGCCAGAGCCTGGCGGCAATGCTCTATTGCGAGCCCGAGCAGATTCGCGAGGGCAGCCGTTTCCTCGACCTGGGCCTCGACTCGGTGATCGCCGCGCAGTGGATTCGCGAAATCAACAAGCACTTTGCCTTGAAAGTCCCGGCCGACGGCATCTACAGCTATCCGGCGTTCAACCTGTTTGCCCAGTTCGTCGAGGGCGAGCGTTCCCGGGGCAGCGTCGCCGCGCCGGTACTGCCCGAGCGGGCCCCGGCCAGCCCGGCGGCAGCGATCCGGGTCGCTGTGCCGAGCCGTGAGTCGACGCAGCCGGATATCGAGCCGTTTCTCAAACATAGCCTGGGCGAATTGCTGTTTCTCGAGCCGGACCAGGTACGCAGCGGGGCGCGCTTTCTCGACCTGGGCATGGACTCGGTGACGGGGGCCCAGTGGATTCGCACCCTCAACCGGCATTTCGGCATCCAGTTGGCGGCGGACTCGATCTATGCCACGCCGACGCTGCGCAGCCTGGCCGATGAAATCCGCCTCAGATTGCCGGTCCTTGCCCCGTCGGTCCCGTCATCACCGCTGGACGGACTGTTGGCCGAGGTGCAGAACGGCACGCTGGAAGTGAGAAATGCCTGTGCATTGATCGAGGAGGTGTTGGCGCGCACCTGACAGCGACAAGGCTGTTTGCGTGCGCGGCATGCCAACGGATGGCTCATACACCTGGGGACGAAACGATGAACAAGGCCTATTTGACCTCGATTGCCTATGCATTGGGCGAGCAGGAACATCATTATCGGGAAGCCGCCTCGTTCGAGACGGTCTGTCGGCAGTACGCGATGCCGGACATGGCCGCGGTATTCGGCTGGGGACATTACCGGCGCACGGAGGGGACCTTGACCGCGCTGGCGGTCGAATCAGCGCGGCGCACCCTGGAGCAGAGTGGCCTCAAGGGCAGCGATATCGATGCCGTGGTGCTGTGCAGCAGCAACTTCCAGTCGGGCCTGGGCCAGGTGCCGCCGTATCTGACCTTGCTGCGCGAACTGGAGCTGGAGCGGGCCTTTCCCATCGGGGTCACCTGGGGCGATTGCACCATGTTGCTCGCCGGCCTGGACATCGCCAGGGCCCAGGTCCTGGCCGGGCTGGACAATGTCCTGGTGCTGTCGGTCAATCGCATCGAGGACGAAGCCTATCGCTTCCAGCACTACGCGCTGTTCAGCGACGGGGCGGCCAGTTGCCTGGTGACCTCGCGGCGCGGGGCGGGCTTCGAGATGCTTGCCAGCCAGTCGCTTTCGGGCCGCGAGAGCCGCGAGGGGGAAAAGGACGCCGATGACGCCGCGCTTTATGCCCAGACCCATGAACGCCTGCTGCGGCGCCAGCAATTGCGCACCGCGGACCTTGAACAGGTGCTGTGCAGCAATGTGTTCCTGCCGGTGCTCAAGATCAAGGAAGGGCGCCTGGGCATCGGCGCCAGCCAGCTCTACCTGGACAACGTGGCCCGGCTGGGGCACTGCTTTTCGGCTGACTCGCTGATCAACCTGCAGGATTACCAGGCCCGTGGCGTCGACGGGCGGGCTGGGTTGTTGATGCTCACCGCCAATGCGACGGGCTTGCGCAGCCAACTGCTCTTGCAGCGGGTGCTGGAAGCCTGACGGCCAGGGGCGTGGGCCGCGACCTATAACCGCTCATAGGTTTGGCCGGGATCGAATTCTTGTAAGTTGGGGATGATGTGGGGTCGCCTGGCGGCCAGTCCTCAAGGATTCTCCAAGGACCTAGACGAATCATGCGCAAAGACTTCGACAGCAATGCCAAGGTTGACCTCGTGTCCGGGCCGCAGGCCGCCGACATCGCGATTATCGGCCTGGCCGGACGCTACCCCCAGGCCGAGGATCTCGATCAGCTCTGGGACAATCTCAAGCAGGGTCGCGACTGTGTGACCGAAGTGCCCGGGGGGCGCTGGGATCATGGGGCGATCTATGATCCGGCCAAGGGGGTTTCGGGGAAGACCTACAGCAAATGGGGCGGCTTCCTGCAAGGGGTCGATGAATTCGATCCGCGCTTCTTCAATATCTCCCCCCGCGAAGCCGAGATCATGGACCCCCAGGAGCGGCTGTTCCTGCAATGCGCCTATCACCTGATCGAAGACGCCGGTTACACCCGCCAGAGTCTGAGCGCCAAGGGCCGCGTGGGGGTCTACGTCGGGGTCCAGTACACCGAGTACACCGCCTTCAGCACCCCGCAGACCCTGGTCGCGGCGCTGCCGGCGTCGATCGCCAACCGGGTCTCGTTCTTCTGTGACTGGCGCGGTCCGAGCCTGACCCTCGACAGCATGTGCTCATCGTCCCTGACCACCTTGCACCTGGCCTGTCAGAGCCTGCGTTGTGGCGAGTCGGATTACGCGGTGGCCGGCGGGGTCAATGTCTCCATCCATCCCGACAAGTACCTGCTGCATGCCCAGGGGCGCTTTGCCTCGAGCGTCGGTTGCTGCAAGACTTTCGGCCAGGGCGGCGATGGTTATGTGCCGGCCGAGGGCGTGGGCGCGGTCCTGCTCAAGCCGCTGGCCCGGGCCGTGGCCGACGGCGACCGCATTTATGCGGTGATCAAGGGCACCGCGATCAATCATGGTGGCCGGGCCACCGGCTTCACCGTGCCGAAGTCCTCGGCCCAGGCCAGCGTGGTGGCATCGGCCCTGGAGCAGGCCGGCTTCGCGGCCAGCGAGTTGAGTTATATCGAGGCCCATGGCACCGGCACCGCCCTGGGCGACCTGATCGAGGTCGAGGGCTTGCGTTCGGTGTTCCAGCAGGAGGGCTTCACGCCGCAGTCCTGTGTGATCGGCTCGATCAAGTCGAATATCGGCCATTGTGAAAGCGCCGCGGGGATTGCCGGGCTGACCAAGGTGCTGCTGCAACTCAAGCACGGCCAGCTGGTGCCATCGCTGCACTCGGCGCAGCTCAATCGCAACATCGATTTCGCCACGAGTCCGTTCCAGGTCCAGCAGGACCTGGCGCCCTGGACCTCCAGGGAGGGCGCGCCGCGCCGCGCCGGGGTGTCCTCGTTCGGTGCCGGTGGCTCGAATGCCCATGTGGTGCTGGAGGAATACCGCGCGCCTGAACGCGCACCTGTCGCGTCGGCCGAACTGCCCGCCAATGCCCTGATCCTGTTGTCGGCGCGTAGCCGCGAACGCCTCCAGGCGGTTGCCGCCGGACTGCTGGCCAGCCTGGAACGTGACGGCTCGACGCTGGCCCGCGACCTTGAAGGGCTGCATGACCTGGCCTACACCCTGCTGGTCGGGCGCGAAGCGCTGGACTGGCGCGTCGCATTTCTCGCCGGATCGGCGGACGAATTGAAGAAAAAGCTGCGCGCTGTGGCCGCTGGCGTCGAGCAAGAGGGGCTGTTCCATGGCCAGGCGCTGAAGCCGGCTCGCCCCCGTGCCGGTGAAACGCCGGTTGCCGTGCCGACACCGGATCCGCATGACAGCCTCGCGCTGATCAGGTATTGGCTGGCCGGCGGAGCGCTGGATGGGGCGCTGCTCTACGGACCGGACGGATTCCAGCCCGCGCGCGTGGGCCTGCCGTTCTATCCCTTTGTCCGTGAGCGCTGCTGGGTGCCGCCCCTGGAAGGGACGGGCGGTTCGGCGTTGTTGCGCTGGGGAACAACACCGCCGGTGGCCGGGCACCGGCCGCTGCTGCGGCGTATCGACGATGGCGAGGGGCACCAGTTTGTAACGACCCTGCGTGGCGATGAGTTTTTCCTCGACCACCATCGGGTCAACGGTCGCAAGATCCTGCCCGGTGTCGCCTACCTGGAAATGGCCCTGGAGGCCTTGAAGGAGGTGTCGGGGCAAGCGGCGTTGGCGCTGGGGAATATTCTCTGGATCCGGCCCTTCGAATGTTTCGACGAACCGGTCGAGCTGTCGCTGTCCGTGCAGCGCGGACGCAAGAGTGAGTGGGAGTTCGAGTTCTTCGGCTGTCGGGTTCGCGTTGCCGGTGCCGAACCGAGTCGCGTGGTCTATTGCCGGGGGCAGGCCGAACGCAGCCGCGAGCCGACGGTGGCGCCGCTGCCGGATCTCGACGAGCTGTCTTCGATTAGCCAGGAAGACACTTCGGTCGACGCGTTTTACCAGCGTTTTGCCGCCGTGGGCATCGACTACGGCCCCGGGCATCGCGGTTTGCGTGGCCTGCGCTGTTCACCGGGGCAGGTTCTCGCGCGCCTGCAATTGCCGGAGTTTTTGCTGCCGGGCGGCGAGTTCCGCCTGCACCCGAGCCTGTTGGACAGCGCCTTGCAGGCCGCCCTGGGCTTCGCCGACGGGAATGAGTCGGAGGGTGGCCCGCGGGTGCCGTTTTCGCTGGAGCGCCTGACCCTGGGCCGTTCCAGCCGTCTGCCGGTCTGGGCACGCCTGACCGCCCACGGCGAAGTGCGCGGCAGTGCGGCCTTCGTGTTCGACCTGGACCTGTTCGATGAACAGGGTGAAGCCTGCGTTCATCTGCATGCCATGGGCTCCAGGGTCATGCCGCGCGCTGCCGCGCCGACCGCGGAATCGCGGTTGGCCCTGCTGGCCCCCACCACCAGGGCCTGGGTCGCAACGGAAAATGGCCTGCCTCCCGAGGCGCAGCGGATCTACCTGGGCCCGGGCAGTGAAGCCCATGCCGAAGCCTTGGTCGCGCGCTTTCCCCTGGCGCAGTGCGTGAAGCTTGAGGCCACTGGGGAGGCCGGGTCGCTGGCCGAACGTTACCGCGCCGCCGCCCAGGTGTTGCGCGAGGATCTGGCGCAAGGTGTCGTCGATGGACGGCGGACCTTGTTGCAACTGGTGGTCGTCGATGGCGAAAGCGGCGGTCTGTTTGCCGGATTGTTCGGGCAATTGCGTTCCTTTTCGCGCGAGCAAGCGTATTGCCCGGTGCAATTGATCACGCTTTCAGCCGGAGACGACCCAGGCCCTCTGTTGGACGCCGGGCGCGCGGCGGGCAGTGAGCTGGTCCTGAGCCTTGAGGCCGGGCAACTGCGCCAGGCCGCCTGGCAGGTGCTGCCCGAGGTTGAGCTGGATCGGCCGGCGCAGCCTTGGCGCGCCGGTGGCGTCTACCTGCTGAGCGGCGCCTTGGGGGCCCTGGGCCGTCAGGTTGCGCTGGATATCGCCGGCAGTGTCGGCGATGTCACCTTGCTCCTGCTCGGGCGTGGCGCGGCGGATGCCGCGACTGCTGAGCATATCCAGCAGTTGCAGGCGCTGGGGGCACGGGCGTTCTATCGCCAGGTTGATTTGAGCGCCGAGGCCGATCTGAATGCCCTGGTCCGCGATTGGTCGGCCCAGGTCGGCCCGCTGACCGGCGTGCTGCACCTGGCCGGTACACGCCAGGATGGTTTGCTGCGTCAGAAGACGGCGCAGCAGTTGGATCAGGTGTTGCAACCCAAGGTGGCCGGGACCTGGAACCTGGACCTGGCCACCGCCGGACAGCCCCTGGAGTTTTTCCTGACCTTCGCCTCGATTGCCGGGGCGCTGGGCAACGCCGGGCAGTCCGATTACGCCTGTGCCAACGGATTCATGGACGCCTTCGTCAGGTACCGCAACCATCAGGTGCGCCAGGGACTGCGCCAGGGGCGCAGCCTCTCCATCGACTGGCCGTTGTGGCGTGACGGGGCCATGCAACTGACACCCGAACGGATCGCCGCCATGACCCAGGCCAGCGGACTGCTGCCCCTGGACAGCGCCCGTGGTTTGCAGGTGTTGCGCCAGGCGATTGTCCAGGGCGGCGAGCAGTGGCTGGTGCTGGCGGGGCAGGGCGAACGCTTCGGGGCGCTGCTCGGTGAGCTGCAAGCGCTGCCGACGAAAGCTCCCGCCCCGGCGCCGAAGCCGACTGCCGCCGGCCCGGACTGGTTGAAGCTGCTGCGAGATCGGGTCGGGCAGATCCTCAAGGTCGACCCGGCCGATATCGACGACGCCACGCTGTTTCCGGACATGGGCTTCGATTCGGTCATGCTTACCGAGCTGGTGTCGGCGCTCAACCTTGAACATGGCCTGGACCTGGCGGTCGGGCAACTCTTCGAATATTCGAGCCTCGAGGCATTGGCGGCGTATCTGGGCAACGCCGCGCCGACCCTTGCCGAGCCCCGCAGCGGACTGACCGGCGCAGACGTCGAGGCGACGGCTGCCGGGGCGGGACCGGCTGCTGGCCGGCTGATGGCCGAGATCACCGATATGGTCTGCCGGCTCCTGAAAACCAGTGCCGATGACATCGACCCGCGCACCGACCTGCATGACTTCGGTTTCGACTCCGTCCTGCTCGCCCAACTGCTGAGTGAGGTCAATGCGGCCTATGGGCTGGAGCTGTCGGCGGCGCAGATATTCGAAACCCCGAGCCTGGAGCAACTGGTCGCCAGTGTAGGGGGACAATTGGGCGCCGTGGCACCCGCCGAGGACCGCGTGACGTTGCCGGTCCCACTGGCGGAGCCGCCTCGCGCGCTGACGGTCAGTGCTCCCCCGCCCCTCGAAAGCCTTGCGCTGCCCCAGGTGGTGCTGCTGTCCGCCGGCAGCGACGAGCAACTGCGCCGGGTGGCGAGCAATCTGCTGCAACGGATCGAGACACCCCAGGGCGAGCGCCTGGATCTGCGGACACTGGCGCAGGTTTGCCAGGCGAGCAGTGGCCTGATGGACGTACGCCTGGGCCTGGTCGCCAGCGATCTCGAGGAGTTGGCCGGCGGGTTGCGCGGTTACCTGTCCAACGATCAGCAGGCCACCGGGGCCCGGCTCGGAGTGGCCTCGCTCAGCGGTTCGGTGCTCAATCGCGTCATGGCGCTTCCGGGGCTGGCCGGCGAAGTCGCCGGCTGGTTGCGCGAGGGCGCCGTGGAGCCGCTCTTGCAGTTGTGGAGCCAGGGCCTGGAGATCGACTGGCAGGTATTGTCGGCGGCACCGGGCAAGCCGAGTGGGCGCGATCCGCTCCCACGCCTTGAGCGCCCGTGGTCATCGGTTGCGGCGGACGAAGCGACAGCGCTGACGCTTCTGAACTCGGTGGTGGGCGAGCCTTTGTATTGCTTCCCCGCTGCGGGGGCCGGGGCGCACTCGTTCCTGCCCCTGGCGGCGGCGCTCGACGGGGTGGCGGCGATCCAGGTCCTGGAGTATCCGCCACTGGACCCACGGGTCGATCCCGCGCAAGCCTTGCAACGTCTGGTCGCGGCCCATGTGCAGGCGCTGCTGCGCCGGCGCTCGGGTGCGGTGCTGCGGCTGCTGGGACATTCCTTCGGCGCGAGCATTGCCTTTGAGGTGGCCCGCCAGTTGCGGATCCACGGGCGACAAGTCGAGTTGTACATGCTCGACAGCTTTTTCTATGTGCCCCAGGGTCAGCAGGGCGAAGACTTTTCCCTGGACCAGTTGACCTATTTCCTCGGTGACACACCCTTGCGCAGCCGCCTGCTGGCGGTACAAGGCGAGCGCTGCGCGGTGTCCTTCAGCCAGATGCAAGTGGCGATGCGCGATCTGCTGCCCACGCAGACGGCCGCGAACGGTCCCGGCGACTGGCTTGCGGCCCAGGTGGCGATGAGTGTCGCCTACCGGCCCTCGGGGCGCTTCGATGGCGAGACCTGGGTGATCGTGCCGGCGCAAAGCATCCTAGGGGCGGCCAACCTGCCGCGCACCCTGGAGCGCTACTGCGCCTACCTGGCCTCGGGGCCGCAGGTGGCCACGGTCACCGGCGGGCATATGTCGATGCTCAACAAGGACCATGTGCAGTCCCTCGTGCGGGTCCTGCAGCAGCGCTTCGATGCGTTGCCGTTGCGTCACGCCGCTGTCGGCAACGTCTAGGCGCAGGCCAGGGATAGCGCCCGGCCGGGGCGGACGCCGCGGCCGGCGGGATCGACTAACAGGAGAAACAGCGTGTCGATTGTCTTCATGTTTTCCGGGCAGGGATCGCAGTACCGCCAGATGGGCCGGGCGTTGTACGAACAGGATGAGGGCTTTCGACGACACCTGGAGCGACTCGATCAGGTGGTCGTGGGCGCCACGGGGCACTCGGTGCTCCAGCAGCTGTATCCCGACACGCCGATGCCGGGGGCCCTCGATGACATCCTGGTGACGCACCCGGCGATCTTCATGCTCGAGTACGCCCTGGCGCAGACCCTGATCGAACAGGGAGTGCGACCTGATCATGTGCTTGGTTCGAGCCTGGGCGAGGTCGCGGCGGCGGCGGTCAGCGGTGCGGTGGAAGCCGAACCGGCGCTGCTGTTCGTGGTGCGCCAGGCCCGGCTGTTCCACGAGCACTGCCCAGCCGGAGGAATGACCGCGGTGCTCGACGCACCAAAGCGCTTCGAGCAGTTGCTCGGGCAAGGCATCGAGGTCGAGCTGGCGGCGATCAACTTTGCCGAACATTTTGTCATCAGTGGCGCGGTCGCCGAGTTGAACCGCGCCGAAGCGCTGCTGGGGCAACAGGGCGTGGTGTTCCAGCGCCTGGCGGTGAGCCGGCCGTTCCATTCCTCGGCCATGGACAGTGTTCGCGGGGCTTTCCTCCAAGCGTGCGCCGATTTGCCCATGCGGCCTCCACGGATCGGCTACGTCTCGTCGACGTTCGGCGGGCCGGTGCACGGGTTCGCAGCGGATTACCTGTGGAACGTGGTGCGCGCCCGCTTGGAACTGCCGCCGGCGATCGCTTATCTCGAACAGCTCGGAGCCCACGAATACCTCGATGTCGGTCCTTCCGGGTCGATGGCCAATTTTGCCAAACGCTGCCGCGCCGTCGGCTCGGCGTCCACTGACCGGCTCATTCTGAGTCCATTCGACGCGTCGCTTCGCCCCTTCGAACGATGCATCACACATCTGGGGCGCAGCAACGTCCGCAGGGAGATCATGGCTATGAACACCAGCAAAGTGGTTTACATGTTTCCTGGACAAGGCGCACAGCACTGCGGCATGGGCGAAGGCCTGTTCGAACGCTTTGCCGAGTTGACCCGGCGTGCCGACCATGTGCTGGGTTACTCGATCCGCGAGCTGTGCGAGTCCGACCCGCGCAACGAGCTGGCGAGGACCGAGTTCACCCAGCCGGCGCTGTATGTGGTCAGCGTCCTGGCCTACCTCGACAAGGCCGCCGGCACGCCGCCACCGGATTATCTGCTGGGGCACAGCCTGGGCGAGTTCGCCGCGCTGTTTGCCGCCGGGGCCTATGACTTCGAGACCGGTTTGCGGCTGGTCAAGCGGCGCGGCGAGCTGATGGCCCAGGTGGTGGACGGCGGCATGGCGGCGATCCTGAACATGGACCGCGAAGCCATCACCCGGACCTTGCAACAGGCCGGCGTCGACAGCCTGGACTTCGCCAATTTCAATGGCCCGACACAGATCGTCCTGGCCGGGCCGGTAAACGACCTGCGCAAGATACAGCCGCTGATCGAGGAGGCGGGCGGGGTGTTTGTCAGCCTGAATGTCAGCGCGCCGTTCCATTCTCGTTACATGGCCCAGGCCCGCGAAGCCTTCGCCCGCGACCTGGCGCAGGTCGCGTTCAAGCCGCTGGGCATTCCGGTGATTGCCAACGTCGATGCCCGGCCCCACGAGGACGGCGCGATTGCCCGCCGCCTGGAGCTTCAGGTGACCTCGTCGGTGCAATGGGTCGAGAGCATCCAGTCCCTGCGCCAGGCTGGCGCGGAGCGTTTCGAGGAGGTGGGGCCCGGCAATGTGCTGAGCAACCTGCTGAGCAAGATCCTGCGCACGCCGGTGCCGGCCTGCCGCGCCGCCGACCCGCGTCCCGCGCCCCAGGTCCCGGTAGTTCAACCCGATGGATTGACGGCCGAGCGGCTGGGCAGTGCGCAGTTTCGCCAGGCCTATAAGCTCACTTACGCCTATATGGCCGGCGGCATGTACAAGGGCATCGCCTCGGTTGAGCTGGTGGTGCGGCTGGTGAATGCCGGCTGCCTGGCCTTTTTCGGTGCCGGCGGGCTCAGCACCGCGGTGGTCGAGGCGGCGATCCTCGAGATCCGCCAACGGACCGCGGGGCGCACCTTCGGCATGAACCTGGTGTGCAACCTGTCGAATCCGCACAAGGAAACCGAACTGGTGGAGTTGTTCATGCGCCAGGGCGTGGATGTCATCGAGGCCGCCGCGTTCATGCAGATCACCCCGGCGCTGGCACTGTACCGGGTTCGCGGGCTGGTGGAGGTCAACGGCGAGGTCCAGGCCCGCCACCGGATCATCGCCAAGGTCTCGCGTCCGGAAGTGGCCCAGCAGTTTCTCGATCCGGTGCCGCCGCGGCTGCTGGAAAAGCTCTTGGCGCAAGGCGCGATCAGCGCCGCGCAGGCGCAACTGGCCAGTCGGGTGCCGATGGTCGACGACCTGGTGGTGGAGGCCGACTCGGGCGGCCACACCGACATGGGCGTGACCGTGGTGCTGCTGCCGACGATCATTCGTCTGCGGGACACCGTCTGCCGGGCCGCCGGTTACCGGGTCCCGGTCAGGGTCGGCTCGGCCGGTGGCATCGGCTCTCCGGAGTCGGCGGCGGCGGCCTTCATGCTCGGTGCCGACTTTATCGTCACCGGTTCGATCAACCAATGCACACCCGAAGCCGGCACCAGCGATGCGGTCAAGACGCTGCTGCAGGACATCAACGTGCAGGACACCGAATATGCCCCCGCCGGGGATATGTTCGAACTGGGTGCCAGGGTCCAGGTGCTCAAGCGCGGGGTGTTTTTCCCTGCCCGGGCGAACAAGCTCTACGACCTTTGGCGGCGCTATGACTCGCTGGAGGAACTCGACGACAAGACTTCCCGGCAGATCCAGGAGACCTTTTTCAAGCGCAGCTTCGATGAGGTCTTCGAGGAAACCCGCCAGTACTACGGCAAGGTCGCGCCCCAGGAGATCGAAAAGGCCCTGAGCAATCCGAAGCACAAGATGGCCCTGGTGTTCCGCTGGTACTTCATCCACAGCACGCGCCTGGCCATGAGCGGTAGCGAGACCCAGCGCGTCGATTACCAGGTGCATTGCGGCCCGTCCATGGGCGCCTTCAACCAATGGGTGAAGGGCACGGAACTGGAGGCCTGGCAGAACCGCCATGCCGATCTCGTCGCCACCCGGCTGTTGCACGGCACCGCCGACTACCTGAACCAGCGCTTGAACGCCATGCTCCACCCCGAGGCGCTATCCGCGCCGCCGGCGGAGGCCGCCCGTGCGGCGACAGCACCACGGACACTGGGGAGCGCAGTGGCATGAGCAATCCGCTGAGCAGCCTGATACGCCGCCTGACCGGGCAGGCACCTGTGCAGACGCCGGCCGCCGACCAGGGCCCAGCGGCCGGCGATATCGCCGTGATCGGCATGGCCTGTCGGGTTCCCGGCGCCGCCGATTACCAGGCGTTCTGGGAGAACCTGGCGGCCCGCCGCAACAGCGTCGACGAGATCCCCGCCAGCCGCTGGGACTGGCGCGAGTACTGGGGCGACCCGGCGTCCGAGGTCAACAAGAGCGACGCCCGCCATGCCGGTTGCATCGACCAGGTCGAGGCGTTCGATGCGAAGTTCTTCGGCATTTCCCCGGCCAGTGCCCACAACATGGACCCCCAGCAGCGAATCATGCTGGAGCTGAGCTGGCATTGCCTGGAGGACGCCGGCGTGCTGCCGTCCGCCCTGGCGGGCTCACGCACCGGAGTGTTTATCGCCGCGTTCAACTACGACTACAAGGAGTTGCTCGAAGGCGCCGGGCTGCCGATCGAGGCGTATCAGTCCACCGGCAGCGCCGCCGCGGTGATCGCCAACCGGATCTCCCATGGTTTTGACCTGCGTGGCCCCAGCGTGCTGGTGGACACGGCCTGTTCCGGGTCCCTGAGTGCGATTCACCAGGCCTTGCAGTCCCTGCGCCTGGGGGAAAGCGAACTGGCCCTGGCCGGCGGCATCAACCTGCTGCTGACTCCCACCCGGCATATCTCCTTCGCCAAGACCGGCATGTTGTCGCCGAGCGGCTCGTGCAAGAGCTTCGATGAGGCCGCCGACGGTTATGTCCGCAGCGAAGGCGCCGGTGTGCTGTTGCTCAAGCCCCTGGCCAGGGCCCTGGAGGACGGCGACCCGATCCACGGGATCATCAAGGGCAGCGCGGTCAACCATTGCGGCAAGACCCACACCCTGACCTACCCGAGTGCCCAGGCCCAGGCGGCGGTGATTCGTGCCGCGCTGGACGATGCCCGGGTCGCGGCCTCGAGCATTTCCTATATCGAGGCCCATGGTACCGGCACGCCGAAGGGCGATCCGATTGAAATCCAGGGCTTGTCCGAGGCCTTTGCGGGTGCCGGCGAGTCTATCGCCGGGCAAACCTGCGGGATCGGTTCGGCCAAGTCGAATATCGGCCATCTGGAAGCCGCGGCCGGAGTGGCCGGGGTGATCAAGGTCCTGCTGTCGTTCAAGGCCGGGCAGTTGCCGCCGCTGTGTCATTTTGCCCGGCTCAACCCGCGTATCGAACTGCGCGACAGTCCTTTCTATCCGGTCGCGCACTTGCAGCCCTGGCAAGCGTTACCGGCCGGAGCGGGTGAAGCGCCGGTACGCCGGGCGGGGGTCAGCTCCTTTGGTTTTGGCGGGACCAATGCGCATCTGGTCCTGGAGCAGGCGCGTGTGGTCGAACCGTTGCCCGTGACATCGACGGCCCCTGGCTGGTTGATTGCCCTGTCGGCCAAGAGCGAGGCGGGCCTGCGTCGACAATGCACCCAGCTGCGCGACTGGTTGCAGGGCTCCGGCGCCCAGGTGGCGTTGGGCGCCATCAGCCAGGTGCTGTTGACCGGGCGTGAAGCCATGGCGTACCGCGAGGCCTGGGTGGTCCGCGACAAGGACGAGTTGATCCGCTTGCTGGACAACGCCGCGCAGGCCTCCGTGGCGAACCCTGTCCACAGTGAAACGGACCTGTCCGGGCGCGAGGAGGCTGCGCAACGGCTGGTACAGGCGCTGTCCTCGGAGGCGGCGCGGGGAAGCGAGCCGTATCTCCGACAACTGAACGAACTGGCCGGGCATTTTCTGGCAGGGGCAACGATTGCCTTTGCCGGCCTGTTTGCCGGCCAACCCCGTCGACATCTCGGGCTCCCGGGTTACGCCTTCGCCCGCGACCGTTACTGGCTGCCGGTGGCCGAGGTCCGTGGGCCGGCTACCGGGCACTTTCTGTCGATTGCCGAGCCGAGCCTCGCCGACCATGTGATCGCCGATCGGCATTGGGTGGCGGGTGCGGTGTTGCTGGCGGTCGCGGCCAAGGCCTGGGGCGCGGGAGCAGGGACGGCGCTGCGGTTCGACCGGGTGGTCTGGTTGCAACCGCTGGCATTGACGGGGGAAGGCGCTCGCGTGCAGGTCGACCTGCGCCGCGATGGGGCCTTGAGTGAGTTCGATGTCCGCGCGGACGGCCTCGGCCATCCGCTGTGCAGCGCCAGTATCGAGGCGCTGCCGGTGGTGCCGGTGCTACGCGATATCGCCGCGCTGCGACAACGGCATGGCGCTGCCCAGCTGGAAGGCGAGGCGCTTTATGCACGGCTGCGCAAGGTCGGCATGGCCTATGGGCCCAGCTACCGCGCCCTCCAGCAGAGCTGGCTGGATGGCAATGGGTCCTTGCTGGGCCGTATCGTGCTGCCGCCAGCCCAATCCGAGACTGCCTTTCCCTTTGCCCCGCAGGCCCTGGATGCGGCTTTCCAGGCGGCCTTGCTGTTGGCCCTGGAGCTTTCCGGGGAGGGCGTCAGGCTGGGCTTTTCCGTCGGGCAATTACAGATCATGGGGGGCTTGCCCGAGCGTTTCTGGGTCCAGGTCACCCGTCGGAGTGCCAGCACCGGTCACTGGAGTTTCGATATCGAGTGGATCGGCGATGACGGTCGACTCTGTGCCAGCGCCACGGATTTTGTTCTCAAGGCCGGTGCGGCGGCGCCCAAGGCGCATCTGTGCGCGGTCGAGTGGGTGGCGCAGGACGCGAGCCAATGGCTGCCGTCGAGCCCTGTCGAGGTCGGCTACACCGTGGTGGTGGGGGCCGATGAACGTCAGGCCGATGAGTGGCGCCGGCCGTTCGGCTCGGTGCTGTTCCTGCCGGCCCCGGTCGAGGCGAGCGGGCAAGACTGGCAGCGTGCATTGAGCGAGCTGGCCCCGTTCGAGCGCCTGGTCTGGCTGGCGCCCGAAGGCTGCGGCGAGCCCTGGCACGCACAGTCGCTGATCGAGGCCCAGGACGCCGGGGTCATGGCCTTGTTCGCGCTGTGCCAGGGCCTGTTCCTGGTGGGCTTGCGCCAGCGGCCGCTGGAACTCTGGGTGGCAACCACCCAGGCGTTGCAGGTCGGCTCGGGGCAAGCCCATGACCCGACCCACGCCGCCGTGCACGGCCTGGCGGGAACGCTGGCGCGGGAATGCCCGTCCTGGCAGGTGCGCCTGGCGGATTTCCAGCAACAGCAGCCGCAGCCTCTCGACGCCTTCCGTTGTCTGCCGCCGCAACCCGCCGCGCTCAGTCGGGCCTGGCGTGACGGCCAGTGGTACCAGCAAGCGTTGCTGCCCGTGGACTATCCCGAGGTGGCACCGGCCTATCGCCAGGGCGGTTGCTACCTGATCATCGGCGGGGCCGGCGGTATCGGCGTGGCCTGGACCCAGCGACTGATCCGTGAGCATGGAGCCCATGTCTACTGGATCGGCCGGCGGCCCCTGGACGAAAATATCCGCCGTGATATCCAGCGCCTGGCGGGCGAGGGGCCGGCGCCCACCTACCTGTGTGCCGATGCCCGTGATCCGAAGGCCTTGGCCGAGGCCATTGAGCGTATCCGCAAGCAGCACGGGCAACTGCATGGGGTCATTCACGCGGCGATGCTGATGCGTGGCAAAAGCCTGGAACGCATGGATCGAGAAACGTTTCGCCAGGTGCTGTCGGCCAAGGTCGACACCGGGGCGGCGCTGGCCGAGGCGTTGTGTGACGAGCCATTGGACTTCCTGCTGTTCTTTTCCTCGATCAACGCCTTCGAACGGATCGCCAATCAAGGCAACTATGCGGCGGGCTGCGTATTTATCGACGAATTGGCGGCAAGCCTGGCGCAGCGCCTGGCCTGTCGTGTGGCGGTGATCGATTGGGGCTATTGGTCGGAGGTCGGAGCGCTGGCCGGTTCGGCGGCGCTCGAGGTGTTGCGCGAGCGCGAGGGCACCGCCCCGGTGGAACTGTTGCCGGCAATGCGGGCGGCCGATTTTGTACTGTCGGGGCCGTTGCTCCATGTCGCGGTGACCGGCAGCGCGGCCGCGCGGCCATCCGGGCTGGAGTTGCCGGACCGGCAGATCAGCCTGGTGCCCGCTGGGCAGGACAGCGTTGCTACGACGATCCGCTTGTTCGAGGCGGCCCTCAACGGTCGTGGTTCCACGCAGTTGCGTGGCGGCCTGACCCTGCCGGGCCTGGAGGCGCTGCTCTGCCAGGTGTTGCTGGTGCAGTTGTGCGAAGCCGGGTTGTTCGCGGAGCCGGTGGGCTATTCCCTCGACGCGCTCTACCAGCGCTTGCAGGCGCGGGCCGAGGGACCGGTCGGGGTCGACCGGCGCTGGCTGGAATACAGCCTGAAGTGGTTGGTGCAACAAGGTTATCTGCGCAGCGATGAGGCGGCCGAACCCTGTTACGAAGCGTTGGACGAGACGCCGGTCGCCGAGGTCTGGAGCGCGTGGGACCAGGCGTTGCGCGATGGCCAGGCGGACCCGGATCGGCGCGCCCAGGTGCAGCTGCTGGACGCTTGCCTGCGGGCGTTGCCGGCGGTGCTGGGCGGTCGCACGCGGGCGACCGCGGTGATGTTTCCCGAAGCCTCGATGGCCCGGGTCGAGGGGATCTACAAGCACAACGCGGTGTCGGACTACTTCAACGATGTGCTGACCCAGGCGGTGCTGGCGCGGGTGCGGGCGGGTCGCGAAAGTGCTGCGGCGCCGGTACGCATCCTGGAGATCGGCGCCGGCACCGGGGGCACCAGCGCCCGGGTATTCGAGGGCCTGGACGGGCTGGGGATCGAAGTCGGCGAGTACCTCTACACCGATGTTTCGCGGGCATTTCTGTTGCATGGGCAGGAAGCCTATGGCGCCGGTCGGCCGTACCTGACGTATCGGTTGCTGGATATCGAGAAGGACCTGGTCGGGCAGGGGCTGGAGATCGGCGGCTATGACCTGGTGATCGCGACGAATGTGTTGCATGCGACGGCCGATATCCGCCAGGTCCTGCGGCACGCCAAGGCGGCGCTCAAGGGCGACGGTTGGTTGCTGTTGAATGAACTGAGCGAAGCCTCGTTGTTCAGCCACTTGACCTTCGGTCTGCTCGAGGGCTGGTGGCGTTATCGCGACGAGGCGTTGCGCCTGCCCGGTTCGCCGGGGCTGTCGAGCGAAAACTGGCAGCGGGTGCTGGAAGAGGAAGGTTATCGGGGCGTGGGCTTTCCGGCGCGGGCCTTCCATGGCCTCGGCCAGCAAGTGATCATGGCCCGCAGCGACGGCGTGGTGCGCCATGCTCGCCGGGTATCGCCGGTGCAACCGCCGGCGGTGGTCGAAGAGGCCGTTACGGCGGTCGCCGAGGTGGCGCCCGCCGCTCAGGACAATCGACAGCAGGTCATGCAGACCCTGCGTGAAGTACTGGCCGCCAGCCTGCAGTTCGAGCTGGCCGATATCCGCGATGACGAACCCTTCGCCGATTATGGCGTGGACTCGATCACCGGGGTCTCGGCCGTGCGCCAGTTGAATACGCGCCTGGGCCTGGATCTCTACACCACCTGCCTGTTCGACTACACCAGCATCGAGCGTTTGGCGGGCTATATCGTCGCGCAATACCCGCAACTGAACGTCGCCGCGGTTCCCACCACGCCGCCGCCGGAGCCCCAGGCGCAGAGCCGGGTCGAGGCGCCCGCGCCAGCGCCAGCGAGCGACGACACGGCCATTGCCATTGTCGGCGTCAGCGGCCGATTCCCGCGCTCGCGCAATCTGGAGGCGTTCTGGACGCATCTGGCCGCCGGCGAAAACCTGGTGGGCCGGGTCGAGCGCTGGGACCCGCAGGATTGCCATCCGGGCATGGACCCACAAGCGGCCTGCGCGAGCGGCGGGTTTGTCGACGGCATCGAGTATTTCGACCCGCTGTTCTTCAATATTTCGCCGCTGGAGGCCACCTATATGGACCCCCAGCAACGGCTGTTTCTTCAGGAAGCCTGGAATGCCCTGGCCGATGCCGGCTGCATGGGCGAACGGCGGCGCAGCGATGTCAGCGTCTACGTGGGCTGCGAGCAGGGCGATTACGAAAGCCTGTTCAGTGCCGGGCCGCCGCCACAGTCGTTCTGGGGCAACGCGCCGTCAATCATTCCGGCACGGATTGCCTATTACCTGGACTTGCAGGGGCCGGCCATCGCGGTCGATACCGCCTGCTCCAGTTCCCTGGTGGCGATCCATATGGCCTGCCAGAGCCTGCTTGCCGGCGATACCGCAATCGGCCTGGCTGGCGGGGTGTTTATCCAATCCACGCCGGCGTTCTACCAGAAAGCCAATCGCGCCAACATGCTTTCCGCCAGTGGTGCCTGCCACACCTTCGACAGCCGTGCAGACGGCTTTGTCCCGGGTGAAGGGGTTGGGGTGGTGGTGCTCAAGCGCCTGGCCGACGCCCTGGCCGATCGCGATCATATCCATGGGCTGATTCGCGGTTCGGCGATCAACCAGGACGGCGCCAGCAATGGCATTACTGCCCCCAGCGCCTTGTCCCAGCAGCGCCTGCACGAGTCGGTGCATGAGCGTTTTGCCATTGACCCGCAGAGCATCCAGCTGGTCGAGGCCCATGGCACCGGGACCCGCCTGGGCGATCCGATCGAGTTCAAGGCCCTGAACGCGGCGTTTTCCCGCACGACTTCGCGCAAGGGCTACTGCGCCATCGGCTCGGTGAAGTCGAACATGGGCCATGCGGCGACAGCGGCGGCCATGGCCGGGCTGTTCAAGCTGCTGCTGGGCATGCGTCATCGGCAGATGCCGGCCTCGCTGCACTTCGAGCAGGCCAATCCGGCGATCGATTTCACTGCCAGTCCGTTTTTTGTCAATACCCGCCTGAGGGATTGGCCGGCTGGCGAAGGCCAACCACGGCGCGCGGCCATCAGTTCCTTCGGCTTCAGCGGTACCAATGCGCATATGGTGGTCGAGCAGGCACCGTCGCGTCTGCGTCCGCCCAGTCAGGTGCCGCTGGTGCTGATCGGACTGGATGCCCGCACTCCGGAGCAATTGCGCCAACGGGTGGCGGAGTTGCTGGGCTTTTGTCAGCAGGACAACGACTTTGCCTTGCTGGACATCAGCTACAGCCTGCTTACCGGACGCCAGCGTTTCGAGTACCGGTTCCTGACCCTGGCGGTCGACCGCGGCGAATTGATCGGCGCCTTGCAGGACTGGTTGCAGGCGTATCCGCCGGGAGTGGATACCTTTGCCGAGGCGCCGCTGGCGTGTCATGAACGTCTGCTGCACCGGGTCGAAGAGGCCGCCGGCCAGGCACGGAGTTATCTGGCGAGCCTGTGTGCGCCGGCCCTGGCGTTCTCCCGGGGTGAAGCCGCGGATTTTTCCAATGTGTTCAATGAGCTGGACTGCCAGCGCCTGCCGCTACCGGGTTATCCCTTTGCCCGTGAGCGGTATTGGGTCAGCGACGCGAGCGCCGATGTGCCTCTGCTGACCTCCCGGGTGCAGGCGAGCCGGGCTCATCCGATGGGCGGCGCGGCGCTGGTGGAGGACGCGGCGGACTTCGAATGGACATTCGACGGTGATGAATACTTCCTGGCCCAGCACCGGATCGGCGGGCAGCGGGTCATGCCGGGGGTGGCTTTCCTGGAGATGGTCGGGGTCGCCCAGCGACAACGGCACCAGGCGCCGGAATCGGCCACGCTGAGCCTGGTCAACCTGGCCTGGCAGGAGCCTTTGCGGGTGACGGAAGCGTCGACCCGGGTGCGGATTCGCTTCAACCCGCCGGCATTGGCGGGAGGCTTCGACAGTTTTACCCTGGCTGGCGCCGATGGCGCTCGGCTGCATTGTCTCGGCCACTGTGCCGTGGATGAGATCGCCCCTCCTGCGCCCCTCGATCTGGAAAACCTGAAGCAGTTGTGTTCGGCCTCGGTCCTGGGGGCGGAGCAGTGCTACCGGCATTTCGAATCGGTGGGCATCGACTACGGTCCGGCTTTCCGTGGCGTGGAGCAAAGCTCGGTCAGTGCCGGACATGGCGCCGGTGCGCAACTGCTGGCGCGTCTGGAGCGGCGCGCGGACGCCGGCCCGGGTTGGCGGCTCGAACCGGGGATGGCCGATGCGGCCTTGCAAGCGGCGGCGCATTGGCTGGTCCATGACTGGCCGACGCCCGAGGCCCTGGTACCGTTTTCCCTGGAGCGTTTCGATCTCTTCGGCACTTGTGGCCCACGCATGTGGGCGCATGTGGTACGCCGTGAAGTGCTGGGCCGATCAGCGATCCCGGCGGTCGATATCAGCCTGGCCGACGAGAGTGGGCGGGTCTGTGCGCGTTTCAGCGGGCTGACCTTTCGTGCCGCCGGCCGGCCGCAAGGCCCCGACCGTGGACCGACGCTCTGGAGCGAAAAATGGACGCCGGCGCAAACGAGCAGCGGGGCGGGTAGCGAGCCGGTCGAGGATCGCCTGGTGATCGTTGCCATTGCTCCGGCACGGCTACAGGCCGAACGGGCCCTGGCCGGGTTGCCCTGGGTCAGGCTGGTCGAGCAGGATTTGCCCCTGGGCGAGGGTTATGTCCAGGCGGCCATTGCCTTGATGACACAGCTCCAGTCGCGTATCCGCAACGGCGGCGGCCGGACCCTGCACCTGCAGTTGTTGGTCGAGGCGGGTGACCGCCAGGGGCTGAATGACGGGCTGCTGGGGATGCTCAGCAGTGTCGCGCAGGAATATCCGGCGCTGAAACCGCAGTGCCTGATACTCGATATCGAGTCGCCTGAAAAAGATTGGGCTGCGGCGCTGGACAGTGCGCTGACACTGGGTCAGACGCGCTTGCGCTGGCGTCATGGGCGCTGGGAAGGTTCGGCCTGGCAGCCGCTGCCCGTACAGCCCGCCGTGGCACCCTGGAAATCCGCCGGGGTGTACCTGATCACCGGCGGCCTGGGCGGCCTGGGCCGCGTCCTGGCCCAGGACATTGTTCGTCATGCGCCCGGCGCGACCCTGATCCTGGCGACCCGTCAGGTGGCGGCCGCACCCGGACCGGAGGCGCTCGAACGCCTGTACGGCAGTACCGCACGCATCGATATCCGGGCGCTGGATGTCAGCGACCTGGCGGCGACCCAACGTCTGGTCGAGCAGGTGCTGCAACGTTACGGCCGGCTTGATGGCGTGTTGCACGTCGCCGGTGTGACCCGCGACGGTTACCTGTTGCACAAGACCGGGCAGGCACTGGCCGAGGTGTTCGCGCCGAAGGTCCAGGGGGTATTGAACCTCGACAGCGCTACGGCGGCGCTCAAGCTGGATGTCTTCCTGCTGTTCTCGTCCATCAGCGCGCAACTGGGCAATGTCGGCCAGGCCGACTACGCGGCCGCCAACCGTTTCATGGATGGCTTTGCCCGGCTGCGGGCCAGTGAGGTCGAACGCGGCTTGCGCAGCGGCACCAGCCTTTCGATTGCCTGGCCTTACTGGGAAGAGGGCGGCCTGCGCATCGATGCGCCGTCGCTGGCACGCTTGCACACGGCCTGGGGATTGACCCCGATGCCGTCCGCCGTGGGTTTGCAGGTGCTGTACCAGGCGCTCGGCCAGTCCCAGGCGAATCTGCTGGTGCTGTATGGCGTCCAGGCGCAGGCCCGGGCATTGCTCGGCGAAACAGGCGCTGGGCCGGCACCGGTCGAGGCGCTTGCGACGTCCGCGCTGGAGCCACTGGAGCCGTGGTTATGCGCGACGGCAGCGCTGCTTGCCGGCGTGCCCGAGGCGGACATCGATCCCGAACAACCCTTTGCCGACTATGGCTTCGACCGGGTGCAACGCGAGGAGCTGTTCCGGCGCCTGGCCGAGCACCTGGACCTGGCGCCCCACAGCCTGGCGCTGTCCCACTGCAGCTGCCTGCGCGAGGTCTGCGCGCAGTGCGCCGGACACCTGCCGGCAGCGTCTTCCATTGCTGCGATGGAGTATCCCCTTACCGTGGACACACATACCGCCACCCCGACACCCAACGCCCAGGCGTTTATCCTCGCGCTGCTGCGCAAACTGCTGGTTTCGGTCACCCGGGTCGCGCCTGAACAGTTGCAGGACAGTCGTCATTTCGAGCACTACGGCATCGATTCGTTGATGGTGGTGCAGATGACCACCGAGTTGGAGAAGTCCTTCGGCGCCTTGTCCAAGACCTTGTTTTTCGAGCACGGCTCGATCGAGGAGTTGGCGGCGTACTTTCTGCTCCGGCACGGCGCCAGGCTCAATGAACTGGCGCCCGACGCGCCATCGACATTCACCCCGTTCGTGGCCCAGGTGCCGCTGCCACCCGTGGTTACGGCGTCAGCGGCAGTCGTCGCGCCGTCTGGTTCGACCAGCACCCCGGAACCGATCGCCATCGTCGGCCTGAGCGGGCGTTACCCGCAGGCCGCCAATCTGCAGGTCTTCTGGCAGAACCTGGTCGAGGGCCTCGATTGCATCACCGAAGTGCCGGCGCAACGTTGGGACCCGGCACAGGTCCTCAAGCCCGAGGGCAAGTTGCTGAGTCGCTGGGGTGGTTTTATCGACGGCGTCGACCAGTTCGACCCGCTGTTTTTCAATATTTCGCCCCATGACGCCGAGTTCATGGACCCCCAGGAACGGCTGTTCCTGCAATGTGCCTACGAGACCTTCGAGGATGCCGGGCTGGCCCAAGGCTTGCGTAGCCAGGGCGAGGCGGGACGTACCGGCGTCTATGTCGGTGTGATGTACCAGGAGTATCAGCTCTACGGGGCCGAGCAGACCTTGCTCGGCCGGCCGATGGCCCTCTCCGGCAGCAGCGCCTCGATTGCCAACCGGGTGTCCTGGTGCCTGGGGCTCAAGGGCCCGAGCCTGGCGGTCGACTCCATGTGCTCGGCATCGCTGACGGCCATCCACCTGGCGTGCCAGGGACTGCGCAGCGGCGATTGCGAAGTGGCCCTGGCCGGTGGCGTCAACGTCAATCTGCACCCGAACAAATACCTGGGCCTGGCCCAGGGCAATTTTGCTTCCAGCCGCGGGCGCTGCGAGAGTTTCGGTGCCGGGGGCGATGGTTATGTGCCCGCCGAAGGCGTCGGTGCGGTGCTGCTCAAACCCTTGAGCAAGGCCCTGGCGGATGGCGACCGGATCTATGCGCTGGTGCGCGGCAGCCAGATCAACCATGGCGGCAAGGCCAACGGCTTTACCGTGCCGAACCCGAATGCCCAGGCACAGGTGATCAGCCAGGCACTGGCAGCGGCGGCGGTCGATCCGCGCCAGGTCGGTTATGTCGAGGCCCATGGCACCGGCACCGCCCTGGGCGATCCGATCGAACTGGCCGGCCTGGCCAAGGCCTATGGCCAGCGCGGGCCCGGCGAGGGCCGTTGCGCCCTGGGCTCGGTCAAGTCGAATATCGGTCATTGCGAGAGCGCCGCGGGTATCGCCGGCCTGACCAAGGTGCTGTTGCAGATGCGCCATGGACAGCTGGTGCCTTCGCTGCACAGCAGTGAACTGAACCCGGCGATCGATTTCGAGCATTCGCCCTTTGTTGTCCAGCGTGAGCTGGCTGACTGGCCACGGCCGACACGGCAGGTCGATGGCGTTGTCCGCGAGTGCCCGCGCCTGGCCGGACTGTCGTCGTTCGGTGCCGGTGGCTCGAATGCCCATCTCATCATCGAGGAGTATCCGCTGGCCGCGCGCGAGGTCGTCCCGGCGGCGCAGCAACGGCCGCTGCCGATCCTCCTGAGCGCGGCCAACGCCGAGCGTTTGCGCGAGCTGGCCGAACGTTACCTGGGATTTTGTGACGTGGCCCCGGGGCAGGGCCTGCTGTTCGAGGACCTGGCCTACACCTTGCGCACGGGGCGCGAAGCGTTGAATGAACGACTGGCGTTCATGGCTGGCTCCTGGGAGGAATTACGGGCCCGCCTGCACGAGTATCTGCACGAGCGCGGCGAGGCGGGGACGCTGTACAGCGGCTCGTGCCGACATGGCGATAGCTCGGTTGCCCGCTTGCTGGGGGACGACGATCTTTCCCGGTTGCAACGCCAATGGGTGGCCGCCGGACGCTTCGAGAAGTTGCTGGAATTGTGGATCAACGGCGTCGCGATTGACTGGGCGGCGTTGCTGGAAAGCCAGGGTGGCCGCAAGGTTTCGTTGCCGACCTATCCCTTTGCCAGGGAGCGTTACTGGTACACGGACATCCACCCGGACGGACCAGCGATAAACAGCCTGCCCGGGCGCCACGAGGTGCCGGTTGCCGGTCCCCTGGCCCTGGTCAACAGCTCCGGCCTGGAGGGCTTGAGCTACACCACCCGGGTCGATGGCGAGGAAAGCTTCCTGGCCGATCACCGGGTCCGGGGCCGGCGGATGATGGCCGGTGTGGCCTACCTGGAACTGGCGCGCAAGGCCCTGTTCCAGGCCGGCACACAAGACGTCGACGGGCCGGCCGGATTGCGCCTGAGCGATGTGTTCTGGTTGGCGCCGGTGGTGGTCGAGGCCGAGCCGGTGAGCCTGAAGATTCGCTTGCAGCCCGGGTCGGGCGGGGCGGTGGAGTTCGAGATCCTCCAGGGCGACGGCGCTTCGCGTGTTCCCGGCGGCGAAGCGATCAAGGCTCGTGGCACGCTACAACGGCTGGCGCTTGAGACGCCCCCACGCATCGATCCTCAAGCGCTGTTGGCGCAACTGCGCAGCGCACCGGGGTTTCAGCAACCGACCTCCGCGCAATTCTATGAAACCTTCGCCAGGCTGGGGATCGACTATGGGCCCAGCCACCGCTGCCTGAGTCACTTGTACAGCAGCGAGGAACAGGTCCTGGCGCTGATCGAGCTGACGCCTGGGGACCTGCTGTCCCTGGAGCGGCAGCCCTTGCATCCTTCGATCCTGGACGCCGCGTTGCAGGCGACCCAGCTCCTGAATCGCGGCGAGCAGCCGTTGCGGGTGCCTTTTGCCCTCGGCGAACTGCTGGCGTATGCGCCTTGTGCCGCGCGGATGTGGGTGTCGGCGCGCCATAGTCAGGGCCGCGATGGCTATGATCTGGAACTGTTCGATGAGCAAGGGACATTGTGCGTCAGCCTCAAGGGGCTGCGGGTCCGCGAGTGGTCGGCGTCGGTGACGATGGACGCTGCACTCGATACACACTCTTTGCCTGCCGGCGATCTGCTGCTGGCACCGGATTGGGCGCCGTTGGCGTTGCAGCCCGGGAAGATTTCAACGGCGGCAACGCTGGTGATCGGCGCCGACGGACCTGCGCTGGAGGCGCTGCGCGCCACCGGGGTGAATGGGCTGGAGTGCCGGGTGGCGCTCGACGACAGCGTCGAGCAACTGCTGGCCAGGTTCCAGGCTTTACCGCCATTTGATCGGCTGGTGCTGCTGCTCGCGCCGGGCAGCGCCCGCAGCCTTGGCGACGAGCGCCTGGTCGAGGAGCAACAGGCCCTGGCCCGACAGCAGCTACGGCTGGTCCAGGCCTTGCTGCGTTGCGGGTTCGACAAGCAGGCGCTGCATTATGTGGTGATTACCCGTGACGCCTGGTCGGCTGACGCCGCGCAGCCCGCTCATGCCGGTATTCATGGCCTGGCGGGCAGCCTGGCGAAGGAAATGCCGCACTGGACGGTGCAGGCGCTGGATCTTGAGCAGGCCACGGCCTTGCCCTGGGAACAGGTCTTCAACGTGCCGGTTCAGGGTGAAGAGACCAGTCGCCGTCTGCGTGACGGTGTCTGGTGGGCGCGGCAGTTGGTGCTTTATCGTCCGTCGGCGAATACCACCCCGGTTTATCGCCAGGGTGGCGTCTATGTGGTGATTGGCGGCAGCGGCGGCCTGGGCCGGGTCTGGACCGAGGTGGTGGCGCGCGACCTTGCCGCCCAGGTGGTGTGGCTTGGCCGGCGGCCGCTGGATGCGTCGATCGAGGCCAGCCTCGATGACATTGCCCGGCACGGACCACGCCCGCTCTACCTGAGCGTCGACGCCACGGACAGCCGGCAATTGCAGCAGGCCAACGAGACGATCCTCCAGCGCTTCGGGCGTATAGATGGCCTGGTGCATTCGGCCATTGTCCTCGATGACCGTGGCCTGGCGAATATGAGCGAAACACAGTTGCAGCGCAGCCTGGCCGCCAAAGTCGATGTCAGTGTGCGCATGGCCCAGGTGTTTGCCCGCCAGCCGCTGGATTTCGTCCTGTTCTTTTCCTCGCTGATCGCCTTTACCCGCAACGCCGGGCAGGCCAACTACGCACTCGGTTGCTCGTTCAAGGACATGTTTGCCGCGCGCTGGCGCCAGGAAAGCCGGGTCCCGGTGAAAACCATGAACTGGGGTTACTGGGGCGGCACCGGGGTGGTTGCCTCGGATGCCTATCGCCAGCGCATGGCGCGCGAAGGGATCGGCTCCATCGAACCGCGCGAAGCCATGCAGGCGATCGAGACCTTGCTGGCCGGTCCCCTGGACCAGTTGGCCTTTATCAAGACCCTGGCGCCCGTGGCGTTGCCGGGCAGCGACGCGTCGCGGCAGTGGCTCGGCCAGCCGTCGGTGTCAGCGGTAGCGCTGGATATCGAGCCGGCGGTGCAGGCCTGGGTCAGTGCCCGCGATAGGCACGCGGCGGGCCTGTTGGAACGCTATCGCGACGGCGCGCGGCAGCATCAGGCGCCGCTGTGCCAGGTGCTGCTGGTGCAGTTGCGCGAAGCCGGGTTGTTCGCCGAGCCGGGCGGCTACTCGCTCGATGCCCTTTACCAGCGCTTGCAGGCGCGGGCCCAGGGCCCGGTCGGGGTTGACCGGCGCTGGCTGGAACACAGCCTGAAGTGGCTGGCGGTCCAAGGTTATCTGAGCGGCGACGCGGCACTTGAACCGCGTTATACGCTGCTGCGTGGGATACCGGCAGCCGAGGCCTGGGCGGCTTGGGAACAGGTGCTGGGCGAGGGCGAGGCCAACCCGGATCGACGCGCCCAGGTGCAACTGCTGGATGCGTGCCTGCGGGCCTTGCCGGCGGTATTGGGCGGCCGCACGCGGGCGACCCAGGTGATATTTCCCGATTCATCGATGGCGCTGGTCGAGGGCATCTACAAACACAACGCGGTGTCGGACTACTTCAATGATGTGTTGATCCAGGCCGTGTTGGCGCGGGTCAGGGCCGGTCGCGAAAACGCCACGGTGCCGGTGCGCATCCTGGAGATCGGCGCGGGGACCGGGGGCACCAGCGCCCGGCTGCTCGAAGCGCTGGACGGCTTGGGTATCGAAGTCGGCGAGTATGCCTACACCGATGTCTCGCGGGCATTTCTGCTGCATGGGCAGGAGGCCTATGGCGCCGGCCGGCCATACCTGGCCTATCGACTGCTGGATATCGAGAAGGACCTGATCGGACAAGGCTTGGAGATCGGCGGCTACGACCTGGTGATCGCAACGAATGTGCTGCATGCGACGGCCGATATCCGCCAGGTACTGCGGCATGCCAAGGCAGCGCTCAAGGGCGATGGCTGGCTGCTGTTGAACGAATTGAGCGAAGCCTCGTTGTTCAGCCACTTGACCTTCGGCTTGCTTGAGGGCTGGTGGCGTTACCGTGACGAAACATTGCGCCTGCCCGGTTCGCCAGGGTTGTCGAGCGAAAACTGGCAGCGGGTGCTGGAAGAGGAAGGTTATCGGGGCGTGGGCTTCCCGGCTCAGTCTTTCCACGGTTTGGGTCAGCAAGTGATCATGGCCCGCAGTGACGGCGTGGCCCGGCTGTCACGCCAGGTGGCGCAGGTGCCGGTCGTTGCGCCGACGGTGGCGATCGACAGCGGCCAGTCCCAAGCGGCTGCGGTGCGTCCGGAGCCGGTCGCGGCGGCAGTCGACCTGCGTGCCGGCGTTCGCCAGGTGGTCATGGCCTGTGTGGCCACGGCGCTCAAGGTGGCGCTGGAAGTGATAGAACCGGATGAATCTTTCTCCGACTACGGGCTCGATTCGATTACCGGCGTCAACCTGGTGCGGGTCCTGGACGAGCAGTTGGGCATCAACCTCGGCACCACGGCCTTGTTCGATTTCTCCACCGCGACCCGGCTGGCCACGCATATCGTCGAACAGCACGGCGCCAGCCTGCGCTTGCCAGGGGTGGCCACATCGGCGAGCCCGGCTGTCGCGCCGGTGCCGGTGCAACCCTCGGTATCCAGCGCTCCAGCCGCCGAACCGTGGCCTGTCGCGCGCCCCGAAGTAGCCGAAGAAAAACCGCCGGCCCGCCCGTCGTTCGAGCGCGAGCCGATTGCAATCATCGGCATGAGCGGACGTTTCCCCCAGGCCGATTCCCTGGAACAACTCTGGCAGCACCTGGCCGCCGGCCATGACCTGACCAGGCCGGTGCGGCGCTGGGACCTGGCCAGCGGCGATGATGCCGAGCCCGCCAGGGGCCGCTGCAACCGGGGTGGCCTGTTGGAGCGGATCGATGGCTTCGATCCGCTGTTCTTCAATATCTCCGGCCTGGAAGCCAGTTGCATGGATCCCCAGCAGCGCCTGTTCCTCGAGGAATCCTGGACGGCGCTGGAGGACGCCGGGTATGTGGCCGACGCCGTTGCCGGGCGCAAGGTCGGGGTGTACGTGGGCTGCAGTGCCGGCGACTATCGTTCGCTGTTCGTCGAGACCCCGCCGGCCCAGGCATTCTGGGGCAATGCCAGTTCGATCGTGCCGGCGCGCATCGCCTACTATCTGGATCTGCAGGGCCCGGCGATTGCCGTCGATACCGCCTGCTCCAGTTCCCTGGTGGCGATCCACCTGGCCTGCCAGGCGCTGTGGACCTCGGAGATCGAGATGGCCCTGGCCGGCGGTGTGTTCGTGCAGTCGACCGCGGCGTTCTACCAGTCGGCGCAGAACGCCGGCATGCTTTCGCCAACCGGTCATTGCCACAGTTTCGACCAGCGCGCCGACGGTTTTGTCCCGGCCGAGGGCGTTGGCGTGGTGATCCTCAAGCGCCTGAGCCAGGCCCAGGCCGATGGCGATAATATCCAGGCGGTGATCAGCGGCAGCGGGATCAATCAGGACGGTGCCAGCAATGGCATTACCGCGCCGAGCGCGCGCTCCCAGGAGCGGCTGATCCGCCAGGTGCACGAGGATTTCGCCATTGCACCGGCTTCCATCTCCCTGGTCGAGGCCCATGGCACCGGCACGCCGCTGGGCGATCCCATCGAGTTCGAGGGCCTCAAGCGGGCGTTTGGCGATGAGGGCGGGCGCAACGGTTACTGTGCCCTGGGCTCGATCAAGGCCAATCTGGGGCACTGTGTCACGGCGGCCGGCGTGGCCGGGGTGCTCAAGGTGGCGCTGGCACTTCGTCATGGGCAGTTGCCACCAGCGGCGGGTTTCGCGGTCGGCAACCCGGCCATCGATTTTGCCCGGAGTCCGTTCTTCGTCAATCGCCAGCTCAGTGCCTGGAATGGCATCGACGGTGGCGTGCGCCGGGCCACGGTAAGCTCGTTCGGTTTCAGTGGCACCAACGCGCACCTGGTCATGCAGCAGCCACCGCTGCCGGTCTTGCGCGGCGGGGAGAGCAGCCCGCCCTGGCTGATCGTGCTGTCGGCGCGCTCGGTTGCCCAGTTGCGCCAGCAAGCCGAAAACCTGCTCGGCTACGCGGCCACCCAGGCGTCCCTGGATACGGCGGCGGTGGCGTTCACCTTGATGGTCGGGCGCAAGCATCACGAGTTCCGCCTGGCCCTGGTCGTCACGGACGCGGCGCAACTGTTGGCGTGCCTGCGCGATTGGCTGAAGGGTCGCGAATCTGCGGCGGTGCAGGTCGGGCATTGGGAGGCGCGCAGCTTCGTCGAACAGCCGGCGGTTCTCGAAGCCGCGCGGGCGGCGCTGATCCGACTGGCCGGCAATCGCGATGCGCAAGCCCGTGGCGAAGCCTTGGCCACGGTGGCCCAGGCGTTCGTCCAGGGTTATGGACTGGACTATCCGAGCCTGTTCACACCGGCCGAACGGCGTCGGCTGTCGCTGCCGACTTATCCGTTCGAGCGCCAGTCCTACTGGGTGGCGCCGGCATTCCAGGCGCCGTCGACGGTCGCGCCCGTGGTGGTGAAGGAGGAAACGCCGAATAGCTGGCTGTTCTGCGAGGAGCAATGGCGCGAACAGGACCTGCCAGCAAGCCTTGACTGGTCGGCCAGAATCAAGGCCCTGTCCGGTGCCCATGTGGCGGTGGTCACCTCGCAGCCGCAGCGCTTCGGCGCCTTTGCCCGATTGATCGAGGCCTTGTGGGCCCAGGCCGCCAGTACGGCGCCGACCCTGGAACACCTGGACCCGCGGATCGGTTCGAATAGCGGGCGGTTGCCCGACGCGGTGTTCTTCCTCGGGCATGCAGCGACCGCCGGCCAGGTGCCGCAGCCTGGCGCCCTGGACGAGATCGAGGCGGTGTTCCAGGTCAGCCGTCGACTGATGGCCGCCGATTGGGAGCATGCCGTGGAGTATTTCCATGTGCACGGCCCGGCGCTCGCCACGAGTGAATGCGATGGGCAGGCGCTGTACGGCTTTGCCCGTTCGGCGACACTGGAGAACAGCCACCACGGCTGGACCCTGTTGCAGCACCAGGCCGATGCCCAGGCCGACGATCTGCAACTGATCGTCCGTGAATGGCTGGCCGGCGAGCGCCAGGGCAGCGAAGTGGCGATGCTGCGTTATCAGGGCACGCAACGACTGCGCCGACACCTGGTCCAGCGTCCACGGGCTGAAGGCGAAGTGCAGCGCTTTCGGCGCCACGGCCACTACCTGCTGGTGGGCGGACTGGGACCGGTGGGTGAACTGCTGTGCCAGGAACTCGCGCGGACCTTCCAGGCCCGACTGAGTATCGTCTCGCGTTCCGCGCCGGACGCCGAGCTGCAGGCCCGCTGCGATGTGCTCCGGGCCCTGGGCGCGAGCGTGCATTACAGCGCCGTCGATATCACCGACCGGGCCGCCTTGCAGGCCGTGGTGGAGCAGCGGGTCGGCGCGGTCGGCGAGTTGCACGGGGTGATTCATCTCGCGCGTCTGGTCGACGATGGCCTGATCGTCGACAAGACCTGGGCCGCGTTCCAGCGTTCGATTGCCGCCAAGGTCCAGGGCACGATCAACCTGGACCAGGTCACGGCCCGTCAGCCGCTGGATTTCTTCATGCTGTTCTCGTCCATGGCCGCCTACGGTATTCGCGGTTCGGCGGACTACGGTTATGCCGCGGCCTTCCAGAATGCCTTCGTGGGCCATCGTCAGCGGCTGGAGCGCCAAGGTGAGCGGCGTGGCGTGTCGATGGCGCATTGCTGGGGTGCCTGGTGCGTGGACCGCTATATGCCGGACAACCGTCCTGCCCATCTGCAGGCTTTGGGCCTGGGGCTGATCGATATCCAGTCAGCCTTTGCCTATCTGCACGCCAGCCCGGACAGCGGGGTGGTCGGGGCGTTGGCGGTGGTCGATGCGGCGCAGGCCTGTCGTGGCCTGGGGATTGAACCCCTGTCTGATCCGGCCGCCACAGTCTCCAGTCCGCTGGCGAGCCTGCACGCGCAGCTGCTGGCCTGGGAACAGCAGTGCCGCGATGGCTCGATCCTTGACCCGGCCGTCTGGTGCCAGGTCGTCGGCGCACATGATCTGGACTTGCTGGACGAGGCCACGATTGACCGCCTGGATCGCCTGTTCTTCGCGGGCGAGGCCACTGCGCCCATGCCCGATGAGGCGCCGGCGGTACGCGCCAGCACCCTGGCCCAGGTACGTGAAGTGGTCGCCAGGGTCCTCCAGGTGCCCGACCCGGACCTGGATGAAAGCTTCCCGCGTTATGGCCTCGACTCCGTGGGGGCGATGCAGGTGGCGTCGGCCTTGAGCCGTGCCCTGGGTCGTATCGTCGAACCACGCTGGCTGGTGCAATACGCGACGATTCGCACACTGGCCGGCTATCTGCAAACCACCGCCGAGGGCGCGCTCAAATGACCCATACGACACTGTCGTCAACACTGGCCCGTTCGTTATCGATCCTGCCCGAGGAGGCGTCCGTGGTTCAGGACGCACCCTCCCTGGGCAGCCCCTTTGTCCTGCCCAATGGCTGCGTGCTGAAGAACCGCCTGGTCAAGGCGGCCATGAGCGAGCAACTCGGCGACCGCCGGCACAACCCGTCGCCCGGCCTGCCGGTTCTCTACCGCCAATGGGCCAAAGGCGGCATCGGGCTGTCGATCTCCGGCAATATCATGGTCGACCGCCAGGCCATCGGTGAGCTGAAGAACGTGGTCCTCGATTCCCACAGCGATCTCGGCGCCTTCGAGCGCTGGACCCGCGCCGCCCGCGAGGGCGATACGCATTTCTGGGCCCAGCTGAATCATCCCGGCAAACAGATCATCAACCTGCTCTGCGAGGAGCCCGTCGCGCCTTCGTCGGTGAGCCTGGAGGGCGGCCTGGAGAAAAACTTCAACCGGCCGCGGGCGCTGACCGAGCGGGGCATCGAGACCATCATCGAGCAGTTCGCCACCAGCGCCCGGCTGGCCAAGGCCGTGGGTTTCACCGGCGTGCAGATCCATGGCGCCCACGGTTACCTGATCAACCAGTTCCTCTCGCCGCGACACAACCTGCGCGAGGACCGCTGGGGCGGCAGCCTGCCCAACCGCATGCGCTTTGTCGTGGCGGTGTACCAGGCGATTCGGGCGGTGGTCGGCGCGGATTTCCCGGTGGGCATCAAGCTCAACTCGGCGGACTTCATGCGTGGCGGCTTCACCGAGGAAGAGTCGTTGCAGGTGGTGCGGACCCTGAGCGAACTGGGCCTCGATCAACTGGAGATCTCCGGGGGCACCTATGAAAGCCCGATGATGGTCGGCGACCCGGCGGCCAGCACCCTGGCGCGTGAAGCCTATTTCCTCAACTACGCCGTGCGGGTGCGCGAGATCAGTGCGCTGCCGCTGGTGGTCACCGGCGGCTTTCGCTCCGCAAAGGCCATGGGCGAGGCCCTGGGCAGTGGCGCCACCGACTTTATCGGCCTGGCCCGTCCCCTGGCGCTGGACCCGCAGATGCCGGCCAAGCTGCTCCAGCAGGCGCACTACCGAATGGACCTGCGTCCCCTGAGTACCGGCTTCGACGCCCTGGACCGGATCGCCACCTTGAATGTGTCCTGGTACGAGCATCAGTTGCAGCGCATGGCCAGGCACCAGTTGCCGAAACCGGGCCTGAGCGAATGGACCAGCCTGGGCAAGACCCTGCTCAATTTCGGCGCCTGCGTGATGAAAAAGCGCAGCGCCCGGGGCTGAACCTATAAGTGCTGATAGGTGGCAGCACGCGGGGGCTCTTGTACATTGCCCCCAGCAGCCGGCCATCCCTCGGGGGTCGGTTTTTTCCAGGCGGCAGTGCGACGCTGGATCGCGCTCCCCGGTTTATTGAAAGACGGAGAACGCTCTTGGACGCTATCTATTCCTTTGTCGTGAGTACCCTGTCCTCCATCTGCAAGGTCGATGAGCGCGATATCACGCCGAGCACCAACCTGTTCGCGGACCTGGGCATCGACAGCGTGGATTTTCTCGACGCGGTGTATTGCATCGACAAGCACTTCGACATCCGCATCCCCGTCGGGCAGTGGATGAGCGCGGTGAACGAGGGCAATGCGCAATTGACCGATTATTTCATCATGGAAAATTTCGTCGCGGCGATCGCCGAACGCGCCGGCGCTTCGGTTTGATCCACCTGCTCGTTTCCGGCTCGAGGGAGGAGTGTGCATGGGCAGGCGTGTCTTGATCACCGGCGGTGGCCGCGGTATCGGTGCCGGCGTCACCCGCGAGCTGGTTGCCGCCGGGCATGCCGCGCTGGTCGTGGCGCATCGTTCGACCGAGGACGCCAGCCGGCTGTGTGACGAGCTCAACGATCGCCACGGCGCCGGCAGTGCGCAGTGGGTCGCTTGCGACCTGGCGGATGCCGAGGCGCTGGAGGCCTTCTGTTCGACGCTGGAGGCGCGCCATGGCGACTTCGACGGCCTGGTGCATTGCGCCGGGGTCAGCCAGGACAGCCTGGCCGCCGTGGCCCCGCTCGACGTGGCCAGGAGCATGATGCAAATCAATTACTGGGCCTTCGTGCAGCTCTACCAGGCGCTGGTGCGGCCGATGTCGCTGCGTCGTTACGGGCGCATCCTGTGCATCGGCTCGGTGGCCGCCGAGCTCGGCATGCGTGGCAATGCACTGTATGCCGGGAGCAAGGCGGCGCTGCTCGGCTTCATGCGTTCGAGCATGACCGAAATCGCCGGGCGCAATATCACCATCAACTGCATCGAGCCGGGTTTTATCGACACCCGGTTGCTCGCCGACTATGAGACGCGCCGCGAGGCCATCCAGCAGTCGATTCCCGTCGGCCGTTATGGCACGCCGCAGGAGGTGGCCGGCCTGGCCGCCTTGCTGTTTTCACCGGCCGGCGCCTACATCACCGGGCAGGCCCTGGTGGTCGACGGTGGCCTGTCGCGCGGTATGGCCCGCTAGCCCATTGGAAAGGAATACCTATGCAAGCGCTGCAACTGGTTGGCAAGGAGCTCCTGGAACTGCGCGAGTTGGCGCTGCCGGCCAGGCCCGCGGCGGGCCACGCGCGGTTGCGCATGGCCTATATGACCCTCAATCACCTGGACCTGTTCGGTTATCGGGGCATGGCGTTTGCCCGTCGGACATTGCCGGTGACGGTTGGCGCGGAGGGCGCCGGGCTGGTCACCGAGGTCGGCGAGGGGCTTGACCGGCAAGCGATCGGGCAGGCCATGGCGATCTATCCCAGCGTGTATTGCGGTCGCTGCCCGGCCTGCGTGGCCGGTCGGGAAAACCTCTGTGCCGATTCGCCGGGGGTCATGGGTTTCCACTGCGACGGCGTCGCCGCCGAATATGTCGATGTGCCCTGGCGCATGCTGGTGCCGGTGCCCGCGGGGCTTGCCCTGGAGCAGGCGGCCTGCGCGCCGGTGACCTTCGCCACGGTGCACCACATGCTGGTCGACAACGCGCGGCTGGCTGCCGGCGAAACGCTGCTGGTCCAGGCCGGCGGCAGCGGCATCGGTTCGTTGGCGATCCGCCTGGCACGGCATATCGGTGCGACGGTCTTCACCACCGTCGGCCATCCGGACAAGATCGAGCCGGCCCGGGCCCTGGGTGCCGAACACGTTATCGACTACCGCCAGGAGCGTTTCCTGCGGGTGATTCGCGAAGTGACCGAGCGCCGTGGCGTCGATGTGGTCTTCGAGCATGTCGGCGCCGACACCTGGGAGCAAAGCCTGTTGAGCCTGGCGCGGGGCGGACGCCTGGTGATCTGCGGCTCGACCACGGGCGTGGAGGCCACGACCAATCTCATGCACCTGTTCAATCAGCAGATCCGCATCCTCGGTTCCTTCGGTGCGCCGGTTTCCGGGTTGCGGGCTTCGCTGGACCTGATCCGCCAGGGCGTGGCCCCGGTGATCGACTCGATCCTGCCCCTGAGCGGCTTCGAAAGCGGGCTGCGGCGCCTGCGCGAGCGGGATGTGTTTGGCAAGATCGTTCTGAAATTCTGATCGGCAGTGGTGCTTCCCGCGTCGCTGTCGCTTCTTTTTGCACTAGAACCAGGAGGTGAACAATGGAAGGCAGCCTTGCGTTGCAGACAGTCAGTGAGTTGATCCGGGAGCTGAAGCTCCCCGGCCAGGCCCAGACACCCATCGAGGCGGCGACCCGACTCCAGGGCGAACTGGGTATCGATTCCCTGCACAAGCTGATTCTTTTGACGCGTTTGCAGGAACAGTCGAATTTCGAGTTCGCCCAGCTCAACGCCGGGGCGGGCGGGTTCGAGTTCCACACCGTCGGCGATCTGGTGGATCTGCTGGTGGCACACGGATAGTTTTCGCGGGGGCCGGGTTGCCGGCCCTCAGGTCAATGAACGCAGGGTGTCGGCGATGCTCTGTTCCAGCGGCCGATAGTGCAGGTTGAAGCGGCGCCTGGCGCGACTGTCGTCGAACTGGCGGCGTACGCCGAGGTTCTGTTGCAGATAGCGCCGTGACAATTGCGGGTTGAACAGGGCGCCGAGGTACACCAGCCAGTCCGGCGCGCGCCGTTGCGGTGCCTTGCTGTCGGGGAACTGCTGCTTGATGGCGGCGGCCAGGGCCAGCATCGACATCTCGTGGCCGGGCACGATGAAGCGGCCCCGTACCTGTTCGTCGAGGGCGGCGCGCACGTGGAGGTCGGCGAGGTCGCGGACGTCGACGAAATGAAAGTTCAGGTCGGGGCAGGCGGGGGTCTTGCCGCTGTGCAGGTCTTGCAGGATTGCCACGCTGCTATGGGCATGCCGCGGATCGCGAACCGGTCCGATGATCACCGATGGATTGATGCAGACCAGTCGCCGGTCCGGCGCCGTTTCCTCGAAGGCGGCCGCGACGATCTGCTCGGCGACGGTCTTGGAATACCAGTAGGGGTCGCTCGCTTCCAGCGGCTGGCGGTTCCAGTCGGCCTCGCTGAAGGTGTAGTCGGCCGGTTTGTCCGGCGACAGGATCGCCGCCATCGATGAGGTATGCACCAGGCTGCGCACGCTGGGCGCCTGCTGGACGCCACGGACCACGGCGTGGGTCCCGTCGATATTCATCTCCAGGGTCTGCTTCCACAGTCGGGAACCCGGCCGGGCATTGTTGGTGACGCTCGCCGCGCAATGGATCACCGCATCGCAGCCCAGGAACGGATTGTCCTCGGTCGTGCCCTGGGCCAGGTCGTGCCGGCGCAGGATCAGGGCCGGTTGCGCGGCGGCCAGCCAGCGCAGGTGCGCGGTCTCGCGGCGGAACAGGGCGGTGACCGTGCAGCCTTGCTCCAGCAGGTTCTCGACGATATGGCTGCCGAGGAAGCCCGAGGCTCCGGTAACGCAGACGTGTTGGGACATGGCGGGCTTCCTGGGCCGTGGCGACCGGTCGGTTATCGATGGGTCCGACGGTATAGCGCAGCTTTCGGCCGCTGCCTACTACAAGGTCTTATAGGTTTCGCCGCCGGGGTGATCGGCTAAGTTAGGCAGCAGAACCATCCCCGCAGCGACCGGATGAACCGGCTAAAGGATTGAGATGATGACCCAGGCCGAAGTCTTCGAATTGCTTGTCAAACATACTCGCGAGGTCATTCCCGGGCTCGAACAGCGCCAATTCGAATGGCAGGATCGCCTGGTGGACCTGGGGGCCAATTCGGTCGACCGGGTCGAGATCGTCGCCATGACCCTGAGTTCGCTGGCGCTGCGCCTGCCGCTGGTCAAGACCCAGGGCGCGAACAATATCGGCGAACTGGCCGAGTTGCTGCATGAGCGCCTCTGAGGCCGAATCGCTCATGGTGAGCGGCCTGGGGGTGACCTCGGCAATTGGCACCGGCAAGGCTGATTTCCTTGAGGCGCTGCTGGCCGGCAAGCACGCGTTCTCGCTGATGCGGCGCCCGGGGCGGCAGCTCGACAGCACCTTTATCGGTGCCGAAATAGGCGGCGAGACACTCGGCGACGAGTCGTCCGGTGGTTCCCGTGGCCTGTCGTTCTCGGCCCGGGTCGCCTTGGCGACGCTGGCCGAGGCCTGGCAGGATGCGCGTCTCGACGAGGTGGACCCGGCCCGTATCGGCCTGGTCATCGGCGGCTCGAACTTCCAGCAGCGCGCCATCGAACAGGCCCACGCCCCCTGCGCCTTGCAGCCGTATTTCATCAAGCCCAGCTACGCCATGCAGTTTCTCGACACCGACCTGTGCGGCGTGTGCACCGAGCATTTTCCCATTCGCGGCTTTGCCTACACCCTGGGTGCGGCATCGGCCAGCGGCCAGATGGCGGTGATCCATGCGGCGCAGACGGTGCGCTCCCAGGATGTCGATGTGTGCATCGCGCTGGCGCCGGTCATGGACCTTTCCTATTGGGAATGCCACGGCTTCCGTTCGCTGGGGGCGATGGGCTCCGACCGTTTCGCCGAGTCGCCGGCGCTGGCTTGCCGGCCGTTCGACCGTGATCGCGATGGCTTTATCTATGGCGAGTCGAGTGCCGCGGTGATCATCGAGAGTGCGGCCAGCGCCAGGCGCCGGGGGATCTCGCCCTATGCGCGGATCGCCGGCTGGTCGGTGGCCATGGACGGTAACCGCAACCCCAACCCGTCCTTCGACGGCGAGACCGGGGTGATTCGCCAGGCCCTGGGCCGGGCCGGCTGGCACGCGCGGCAAGTGGACTACATCAATCCCCATGGCAGCGGCTCGGTGGTCGGCGATGAAACCGAGTTGCGGGCGCTGGCCGATTGCGGTCTGCGCGACGCGCCGATCAATGCCACCAAGTCCCTGACCGGCCACGGCCTGGCGTCGGCCGGCATGGTCGAGACCATCGCCTCGCTGTTGCAGATGCGGGCCGGCCAACTGCATCCCAATCGCAACCTGGAGCACCCGCTGGACCCGGGCTTCGCCTGGGCCGGCAATCAGGCCCAAAGTCATTCGATCCAGTGCGCGCTGAACCTCAGTTTCGGCTTTGGCGGGATCAATACAGCCCTGTGTCTGGAAAATTCGGGAGCGCTGTCATGACAAGGCAAGTCGGTATCGAAGCGATGAACGTGTACGGCGGCGCCGCCTGCCTGGATGTCACCGAGCTGGCCCGGCATCGCAAGCTCGATGCCCAGCGTTTCGGCAATCTGCTGATGAAGGAAAAGAGCGTGGCGCTGCACAGCGAAGATCCGGTGACTTTTGCCGTGAACGCCGCCAAGCCGCTGATCGATGCCTTGAGTCCCGAGGAGCGGGACCGGATCGAACTGGTGATTACCTGTACCGAGTCGGGTATCGACTTCGGCAAGTCGATCAGTACCTATGTCCACGATTACCTGGGCCTGAAGAGGAACTGCCGGGTCTTCGAACTCAAACAGGCCTGTTATTCCGGGACCGCGGGTTTTCACAGCGCGGTGCAGTTCATCCTCTCCGGCACCTCGCCCGGGGCCAAGGCGCTGGTGGTGGCGGTGGACCTGTGCCGCTTCCTGATGATCGGCCAGGGTGGCGCCGAGTCCCAGGACTGGGCGTTTTCCGAGCCCAGCGGCGGTGCCGGGGCCGTGGCGATGCTGATCAGCGACCAGCCCCATGTGTTCAGCCTGGATGTCGGGGCCAGCGGTTACTACAGCTTCGAGGTCATGGACACCTGCCGGCCGGAGCCGGACAACGAGGCCGGTGATGCCGACCTGTCGCTGATGTCCTACCTCGACTGCTGCGCGCAGACGTTCAACGAATACCGCCTGCGGGTCGAGGATATCGACTATGCCAAGAGCTTTGACTACCTGGCGTTTCACACGCCGTTCGGGGGCATGGTCAAGGGCGCGCACCGGCTGATGATGCGCAAGTTCGCCCCCCGCGACCCCCAGGCCGTGGAAGCGGATTACCAGCAGCGGGTGGCGCCGGGGCTGGCGTTCTGCCAGCGGGTCGGCAATATCATGGGGGCGACGATGTTCCTGTCCCTGGCCGGCATCATCAGCAGCGCGCGCTTCGATTCGCCACGGCGTATCGGCTGTTTTTCCTATGGCTCGGGCTGCTGTTCGGAGTTCTTCAGCGGCACGATTACCCCACGCAGCCACGAACACCTGACGGTCCAGGCGATTGATCGGCAACTCGACAATCGCTACCGCTTGAGCCTGGTGGAGTACGAATCGATCCTGCAGGGCAATGACGCGGTGCGTTTCGGCACCCGCGACCGCCAGGTGGCCTGTCCGGTGACCCGCAGCGTGGTGGCCGCGGGTGGCTTGTCCGGCAAGCTGTTGTTGACCGCCATCAGCGGCTATCACCGCGAATACAGCTTTCAGCCATGAACTTCCAGGCCATCGAGTTTCGTAGCGAGGGGCCCCTGGCGTTCCTGCGCTTCAATCGCCCCGAGGCGAGGAACACGATCAATCGGCAGATGGTCGACGAGTGTCTGTTCGTCCTCGAGCATTGCCAGGCCCATTCGACGGTGCTGACCCTGGAGGGCAGCCCGCAGGTGTTCTGTTTCGGCGCGGACTTCCAGGGCATGCATGACGATGCCTTGCGCGGCGCCAGTGAAGAGCATCAGCCGCAGCGGCTCTACGAGATCTGGGAGCGGATGGTCAGCGGTTCATTTATCACGATCTGTCATGTGCGCGGCCAGGTGAACGCCGGGGGCATGGGGTTTGTGGCGGCCAGTGACATCGTGTTGAGCCATACCGAGGCGCGTTACAGCCTTTCCGAGCTGATTTTTGATGTGATGCCGGCCTGTGTCCTGCCGTTCCTGGTGCGCCGGGTGGGCTTCCAGCACGCCCACTACCTGACGTTGACGACGCAGGCCATCGATGCCCGCCAGGCCAGCCTCTGGGGCCTGGTGGATGAATGCGGCGAGGACAGCGAGGAGCTGCTGCGCAAGCAGTTGCTGCGGCTGCGGCGTTTGTCCAAGCACGGTATCGGCCAATACAAGGCCTATATGAATCGCCTTTCGCCCCTGCCGCTGGAGGCCCGGGACATGGCGATACGGCAGAACCACGAGGTCTTCAGCAATCAGCGCACGCTGGACAATATCCATCGGTATGTCAGCCACGGTCTGTTTCCCTGGGAAAACGACTGAGGGACCGGGTGTGCCCCCAAGAGCGAGGATCAGCCATGACAAACGTCGTCGACTTTGTCGAGCGTGAGGATGGAGTGGTGGTCTTGACACTCCAGGACCGCGAACACAAGAACACCTTCACTCCGGCGCTACTCGACGGCCTGATGCAGGCCTATGGGCGGATCAATGCGAGCACGCACTACCGCGCCGTGGTGCTGACCGGCTACGACAGTTTTTTCTGCAGCGGCGGCACCCGCGAGGGCCTGGAGGCCTTGAACCAGACGCGCGGCGACTTCACCGACGCGAATGTCTACAGCCTGGCGCTGGAATGCCCGATCCCGGTGATCGCTGCGATGCAGGGCCATGCCATCGGCGGGGGCTGGGTCATGGGCTTGTTCTGCGATGTGGTGGTGTTGTCCCGGGAGAGCCTGTACACCGCCAACTTCATGAAGTACGGCTTCACCCCCGGCATGGGCGCGACCCATATCCTGCCGACCCGGCTGGGCCAGAGCCTGGGCAATGAAATGCTGCTGGGAGCCCAGAGCTACAGCGGCGCGGCGCTGCAGCAGCGCGGTGTGCCGTTCACGGTACTGCCCCGCAGCGAAGTGCTGGCCTATGCCCTGGACCTGGCGGCGGAGCTGGCCGACAAGCCGCGCTTGTCGCTGGTCACGCTCAAGCACCATCTGAACCGCGAGCTGCGCGCGGCCCTGCCGGACGTGATCGAAAGGGAGCTGGCGATGCATGCGCTGACCATGCACCAGCCGGAAGTGGGCGTGCGGATTTCAACCTTGTTCGGTCGTTGAGAGGATAAGCGGATGACGGTCAAAGGAATTCTGGACGAGCTTCGCGAAGGCCGGCTGACGCTCGAGCAGGCCAGGTCGCGCTTGCAGCAGTTGCAGGCGCCGGGCCCGTTGGCGGCGGTGCAAGAGGCGCCGCAGACTTCGAGCAACGATATCGACGATATCGCCATTATCAGCATGGCCGGGCGCTTTCCACGGGCCGCCAGCGTCGAGCAGTTCTGGGACAACCTGCGGGCCGGCGTCGACGGCATCACCGAGGTGCCCAAGGGCCGCTGGGACCCGGACCAGTACTTTTCCGCGCAGAAGGGTGCGCCGGGCAAGGCCTATTGCCGTTGGGGCGGTTTTATCGACGATGTCGACCGCTTCGACCCGGTGTTCTTCGGTATTTCGCCACGCGAAGCCCAGTTGATGGATCCCCAGGAACGCCTGTTGCTCCAGGTGGCCTGGACCATGTTCGAGCGCATCGGCTACACCCGCGCGTACCTGGGCGCGGCCTATGGCGGCGAGGTCGGGGTGTTTACCGGTTCGATGTACCAGCAGTACCACGCCTTCGACACGGACCTGCCGAGGAAGGCCGCCATCGCCATGTCGTCCAATGCGAGCATGGCCAACCGTATTTCGCATTTCTTCAACCTGTCGGGCCCCAGCCTGGCGCTCGACACCATGTGTTCCTCCGCGGCCACGGCGCTGCACCTGGCCTGTGAAAGCCTGCGCCATGGCACGTGCCGGATGGCGCTGGTGGGGGCGGCGAACCTGTCGATCCACCCGTTCAAGTACATCGCCCTGTGCCAGGCCCAGTTGCTTGCCAGCGACCCCTCGGTGCGGGCCTTCGGGCAAACCGACGGTTTCCTCCCGGGCGAGGTGGTCGGCGCGGTGTTGCTCAAGCCCTTGCGCCAGGCCATCGCCGACGGCGATCCGATCGTCGCGCTGATCAAGTCCAGCGCCGTCAGTCACAAGGGCTATACGCCAGGGTTCAGCGTGCCGAGTGCCGAGGCCGTGCAGAACCTGCTGACGCGGCACTTCCAGGCGGCCGGGGTGGACGCCGCGACGGTGGATTATGTCGAGACCTCGGCATCGGGCGCCGATCTCGGCGATGTGGCCGAGTTCCAGGCCCTGCGGGCGGTCTATGGCCAGCGCCACGCGCAACTGCCGCTGTGCCATACCGGTTCGGTCAAGTCCAATATCGGCCATGCCGAGGCGGCGATCGGCATTGCCCAACTGATCAAGGTCGCCTGCCAGCTGCGGGACAAGGTGCGTGTGCCGTCGATCTGGCTCGATCCCCTCAACCCCGGGGTGCGCGCCGATGAAGTGCCGCTGCGGGCCCAACGCAGCCTGGAGCCCTGGGCACATCCCAGTGACACGCTGTCGCCGACGGACTGGGCGACGCCCCGGCGCGCGGCGATCCATACCTTCGCGGCGGGTGGCAGCAACGCGCATATCCTGCTGGAGGAGTATCGCCCGGCCGTGGGGGCCGACGAGCCGCTGATCGAGCAGGCCGACAGTGGCCCGTGGCTGCTGGTGTTTTCCGCCGCCACGCCGGAGCGCCTGCAACGGCTGGTCGAGGAGATGCGCCAGGCCCTGGCGGCGCTCGCGCCCGTCAACCTCGGTGATCTCGCCCATACCCTGGCCGAGGGCCGGGAAGCCCTGGCCTGTCGGATCGCCTGGGTCTTGCCGCAGGCGCAGGCGCTGGATGATTCGTTGCGCGAGGCCGGGGCGTTTCTGGCCGAACCGCATGGGGGCCTCGAGACCGCCCGGTTCCAGTACGCCTATCTCGATGCGCTCGACCCGCTCGCGGCAGCGCCCCGGGTGTCATTGACCCTCGACGAGCAGGCGGCGGCCTGGGTGCGTGGCGAGATCAGCCTGCAAAGCGCCCGGGGCGCTTCGCGCAATGGCGGCGGCCGGCGGATCCTGGCACTGCCGACCTATCCCTTCGCCAACCAGCTCTGCTGGTTGCCCGTCTCGGTGCCGACGAGCCTGGCTGAATCCGAGCCGGCGCCTGAGGCAACGGCGGCCGAGCTTCTCGACGACTCGATCGAGACACTGGTCCGTGAACAGATTGGCGCCCTGACGCAGATCGAGCCGCAGGCGTTGCAACTGGGCAAGGCGCTGCTCGAGTATGGGCTGAACTCGGTGACCATGATGGTACTGTCCTCGTGCCTGTGCCAGGCATTTGCGGTCGCGGACGAAAACCGTGACGGCAGTCGCCTCGCGCAATGTCGCACGGCCAGTGAAATGATTACCCTGCTGGCCGGGCTGGCGCCGGACCCGGTCGCCGAACCGGCAGCCCGGGACGAGTCGCCGCTGAACCTCGCGGCGCCGGTCGAGACGCCGTATATCGCCTCCGAGCACTTGCAGCTTTACCACCGCAATGGCTATGCCTTTGCTTTTGCCAATGACGCCCCGGCCGCCATCGCCAGCCTGTCCGCCGGCAAGCGCGGTGTCGTGGTGGGGGCGGGGCCGGCGGGCCTGGTGGCGGCGCTGACGCTGGCGGCAAACGGCTACGACGAAGTGCTGGTGGTGGAAAAGCGCACCGCGATCAACCGTATGCAGATGGTCACGCTGTACCGTCACACCTTGCCGTATCTCAAGCGCATCGGCGTGCTGGACGCGGTCGTGCGTCGGGCCTCGCCGATTGCCCGGCACGACTTCTACCTGAATATGGCCGGGCGCCGTACCCGTTATTACTCTCGCCAGTTGCCGCCGGGTGTCCTCGACAGCATCGATCCGCAGCTGGGGTATGGCGATGAAGCGATTGCCGAGCTGTTTGTCGGCGAGTCGGTCATGGCGATTTCCCTGGCGGACTTGCAGGACGTGCTGATGGACGTCGCGCTCGCCCGGGGTGTGCGCTTCATGGCCGACCGGCAGGCGACGGTGGTGGCCGATGAACGGGTCGAGAACACCTGGCAACTGCTGCTGGGCGAGCACGGCCATGAGCCGTCGCGTCGCCTTGGCGCGGATCTCCTGGTCCTTGCGGACGGCGCCCGTAGCCAGGTGGCCCAGGCGGCGGGTATCGATTATGGGGTCTGCGACTCGACCCGTGCCGAAAGCTGGTACGTCTATCACTGTGCCAGTCGCCTGGACACTTCGTGGCTGAACTACGAGTTCTCCTTCGACCAGGCCGGCCATCTCGACCACTGCGCCTTCGGCCTGGCCTACCCACGGCGCAACGAGTTTGGCGTGGCGTTCTACAGCAGCCGCGAGACGTTGCCCGAGCTTGCGTTGTTCAACGAGAAAGCCGATTTTTTTGCCCGCTCCTGGGGCGTCGGCCATGACGGCATGAACTGGCTGACTCAGCGTATCGAAGTGCGCCAGAGCCTGGCGCAGCGCGTGCAGCAGGGCAATCTGCTGCTGGTCGGCGACGCCGCCGGTACCGGCTCGCCGAACGCCGGGCTGGGCTCGGGCCTGGCGATTTCCGCCTACGGCTGGGCCCTGGACGAGTACTGCCGGCGGGCGCGGCATGACCGCGAGGCGGCCGGCGAGTTTTATCAGACCACGGCCAGTCGCTACCCCCTGGCCTGGCAACAGCGCTCGGCGCTGATCTGGGATGAAATTCTCGGCTTGGCCGGCAGCCCCGTGCCGGCGCGGGAGATCGGTCGGAGAACCGGAACATGACCTTGACCACCCACGATGGCCTGGTGCTGGAGGTGCTGAGCACCCGGTCGCAACCTTCTACGCTGGTGTTCGTCAACGCCCTGGGGATCGGCAGCGCCGTCACCGCCGGGCTCGCCGCCGCATTGCAGGCGGCTGGCCTGGGCTTCGTCACCTGGGACCGTCGTGGCCTGCCGGGTGCCTACGACACGCGTTTTCGCGAGTATCGGCTGGCGGACCAGGTCAGCGACCTGGAGCAACTCTTCGAGCAGCTGCCACCGGGGCCGGTGGTGCTGGCCGCCTGGTGCACCGGGATCAACACCGCACTGGCCTTTGCCCATAAATGGCCACAACGGGTCCAGGCGTCGGTGCTGTTCAACAGTCCGAATTTTTTCGAAAGCCGCTACAGCGGTGTCGCCGGTGATGCGATTGGCAAGGTCAGCCGCATCCTGGTGGAGGACGAGTCCAAGCTGGAATTTCTCTACCACACCATCTTCGCCAGCAACACCGAACAGGCCGGAGCCCGCCTGACCGGCCTGGGCGATGAACATATCCGCGGCCTGGTGGAGGCACCGTTCAAGAGCGGGCCCGAGGCCCTGTTGCGCTATATGCACCTGATCCGGGGCGCCGGCGAACCCCGGGTCGATGCGTCATGGTGTTCGGCCATCACGGTGCCGACCCTGGTGGTCGGAGGCCGGCAGGACTCCATGGTGGCCTTCGAGGATTCCCTCAACCTGGCGCGCATTTTACCCCGGGGTCGGTCCCGGATCATGGACGGGTGGGGGCACTACAACCTTTTCACCGATACACAGGAGACGGTGACTGAGGTTATCCTGCCGTTTCTCGAAACGCTGGACGCGTTCGGTCAACGTCGCTGAAACGGGTGGCGTTCGGTTCTTTGGATTTTATCGACAGGTGTGGCTGATGAGTACGGAAGGAAGTGGGCCGGTCAGGTTTCCGGCAATGGAAGATGCGGTGCTTGAACGCTGGGAAAAGGAAAAGACGTTCGAGAAGTCCATCAGTGCGCGCGAAGGCAAGCAGGTCTATGTCTTTTATGACGGTCCTCCGTTCGCCACCGGGCTGCCCCATTACGGTCATATTCTCACTTCCTATATCAAGGACGTCATTCCGCGCTACCAGACCATGCTCGGCAAGCAGGTGCCCAGGCGTTGGGGCTGGGACTGCCACGGGCTGCCGGTCGAGTTCGAAGTCGAGAAGGCCCTGGGCTTCAAGTCCAAGCGCGACATCCTCGAATTCGGCGTCAGCGAGTTCAACGATGCCTGCAAGGGCCTGGTGCTCAAGTACGCGGACGACTGGCGGGCCTTTGTCAATCGGATGGGCCGCTGGGTGGATTTCGACGGCGCCTACAAGACGATGGACAACGACTACATGGAATCCGTGCTCTGGGGCTTCAAGACCCTGCACGACAAAGGCCATGTCTACGAAGGCGGCAAGATCGTGCCGTACTGCGTGCGTTGCCAGACGGTCCTGTCGAACTTCGAAGCGCGCCTGGACGATGCGTTCCGGCCACGGCGCGACATGTCCGCCTATGTGAAATTCAAGGAGCAGGGCAGTACCAACAGCTATTTCCTCGCCTGGACGACCACCCCCTGGACCCTGCCGGCGAACGTCGCCCTGGCCGTGGCGGCCGACCAGAACTACGTCTGCATCGAGCATGAGGAGGAGCGCCTGTGGCTGGCCGAAGGTTGCCTCGGCGGCCTGTTCGACGAGCCCGTGATCGTTGAGCGCTGTACCGGGGCCGAGCTTGCCGGCCGGCGTTATGTGCCGGTGATCGGCGAGGCCATCGATCCCCTGGCCTATCGCCTGGTCACCGCGGATTTCGTGCAGATGGGCGACGGCTCCGGCATCGTCCATATCGCCCCGGCGTTCGGTGAGGACGATGCCTTGCTCGGCCAGCAGTACGAACTGCCGGCGCCCAATCCGGTGCGCGATGACGGCACGTTCGCCGACTCGGTGCCGGCCTACGCGGGGCAGAACATCTTCGAAGCGACGCCACGCATCCTCGCCGACCTGAAAAAAGCCGGCCTGTTGTTCAAGCAGGAACAGATCGAGCACAACTATCCGCACTGCTGGCGTTGCGACAATCCGTTGATCTACCGCGCGGTGGAGTCCTGGTTTATCCGCGCCTCGGCCTTGCGCGAGCAACTGGTGGAAAACAACAGCCGGGTCAACTGGGTGCCCGAGCATGTGAAGGAAGGGCGCTTCGGCGACTGGATTCGCAATGCCCGTGACTGGGCGGTGTCGCGCAACCGCTTCTGGGGCGCACCGATCCCGGTCTGGCGTTGCGACCAGTGTCCGACGATCGAGGTCATGGGCAGCATTGCCGATATCGAACGCCGCTCCGGGCACAAGGTCGAGGACCTGCACGTGCCACACATCGACCAGCATAAATTTGCCTGCCAGGCCTGCGACGGCACCATGAGCCGGGTGACCGGGGTGTTCGACTGCTGGTTCGAGTCGGGCGCGATGCCGTTCGCCAGTCGGCACTATCCGTTCGAGAACAAGCTCGAGTTCGAGAACACCTTTCCTTCGGACTTCATTGTCGAATACCTGGCGCAGACCCGCGGCTGGTTCTACACGATGATGGTCATCTCCACCGGTTGCTTCGGCCAGAATCCGTTCAAGAATGCCATGTGCCATGGTGTCATCCTGGCCAAGGACGGGCGCAAGATGTCCAAGCGCCTGAAGAACTATCCCAACCCGATGGAGCTGATGCAGGTCCACGGTTCGGATGCCTTGCGCGTGGCCTTGCTGGCCTCGCCGGTGTGCAAGGGCGAGGACATCAAGTTCAGCGAGGAATCGGTCCGCGATGTGGTGCGGCGCTTCCACCTGTTGTTCTGGAACTGCCTGCAGTTCTACAAGACCTTCACCGAGATCGATGGCTTCGTGCCGACGGGGGATCTGGCCCAGGCCCGTGACAACGTCCTCGATCACTACCTGCTGCACGAGCTGGCGGTGCTGGAGACGGACATCGGGGTCTGGATGGAGTCGCTGGACTTTTCCAAGATCTATGCGCGCATCGAAGTCTTCATCAATGTCCTGAGCACCTGGTACCTGCGCCTGAACAAGCCGCGTATCTGGCGCGAGGGGCTCGATGCCGACAAGCGCCAGTGCTACGAGGTGCTGCATTACAGCCTGTCGAACTTCGCCCGCTTGCTGGCGCCGTTCATGCCGTTCCTGGCCGAGGCGGTGTTCACCGAACTGGGCTATGAGGGCTCGGTGCATCTGGAAGACTGGCCGCGGATTGACCGCCAGTACGTGTCCCACGAACTGGCGGGGGAAATGAGCAGCCTGCGTAACCTGGTCGCCTGCGTGCGTAATGTGCGGGAAACCAATTCGGTCTCGCAGAAGTTTCCGTTGCGCAGCATCCGCGTGGCGGGTATCGAAGCCACGGTACTGGAGCGTTATGCGCAGTTCCTCCAGGAAGAGCTCAACGTCAAGCAGGTCGAATGGGCCGGCGATGCCGGCGCATGGGCCGAGCCGGTGGTGGTGCTGACCTTCTCGTTACTCGGCAAGCGCCTGGGGCAGGCGATGAAAACCGTGACCGGTGCGGTCAAGTCCGGCAACTATCGGATCGAGGACGATGGGGCGCTGGTCGCCGCCGGCGAGCGGATCCTGCCCCATGAGTTCGAACGCCGCCTGACGGTGCGCGACAACCAGAGCAACGTCGGCATCGTCGAGAACATGGTGGTCTGGCTGGACCTGGATATCGATGCCTCGCTCAAGCGCGAGGGGGCGGTGCGCGAGCTCAATCGACGGTTGCAGGACCTGCGCAAGCAAGCGCGCCTGGGTTACACCGAGAAGGTCGATATTGCCGTGCTCGGGGGCGCCTATGTGGACGAGATCCTGGTCCATCACGGCGACTGGCTCAAGGGCCAGCTCCTGGCCTTGAATGTCTTGCGCAGCGACCTGGAGGATGCCTTGGCGGTGGATGAGGTCGAGCTGCCGGAAGGCGACCCGGTGCGTATCCAGCTGCGGCGTACCGCCCAGGCCTGACGCAGCCGGCCGTGACCGTCGCCCTGGGATTGAAGGGCGACGGTCCGGTTGCCGTGGAGGAGGGTGGCGATGGAACGCGGGTTGTCATTGCCGGCTGGTGAGATACAGATCTGGGTCTGTCGCGACGAAGCGATCGACGATCCGCAATTGCTCCGTTACTACGAGTCAATGCTGTGCGCCGCCGAGCGCGAGCGTCTGGCACAGTTCCATTTTGCCCGTCACCGTCATCAGTACCTGGTCACCCGGGCGCTGGTGCGGCACGTGCTGTCACTCTATCGCCCCGACATCGGCCCCGGCCTTTGGCGGTTCGGCAGCAATGCCCATGGCAAGCCGGAGATCGCCCCAGGGCTTGAACCGGCACTGCGCTTCAACGTTTCCCACACCGACGGCCTGGTGGTCATGGCAATCTCGCGCCAGGAAGTCGGGATCGACGTCGAGAATACCCGGCGGGAGGGCGAGTGGCTGCCGGTTGCCCAGCGGTTTTTCGCGCCGGTGGAGTGGCAGGACGTGCAGCAGCGTGATCTGGCGCAACGCCAGCGACGCTTTTTCGAACTGTGGACGCTCAAGGAGGCCTATGTGAAGGCCCGTGGCACGGGACTCTCGCTGGCGTTCGACTCTTTTGCCTTTCGCCTGGGCAGACCATGCGCCGAGACCCTTGAATTCAGCGCGATGGACGACTGTCAGGGCCACTGGCGATTCTGGTCGGGCCGGCTCCTCGATCAATTCTGCCTGGCCCTGGCGGCGCCGGGCCGCGTCCAGGGGCCAGGGCTGTCGCTGAGCGTGGGGGAGATCGTCCCCGGGGTGGAAATCCGCGATATCCATTGCGTCTGCCACTGGCATGACCGTTTCGCCAGCCCCTTGCGCGGCGTGGCTTTGCCGGCGATTGCCCGACCTTCCCTGACCCTTCGAGCGGCCCCGACCTATCAGTGCTTATAGGTTTGGCCGGCGGCGCTTTTGGTTATTCTTTTTCCCTCGGGTGGCTGCCAGCACCGCTGGTCGTCCGTCCGCCGCGATTCGCCGTGGCTTCGGTGAACGGGCGGGGCGGAGCCACTAACGGGATTCGGGAGAACAGCGATGACGTCATGGGCAAGGGAGATGGGCAAGGATTCCAACAACCGCCAGCTTCCCCGGGTCAAGGGATGGCCGTTGCTGGGCAGTGCCTATGCGCTGATTCGCGACCCGCTGGGTTTTCTCCGGCGGACACGGGAAACCCATGGCGATGTGTATCGGGTCACGGCGGCCCATATGGACTTCGTGGTCCTGGCCGGGATGGAAGCCAACCGCTTCGTCGCCGACAAGGGCAAGGACTGCTTCGTTTCCAGTGGCTTCTGGGAAGGCACCCTCAAGGAAATGCAGTGCCCGCATTCGTTCATCGGCGTTGACGGCGATGTCCATCGGTTCCAGCGCAACCTGATGAAACCGTTGTTTTCCAAGACCGCCTTCAACGAACGTATCCCCGAGCTGGCCGATATTTTCAAGGAAACCCTGAGCGTGCGCTACGACTCCACGCAACGGGTGTCGGAGCTGTTCCGCCATGTGCTGTCCCGGCAGATCGGCGGTTCGCTGCAAGGCTACCAGCCGACGCCGCAGGAAGTGGAGGCGCTGATGCGCTACCAGACCACGGCGATGAATGTCTGCTCGCTGAAAAAATGGCCGCGACTGGCGCTCTGGATGCCCGGTTATCGGCAGGCGAAAAAGCTGGTCCAGGCCCTGGCTGATCGGATCATCGCATCCGAACGGACCCAGGAGCAGGGCCTGGGGTATTTCCAGACGCTCAAGGAGCACGGCCAGGATGTCCATCCCGAGTGGTTTACCCCGGGTGACATGCGCAACCACGCGATCATTTCCTACCTGGCCGGCATCGATACCGTCGGTGCCACCTTGAGTTTCATGCTCCTGGAGCTGTTCAAACAGCCCGAGTTGCTGCGCCAGCTCAGGGCCGAGGTGGATGCGGTGTTCAGCCAGGGAATCCCGGATGCCGATGGCCTGGACGGCATGGAAACGCTGAAGAACTTTATCCGCGAGGTCATGCGGCTCTATCCGACGGCCTACGCGGTACGCCGCACCGCGGCGAGGGACTTTGTCTTCCAGGGCTACAGCATCGACAAAGGCCAGGACATTATCCTGTTCACCACCGCCAATCACACCGATCCCGAGTGGTTCAAGGAGCCCTTGCGGTTCGATATCACGCGCTACCAGGCCCCACGGATGGAGCATCGGGCCAATGGTGCCTGGGCCCCGTTCGGCCGTGGCGCACATACCTGCATCGGCGCCGGCCTGGCGAATATCCTGCTGTCGCTGAACCTGGCGTTGTTTCTCTACCACACCGACCTGCGCCCGGCCTGTGACCTGAAATCGATCAAGATGGACTTTTCCAATCCGAGCGCCGGGCTGGATGAGCGCTTCGCCATTTCATTTTCCCCACGGGGCGCGGCATGAGCCTTGAAGCGTTGGTGTCGACACCGAGCTTGTGCCAGATCGCTATCTGCACCGCGGACGCCGCCGCGAGCATGGGTTTCTACGCGGCGCTGCTGGGGCTGTACGCCAGTGGCAGCTTCGCCGTCCGTGGCACGACCGCTGCCCGTCTGCTGGAACTGGAGCGGGTGTCGGCGGTGAACCACTGGATGGCGGGGGGCGGCGAATTCTTCCAGTTGGAGCTGTTCGAGTTCAGCGAACCACGACCGTCCTCCCAGGCCGCCACGGAGCGCACGGGTTATGAGCGGATTTTCGTCGAGGTCGGCGATATCGAGGCCACTTTGCGCCAATTGAAATCCAGCGGCGCTTGCACCTTGGCGACCGACCTGGAGCGGCCGACCGTCGTTCGCGACCCGGATGGCGTGCTGATCGAACTGGTGGCCGGCGATACCCGCCTGCGCCATGGAAAGGTCGTTGGCGTAAGCCTGGTGGTCGATGACCTGCCCGATGCCCTGCGTTATTTCCGCCAGGCCCTGGGTTTGCCGCTGTCATCGACGCAGCGGGAGGAAAACGCCTTTGGCAGTGTCCGCAGCTTTCGCTTCGATGCCGGCGCGCACTGGATCGAGCTGCTGCACCGTCCCGGCGCGGCCGGGGTCAGGCCATTGAACGAACGGGGCCTGATGAATATTGCCCTGGGGGTCAGGCGGCCCCGGGATTTCAGGGCCATCTACCAACGGGTGTTGAACAACGGTTTTACCTCCAGTACGCCGCCGATTGGTGGCGCACTGTCCAACGTCGTCTATTTGCGCAGCCGCCAGGGCGTGTCCGTGGAGTTGCTCCAGTTGCCGGCCTGGATGGATGCGATCTGGGGCTTTCGGGCGCCGGGGGCGCTGGCCCGGCTGGTGCGCTCGGCGATCGGCTGGCTGGTCGGCGGCCGGACCGGGCAAACGCGACGCTAGCGGCGAACTTCGACGGCGCAAAACCACTGAACAGGGGTAGGGCAGACATGGATGCAACGCGCAATTGGGTCAGTGAGCGCCTCGCCTCCTTTGGCGAGCGGATCGCCTTGATCGCCGACGGGCAGCAGTACTCGTTCAACCAGATCCTCGAGGCCATGACGAGTTGGGACGATATCCTGCAGCGGCAGGGCATCGGGCGGCACACGGTGATTGTCAACGGTGACTACACGCCGATCACGATTGGCGCGATGCTGGCCTTGTACCGCCGGGGGGGCGTGGTGGTCCCGCTGAATCGGGCCGACGCCGCCAAGTGCGCCGCCGTGGCACGTTGCACCAGCGCCAGCTACCTGATCGACACCGAGACTTTCCAGGCACCCTGGGCGCTCAGCGCCAGCGAGCCACTGCATGAACTGGTGCTGGGCCTGTTCGAAGCCCGGGAAGCCGGCCTGATTCTGTTGAGTTCAGGCAGCAGCGGCGAACCCAAGGCAATCCTGCTCGCCCTGGATCGGTTGTTCGCCAAGTACCGCGACATTCAACGTTTCCAGCCACGCACCACGGCGGCGTTCCTGTTGTTCGACCATATCGGTGGTTTCAACACCTTGCTGCACTGCCTGTTGACCGGCGCCACCCTGGTCCGCCTCGACTCACGGGACCCGGCGCGGATCTGCGCGCAGATCGCCCGGCACCGGATCCAGCTGCTGCCGGCGACTCCGACCTTCCTCAATATGCTGCTCTGGGGCCGGGTCTACGAACAGTACGACCTCTCCAGTCTCGAACTGGTGACCTACGGCACCGAGACCATGCCCGAATCGACACTGGCCAGCATGGTCAAGGTCTTCCCCGGGGTGCGCCTGAAGCAGACCTACGGCATGAGCGAGCTGGGCATCCTCGCCACGCGCTCCGAGGCGGACGATTCCCTGTGGATCCAGATCGGCGGCGACGGGGTCGAGGTCAAGGTGCTGGACCAGATTCTCTGGGTCAAGGCCCGCACGGCAATGCTCGGCTACCTGAATGCGCCCTCGGTGATCGATGCGGACGGCTGGTTGTGCACCGGCGACCTGGTCGAGCGGCGTGGCGACTATTTCCGGATCCTCGGGCGCGGCGAAAACCTGATCAATGTCGGCGGGCTGAAGGTCCTTCCGGTCGAGGTGGAAAGCCAGTTGCTGCAGTTGGCCTTCATCAAGGATGTCGTTGTCTGGGGCCGTCGCAGCCCGGTCACCGGGCAGATCGTCGCGGCCACGGTGGTGACCGACGCGACGCTCGAGCCCGCCGAGGCCAAACGCCAGATCACCCTCCATTGCCAGCAACGGCTGGATGACTACAAGGTGCCGCGTCATATCGAATTCGCGACGGGGCAACTGCACAGCGAACGTTTCAAGAAGCTCAAGGTGGCCCAGCAATGACCGACACAGCGCGCGGACTTCATCCGACCGGCGAGACCGGTGCGACAAGCAAAGGCACCATCATCGTCAGCGGTGGCAGCCAGGGGCTCGGGCTGACGCTGGTGCAGCGTTTCCTCGACGCCAACTACAAGGTGGCGACCTTCAGTCGCCGCCATAACGATGCCGTCGGCCTGCTGCAGGAGCGCGACGACTTCCACTGGCAGTCGGTGGATTGCACCGACTATGCAGCCCTGAATGCCTTTGTGCAGGGGGTGGAAAAACGCTTCGGCAGCATCGCCGGGCTGGTCAACAACGCCGCCACCGGCAGCCAGGGCATTCTCAGCACGCTGCTGGTGGCCGACATCGATGCGGCCCTCGATATCAATCTCAAGGGCCAGATCTACCTGACCAAGCTGGTCACGGCAAAACTGCTTAAAGCGGGGGCCGGGAGCGTGGTCAATGTCTCTTCGATCAATGCCATCCGCGGGCATTCCGGGTTGACCATCTATAGCGCCACCAAGGCCGCCATGGACGGTTTGACCCGCAGCCTGGCCAAGGAGCTCGGGCCGCGCAACATCCGGGTCAACTCGGTATCGCCGGGCTATTTCGCCAGCGACATGGTCAAGGACCTGAGCCCGGAGACCCTGCGTCGGATCGAGCGCCGAACACCGCTGGGGCGCCTGGGCACCCAGCAGGAAGTGGCGGACCTGATCGTCTACCTGATGGATCGGGGCACATTCATCACCGGGCAGAACATTGCGGTCGACGGAGGTTTCACATGTTAGAACAACAGGCACTGGATCAGGTTTTCAACGAAGTCGAGCGGGAAATCGCCCAGATACTCGCGGCCAAGGGCGGCCCGTTCATCGTGGTCGAGGCCCAGAGCCGCTTCAGCGACCTGGGCATGAGTTCCCTGGAACTGGCGACCCTGGTCAGCACGCTGGAAAGTCTCTACGACGTCGATCCGTTCGCCAGCGATGTGGCGATCACCAGCATCGTCACCGTGCGCGACCTCTGCCAGGCCTATGCGGGCACGCTGCACCACACGCTGCGTGGCCAGGACCCGCTCGACGCCGAACTGCTCGAGCTGCGGCGCCTGTGAACCGCGCAGCGGATGGCGGCAGGGTGGAGCTGGCGATTGTCGGCCTGGCCTGTCGTTTTCCCGGTGCCGGCGACCCGCTCGCGTTCTGGCGCAACCTCTGCGCGGGACGGGAGTCGATTGCCGAGCTGGACCCGCGGCGTTTGCGTGAGGCCGGTGTGAGCGATGCCGTATTCGCCCATCCGGACTACATCCGACGTAGCCCGGTGCTGGAGGACATCGAGTCCTTCGATGCCCGGTTCTTCGGTATCCCGGCCCGGGAAGCGCTGCTGCTGGACCCGCAGCACCGGCTATTGCTCGAAGTCGGTTATGCGGCGCTCGAGGATGCTGGCCATGTACGTTCGGCGCAGCGGGCCATGACCGGGGTCTTCGCCTGTGGCGGTGGGATCACCACCAGCTACCTGCAGCATTTTGGCGCCCGGCTCGATCCCGAGCACCAGGAAACCGCCAGCCTGGTGCACCTGGGCAATGACAAGGATTTCCTCGCGACCCGCCTGTCGTTCAAGCTCAACCTGACAGGGCCGAGCATGACCGTGCAAACCGCCTGTTCCAGCTCGCTGGTGGCGCTGCACCTGGCCTGCAATGCCTTGCGCCTGGGGGAAATCGATATCGGCCTGGTGGGCGCCAGCGCCATTCGTATTCCTCATCATGTCGGTTATGTGCGTGGCCAGAGCCCGCTGCTGTCCCTGGACGGACGCTGTTCGCCGTTTTCCGCCGAGGCCAGCGGCACGGTGTTCGGCAGTGGGGTGGCGGCGGTGGTGGTGCGGCGCCTGGCCGATGCGCTGCGCGACGGCGATCATGTCTACGCCGTGATCAAGTCGACCCAGGTCAACAACGACGGGGCGATGAAAATCGGCTACACCGCCTCCAGCGTCCCGGGGCAGGCCAAGGCGATGGTCCGGGCCATGGCTGGCGCCGATACCGATGCGCGGCGGATCAGCTACGTCGAGTGTCATGGCACGGCGACGAAGATCGGCGACCCGCTGGAGATCAAGGCGCTGGAGAAGGCCTTTCGGCTCGACACCGATGACCAGGGTTTTTGTGCCATCGGTAGCGTGAAGTCCAATATCGGCCATCTCGAACAGGCGGCCGGCCTGGCCAGCCTGATCAAGGTCGCCCTGATGCTCAGGCATGACACCCTGGTGCCGTCGCTCAACTACCACCAGGCCAATCCGAATATCGATTTCGAGCGCTCGCCGTTCCGGGTCGTGACCGGCACCGCGCCGTGGTCGGCAACCCTTGGGCAAGGGGCGACAGAACCCCGTCTGGCCGCGATCAATTGCCTGGGGATCGGCGGGACCAATGCGTTCAGCATTCTCCAGTCGCCTCCGGACAATCCGGAGGAGGTGCCGGCCGCCGTCACGGGCCTGCCGGTGTGTCTCTCGGCCAGGACCCGGGAGCAATTGCAGGCCTATCTGCAACGGTTCGCCGACTTCTGCCGCGAACATCCGGACCTGGACCGGCGGGCCCTGGCCCATACGCTCAACATCAGCCGCGCGCATCATCGGGAACGGCTGGCGGCGGTGCTGGCGCCGGAGATGGACCTGGCAACCTTCTTCGAAGAGGCCGTGCGTCGGCTCGCGGACCTGCCGCCGACCTTTACGCCACGGCGCCTGCTGTACGTCTGCGATCAGCCGCTGGCGCTGGACGAGGTCGCCCTCGGCGCTTTTCTGGCCGCGCCTCGGCATCTCCGGTTGGCCGAGGATTACCGGGCCGCTCTCGAGCGGCTGGCCGGCGCCACGTCCTCTGTGGCGCTTGAAGCGCAACGACGGGCCCTGGCGTTCGAGGTTGCCCTTTATCAGCAACTACGGCGCTGGGGGCTGGTCTTCGAGCAGGTCGTCGACGTCGGTTTCGGGCGCTGGGTCCGTCGTTACCTGGAGGCTGAAGCCGCCCTTGAGCAGGCACCGCGAGGATTCGAGACCCTGCTCCAGGCGCTGGCCGCCGCGGGGGCCGAGCCAGTGCCTGATGCGCTGACCTGGGCACATCCCCAGGCGACCCTGGTGATCAGCCGCCAGGCCGGTGTACCTGCGCACCCGGAGGTCGGGCGCTGGCTCGCACTGACCGGCGGCCTGTTGTCCTCGGACGATATGGACCGCCTGGTCTGCAAGGTGCTGGAGGCGGGTGTCGAGTTTGATTGGGACAGTTATTACAGCGGTTCGCGCCAGCTCAGGCTGTCGTTGCCGACCTATCCCTTTGCCCTGGAACGTCACTGGCCCGATCCGGCCAGTCAGCAGGAGGAACCTTGAATGCAGATTACCCGCCAGGTGGTCCGGGAGGCGCTGAACCTCGCCCTCGGGCGCGCGGTTGAAGTCGAGCCGGACGTGCCGTTGATCGAGACGCGACTGAAGATCAACTCGCTGACGATGCTGGCGTTGTTCGCCCAGCTGGAGCAGGTCGCCGGGGTCCGCGTGAGCCAGCAGGATGCCATTGGCCTGTACGGCTTCAGTATCGATCAGATCGTCCAGTGGTTTGTCCGACATGAGCGTTGAGCGGCAAGGGAGTACGCCGGATAGGGATCAGACCGATCAGGGCTATCGGTTCGCCGCCCTGCGGGAGGCCTTGCGCGAGGGCGAAACCCTGAGCGTCAAGCTCGATGGCCAGGACCTGTTGCTCTGCCAGTACCGCGAGCGGGTCTACGCCTTCGAAAACCGCTGCCCGCACCAGGGCCGGGCCATGGACGGTGCGTTGATACGGCGTGGGCAGCTGGTCTGCCCCCATCACGGCGCCCGTTTCGATCTCGAGACCGGAGCGCCTTCGGGTCCCTTGGCTCGCTGTGCACTGAAGGCCTTCGAAGTGCGCCTGATCGCCAGCGATGTGCTGGTCGACAGCCAGCCGAAGGGTGTGACCGACAGCGTCCCGTGAGGTCCCCCGGTGGGAGCCGTTCCATCAGCAGCGCCGCTTGTCGGCCGGACAAGGAGAAGTTGAGATGCAACAGTCGAACGCGGGTGATGAACACAATGTGTGCCGGGAACTGGGGCGTATCTGCGCTCTGCATGCCGAGCGTACCGCCCTGTATCTGCCGGACCTGGGTGGCGATGCCAGGCTCAACTATGGGCAGTTGTATCGCGCGGTCGGCGCGGCGGCGGCTTTTCTCGCACAGTCGGGCCTCAAGTATGGGGAGCGCTTGCTGGTGTGCCTGGACACTGAAGTGCATGTCCCGTTGCTGGTCTTTGCCTGTGCCCGGTTGGGGGCGACGGCGGTGGTGGTCGGCAGCCGCCTCAGCCAGGAGGAAATGCACTATGTGTCGGGCGATGCGGCACCCTCGATGATTGTCACCAGTAGCGAGTGCCTGGCGCTGTTCGACAGCCCGCCGGCCGCTGGGCGTCCGACTGTTTTCGTGGTGGCCGAGCCTGGCGAGGAAACGCCGGGGTTGCGGTTGTTTCCGTCGCTCGAGGCGCTGTGTGAGGACGCGCGGGAGGCTGTGCCCATCGCGCCCGTCGCCGCCGAGCATCCGGTCCTGGTGCTCTATACCTCCGGGACCACCAGCCGGCCCAAGGGTGTGGTGATTTCCCACGCCCATCTGCAATGGGCGGCGCAGAACAATATCCGCCAGTTGGGGCTCAGCGAACGGGACGTGACCCTGGTGTTCTTCCCGCTCTGCCATACGATGGCGTTCTCCTATCAATTGCTCTCGTCACTGTTTGCCGGTGCGGCGGTGGTCCTGCGACGGGTTTTCAACCCGGCCAGGTTCTGGAACGACGCACAGCGTTTCCAATGCACCTGGGCCGCCATCCTGCCCTTCGTCTGTCATGCCCTGGCGGCACTCGATGTCCCGGCGCAACACAGCTTTCGCTTCTGGGGGTTTCCGAGTCGCAACCAGGACGTGGAGGCTCGGTTCGGCGTCAGGACGCTGGGCTGGTGGGGCATGACCGAGCTGTTCGCGCTGGGCTGCGTGACGTCGCCGGCCGAGGGCGCGGATGCCAATTATTCGATCGGCAAGCCGGTGAGCGGATATCCCTATCGGATGAGCGAGGTGCGTGACGACGCCGGGCCGTTCAAGGCGCGTATCAGCGGCGCCCTGGAGCTGGCCGGCGAGCCCGGCCGGACCTTGTTCGTCGGTTATCTGAACAAGCCACGGGAGACCCGCGAGGCGTTTACCGAGGATGGCTGGTATATCACCGGCGACCGTTTTTTCCAGAACGACGACCAGGTGCTGTTCTTCGATGTTCGCCTGAAGGACATCATCAAGGTCGGCGGCGAGAACGTCTCGGCCGCGGAGATCGAGTTCGCCGCCTACGCCAGTGCGGTCATCAGCGAAGTCGCGGTGATCTCCAGGCCCGATGCCTTGCTCACGGAGATCCCCGTGTTGTTTGCCGTACTCAATGCCGAGGGGCGTGCGGACCAGGCGCTGGCCCGGCAACGCATCCTGCTGGCCTGTCATGAACGCCTGGCGGACTTCAAACGCCCCCGTGAGATTGTTTTTCTCGATGATTTTCCCCGTGCCGGTCTGCGCAAGGTGGCCAAGGGCGAGCTGCGCCAGATGGCCCTGCGGATGGCCAGCGAGCCGGCTTGAGGATACAAGGACCGGGCTGGGACAGCCGGGTGGAACCCCACCGTTGCGAGGAACGCGACATGAAAAAGCTTTATGTAACCGGCGGCACCGGCTTTTTGGGCAGCCACTTTATCCACCAGCATCTGTTGACCGGCGAGTATGAAGTCACTTGCCTGGTCAGGGGCCGCGATGACAACGAATGCCGGCACCGTATCCGCGATGCGGTGTTGAGCGCGGGCGCGCACTATCCGGTGGGCGGGCGTTTGTACTTCGATGGGCTCAAGGCGCGCCGGGCCGATATCACGCTGCCGCTGCTGGGCTTGGATATCGCCGGGGCGAGGGCGGAGGTCGAGGACCAGGCGGTGTTTTTTCATTTTGCCTCGTCGCTCAACTTCGAGGAAAAGAACCGCGAGATCATCTACGAGCACAATATCAATGGCCTGAACCATGCCTTTGACGCGGCCCTGGGGCTGCGCTGCAAGACTTTCTTCTACGTGTCGACCGCTTACACCGCGGGTGTCGGCTCGGGGGAGGTCGGTGAAGCGCTGCACGAGGGCTCGCAGTTCAACAATTACTACGAAGAAACCAAATGCGCGGCCGAGCATCTGATCGACCGCCTGTGCGCGGCCAGCGGGATCAACCTGGTGATCATCCGGCCTTCGATTGTCATCGGCCCACGCCTGTCGAAATCCGCCGGCGGTAGCAGTACCGGACTCTACGGCTTCATTCGCGAGCTCAGCCGGCTCAAGCGGGCCATGCGCAACACCGAGCAGACCGTCAGGCTGTCGGGCAATCCGCAGGCCAAGATCAACCTGGTGCCGGTGGACGAGGTCTGCCGGGACATCATGGCCGTCTACAACACCTTGCCCGAGCGACCGAGAGGGATCTTCCACGCCACCTCCGCGAGCAATATCGCGGTCAGTGCGCTGCTCGAGATCATCTCCCGGGCCGTCGACCTGATGGGCCTGCGGGTCGATGAAGGCACCCTGGAAAATGCCTCGGCGGTGGAGAAACTGCTGGCGCGCAAAACCGTGTTCTACAACCCCTACATCCACAACACCAAGACCTTCCTGCGGGCCGACGGCGGGGGCTGTCACCTGAACCTGGACGAAATCGAGGCCTACATCGCCGGTGGCGTGGAGGCCTTGAGCCTGCGCAAACCGGAACTGCTGCGCCAGTATGTCGTCGATACCGCCGACCAGGTCCCGCTGAACGTCTATGCCTCCCGGGATCGGCAAAAGGAAACGGTGATCTTCATCAATGCGGTAGGCATGCCGCTGGAGCTGGCCAATCGGCTGCGGGAGTCCCTGGAAGACGATTTCCGCTTCGTGACCTGGGAAAGCCGGGGCATCCCCAGCCCGGTGGAAGATATCGATCGGATCGATGTCAGCGTGCAGGCCCATGTGGGGGACCTGCAGACGATTTTCGAGTACTTCAATATCGAGAAGGCCCATGTCATCGGTTGGTGTTCCGGGGCCTACATCGCCTACCACGCCCGGGGCCTGGAGCAGTTGGCGAGCCTGACGCTGATCAATGGCGCCTATGGGCTGGTGGGGGCCGAGGAGGAAGAAACGGCGTTCATGCGCAACCTGCGGCAGGTGTTGCCGCTGATTTCGCAATCCAGGAGCACCGCCGAACGCTTCCATGCGTCGTTTTTCGCCCGCTCCGGCGAGGGCAATGCGCAAGAGGCGCAGCAACACCGGCAGACCAGCGAAATCCTCGATGCCACCGACCCTAACCTGATTCACCTGACCAGCCTGCCGTTCGAATCGCCGGAGTCGCTGTATTGCTATAGCCGCGCCATCACCGCGCTGCAGGTCGGTGAACAGCCGTTGCAGGAGGTGTTGCTGACGATCCCCTGTCATGTGATTGCCGGCAGTTGCGACGAAGCGGTGAGCCCCCAGGAGTCCCGGCGTTTCAGCGCACTGCACGCCGGTGTCGACTACTCGGAAATCAGCGGCATGGACCACTTCGGGCTCTATAACAACCTGGGTCTGCTCGAGGTGGTGGCGACCTATATCAAGAACCTGGGCAGTGCTGGCGACACCCGCCAGGCAAACCCTTGAACGTTTCCCGGGCGGACCTGGCAAAGGTCGAGGAGGCAGGATGAACAGCAGGCTCATAGATCACGTCGCGGACTTGTCGATGCCCGCGACCTACCAGGATGTCCTGGACAACGATGGCCAGGAGACGATCTGCGCGGACATGCGCGAGCATTTTCCGGCGCGGCCGCAGCTCCAGAGCATCGACCGCGAGGCCTATCTGTCGGCCGATTTCCATCGCCTGGAAATGGATCGGATGTGGTCGCGGGTCTGGCAGATGGCCGCTCGCGAGGAGCAGATCGCCGAGGTGGGCGACCTGACCCTGTATGAGATCGGTGACCTGTCATTCATCATCGTGCGCAGCGACATCGATCAGATCAAGGCCTACTACAACAGCTGCCGCCATCGCGGCCGCCGCCTGTGCGCCGGGGATTCCAGTGTCAGGGAACTGCGCTGTCCCTACCATGGTTTCGCCTGGGACCTGGACGGTGCCCTGAAGCGCATCCCCGCCGCCTGGGATTTCCCCGACCTGGACTGGAAAGGCCGGCGCCTGCTCGAGGTCAAGGTCGACACCTGGGGCGGCTTTGTCTTCATCAACATGGATGCCGGCTGTGAATCCCTGCACAGCTATATGGAAAGCCTGCCGGCCGAGTTGCAGGTCAATCGCTACGAAGGCAAGTACATCGCCGGTCACAGCCAGCACATCCTGCCCGCCAACTGGAAGAACGTCATGGAGTCGTTCATGGAGGGCCTGCATGCGGCGCAAACCCATGGGCATACCTGGGCCCACCTGAGTGACATCCTGCAATACGACGTACGGCCGGGAGAGCGCCATGTGAGTCGCAGTTTCCATGCCGTCGGCTTGCAGGTCGGGGAGGATCACGCGCCGATTGCCGACCAGGAGATCATGGACCGCTTCCACCAGAATGTGCAGAACGGCAAGAACGAGAGTGCCGGCCCCCGGTTGCCGCCAGGGACCAGTGCCCGGCGCTATATGGCCGATATCATGCGTTTGCAGTACGGGCTTATATCCGGCCGCGATGTCAGGAACTTATCGGACGCCGAGGCGGTCGATGTATTGCAGTATTCATTGTTTCCCAACCTGATTTTGTTCAGGGGTATATCGCTGCCTCCGGTTTTGCGCTTCCGTCCGAACGGGAATGACCAGAATAGTTGCATTTTCGACCTGTTCTATCTGGTGGATGTTCCAAAAGGGTGCACGCGACCGGAACCTGCCGCAACGGTTTATATGGCGCCGGATGATACTTACGAAGCGGCCGGTGTACTGCCCGACTGGCTAGGTTACGTATACGACCAGGATATGGACAATATCAAGAATATGCGCGCAGGGCTGGCAGCGCTGAAAGATGACTCATTGGTCTTGAGTCGAACCCATGAGTCGAGGATCAGGCACTTTCATGAAACATTGACAGGCTATCTTGAAGGGGCCTGCGCGACGGATCCGAGCCCCGGCCCGCGCTGAATCCAGGGCATGAAGAAAAAATAATTTGACATTCTTGCCGTCTTGGCTAAGTTTGCTCCTGTTTGTGAAATATTTTGTTACATTTGTGCTGCCTGTACAGTTAGTTGGCGTGGTTCTTGAATAACCATACCTTTGTGAACAGCAGTGGAAAGTGTCAGGTTGGTGCATCCTTGAGAGGGTGCATTAATGGGATTGCAGGCCTGATGCTCAACAGGAGGCGCTATGTTTCAAGAATTCTTGCAATGTCGGACATTGGATGAATGGAGCCAGTTGTTATTCAAGGCGGCGGGAAAACTGGGGTTCTCATCGGTTCTTTTCGGTATCAAACCGACGATCAGTTCACCTTTTACCGCGTCGGTTATTATCAGCAACTATTCGCGAAGTTGGCGAGAGGCTTATGATTCGGGCGGTTATCATGAAGTCGACCCGGTGGTCTTTCATTGCCTGAACAGTTCGGTGCCGTTGTTGTGGACGGAAAACAACTTTCACACGCGCCCGGAACAGGAACTGTATGAAGCGGCGAGGGCGCACAATGTGCGTTCCGGCTTGTGCATGCCGATCCATGGGCCGAGTGGCGAGTTCGGCATGCTGAATTTCCTCTGCGACGAATCGGCGACCGCGGACGCGCTGCACCCCGAGCGTCTCGGGGCGCTGGTGCTGATGCGTGACTATGCGATGCAGTCGTACATTCATTTGCGCTCATCCGCCGATGAACTCGACGTTCCACCGAAGTTGACCGCCCGTGAACTGGAGTGCCTGAAGTGGGTGGCGGCGGGGAAAACCTCCTGGGAGATTTCCCGGATCCTTTCCTGTGCCGAAGTCACGGTCAATTACCATGTCAGCAATTTCATGCGCAAATTCAATGCTGAATCTCGACAGCATGCGGTGATCAGGGGCATTCGCTCCGGGCTGGTCATGCCCTGATGTCATTGCTGTGCTCGTTTTGAGCGGGTAGCCAGAGTGGAACTATGAATGGATTCGATTTTCCCGAGTATGACCGTCTGGACGGTATTGCCCTGGCGGAGCTGGTTCGGGCGGGCGAGGTCACGCCCCTGGAGCTGCTGGGCGCCGCCCTTGAGCGCATCGACACGCGCAATGGCGCCTTGAATGCGGTCATCCACCGGCTTGAGCGGCAGGCGCGGGCACAGTGCCTCGCGCCGCTGCCCGACGGACCGCTTTCCGGGGTGCCGATCCTGGTCAAGGACCTGCTGGCGGACATCAAGGATTGTCCGACCTGGAACGGTTCGCGCCTGTTCGAGCATTACATTGCCGCCGAGGACACGCAGACGATCTTGCGTTATCGCCGCGCCGGGCTGGTGTTTGCCGGAAAAACCGCCACACCGGAGCTGGGCCTTCACCCTTACACCGAATCCGAGATGACCGGCATCACGCGCAACCCCTGGGATCTGCGGCTGTCGCCGGGCGGCTCGAGCGGTGGCTCCTGCGCGGCGGTCGCCGCCCGGATGACACCGATTGCCCATGGCAGCGATGGCGGCGGCTCGTTGCGCATGCCGGCGTCGCAGTGTGGGGTCTTCGGTCTCAAACCGAGCCGTGGTCGCTCACCCTGCGGCCCGCATTTTTCGGAAGTCTGGCAGGGGTTGGTGACTGAGCATGCGGTGTCCAGAAGCGTTCGCGACAGCGCCGCCATGCTCGATATCCTGGTCGCCGGCCAGGACAGTGCCGACGCCTATCAATGGGCGGCGCCCGAGGCTTCCTTTCTCGCTTCGAGCCAGTTGCCTGCGGGTAAATTGCGTATCGCCTACACCTTCGAACCCTTCATGGGCGGGGTCTTGCACCCGGACTGCCGGGCCGCGCTGGAGGACAGCCTGGTGCTGCTCCGCGACATGGGCCATGAGGTGATCGAGGCGCATCCGCCGCTGTCCTCGCCGGACGAGTTGTGTCGCGCCATGCTGGTGATCGTCTGTGGCGAAATGGCCAGTTTCGTCGACAATTCAATCCGTCTGCTCGGACGTCACGCGACCTACCGGGACTTCGAAAGTGGTAGCTGGGCCTTGGCCCGTTACGGCCACATTCTCAAGGCCGTCGACTTTGCCAGGATGAGGGAACTGGCACTGCGCCAGGGGCGGATCATGCGCGACTTTCATCAGCACTACGACCTCCTGGTGACGCCGACGGTCAACCAGTTGCCGGTCCCCGTCGGTGCGTTCCGCCTCGATCCCCGGGAGGCAAAGCTTTCGCGCCTGGTGTTGGGTAAATGGGGCATGGACTGGCCCCTGCGCATGGGCAGCCGGCTTGCCGACATGTCCCAGGCGATCATGCAATACATGGGCTGGACCGTTCCGTTCAACATGAGCGGACAGCCGGCGATGAGTGTCCCGCTGTTCTGGAACAAGGCCGGATTGCCCATCGGCACCCAGTTTGTCGCGGGCATGGGCAACGAAAAGCTCTTGTTGCAACTGGCGACCGCCCTGGAGAACGCACGTCCCTGGGACCATCGGGAACCGACGCGGGTCGAGGATGCCTTCCGGGCGGTGGTTGCCTGAGTCAAGGTGAGCTAATGCTGGCGCAAGGCAGCCAGGGTCTTTTCGCTCAGGCACACCTCGATGGCGATGGCCCGTTCAACCCCGATGGTCATGGCGGGGCCGAGGCGGACCAGTTCGAGTCCGGCTTTGATCAGCATCTTTTCAACGCCCACGGAGGTGACGGTCACCAGCTTTTCCACCTGGCATGAATGGGCGTGGAAAATCAGATGGCTGATGGCGTTCATCGCGGTCTTGGAAAACCCCGCCTGTCCGCTGTCCGAGGCCTTTATGACAAAACGACTGAGTTCCCATATGTTCTCGGCGGCCGGTGCTTGTTGGGTGTCGAGTAACAGCGGGAAAGTGTCTTTGAGCATATAAGGGCCGGTGGTCGGTAATATCCGCCAGCAACCGGTAACTTTATCTTCTTCCTGTTCGTCCAGTAACAGCATGTAGGACGGCTTCAGGGCGTCATAACCGTCTATTTCCATGTCATCGATAATCGAGACATCCCAGCCCTTTTTCTCCTTGAAGATGGAGGCCCGCAGCCTGTGCATCTCGACGAGTGTACGGGGGGCTATGTTGTCACGTGTGTCTATCAGGTATCTCATGTCCGACTCCTGTGTGGAAGGCTACATGGTTATGCAATTTGCATAAGGGCGAAACTATAAGTATTGATAGGTGGTGGACGATGAGTGAGCATGTAAAACTGCCCCCCGTTCATATTTTCAACTGGGGCGTGCATGTATTACAGGACTGATTTTGTCAGGGAAGTTGTTCGTTATCGCTTGGAGGCGGGCATCAGTCAGACGGATTTTTGGGCAAAGTTCGGGGTGACACAAAGTGTCGGCAGTCGTATCGAGACCAGCGGTCGTATGCTGATCCCGTTGTATTTTCTCGTGCGCTTGTATTTTTCCGGGGTCGTTGTCGATGATGACCTGAGGCTTGAGTGAGGCGTGCCCCATCTGTTCCCAGGGGACTGCCCACCGCCGAGCACACCGGTGCGGGTATCCGCCTGGAGTCTTGCGACGAAGCGCCGTCGCGTGGATTGTGCGTTTCGCTGTGGTGGCCGCTGGCGACAGCCTAAGCTAATGCAAAAAAGATATTTATTGAGGATTTTTAAGATCGTATAGCTTTAACCCAGTGCTGGTCAGTCGCTGGGGTCCTTATCTTTCCCCTGCCTTGAGCAGCTGTTTATCGGCGTGTCAGTTCGACTGATTGCAGGATGAATACCTTTCAAATCACAGGGGAGTGAACCATGCCGAACTCGCTGGACATCACCGCGCTACCTTTGCTGGACCTGTCCCAGCTCGAGGGCAGCTGCGAGCAGCGTCAGGGCTTTCTCGATGCATTGCGCCATGCCGCGCGGGACGTGGGCTTCTTCTACCTGACCGGACATGGCATCGACAGTGCGCTGTTGCAGCAGGTCCAGGTCCACGCCCGGGAGCTCTTTGCCTTGCCCGAGGCGGCGAAAAACGCCGTCGGCATGATTCACTCGCCACACTTTCGCGGGTACAACCGGGCGGCTTCGGAGATCACCCGGGGCCAGCCGGACCTGCGCGAACAGTTCGATGTCGGCGCCGAGCGGGAAGCCCTGGTGCTGGATGAAAACACCCCCCGTTGGGCACGCCTGCAAGGCCCGAACCTGTGGCCTGTCGAGCTGCCGCGACTCAAGCCGTTGCTGCTGGAATGGCAGCAGGCGATGACCGCGATGTCGCTGCGCCTGCTGCGCGCGTTCGCCCAGTCCCTGTCGTTGCACGAAGAGGCTTTCGACCCGCTGTATGGCGACAAGCCGAATGAACATATCAAGCTGATCCGCTACCCCGGCCGCGCGCCAGGCGAAAGCCGCCAGGGCGTGGGTGCCCACAAGGATTCCGGCTTCCTCAGTTTCCTCTTGCAGGACCAGCAGGCGGGTCTGCAAGTGGAGGTCGAGGAGGGGCGCTGGATTGATGCGTTGCCCCGGGAAAATACCCTGGTGGTGAATATCGGCGAATTGCTCGAACTGGCCACCAACGGCTATCTGCGGGCCACGGTGCATCGGGTGCAGTCACCGCCGGTGGGCAGCGAGCGTTTGTCGATTGCCTTTTTCCTCGGTGCGCAGCTGGACGCGGTCGTGCCGCTGTATCCCTTGCCGACGGCGCTGCTGCGCGAGGCGCGGGGGCCAGCCAGCGATCCGGCCAATCCACTGTTACGCGATGTGGGCTGGAACTACCTCAAGGGCCGCCTGCGTTCCCATCCCGATGTTGCCCAGCGTTTCTACGCCGATGCACTGCTCCCCAAGGCCCTGAGCGCCTGACCCTGTCACTTGATCAAGGATTATCAGCATGTTGAAAAAAACCGGATTGACCCTGGCGGTATGGGCGGGCCTGTTCTCTTCGTTCGGCGCCCTGGCGGCTGAGCCGCTGCGGGTGGCGGCGGACCCGGTCCCCCATGCGCAGATCCTCGCGTATGTGCAGAAAATCGACCCGCAGTTGAACCTCAAGATCATCGAGATTCCCAACGGCGTGAACTCCAATGAGTTGCTGGCCCATGGCGATGTCGATGCCAACTACTTCCAGCACCTGCCGTACCTCAAGTCCCAGGAACAGGCCCTCGGGCAGAAATTCGTGGTGGCGGCGACCGTGCATATCGAGCCGCTGGGGATCTACTCGCACCGGCACAAAAGTTTCGACCAGGTGCCGCAAAAGGGCACCGTCGCGCTGCCCAACAATGTCACCAACCTCAGCCGCGCGCTGTACCTGCTGCAAGACAATGGCCTGATCAAGCTCAAGCCCGGCTTCAACGATCCGGCCATTGACCAGGCAACGCCCAAGGACATTGCCGAGAACCCGAAACAGCTGAAGATCCTCGAGATCGAGTCGCCGCAGTTGCCCCGGGCCCTGGATGATGTGGACCTGGCGGTGATCAACGGCAACTACGCGCTGGAGGCCGGACTGTCGCCGGCCAAGGATGCCCTGGGCCTGGAAAAGGCGGCGAACAATCCCTACGCGAATATCCTGGTGACTCTCCCGAAATTGCAGGATGACCCACGGATCAAACAGCTGGCCAAGGACCTCAACTCGCCCCAGGTGGCGAAGTTCATCACCGATACCTACTCGGGCTCGGTGATTCCGGTGGTGGTGGCGGGCAGCCAGCCATGATCTGCGTCGAGCAGTTGAGCAAAAGCTACGGCGCGGGACAGGCGCCGGTCCTCGACCAGGTGTCGCTGAGTATTCCGGACGGGGCGATCTACGGGATTGTCGGGCGTAGCGGTGCCGGCAAGTCGACCTTGCTGCGTTGTCTCAATCTGCTCGAACGTCCCAGCAGTGGACGCGTGGTCATCGACGGCCAGGACCTGACGCTGTTGTCCGACCAGGCATTGCGCCAACAGCGCCAGCGTATCGGCATGATCTTCCAGGGTTTCAACCTGCTGCATTCGCGCAATGTCTTCGACAATATCGCCGTGCCGCTGGAGATCGCCGGCACCGACAAGGCCGTCCGCCAGGCGCGGGTGCGTGAGCTGCTGGACCTGGTCGGTCTGGGGAACAAGGCCGAGGCGTTTCCCTCGCAGCTCTCCGGTGGGCAGAAGCAGCGGGTGGGCATTGCCCGGGCCCTGGCGGCGCGGCCGGCCTATCTGCTCTCGGATGAAGCCACCAGCGCCCTCGATCCGGAAACCACGGCATCGATTCTCGAGCTGCTGCGCGATATCAATCGCCAATTGGGGCTGACCATCGTGCTGATCACCCATGAGCTGGATGTGGTCAAGTCGATCTGCGATCACGCCGCCGTGCTGGATCAGGGGCGGTTGCTGGAGTCGGGGCCGTTGGAACGATTACCGGACGAGCGGGATTCGTCCCTCGGACGCTCCTTGCTGGCGAGTTACAACCTGCCGTTCAAGAGGGCCGTCACGCCGCTGAAACTGGCGAAGGTGGTGGGGTTTCTCAAGCAACACGGGGTCAGGGCTGAGCCGTCATGAATCGGACCATCGACTGGAACGAGATTTTCCAATTGCTGCTCAATGCCACGGGCGAAACGCTTTATATGGTGTTGCTGGCGGGGTTGTTTACCTTGCTGATCGGCTTGCCTCTCGGCGTTCTGCTGTTTGTCAGTCGCCGCCGTGGCCTGTACCCCATGCCCCGGTTGAACAGCGTCCTCAGCGCGCTGGTCAACCTCGGTCGCTCGCTGCCGTTCGTGGTGATGTTGATCGCCTTGATTCCGCTGACCCGGATCATTGTCGGCACCACCCTGGGCAGCACCGCCGCCGTGGTGCCGATCACCATCGGCGCCTTTCCGTTCTTTGCCCGTATCGTCGAAAATGCCATGGATGACGTCGACAAGGGACGGATCGAAGCGATCCTGTCCATGGGCGGCGACATTCGCCATGTGATTTTCAAAGTCCTGTTGCCCGAGGCCCTGCCGGCCTTGCTGGCGGGGATCACCCTGACGCTGGTGATGCTGATCGGCTTTTCATCCATGGCCGGGGTCATCGGCGGTGGCGGTTTGGGGGACCTGGCGATTCGTTACGGTTACCAGCGCTTCAACAATCAGGTGATGGTCGCCACGGTGATCGTGCTGGTGATCCTGGTGCAGGGCGTGCAAAGCCTGGGTGATCGGTTGGTACGTTCCCTGGCGCATCGGCGGTGAGCAGCTTGGTCAGTCCTGATTCCTTGAGCGCCGAACACCTGGCCGCTTATCCCTTGAGCCCTGGACCCTTGATCCGGGTGCGTAACCTGAGCAAGACCTTCGGCGCCAACCGCGCCCTCGACCAGGTCGACCTGCAACTGTTTCCGGGTGAGGTGGTGGCCTTGCTGGGGGCCAACGGGGCCGGCAAATCGACCCTGGTGAAGATCCTTTCCGGCAGTCAGCGACAGGATGCCGGCGAGGTCTGGGTCAACGGCCAGTCACAGCGTTTCAGCTCACCGCTGTCGGCACGCCGGGTCGGTATCGTTGCTGTCCATCAGCAGGTCAACGAAGGTATCGCGCCGGGTCTGAGCGTGGCGGAAAACCTCTTGCTCGATGAGTTGTGCCAGCCCGGGGCGGACTTCTGGCTCAATCGCCAACGCCTGCTGGCACGGGCGGCGAGTATTGCCGCCGGGCTGGCGTTGAGCTTGCCCCTGGAGCAACCCATCGAATGCCTCGGCCAGGCCGAGCGGCAACTGGTGGTGCTGGCCCGGGCCTTTGCCTTGCAGCCGCGCCTGCTGATCCTCGATGAACCGACGGCGGCCTTGTCGGATACCGAGGCCCAGCGGCTGTTCAGCCTGATCGATACCTTGCGCGGTCGCGGGGTGGCGATTCTGTATATCTCCCATCGCCTGTCCGATCTGCAGCGTGTCGCCGACCGCGCCATTGTCCTGCGCGACGGCAAGTTGGCCGGGGAGTTTGGCGCCGGGCAGTTGCCGGCTGCGGTTCACGCCATGCTCGGCGAGTCACTCGATAGCCGGTCGTTCGAGCCGCGCCCGCCGGGGCGGGTCGTGCTGAGCTGGCGTGGGGCCAAAGTCGTGGCCCATGCCCAGGCATTCGACCTGGACCTGCACGAGGCTGAAGTGGTGGTGCTGACCGGCCTGTTGGGCGCCGGCAAGAGCGAGATCGCCGAGGTGCTGTTCGGCTTGCGCCCGGCGCTGGCCGGCAAGCTGCAACTGGACGGTGTCGCCTGGCAGCCCGGATCACCGCGCCAGGCGATCCGCTGCGGGGTGTTCTACGCCGCCGAGGACCGTGCCAGTCATTCACTGATCCCTGACTTTTCCCTGCGCCGGACCCTGACCTTGCCGTTTCTCGAGCGCTTTACCCGCGCCGGTTTTATCCGCAACCGGGCCGAGGCGACAGCGGTGCAGGCCCAGGTCGACGCGCTGGGGATCAAGACCGCCGGTATCGACCTGCCGATGAGCGCGTTGTCCGGCGGCAACCAGCAAAAGGTCGTGCTTGGACGCTGGCTGCTGGGGGACGGGCGGGTGCTGATACTGGACGAGCCGTTCCAGGGTGTCGATGTGCGCGCCCGCCGCGAGATCGGCCAGTTGCTGCGCCAGAGCGCCACGGGGCGCGCGACGTTGGTGATCTGCGCCGATCTCGACGAAGCCCTGGAGATCGCCGACCGCATCCTGGTGGTCCGCGAGGGGCGCGTGGTTGCCGAGTTTCCCCGCGCCGGACTGAGCCGCGCGGCACTGGTGGCCGAGGTGGCCGGTAGCGCCACGGCGGCCACCGCGACATCCCCCCATAGCGATTCGCCAAGGAGTAGAGCGAGTGCCTGATTCGAGTGTTTCACTGTCCAGCGACTCCGCGCGTTCGCAGCGTTGGCTGCACGCCGCGATCCGTTATGGGCTGTTGTTGGTGCTGGCGTTGATCGTGGTGTTTTTTACTGTGGCGGAGCCGGCATTCCTGCGGGTCGGCAACTTGTTCATCATCCTGCAATCGGTGTCGATCGTCGCGTTGCTGGCCCTTGGCGTGACCCTGACCATGGCGGTCGGTGGCTTGGACCTGTCCATCGGCGCGGTGGCCGCCATGAGCCTGATGATTGCCAGCTACGTGATGGTGGTGCTGGGTTGGGGCGCGGTGCCCGCGGTGTTGATCAGCCTGGCGGGCGGTGCATTGGTGGGGCTGCTCAACGGCTGGCTGATCGTCAGGATGCGTGTGCCGGATATTCTCGCGACCCTGGGCAGCATGTTCCTGGTGATCGGCGTGCAACTGATTCCCACCGGTGGGCGCTCGATTGCGGTGGGTATGACCCTGCCCAATGGCGAGGAAGCCGAAGGCACTTTCAGTGCGCTGTTTCTCGCCCTGGGGCGCGCTCGCCTGTGGGACACGGTGCCGGTTCCGGTGCTGGTCACCACGGTCGTGGCGTTGGCGGTGTGGTTGTTTCTCGAGCGAACCCGCATCGGCCGGCTGTTCTACGCCATCGGCGGCAACGAGCAGGCCGCACGCCTGGCCGGCGCGCCGGTGCAGCGCTACAAGCTGCTGGCCTACGTATTGTCGGCGTTGCTGGCGTCCCTGGGGGGCCTGTTGCTGGCGGCGCGCCTCGGCCGTGGCGATGTCAGCTCCGGCAATGGCCTGGTCCTCGACGCCCTCGGCGCGGCGCTGATCGGTTTTGCCGTGCTCGGCGCGAAAAAGCCCAATGCCTTTGGCACCCTGGTCGGCGCCTTGCTGGTGGCCACGCTGCTCAATGGGCTGACCATGCTCAACGCACCTTATTACGCCCAGGATTTCGTCAAGGGATTGGTCCTGGTGCTGGCCCTGATGTTCACCTTCGGCCTCGCGCATCGGGCGCGCTGAGCCGCTTCTATCGTTCCCAAGGATTTAGCATGCAAGGATCAATCAAGGGTTTTGTTCGCCACTGCCTGGCAGGCGCGTTGTTGTCCGGGGTGGTCCTGGCCGCCAACGCCAAGCCGCTGCCGGGGGCCCCTGCGCCGTTCGACAAGGGCAAGGTGCAGATCGCGCTGGTGGGCTATCTGTTCTCCGGTGACTTCACCGAAGCCTACCTGCGCGGCGTGGAGAAACAGACCGAGGCCCTGGGCGCGACCCTGCGGGTGTTCGATGCCCGGCAACAGGCCGCCAGCCAGCGGGAGATGATCGAGCAGGCCGTCGACCTCGGCGTCGATGGCATCATCATCGAGCTGGGGCTGGCGGAAACCCTCAAGGACGCGGTGGACAAGGCCGTCGCCAAGGGCATCAAGGTGGTGGCGTTCGACGTCGACCTGAACAGCCCGAAGGTGACCCAGGTCGAGCAGGATCACCATGCCCTGGCGCGCCTGGCGCTGGATCAGGCGCTGAAGGATAACGGCACGCGTTTCGATGCCGGGTATGTCTATATCAGCGGCTTTACCCCGATGGAGCGCCGTGACGAAATCTGGAGCCAGGTCAAGGCGGCGAATCCGGGCATCGTCGAGAAGGCTCGCTTCGGTACCCTCAATCCACCGATTGCCAATTCGGTGGCCGACCAGGCCAGCGCCGTGTTGCGCGCCAACCCGGGGATCAGCGTGATCTTCGCGCCGTTTGACGAGTTCGCCAAAGGCGCGAAAATCGCCGTCGACGAAGCCGGGCTCGGTTCGAAAGTGAAGATCTACAGCGCCGATATTTCCACCGCGGATATCCAGATCATGAAAGAACCGGGTAGCGCCTGGGCCGCTACCGCGGCAGTCAATCCGCAAGTGGCGGGGGCCATCAGCGTCCGTGCCCTGGCGATGCTGATTGCCGGTGAAAACCCCGGGCACCAGGTACTGGTGCCACCGACCCTGATCACCCGCCAGCAACTGGTGGACCTGGACGTGAAGAACGTCCGCGATCTGGCGCAGAAGGTTCCGGCCTTTGGCGATGCGGCCAATGTGGCGCGTTCGGCGTGGATTCCCGTGACCGATTGATCGCTGTCGGTAGTACCTCTGAAGTTGCTGTTGGCCTGGCAGGCGCGAGTCGGTTCGCGCCTGCGATAAACTTGTAGTTGTTGGTCACTCATTTGTATCAACAGGTATAACCTCAGATACATTGGTTCTTTTTAAAAGACTTTTGAATTAACTAGTATTACCGGGTTGTTGTTTTATCCGTGGCAAGGACGCCAGAAACAACACCCTCGTCGCCTGGACGGTGACTCAAAGTTCAACTCGTTAGTTTGTCGGCTCGGCAGCGGTATTGTCGTGTCCGTGTGCGGCTGTTCGACGAATGAGCAACTCATAATAAACCGTACTGAAACAACCATTGGAGCAGGCCTGTCTTGCACCGGGCAGTGATAGCTATTGCCCGTCGTACAGTGCCGCACGTTATCTGGGAGCCGTACCGATGCCTCGTCGTTCTTGTTCATTGCTGAGCGCGGCGATTGTCGCCGCCCTGGCCCAAACTCCGGTATTCGGACAAACTTCATCCGACGAAGAAAGTACCGATAACACCACGAATAAACTGGATACCGTACTGGTGACCGGCACGCGGGGAAAAAACCGTACCGTGCTCGATTCTCCGGTGCCGGTGGATGTACTGACCGCGGCTGACCTGAAGTCCACCGGCGCCGTTGGCGGCGAACTGGGGCAGGCCTTGCAGACGTTGTTGCCGTCGTTCAACTTTCCGCGCCAGTCCAACTCCGGTGGCGCCGACCATGTCCGGGCCGCGCAACTGCGGGGCATGAGTCCCGACCAGGTGCTGGTCCTGATCAACGGCAAGCGCCAGCACACTTCGGCGCTGGTCAACGACTCTTCGAAAATCGGCCGGGGTACCGCGCCGGTGGATTTCAACTCGATTCCCATCAGCGCCATCAAGCGCATCGAAGTGCTGCGTGACGGGGCAGGAGCCCAGTACGGTTCCGATGCCATTGCCGGGGTGATCAACATCATCCTCGACGACGCCCCGGAAGGGGGCGAAGTCTCCACCAGCTACGGCGCCTATCACACCCATCAGGACGCCATCGACCGCACCACCACCGATGGTCGCAACTCCTTTACCAGCGCCAAGATCGGTACCCGCCTGGGGGAGGACGGCGGATTCATTCGCGGCGGTACCGAATACAAGGATCGCGACCCGACCAACCGCGCCGGCTTCGACGGTTTCGCCGACACGCCGGGCCAGCGCAACTACGTGATGGGCGATGGCGTGGCCCGGGACACCAACGCCTGGTTCAACAGTGAGCTGCCGCTGGGCTCGGGCAAGGCCTACGCTTTCGGCACCTACAATCAGCGTCATACCACGGGCGCGGCGTTCTATCGTTATCCTTCCGAGCAGCCGGCGTTCTATCCCGACGGTTACCTGCCGCAGACCCTGGGCAAGAACCTCGACCTCTCCGCCACGGCGGGCTACAAGGGGCTGATCGGCGAGCTGTGGGACTTCGATGCCAGCCTGACCCACGGCCGCAACCGCTTCGAGTCTTCGGTGCGCGATACCCTCAACGCCTCCCTGGGCGCCGATTCGCCGACCTCGTTCGACACCGGTAACTATGAGCTGCGCCAGAGCGTGGCAAACCTCGACTTCACCCGTGAATTGAAGCTGGGCCAGCGCTCGTTCGTCCTGGCGCTGGGCAGCGAGTACCGGTATGAAAACTACCTGACCGAACCCGGTGACAGCGCTTCCTATGTGGGCACCGGTGCCGATGGCGGCAGCGGCCTGCGGCCCTCAGAGACGGTGAACATCGATCGCAATGTCTTCGGCACCTACGCCGACCTGTCCGGCGACCTGACCGATAAACTGTTTGTCGATGCCGCGACGCGCTGGGAGCGTTACGACGACGCCGGCAGCAAGCTCACCGGCAAGCTCAGTGGCCGTTATGCCTTTACCGATGCCCTGGCGTTGCGTGGCGCGATCTCCAACAACTTCCGCGCGCCATCCCTGGCCCAGGTGGGCTTCCAGCACACCACCACGAACTTCGGCGATGGCGGGCAACTGACGGATATTCGTGTGTTATCGGTCAACGACCCGGTGGCCCGCGCCCTCGGCGCCCAGGATCTCAAGCCCGAGACCTCGAAGAACTTCAGCATCGGCCTTACCGCGCAGCTCAATGATCGTTTTGATATGTCGTTCGACGTGTTCCGGATCGATGTGAAGAACCGCATCACCTTGTCCCAGCGCATCGGTGGCGATGCCCTGGAGCAATACATCCAGAACACGGTCGGGGTGGCCGGGGTACATGATGTCAACTTCTTCACCAATGCCGCCGACACCCGCACCGATGGCGCCGAACTGGTGCTCAACTGCCGCCAGCCCTGGGCCGGTGGGCAGTTGGGGCTGACCACGGCGTATACCTACAACCACACCAAGGTCCTGTCGACCAAGGGCACGCCGTCGCAACTGACCGCCCTGGGCATTGGCAGTGACGCGCTGGTGGGGATAGAGGAGCGCAACACCCTGACCGATGCGGCGCCCAAGGACCGCTTTGTGTTCACCGCCAACTGGACTGATGACACCTGGGGATTGCTGGGGCGTCTGACGCGCCAGGGTGAGACCACCCGGGTCTTCGACTTTGGCGATGGTGATCATCCGACGCAGACCTACGGCGCGGTGTGGCAGCTGGATGCCGAGGCGCAGTACAAGGTGACCAGGAACCTGACGGTGGCCCTGGGTGGCAATAACCTCACCGACAACTATCCGGCACGCTCCAACTCGCAGATCAACTATGGCGGTAATTTGCCGTACGACGTGTTGTCCGCGATCGGCACCAACGGTGCGTATTACTACGGGCGGGCGACTTACGCGTTTTAAGGTCTGTGGCGAGGGGGCAAGCCCCTCGCCACAGGGCCTAGAACGACACCTGTGCCGGCTGCGATAAACGCAACACCGACAAATCCCCCGTGATCCGCTTCCACGCCAGGCGAATGGCCTCGATGTCATTACCGTGCTGCGGGGTGTCTTCATGCAGGATCACGATCACCTTGGTCCCCAGCCGTTCGGGCTCCTTGGCCCCGTGGTCGCGCCATTGACCATAGGCATCCAGCACGCTGAAACCATCGGGAAAGCGCGGCGTGACTTCCTGATCGAGAAACGCCCGCCAGCGTGCCGGGCTGATCACACCTTCCTGACCTTCCAGAGGCCCCACCGAGAAATACAGCTCGGTGCGCACCCATTGCGCCTGGGCCGGCCGGCTTGCGTCGCCCTGGAGGGTTGAGCTGCTGGGGTCCTTGGTATGCACCGAAGCGACAGGCGTGCTGACGCAACCGGCAACTGCCAGGCACAGTGCCGCCAGCAAAAAACGTGAATGCATGAAATGTCCTTGTTGTGTGTAGGAAAATGGCTTGCCTATCACTATAAGGGGGCTGGCTTATATCTATAAAAGACCAAAAGAACATTGTTGGTTGTGGCTTTGGAATAAGAGCGGGCGGGCGAGTAAAAAGCGATGTCTGTTTAGAATGATTATTTCCTTGAGTTATTTGATTAGTGGTTTTCCACATATCCATAACAGCCAAATCGACGTTATGAATTTGTATTTATCTGTTTTTGTACTTGAATGGATGCCATAGCAGACGCCGGCCTGCAAATGGCGTCCTAAAGCCTGTCCTGGCATCCGCTTCGGCTGCTGGATCAGCGTCTTGCCGTGCATTGGGTTTTCTTTAGAATCCGCCCCATCAGCTTTACCCACTATCGAATCATTCAGGGAGTTTCACCATGATGAACGCCATGCAGATGCAAATGCCGATGAACACCATGCCGATGATGCCGGCCATGGGGATGCCAATGATGATGGCAACCATGACCTGCGAAATGATGGACGACGGCATGCTGTGCAAAATGATGCCGGCTGCTGGCATGGACATGGCGATGTTCAAGAACAGCGCTGAAATGATGCAGATGATGATGAACTGCGGCATGCCGATGATGATGCATTGCGGCAACATGAGCATGATGTGCATGTCCCGGTCGGCCATGGCCATGCCGATGATGAACATGATGATGCCAATGCCGATGATGGGCATGCCGATGCCGTCGATGAAGTGCGTGATGGAATGCACCCTGATGGCCGACTGCATGATGTGCAAAATCATGCCGATGGCCGGCATGAACATGGACATGATGAAGAATTGCTGCACCCTGATGATGAAGATGATGAACGATTGCAGCATGCCGATGATGATGAGCTGCAATGGCATGCCCATGATGTGCTGCACCTGCTGATCGATTGAATCAGTAAAAAAGCCCGGCTGGAGTGATCCTCGCCGGGCTTTTTCGTGGCTGTCGGTTATTCAGTCCAGGCGTTCGGGGTGGGTCACCACCAGGTAGGCCACGGCTTCGCTGTCGGCGGGATTGCGATAGCGGTGCGGCTGGTCGGCGTAGAACAGGATCGAGTCACCGGTGGAAAGCAGGTAGCGTTCGTCGTTGACGCTGATCTCCAGCACGCCCTGGGACACCACCAGGTTTTCCTGGACGCCGGGACCGTGGCCCTCGGAGATATCCTCGCCCAGCGGGCTCAGGCGCAGCTCGTAGAACTCCGATTGGCGGGCCACGTCGAAAGGGAAGAGGGCGCGGCTGACAAACGCACCGTTGGCGCTGACCAGGCGTTTGCTCTTGCTTGCCGAGAGCACGGCAACCCCTTCAAAGGCACGGTGTTCGAGAAACGCCGCCACCGAGACCTTCAGGCCCTTGGCGATTTTGCACAGTACCTTGATCGACGGCACGCTGCGCCCGGACTCGATCTGCGCCAGCATCGCCCGGCTCACGCCGCATTGGCGGGCGAGGGCGTCGAGGGACAAGTGATGCTTGCCGCGCAGGCGTTGCAGATTCTGCGCGACCCTTTCACCGATCGGGTCTTCTTCAAGGGGTTGCAGGTTGTTCAGGTCCAGCAGCGGTTCGTCGGCGCTGGCCAGAAACCGTGTCGGGTCAGGTGCATTCACGCGTGACG
>Ga0302202_10000068_pt1 | contig 109035 bp, 100 predicted proteins | sample II_Bog_N3_3_FD_194579 | JGI IMG/M metagenome (GOLD analysis project Ga0302202, IMG submission 194579) | Peat permafrost microbial communities from Stordalen Mire near Abisko, Sweden - II_Bog_N3_3 | ecosystem: Environmental > Terrestrial > Soil > Wetlands > Peat | place: Sweden: Abisko... | reverse complement strand
CTTGGATGGAAATCACATCCTACAATCTTCATAGAAGGCTTCTCCTTGTTCCAAAAGCTCCGCTCCTCAAACCAAAGACTAATGGATCTCCGATGAAGCCTTCGACCTTATCCCATCAACCTTCGCCGGGCCTTTGTTTTTCCGGCTAGGGTGGGCCGCTATCGAGCGCAGCTCGATCCAGTCCCTGGTCCCTCAGTCCCTGCAGTCCCCCGTCCCACCTGTTAAACTTGCTCGTTATGCCTATCGCCCTCACATACTGGCTCCACTCCCTGTCCATCGTGGTCGCCGCCTATCTGCTCGGCTCCATCCCAACCGGCTACCTGCTCATCCGCCTCTTCAAAAAGCAGGACATCCGCGCCATGGGCTCCGGCTCCACAGGTGCCACCAACGTCCTCCGCTCCGGCGCAAAAGGACTCGGCGCGGCCACCTTCCTCCTTGACGTCCTCAAGGGCGTCCTCGCCGTCTTCCTCGGCGCAAAACTCTCCAACTACGGCTTCCCCCCCATCCCCGTACACAACGCCGAAGCCCTCGCCGCTCTCTGCGCCGTACTCGGACACATCTACCCCATCTGGCTCGACTTCAAAGGCGGCAAGGGCGTAGCCACCGGCTTCGGAGTCTTCCTCGCCATCGTCCCCCTCGCCGCGCTGGCAGCCATCTCCGTCTTTATCGTTATCGTGGCCGTCACACGCTACGTCTCGCTCGCCTCCATCCTCGGCGCCGCCGCCTTCCCCATCTTCGCCTGGTTCTTCGTCCCCTGGATGCACGCCTGGATACCCATGACCATCGCCTGCCTCGTCGCCGCCATCATCATCGCCAAGCACCACCAGAACATCGGTCGCCTCCTCTCCGGCACCGAATACCGTTTCGGTGCCAAAAAGCCCCGCCCTGAGGTCGCCCAATGAGTCGTATCACCGTTCTCGGTTCCGGTGCCTGGGGCACCGCCATCGCCCTCTCCCTCGCCGGAAAGGGCACCCACCAGGTCACCCTCTGGGCGCACATCGAGTCCGAAGCCCACGCCATGCGCACCTCCCGCGAAAACAAGCACTTCCTCCCCGGCTTCCCGCTCCCCTACACCCTCCGCATCACCGCCAACGACCAGCTCGCCGTCGCCGATGCCGACATCCTCGTCAGCGTCATCCCCAGCGAGTTCCTGCGCCCCACCATCGCCCGCCTCGCTCCCTGGATGCACCCCGGACAAATCCTCCTCAGCGCCACCAAAGGCGTGGAAGACACCACCTACCTGCGCATGACTGAAGTCCTCAAGGACTGTCTCCTCAAAGCCGCCGTCATCCCCGCCATCGCCCCGTCAGACCCCGCGCTCACCATCCCGGTCGGCGCCATGAGCGGCCCCTCCTTCGCCCTTGAAGTTGCCCAGGGCCAGCCCACCGCCATCACTGTTGCCTTCACCGAGCCCGGCATCGCCTCCCGCATCCAGCACGAATTCTCCTCCACCTCCCTCCGCCTCTACTCCTCGGACGATGTTGTCGGTGTCGAAATGGGCGGTGCCGTCAAAAATGTCATCGCCATCGCCGCCGGTGTCGCCGCCGGCATGGGTCTCGGCTACAACTCCGCCGCCGCGCTCATCACCCGCGGCATCGCCGAAATCACGCGCCTCTCCATGGCCGCCGGAGCACGCCGCGAAACCCTCCTCGGCCTCTCCGGCGTCGGAGACCTCGTCCTCACCTGCACCGGCACCCTCTCCCGCAACCGAACCGTCGGTATGGAGCTCGGCAAAGGACGCAAACTCCCCGAAATCCTCACCGCCCTCGACGGAAAAGTCGCTGAAGGCGTCCGCACTACCCGCGCCGCACTCGGCATGGCCTGCAAACTCGGCGTAGAAATGCCTATCACCGAGCAAATGGAGCTCATCCTCGACGAAGGCAAAGACCCCCGCCTCGCCCTCCAGGAACTAATGCTCCGCCCCGGCCGCGAAGAAGCCGAATAAATCACCCTCCGCGTCGCTTCTCCTACCGCCCTGCCGCCACCTTCCCCGTCGTCATCCCCTTCAGCACAAACTCCCGTATCAAATTGTTGCCCGCATGTCCCACCGTCTCAAACAACCCATCCAGCAGCGTCAGCCCCACTCCCCGGCTGCTCGCCGGATAGTAAAGATTTGACAGCGCTCCCGCCGTCAGCCCTCCCAGTACATGCGAGTAGTCCACCTGCAGATGCCCATTGTCCCCCCGCGTCATCGCCCCACACTCAATCGCATACCACGCCCTCGATGCCTTGCTCCCAGTCCCCTTGTAGAAATACCTCGGGTCCTGATGAAAAATCACCGGAAACACCGCCGTACTCAGCAACTTCGTTGAGGAACTGCTCGCATACGCCGCCCCAAATCGCTTGAAGTACCCCTCTACCCCCGGGCCAAACCCGGGATAGCTGCCGTATGCCTGCTCCACTCCCGCCCGCGCTCCAGCTCCGATGAACGCAACCGGATCAAGCACCGATCGAAACGCCAGCTGAAACTTCTGTTTCGACTTCATCGGCGGCGCATTCCAATCAAATGTCGTGTAGAAATTCGGAAAAATCCCTAGCACCCGCTGCGTCTCGGCAATTTGCACCTGCTCCACTGACAGCTCCGCAGGCGTCTCCGTCACCAGAACATCCGTCGCTTGCGTCGCCACCGGCAAGATCACCTTCGACAGAAACTGCGTCTCTCCAGCCTTCAGCACAATCTCCGCGGAAACATACCTGCCCATACCCAACCCGGTCACCGTCAGCCGATACCTGCCCGCTGCCAGCCCACCAAAGCTGAACGCCCCATTCGCTCCCGAAACCATCTGACCCGCAATCCCACCATTGCCCGTCGTCAGCACCAGCCGCGCATTCACAATCACGTTCCCGTTTGTGTCCAGAACCGTGCCGGCGATCGCTCCCTTCACTTCCAGGCCCGCCTTCCCAGCCGCGGCCTGCGCATCGGGCGAATCCGGTAACGCCGCAACCGCGGCCACCTCCCGCTCCTGGCCAAACGCCTCCCCTGTTCCCCAACAGAGCGCGACCAGAACCGCCGCGCACCCAATGCATAAAACCATGCCATCCCGCGCATAACCCCACATCCTCCAATCACTCTTCCTTCCGTATCCGACACTCCAACGAAAATTCACATACCCTCCCGGCAGATTCCCAGCAAAAAAGAAAGTTGGCGAGGAGAACCACCGCCCGCCACGCCAACTAGAAGAAACTCAATCCTGCACTCCATGGACGTGCAGAATAACTCCCAGTCATCCATTCCCTGCATGATGTTTCCGTCATTCATCAAACCCGCAACCACGCTGCTTCTGATCTCCCTCAAATCGTCCCCGGAACCTAGGGCCTGTTCACACTCCCTGAGTGGATGGCGTTGCGAGCGTAAATCGGGCCAAGCAATTCTGGGCACGCAAGGCCGAGTCCGAGGACTGTGGCGAGCCCACCGCTGAGGGCGAGAACGAAGTATGGCCCGATTTGCGCCGCAACCCGAAGGGACGGGGCCAGTTTTCCCCATTTCGGCGTCGCTCCTCGCTTCAGTAACCGGTTACAGCGCACTCGTCACTCCTTGAACTGAGAAAAACTGGTTCCCGTCGCCACCACCCAGGTAGTGTGAACAGGCCCTAGCTTCCCCGTCTGCCCCCTTTAGCTCGTGGGCCAGCCTGCGAAACTTGTCGTACCATCAACTCGTCAACGCTTTGTCTCTTCCCCATTTCCCATGACAATCTCCTCCAAACTCGCCCGCTGCTTCCTCGCTCTCTCGCTCCTGCTCGCGCCCGCGCTCCTCCACGCTCAGGCAGGCCCGCCCTTCCAAACCGACGACCCCACCCCCGTCGATCTCGGCCACTACGAGTTCTACGTCTTTGGCGCAGCCGACGGAACCCCTGTCACCATGGCCTCCACCGGCCCAGCATTCGAATTCAACTGGGGCGCAATCCCCAACGTCCAACTCCACACCATCCTCCCCTTCGGCTCCGTCGAGCCCTCCAACAAGGCTCTCTACGCACCCAACGGCGCAGGCCCCACCGCCTTCGGACTCACCGACATGGAGTTCGGCCTCAAGTGGGGATTCCTCCACCAGACCCCCCATCGCCCTCAAATCGGCTCTTTCACCATGCTTGAACTCCCCACCGGCAACTCCAACAAAGGCCTCGGCGTCGGCCGCGTCTGGTACAAACTCCCCCTCTGGGCCGAAAAGGAATTCGGCCCCTGGAGCCTCGTCGGCGGCGCCGGATACACTCTCGTCCACCAGACCGGCCTCGCCAGCTTCCCCTACGGCGGCGTCCTCCTCAAACGCACCCTCAGCGACCGCCTGGAACTCTCCGCCGAAGTCTTCTCCCACGCCGCCGAAGGACCCGCCGCTCCCCAAACCCAGGCCTCCACCATGGTCGACGCCGGCGGCTACTACCACTTCCACTCCCCCGGCCTCCAACTCCTCTTCGCCTACGGCCACTCCATCGCCGGACAAACCGAAAACTACGCCTACCTCGGCCTCTACAAAACCTGGGGCAAAGACAAAGCCGGCGCCAAAGACGCGGCTCCAGCTTCCCCAACCTCAGCCGATGCCCTGCTCAGCCACCACCAGCGATAAGGTCGTGCCTATGGAACTCTCCTCTCGCGCTCTCTGGACCATGATCCACGGCATGGGATTCGGCGCACTCTACCTCATGGCCTTCTCCGGCGCATTCCTCGCCCTCTGGCGTCAAACCAGCTCCCAGGCCGCGGATGCCCCCTACCCCAGCCACCACCGCCAGCTCAGCGTCTGGCTCACCGCCATGGCCCTCCTCGCCTGGCTCGCCGTAATGTCCGGAACCTACATCGTCTATCCCTGGTACCGCGCCCTGCCGCCCCCCGGCACCGCAAATCTCGCAGCCTTCCCCCAGCGCCTCCTCCTCAGCAGCCCCCAAACCAGCCAATGGCACACCCTCGGCATGGAGTGGAAAGAGTTCGTCGCTTGGCTCGTCCCCATCTCCATCACCATGGTCGCCGCCGTCTATCGCCACTACGGCCCCGCTCTCGCCCGCCACCAGGCCCTCCGCAACGCCATCCTGGGCTTCGCCGCCGCGTCTTTTCTCACCGCGGGCATCGCCGGCTTCTGGGGCGCAATGCTCAACAAAGCCGCACCTGTTGAGGGCGGCTCCACCCTCCACATCCTCGGAGCGGAATCCCGATGAACCCACAAGCTAACCCTCCCCAGCCCAATCCCCCCAACGGCGCAGGCGCAGCCGCCCTGCTCGCCGCCGGCCTCGGAGCCGCTTCCCTCGGCCTCCTCTCCCTGCTCGCCGATAAGCTCCCCTCCACCAAACCCGCTTTCACCCTCTACCACCCCACCGGCCCCCTCTCCGGCGTCACCACCGCCGCCGTCCTCTTCTGGCTCGCCGCATGGGCCCTCCTCCACTGGCAATGGAACAACCGCTCCGTCCCCATCCGGCCCGTCCTCATCGCCGCCTTCCTCGCCCTCCTCGCCGGCCTCCTGCTCACATTTCCCCCCTTCGCCGACTTCCTCTAGACCTCCCATCCACCCTCGCCGCTTTTCTCCTTCACTCCTCCTCGGCTAAACTGAACCCATGCCGTTTCCCATCAAAACCTGTGTCGTCTGCTCCGAAGAGTTCGAGCTGCGTCCCGGAAAGCCAGGCTTTGCCAACCGCTGTCCAGCCTGCAGTGAACCCGAAGCCGAAGAATCCACCGCCGCCGACGCCTCACAGGCCCTCGACCGCAAAGGCGCATCCGAGATCAACGCCGAAAGACGCCGCGTCATCCGCGACATGCTCTACCGCGGCGACAGCTAGTCCCCGGCTGCTAGACTCAATCTCAGACCAACCATGTTTTCTCGATTCTTCGGAAAGAAAAAGACCCCCGTTGACCAAACTCCCCAGGCCTCGGCGAGTCAGCCGGAAACTGCCCCGCAAATTCCGTCTCCTCTGGAACCTTCGCTTCTCGCGCAGCAATCCCCGCCGCCTGAAGTAGCCCCAATCCCCGCCCCGCCCGCTCCCGATCCCGAGCAAGCCCCCTCCGGCTTCTTCGCCCGCATGAAGCAGGCCGTCACCCGCACCCGGGAATCCCTCTCCGACAAGCTCGAGTCCGTCCTCGCCATCACCCGTACCGTCGACGAGTCCATGCTCGACGACCTCGAAGCGGCCCTGCTCACCAGCGACATCGGCCACCCCACCACCACCGCCATCCTCGCCGACCTCCGCGACCGAGCCAAACGCCAGGACATCTCCGGCGGTGAAGAACTCCGCTCCCTGCTCAAACAGCAGCTCCGCGCCATCCTCGAAGCTCCCGACCGCCCCATCGTCGACCCCGACACCCCTCCCCGCGTCATCTTCATGGTCGGCGTCAACGGCACCGGAAAAACCACCACCACCGGCAAGCTCGCCGCCTGGTTCCAGTCCCAGGGTAAATCCGTCCTCCTCTGCGCCGCAGACACCTTCCGCGCCGCCGCCATCGAGCAGCTTGAGGTCTGGGCCACTCGCTCCGGCGTCGCCATGATCAAGACCAAACACGGCGGCGACCCCGCGGCAGTCCTCTACGACGCCATCTCCGCCGCCAAAGCCCGCAACATCGACATCCTCGTCGTCGACACCGCCGGCCGCCTCCACACCAAGTCCGGCCTCATGGACGAACTCGACAAAATGCGCCGCACAGCCGCCAAGCTCATCCCCGACGCACCCCACGAAGTCCTCCTCGTCATGGACGCCACCACCGGCCAAAACGGACTCCAGCAGGCCCGCCTCTTCACCCAAGCCTCTGGCGTCACCGGCATCGTCCTCACCAAACTCGACGGCACAGCCAAGGGAGGCATTGCCGTGGCCATCGCCCGCGAACTCAGCCTCCCCGTCCGCTTCGTCGGCGTCGGCGAAAAAATCTCCGACCTCCTCGAATTCGACCCCGAAACCTTCGTCGACTCGCTATTAAGCAAATAGACCCCTGTCCTACAACCGGACATTGACTTTCCCCCCCGCATCGGCGACAAAGGTCACAGGCTTTCATACATAATTAGCTCGCAGGAAAACCATGCCCCAGCCCAGCGGATTCACCGACACCGACGCCCGCTACATGGCCCGCGCCCTTGAGCTCGCCCGTCGCGGCACCGCCCTCTGCAGCCCAAATCCCATCGTCGGCTGCGTCATCCTCGACCAGGACGGCAACACCGCCGGTGAAGGCTGGCACCAGTACGACCTTCGCGACCACGCCGAAGTCATCGCCCTCACCCAGGCCGCCGGACGCTCCCGTGGAGGCACCGCATACGTCACCCTCGAGCCCTGCAACCACACCGGACGCACCGGCCCATGCTCCCAGGCCCTCGTTTCCGCTGGCATTGCCCGCGTCGTCGTCGCCACCGCCGACCCCAATCCCCTCGTCGCCGGCTCCGGCATCGCCACCCTTCGCTACGCCGGCGTCGCCGTCCAGGTCGGCCTCTGCCAGCCCGAAGCCCGCTCCCTCAACGAAGGCTTCGCCCGCTGGATCGTCCACCAGCGTCCCTTCGTCGAAATGAAGGTCGCCATGACCCTCGACGGCCGCATCGCCCCACCCCCCGGCGTACACGCCAAACGCGAGCCCTACTGGATCACTTCGGAACCCTCCCGCGCCGCCGTCCAAACCCTCCGCTGGGAAGCAGACGCCGTCATCACTGGTGTCGATACCGTCATCGCCGACAACCCTCATCTCACCGACCGCAGCGGCGCTCCCCGCCGTCGACCCCTCCTCCGCATCATCCTCGACAGCGATCTCCGCATGCCCCTCGACTCAACACTCGTCTCCACCGCCCACGACGACGTCGTCATCTACACCGTCAGCGACAACCGCACGCGCAAGCTTGAACTAGAGTCCCACGGCATCCGCGTCCAGGTACTCCCCGACGACCACGGCCGCGTCCCCCTGCTCAAAATGCTCGCCCACCTCGGCGACCAGCAAATCCTCAAAGTCCTCACCGAAACCGGCTCCCGCCTCAACACCGCCTTGCTCAACGCCGGCCTTGTCGATCGCATCAAAATCTTCTGGTCCCCCCAACTGCTCGGCTCTGACGCCGTCCCCGCTTTCCGCACCCTCCCCACCCCCATCCGCCTCGACCGCTCCGAGCTCGAACGATACGGCAACGACTTCTGCGTCACATCCCTCCTCCACGACCCCTGGCCACCAACTCCAGCGGAGTAATCTGGATGTATGTTTACCGGCATCATTGAACAAACAGGCCACATCGTCAGCTTCACCGACCTCGGCGGCGTTCACCGCCTCACCGTATCCGCGCCCGGCATCGCCGCACGCCTCCGCGAAGGTGACTCCCTCGCCGTCTCCGGCGTCTGCCTCACCGCCCTCGACGTCAACCCCGCCCTCTTCCACGCCGACCTCGCCGCGGAAACCCTCGCCCGCACCTCGCTCGGAGCACTCTCCGTCGGCTCCCTGGTCAATCTCGAGTTGCCCACCGCCGCCGGCTCTCCCCTCGGCGGACACGTCGTCCAGGGCCACGTCGACGGTGCCGGCACACTCGTCTCCATCACCCCCGTCATCCCCGCCTCAGACCCCGCCTACGACCCCGAAACCACCGACTGGTGGCTCACCGTCGATGTGCCCGCCAGCGCCCGCCCATTCATGGTCGAAAAAGGCTCCGTCGCCATCGAAGGCATCAGCCTCACCATCGCCAAAACCACTATCCCTGAGGGCGGCACCACCATCGGCATCGCCATCCTCCCCCTCACCTACCACCGCACCAACCTCCACGCCCTGGCACCCGGCTCCCCCGTCAACGTCGAAGCCGATGTCCTTGTAAAATTCGCCGCCATGCAAGCCCAGGCCCAATCCAAGACCCCCGGATCCAACCTCACCGAAGCCTGGCTCGTCGCCTCGGGCTATTAGCCGCTGTCCAGTCTCCACTGTTCATGCTAATATTTTGACTAGTCACTTTGACTGGTCAAAACACCATGCAGACTTACCAAGCCTCAGAAGCCAAAGCCAAATTCCTCCGCATCCTCGACGACGTCGAGGCCGGCGAAACCATCGTCATCACCCGACACGGCAAGCCCATCGCCCGGCTCTCCCCCGACGCGGAGGCAAAGCGTACCCGCGCCGAGCAAGCCGCCGCCAATATCCGCGCCCTGCGCAAGACCATCTCCCCCATCTCCATCGAAGAGATTCTCTCCGCTCGCGACGAAGGACGGATGTAACTCGCCCGCTCGAACAATGTAGCCACTTCCCAAGGTTCAGACCATGTCTTTTGTTCTCGATGCTTCCGTTACTGTCGTCTGGGCCATGCCCGCTGAGGCCGACCCCGAAGCCGATTATGCTCTCGACATCACTTCCAGAAACGGCGCAATCGTCCCCTCCATCTGGTGGTATGAGATCCGAAGCATCCTCGTCGTCAACGAGCGCCGAGGCCGCATCACGCCTGCAAAGACAGCCCGATTCATGATGGAGCTAGCCAATCTCAATATCCGCGTTCTCCCCGCAGACTGGCACAGAGACCTCCAGGCATTGGCTCGCCAGTATCAGCTCGCCGTCTACGATGCCGCCTATCTCGATCTCGCCATGCGCAACCACCTCCCTTTGGCCACGTTCGACCGCGTACTCAAAGCGGCAGCCCTCGCCGCCGGCGTTCCATTGCTGGCATCATAGGCTCGCCCCCATGAGCGGCCGGCCCCACCAACGCGTCTATCCCCAGTGAGCCTAGCGTCCGCAAACTGATACCCTGAAAGGGCGGTTGCGCCGTCAACCAAAAGGCCACATAGCGCAACGGAACGAGGACCATGGCGGAGTTTCTCATTAAGCTGGCCGACGAGCGGGGCAAAGTGCAGGAGCAGACGCACACCGCAGCCTCCGCCGAAGAGCTGCGCCAGCGCTTCGTCCAGGCCGGCTACCACGTCTTTTCCGTCAAACCACGCGGCGGCTCCGGCAGCCGCGGCAAAAAGGTCAAGCTCGAGCCCTTCATCATCTTCAACCAGCAATTCCTCACTCTCATCCGTGCCGGCCTGCCCATCCACGGCTCCCTTGAAATGCTCGCCCGCAACCAGCGCAATCCCTACTTCGCCAGCCAGCTCGTCAACGTCACCGAGCGCGTCAAAACCGGCGAAAGTCTCTCCGCGGCCTTTGAAGCCCAGGGCGGCATGTCGTCGGTCTACACCACCACCCTGCTCGCCGGCGAGCGTTCCGGCAACCTCCAGGAAGTCCTTGAGCGCTACATCAGCTTCCAGCGCATCTCCCTCAGCTTCACCAAGAAGCTCACCGCCTCGCTCATCTATCCCTGCGTCCTCATCTTCCTCGTCTTTGGCATGTTCGTCTTCATGATCACCTTCGTCGTGCCCAGCTTCGCCACCCTTTACGATCAGATGGGTGTCCAGCTCCCCTGGCTCACCACCGCCCTGCTCCACTTCGGCGTCCAGGCCCAGCACAAGGGACCATTTGTCCTGCTCGGGCTCGTCGTCCTCGGCTACCTCGGCTACCGCTACGCCAAAACCCCCAAAGGCCGCGAGCGTCTCGACTCCATCCGCATCGGCATGCCCCTTTTCGGCAAAATCTGGATCAAGTACCAGGTCGCCCTCTTTTCCCGCACCCTGTCCACCCTGCTCACCGGCGGTCTGCCCCTCATTCCGTCGCTTGAGACCTCGGCCAAATCCATCGCCTCCATGCGCATCGCCAAGGCCGTCACCACCGCCGTCTCCACCGTCCGCGAAGGCAAAACCCTCGCCGACTCCCTCGAAAAGACCCGCGTCTTCCCCCCCGTCGCTCTCGAAATGATCACCGTCGGCGAGCAAACCGGCGCCTTGCCCCAAATGCTCAACTCCGTTTCCGAGTTCTACGAGGAAGACGTCCAAACCACCCTTTCCGCTGCCATGAACCTCATCGAGCCCATGATTCTGCTCGTCATGGGAGTCGTCGTCGTTATCATTCTTGTGGCTCTTTATCTGCCCATCTTCTCCCTCGGTTCAGTCCAGCAGATGCAACGCTAACCATCGCTCTCTTTGAGGTTCCGGCCATGGCCGACGCAACAGCTGTAGAACAAAACGGATTGCCCGACCCGGCCCTGCCAGGCCAGCCCGCCCAAATCGCCCAGTTTGGCGAAGTCGACGAGCGCGCCCAGGCCCAGCGGCTTGCCCACCGCTATCGCGCCGAGTTCGCCGACCTCAAGCACTTCAAAATCCAGCACGACCTGCTCCGCACCGTCCCCGTCGACCTCATGTTCCGCTACAGCTTCGTACCCCTCGAGCTGCGTGGCGACACCATGGTCATCGCCGTCAGTGACCCCTCCAAGCTCATGATGCTCGACGAAATCGCCGGCCTCCTCGGCCATCGCATCGAGCCCCGCGTCGCCACGCTTTCCCAGATCAACGACCTCCTCAAGAAAACCGAGCAATCCCAGCGCGTCCTCGACGAAGCCAGTGAAGGTCTTACCTTCGACGTCATCTCCAGTGAAGAAAATCCCGACGAAAACATCTCCATCGAAAAACTCGCCGGCGACGAAGATATCAGCCCCATCATCCGCCTCGTCGACACCACCCTCTTCACCGCTCTCGAACGGCGCGCTTCCGACGTACACATCGAAACCTACGACGACTCGCTGCTCATCAAGTACCGCATCGACGGCGTACTCCAGCCCGCCATGGCCCCCATCGCCCGCGAGCATCACTCCACCATCCTCTCCCGCATCAAAATCATGTCCGAGCTCGACATCGCCGAGCGCCGCGTCCCCCAGGACGGCCGCTTTCGCGTGCGCTACAAGGGCCGCCTTATCGACTTCCGCGTCTCCATCATGCCCACAATTCACGGCGAAAACGCCGTCCTCCGCGTTCTCGACAAAGAGTCCATGAGCGAGAAGTTCCGCAACCTCACCCTCGACGTTGTGGGCTTTGCCGACGAAGACCTCGCCCGCTTCCGCCGCTACATCCGCGAGCCCTACGGCATGGTCCTCGTCACCGGCCCCACCGGTTCCGGCAAAACGACAACCCTCTACGCCGCTCTCAACGAAATCAAGTCCGACGAAGACAAAATCATCACCATCGAAGATCCCGTCGAGTATCAGATCCGCGGCATCACCCAAATCCCCGTCAACGAGAAAAAGGGCCTCACCTTCGCCCGCGGTCTCCGCTCCATCCTCCGCCACGACCCCGACAAAATCCTCGTCGGCGAAATCCGCGACGCTGAAACCGCCCAGATCGCCATCAACTCCGCCCTCACTGGCCATCTCGTCTTCACCACCGTCCACGCCAACAACGTCGTCGACGTCCTCGGCCGCTTCCTCAACATGGGCGTCGAGGCCTACAACTTCGTCTCCGCGCTCAACTGTATCCTCGCCCAGCGACTCGTCCGCACCGTCTGCTCCCACTGCACCCAAATCGTCCACCACTCCGACGAGATGCTCATCCACAGCGGCCTAGACCCCGCCGAGTGGCGCGACTTCGACTTCCGCGAGGGCGCCGGATGCATCGAGTGCGGAGGCACCGGATACCGCGGCCGTACCGCCATCCACGAACTCCTTGACCTCACCGACCCCATCCGAGAGCTCATCCTCGAGAAGAAACCCACCTCCGAGGTCCGCAAACTCGCCCAGAAGGAAGGCATGAAGTTCCTCCGCGAGTCCGCCCTCGACCGCGTCCGCCGCGGCTTCACCACCCTCAAGGAAATCAACAAAGTCACCTTCATCGAGGCATCGCGCTAGTGAGTTTCCGCATAAAAGGCATCGCACCCGGCAGCCGCCCCCCGGCAGCCGTTGAAATCCTCCCCGAGGGCATCCTCGCCGCCGCCACTCCGGCCCCCGGCGCTCCGCCCCTCTACGCCGCAGAGCCGCTCCCAACCGGCAGCGTCCTGCCCGGCCTTGCCGAGTCCAATCTCCCCAAACCCGCCGCCATCACCGCCGCCGTCCGCGCCGCGCTCTCCGCAGTCAATCCCCGCACCCGCGCTGTCTCCGTCATCCTTCCCGACGCCTCCGTCCGCGTCTTCGTCCTCGACTTCGACACCTTCCCCGCCAAGCTCGACGACGCCATCGCCGTCCTACGCTTCCGCCTCCGCAAATCCGTCCCCTTTGACGCAGAGCACGCCGGCATCAGCTTCCAGGTCCTCGTCGAGGGCTCCGCCCGCAACGAAACCCCATGGAAACTCCTCGCCGCCGCCATCCCCGGCCCGGTCCTCGCCGAATACGAGTCCGCCGTTCGCGCCGCCGGCTTTGAGCCCGGCGCAGTCCTCCCCGCCAGCCTCGCCGCCATCGCCGGCCTCGACGGGGAAGAAGCCTTCCTCGTCGCCCACCTCGCCGCGGGTACCCTCACCACCACCATCGTCGCCGGAAACGACATCCTCCTCCACCGCACCCTCGACCTGCCCGCCGACTCCGACGCCGACTTCGCCGCCGAAGTCCAGCGCGCCATCGCCGTCGCCGCCGCCTTCTACGAAGACAAACTCCGCGCCCCGGCCCAACAACTCGTCTATGCCGGCTCCATGCCCGCCCCCCACTTCGCAGCCATCCTCAACGACCCCGAATTCGGCCTCCCCGACCTCAAACTCGTTCCCCTCGACACCACCACCCTCGGCGCCGTCTCCCCTCTCGGCGGACGCAGCATCGCCGCCGTCACTGGCGCGCTGGCGGAGACACGATGAGAATCTCGCTCAATCTTGCTTCTCGCCCCTACACCGACCAGGGACCGGCCATCCGCCAGCTCCGCATCGCGATGGCCGTCCTCCTCCTACTCATTGGCGTCCTCGCCTGGGGACTCGAAACCTTCCACCAGGCTGCCCTCAAAATGGCCGCCGACCAGGATCAGCTCCAGCAATCCATCGCCCGTATCCGCGCCGAGCAGCAGGGCTACCAAATCCAGATGCAGCAGCCCAAAAACGCCCGCGTCCTCACCCAGGCCACCTTCCTCAATCAGCTCTTTGAAGAGAAATCCTTCTCCTGGACCGCCACCATGGAAGACCTCGAACCCGTCCTCCCCGCCGGCGTTCAGGTCACCGCCATTGAGCCCATCCGCGCCAAGGACGGCACACTCACGCTCCACCTCCGCGTCAACGGAATCCGCGAACGCGCCGTCGAAATGATCCGTAACATGGAGCACTCCCGCCGCTTCGTCTCACCGCGCATCACCGGCGAAAACGCTGAAAACTCCTCAGGCCCCGGCGAACAGCAGGTCGCCAACGGCCCCACCCGCGTCACCTTTGACATCCTCGCCGAGTACAACCCGGCCACCCTCGCGGAGCGCAAAGCCGCCGGAAAACGCGATGCCGCCACAGAATTCGCCGCCGACAGCTCTCCGGCCCAATCCCCAGCTCGCGCCGCAGCCCAAAACCCCGCTCCAGTCCAGCGCCAGGCCTACACCCCGGCGCCCCCCAACCCCGGCCAACCCCCGCCGCAGGGAACCATCCGCCCATTCCCCCCCACCACCATCCACCCACGCAACGGAGGTAACCAATGAGCACTCCCATCCGCTGGAACCTCCTCCGCGAACGCCTCTTTTCCCCGCTCGGCTTCCACGTCGTAGCCTTTGCCCTCTTGGCCCTGGTCGCGCTCGGCCTCGCCATCCGCGTCGGGCTCGACTGGCGAACCACCAGCGCCGGCAGCCAGGACGCACTCATCGGCGCTCGCGCCCAACTCCGCGCCATGGACGCACAAACCGCTCCCCTCCGCGGACTCGACAAGCGCGTCGACCTCTCCCGCACCCAAATCGACACCTTCTACGCCAAACGCGTCCCCCCCAGCTACTCCGCCATCCTTGAGCAGATCGGCAAAATCCAGGCCACCGGCCCCGTCCGCCTCACCCGCGTCCAGTACACACAGGTCCCCGGCTCCGGAGACCTCACGGAAATTCGCATGGACGCCGGACTCAGCGGCGATTACCCCGCCATCCTCCGCGTCATCAACGGCCTCGAGCGCAGCCAGACCTTCTTCGTCATCCGCGCCATGGCCCTCACCGGCCAGCAAAGCGGCGTCGTCAACCTCCGCCTTCAGTTCTCCGCCTGGCTCAAACCCGCCGACGTACCAGGCGACAACCCCCTCGAAAGCGCAACTCCCACCCAGTCCAACCCCACCCAGTCCACCACCGACAAGGAGGGCAACTAGCCATGGCCCTCAAAGTAGGCACGGAAAACAAGCGCAACGTCTACATCGCCGGCGCACTCTTCGTCGCCGTCATCGCCCTCGCCATCTACCAGTTCGGCGGCAGCTCCAGCACCCCCGCACCCGCTCCCCAGCCGGCGGCACACCCCGCATCCCTGGCGCCCGCTGCCCGCGCCGCCGCCGGTCCTGAGGCCCGCAAGGTCGCATCCATCAACCTCGACCCCGCGCTCCACCTCGAACGGCTCGCCCTCAGCGAATCCATCCTCTACTCCGGCAACGGCCGCAACATCTTCTCCGCCGACTCGGCCCCCATCGTCATCGAAAAACCCGTCAAATCCCCTCGCAACGACCAGCAGGTCGCCAAAACCCCCGTCTACACCCCGCCGGCCACCCCCCAACCGCCACCCATTGACCTCCACTACTTCGGCTATTCCACCAGCCGCGACGGCACCCGCAAGGCCTTCCTCATGCATGGCGAAGACATCTTCGAGGCTGGCCCCGGCGAAATCGTCAACCACCGCTACAAGGTCGTCTCCGTCGCCCCCAACGGCGTACAGATCATCGACCTCAGCTACAACAACACACAAACCGTGCCACTGCTCGCCAATTAGCGCCCCAGGCCGCCCATGACTAACTCGACCACAGCCCGCGCCCGAACCGCTCCCCGCATTCCTGCCGCGGAACAGGGCTACATGCTGCTCGCCGTCGTCTTCCTCACCCTCATGGTCCTCATCGCCCTCTCCGTCGCCGCCCCGCAAATCGCCAAAAGCATCCAGCGCGACCGCGAAATCGAGCTCATGCACCGCGGCAAGCAATACCAGCGCGCCATACAGCTCTACTACCGCAAATTCGGCGCATACCCGCCCACCATGGACGCACTCGAAAAAGCCAACAACATCCGCTTCCTGCGCAAGCGCTACAAAGACCCCTTCACCGGCAAGGACGAGTGGCACCTCATCCACTTCGGCGAAGCCAAGACTCAAACCCTCGGCTTCTTCGGACAACCCATCGCCGGAACCGGCTCCGCAGGCGGATCCGTCCTCGCCGGCATCGGCCCCAGCGGCGGAAACCAGGCCCAGCCCACCGGCGGACCACTCTTCGGCGGATCCACCCTCGCTCCTTCCGGCACCTCTACCGACCCCAACTCAACCGCCAACAACGGCTCCACCGACTCCAGCGGCCAGGGCAACGCATCCGGCACCACCACCGGCACCGGCTCCACAACAGGCTCTACAACCAACTCGCCCACCAGATCCGGCTTTGGCTCCTCCACCTCCGGCCAAACCTTCGGCGGCGGCGGCATCATAGGCGTTGAAAGTACCAGCACCAAGCTCGCCATCCTCGAATACAAAAAGAAAAAGCACTACAACGAGTGGGAGTTCGTATACGACCCCCTCGCCGATCGCAAAACCATCTCCAGCAGCGCCGGCGCCATCGGCTCACCAATCGGAAACTCCCCCATGGGCAGCTCCCCCACCGCCGGCTCCGCATCACCCTCCGGCAACTCCATCGGCAACAGCAACAACTCAAACTCCGGCACCGGCACCAGCTCCAGCACCACCCCCCAGCCATAAAATCTCCCGCGGCAACCCAAACCAAATCGAGCGCAGCTCGATCCCAGACTCTCAGTCCCCGGTGTTGTGTCGCAAGCAGATGATCATTTATCCGTTTCTAAGGGTACGGGCTTCAGCCCGTACGTAAGACCCCCAAAATCAAGAGGGCTTTAGCCCCTGAGGGAATGCAGACCACCCTGTCCTGTTCACTGTGGGGCGTCGATAACAGACGCTATGAATGAGACACTACCCTAGTCCCTAAGTCCCTGGTCCCTAATTCCCTAGTCTCTCGCCCCTAAGCCCTTCGTCCCCAACGGATCCCCAAACACCACCTGCCCAAACAGCCACGCAAACACCACGTACACCACCGCACCAGCCCACACTGGCGCTTCGTGGTGGCCCGCAATAAGCGCCTTCACCAGCGCCCCCGCCATCACAAAAAAATGCGCAAAGTTACCCAGCGCCAGTGGCCGGCTGTATATGCCCCCAATCAAAACGTCCTTGGCCATCCAGTTCATAATGGCAAACCCGAAATACAGTGCCCCGGCCACCTGCACCACCAGCACCGTCACCGGTAGCGGAGCCACTCCCCAAGCCCCCAGCAGCTCCTGCGGCGCAAACGTCGTACCCAACCCCAGCACCATCATCACCACCGCGCTGGCCACCATCACTGTCTTCGTCCGCATCTCCCCACTCCCACCCGGGCCCACAGCGGACCCGACCTCCCCGAGTATACCGAACCCATAAACCCCCAAGCTCAGCTCCCGCCTTGGCCCCCGTTCTCAACCAACCAAAATCGAGCGCCGCTCGATCTCCTGACCCCTGTCCCAAACTTTCTTTCCCCAAACTTGCAAGACAGCCAAAAACCACCGCTCTGCTCCGTCGGCCGGCCATGTGCCTAATATCCAGCACTTGAGGCATACGCTCAGAGCGTACCTCGCTCGTTCTTGCGAGCGCAATGTCGCGAAGACTGTTGCACCTTCTTGTGAAGCAATCGTCGGCCTTGGACTACTTTGCCCAGGAAATTACCCAATTGAGGGTGAGATCCACTCACGGCTTCCAGAAGTAAAGTGCAGAGGCCATGTACATCGGTGCGAGCAACGAAAACGAAGCAATCACGTGGGAGCGGATGAGAAGTCCGCGATACGGTCCCAGCCCAGTATCATCGCAACCAGCGGAATGCTGCCCCAAAAGACATGCAGAAAACCGAGAAACGCTGTATGCGGATCGGCTGGGTAGACGTAGCCAATGAAACGGTTGAAGCCGGGGTCGGCGAGAGCGACAGTGGAGAGAATCATCATCCGCTTGTGCGCCTCGGGATTGCTCCGCATCGCGATGCCTATGGCAAGCACAAGCAGAAAGCCCCCTATGTCGACAACGTGAACCGAGATGAACGGATAAGGGAATGGGCCATGCGCCTTTACGTTCATCATGGCCGCCGTGTAATCCCCAACAGAGCCCATCACCTCCATCAGGCAGGCCCACGCGGCCAGAAGCCAGCCTAATTTCCGGTGCAAGTCAACCCGGTTACGAACCCCCAGAAGCACTTGCACCGTCAGAAGAAACATCCAAATAGTGAAGACCGCCGCGTGTAAATGCAGCAGCAACGTCGGATGCTTACCCAGAAATCTCCTGGCATCCATCCCAAAGCCGAGGATCATTCCGACCCAAAGTACACCGAGCCAGACCGCGGAGGGAATCCGATCCTCCCGCGTGCTCCAATTCCCGCGAACCTGCCACTTCCAACGCGCGACTTTCCCAACTGGTGACCTCCAGTTGATTCTTTGCTCACTGGAAATTCGCAGGGCGCTTCAATCGATGTCAATGACAATTTCCGGCAGATGCCGGATGTTCTCCAAACCGCATCTTATTGAAGGGAATGGCTGACCATCCGCAGGGTCAGCCTCCGTCAGCTCCCTTCTAGGATGGCACTCGGACTGCGGACCGCCCTATGCTGGCAACGACGCCGGGGCCATTTGAACAGACCGCTCGCCCGCGATCAACTCAATGCGGACCTCCGGCGGCGTCAAAAGCGTATTGTGCACAAGGCAGTGGTGGACAGAACGCATCAGTCCCTCCTTCTGATCCTCCGAAAGAGACACCGGGCACACAACCTCAATGCGGAAGTTGCCAATCCGCGACGGCTGTTTCAACTTCTCGGCAGTCACGGTAACCTCCACTCCACGGTCGTCGAGACTCCGGGTCTTCAAATATTGCACCGCGTAGAAAGCCGCGCAGGATCCCAGCGACGCCAGCAGCAGCTCGGGAGGCGTCATTCCGCTGTCTTCCCCTCCATTGTCGGTCGGCTGGTCGCAGAGTATCGTGTGCGACCGTGCATGAATGGCAAATTTAACCTGGTCAAGATGTGTGATTCTGACTTCCATCGAATATCTCCTCTTCATTGAAAGAAAGCCACAATGGAGACAATCTGTTACAAGTTCGCAGATATTTATTTAACACCCGGCAGAACCAACATGCGCAGATATTCCCGCGTCAGGATGGCTCGCAGTCGCGATGCGACGCTCGCGTCGCAGCGAATCTCCAGAGAGCGGCATCGATCAATCGCGGAGCGCAAATCGCGCAGAAACACCACGCAGGACGGACACGCTTCAATGTGCCCGCGCATCTCATCGCAGCTCACCGGATCCAGCTTGCCATCCAAATACTCCGAGAGGTTGGCAAACAAATCGCGACACGCATCTGGCCGTCGCTTTCCCCTTGCCCCTGTGCCTTTGGTTCGCCTCGCGATCGCCGCCACTTTCCCGGAATCGACTGCCGCGCGGCTCAGCAGCAGGGTCATCTCCTTGCGCACACTCAACCGCGCCCGATGAAGCCGAATTCGCACCGTTCCCTGCTGCAATCCCAGAATCTGCGCCACCTGCTGTGTCGTCAGCTCCTCCATATCGTGCAGCACGAGGACTATCCGCAAAGGTGCGGCAATGCTCAGGATAGCCTGATGAAGCAGATGGTGCTCCTCGCCTTGAAGCAGATGGCCTTCAGGACCCACTCCATCATCCTGAAGCAGCCGACCCAACTCTTCGTCGCTAGGCATCAGCTCATCCAGTGACAGCAACTTCGCCGGAGCGTTGGACGGTTTGCGGCGCATGCGCCAGCAACGGTTTCTCGTCACCGTATAAAGCCATACCGCCAACTCCTGCGGAGCCCGTAGCTTGCTCAGGTGCTGGATTGAACGGTAGAGCACTTCCTGCATGGTATCTTCGGCATCTTCCGGATGCCCGCACACCTTCATGCTGAAGGAATAGACCGTATTCTGAAGCAGCCCAATAGCCTCTTCAACCGCCTCGGGGGTATTGAGGCGCAACAGTTCTGCCGCTTGAATCAATTCAGGTCGCATCGCTTCCGGCCGTCAGGATCAACTCCAGTATAGCCTCAATTACGAAGACGTTGATTCCCTCGAAATGCTGCGCAAGCACCACCCGCACAACTTCTCAGATGGATCTATTTCGCACTCGGATGAGCCGACCCACCCTCTTGCAACGCCGCCTCAATCATCTTCACGCAGATCGGAGAGACCTTCTTCAGCCAATCCCTCTCCTCATCGCCTGCAGGCTTTGAGTCAGCATCCAGCCATGCGCGCAACAACACCAGAGCCAGCCCAATCTCCGACCCAGGGCGGCTTTCCTCTAGAAGAAACATTTGCCGATACACCTCATCCTTGATCCGTTCGCCGCGAATCTTCCGGGGGCCACCAGCCTGAATACCCTTTGGTACGATCATCGCTTTGTCTCGCCTTGAACCAGCCATGAATATCGTCCAATCTCCTGCGAAGCAAGCCGCGTGAAACCGGCGAGGCGCACTTCTTCCATGGCATCAGCGGAAGCGATGCGATGTGCCAGCGGTGGCCCTGCAATAGCTTCAACATCGGTACGCCAGTCGAGAATCGCAAGCCGTCCACCCTTGCGCAGAACTAGCTGCGCTTCCGCCAACACCGCAACTCGGTCCTCTATCTCATGCCACAGATTTGCCAGGAAGAAAACATCGCAGCTCGATCCCGGCAGGTTGCTCTGCTCGGCCTCCGCGTGAATCAGTTCGATGTTCGAAAACTCAGCCTGGCCCAGCTTTCCCTTGATCCACCCAAGCATCTCACTTTGTCCATCCACAGCGTACACCTTGCCTGCTTCGCCAACCGCAACGGAGAGCGGCAAGGCAAAGTACCCTGTACCCGCGCCGACGTCAGCGATGGTTTCTCCGGCCTGCACAGCCAATGCACGGATTACATCCGCGGGAGGAAGCCACACCAGGCGCTCCGGATTCTCAAGGCGCGCCGCCTGCGAAGCTGGAAATCGCTTCTCAGGCATCATCTCGGCAACCGTTGCCACTACAGCTGGCATCCTTCAGCCCCATCGCGCGCAGAATCAACATCGCCGGACACCAGTTGGTGAACGCGGATTGAAGTAGATTCAGGCCCACAAAGACTGTCAACCACAGCCAGTAAGGCGATACAAAATGCGCAAGCAAAAGGGAGATCAGAACCATTGCGCCTCCCATCAGGCGTACTCCGCGTTCCACTGTCATAGAGATTCTCCTTCTTCAGTTTCGGGTTCGTGTCCCGCCTGGGTATTCTTCCCGGCGTGGACAATGTAGTAAAGCACCGGAATCGTCGGCCACGAAAGGAAAGTGGATGCCACCGCGCCGGCAATCAGCGACAATGCAAGCCCCTGAAAAATGGGATCAGTAAGGATGACGCTTGCACCCACCACCACCGCAGCTGCCGTCAACAGCATCGGACGGAAGCGCGTTGCCCCTGCATCGATCACCGCTTCGGCCAGCGGCATACCCTCGCGTATTCGCAGTTCAATGAAGTCCACAAGGATAATCGAGTTGCGCACAATAATTCCGGCCCCGGCAATGAAGCCGATCATTGAAGTCGCTGTGAAGAAGGCGCCCATTATCGCATGTGCCGGCATGATTCCGACCAGTGTCAGCGGAATTGGAGCCATGATAATCAGAGGAACAATAAAGGAGCGGAACCAACCCACCACAAGCACATAAATCAGGACGAGAACCGCGGCAAATGCCAGACCCATGTCGCGGAAAACTTCGATCGTGATATGCCACTCACCATCCCACTTCATGGAGTAGTGGTCGGTCGACTCCGGCATCGACGCGTTATATCGGGTCAGCGTATAGCCGGCCGGCAGCGTCAGGTGATCAAGTTCCTTGTTCATCTTCAGAATCGCGTACACTGGGCTCTCAATCGCCCCGGCCACATCCCCCGTCACGTAGACCACACGATGCAGATTCTTGTGATAAATATTGCGTTGGATAGTCGTATGCTCGATCTGTACCAACTCGCGCAAAGACACCATCCCGCCATCCGAACCGGGCAGCCGAATATTGCCGAGTCCTTGCTCAGAAGAGCGGTCCGCGCGGTCAAGTTCAACAACTGCCAGCGCTGGCTCACGCGCCGTCTGATCGTGAATCAGCCCCACCGATGTCCCCGATACAGCCAGTCCCAGTGCATGTGCAACGTCAGAAACCGCAATGCCGTGCTGTGCCGCCTTGACCTCATCGACGCGGATCATCAGCCTCGGTTGAGCATCTTCCACATACCAGTCCGTGTCCACTACACCTGGGGTGTGCTGGAAGATGGTCTTGATTTGCTGTGCCACTTCGGTCTGGCCCGCCAGGTCTGGACCGTAGACCTCAGCCACCAGCGTCTGGATGACTGGCGGACCAGGCGGCACTTCGCTCACCTGAATGCGCGCCCCATACTGATTCCCGATCGCGTCCAGCAACGGACGAAGACGCTTGGCAATAGCGTGGCTCTGCACACTGCGCTGCTTCGCAGGCAACAGGTTCACTTGAATGTCGGCCTGATTCGGCTGGCGCCGCATGTAGTAGTGACGCACTAATCCGTTGAAGTTATAGGGCCCGGACGTTCCCGTGTACGTCTGATAGTTCAGCACATCCGGTTGCCGCGCCAGTTCATCCCCAAGTGCCTGTGCCACGCGCGCTGTCTCCTCCAGCGGCGTACCATCGGGCATGTTGATCACAACTTGCAACTCGCTCTTGTTATCGAACGGCAGCATCTTCACGCGCACCAGTCCCATCGGCACCAGCGCTACCGAAACCAGCAGCAAAAAAACCACGCCAATGAAGAATAGCGTACGATTGCGCGGCGACTCTATCAGCGGAGTCATGATGCGGCGATAGACCCGCGTGCGCCAGTTCTCCGTCTCCGGTTCAAGCAGCTTTGCTCCCTGCAGATGCTTGCCCAGCAAACGCAGCGCGGCCCATGGAGAGACCACGAATGCGACCATCAGCGAGAAGAGCATTGCAGCCGAAGCTCCAACCGGGATAGGCCGCATATAAGGCCCCATCAGTCCTCGCACGAAAGCCATCGGAAGTACAGCGGCGATCACAGCGAACGTAGCAAGAATAGTCGGGTTCCCAACCTCGGCAACAGCTTCCACGGCGACAGTGCTCATCGGTCGCCCGTGATTTTCAGGCAGTCGGAAATGGCGCACCATATTCTCAACCACAACGATCGCATCGTCGACAAGAATGCCAATGGAGAAGATCAAGGCAAACAGCGTAACTCGATTGATCGTGTAGCCAAGAAAGTAGAAAACCGACATCGTCAGTGCAAGGGTCACTGGAATCGCCAGCAACACGACACCCGACTCACGCCACCCCAGGAACAGCGCAACCAGTAGAGTCACCGATAACGTGGCCAGCAACAGATGCTCCAGCAGCTCGTCCGACTTGTCCTTTGCCGTCTCGCCGTAGTTCCGCGTAGTCGTCACAGTCACGTCGTTCGGAATGGTTACGTCCTGCATCTCATGCACACGCTTGAGCACCGCGTTCGAGATATCGGTTGCGTTGGTTCCCTTGCGCTTGGCCACGGTGATCGTCACGGCTGGATACTGATGCGCACCCTGTTGCGCGCCTGCGCCGGTATTCGTCGTGCCGTAGACCACATAATCCGCAGGGTCCGCTGCGCCGTCCACAATCTTGTCCGCAACGTCGCGCAGGTACACAGGATGGCCGCGAACCACGCCAACCACCACCGCTTCCAGATCCTCTCGCCGGGCAAACAGGTTGCCCGCATCGACGCGCACCTCCTGATTGTTCTCAGAGAAATTCCCCGCCTGCACACTGGCATTTGCCGCTTGCAAATGTCCCACAATCGCCATCGGCGACAAACCGTATGCAGTAAGCTTCTCTGTACTCAGCACCACCCGCATCGTGCGCGGAAGGCCGCCGATAATTGTCATCTCCGAGACATCGCCAATCTGCGCGATATTGTGCTTCATCTCGTCAGCAATTGCCCGCAACTGATAGCCGTTGTAGTGTTCACCCCACAGCGTCATGGCCAGAATCGGAACGTCGTCAATGGACCGCGCCTTGATCAGCGGTTGCGAAACTCCGGGCGCCATCCGGTCAAAATTCGAGTACAGCTTGCTGTACACCTTGATCAGAGCATCTTCCTGCGGAGTGCCAACGAGGAAGCGAACAATAACCAGGCTTTGACCCGGGGCAGAGGTGGAATACACATACTCCACCCCGGAGATCTGGTGCACCAGATTCTCGATCGGCAGAGTGACGCGCTCTTCCACCTCAGCTGGGGAAGCGCCCGGCATCGCCGTCGTGATGTCCAGCATCGGAACCAGGATCTGCGGCTCTTCCTCGCGGGGGATAATCGTGACCGCGAAAATTCCAATGGCCAGCGACGCTGCAATGAATAGCACCGTCAGTTTCGAATTGATGAACGCCTGTGCCAGTCGCCCGGCAATTCCAAGGTCTTGCTTCATGGCCGGACCCCTGTGCTGGTCTCGATACGCTTGCCGGAAAGGTCCCGGTCCGACGGTACGTCCACAAGCTTCTCACCCGCAGAGACACCCGAAAGCACTTCGACGAGATTCCCCTGAACCGCCCCCAGCGTGATGTAGCGAAGCTGCGCAATTCCCTGGCTGTCTAGTACGTACACGCAGTGCAGCGATCCGCGATCAACCACAGTCGAGCGAGGAATCAGAATCGCCTGACGAGTCCCATTCGCGAACCCCGCCGTTCCGTACATCCCCGCGCGAATCTGAGCCGACGATGGCAGGTTAATCTTGACAAGAAAACTGTGACTCATTGGATCAGCCGCTGGAACAATCTCGGCAACCGTCCCACTCAGCTTCGCGCTGTCATTGATTCCTACGTCCACTTTCATCCCCATGTGAATCGCGCCGATCACCGACTCATCCACGCTGGCTTGCAGTTGCAGCGCCCCAGCTTCATCAATCTGAAGCAGCGGCACGCCCGGTGCAGCCATCGTGCCCGGGTCAGCCAGGCGCGCCGTCACCACGCCCGCAAATGGTGCAACCAGATGCGTGTACCCCAGCATAGTGCGCGCGCCACTCTCCTGCGCCCGAGCGGCATCGGTCTGCGCGCGCATCGCATCCACACTCGCTGCGGCTCCTTCGGATCGCCGAGATACTTCATCCATCTCCTGCGGGCTGACACTCTTTTGCAACTGGAGCTGCTTGTAACGGTCCAGCGTGCTCGCAGCCAGCGCGGCATTGGTCTGCGTCGCCGCTTGCGCGTTCTGCGCCGCTTTCACGCCCGCCTGAGCTTGCTCCAATTGAAACCGCATCGCAGCGTCGTCCAGAATCGCCAGCGTTTGACCCGCCCGCACCTTGTCGCCCTCGTGCACCAACACCTGTTGAACGCGACCCATCACCTGCGCGGAAACCACTGCGGTTTCTCTTGAGTGCACTGTGCCTGTCGATTGCAGACTCACAGGCAACTGCATTTGCTGGCTCTCAACAACCGTCGCCTGCATCGTTTGTACCGGCCCTGGCATTGCAGCAGATTCACCTCCATGGCAACCGGCAATCATCGCCGCGGAAGCGGCAAGCAAACTTGCCCTCAAAATATTCTTCATTGCAGTTCCTCCGCAGCATCGGGAGTCAGCGTCCCGGTGGCGTATAAAAGTTCGCTGTAGGCCATGGCATTTCCGTACACCGCATGCCAGTAGTTGGTTTGGCTTTGCCGCTCGGCATCTTCAGCACGCAGCAAATCCGTCATCGTGGCAAGTCCTGCTCCGTAACGATTCTTCAATATCCGCAGGCTCTCCGCAGATTGGTCCATCGCTGCCCGCGCCGTCTCCAGTTGCAGTGCAGCAGTCTGAAGATGTATATGCGCCTGACTTACTTCAAGCCGCAAATGTTGCTGCGCGGCTGCCACCTGCCCATCGATCTTCCGCTTTGCCGCATTCTCGCGCACCAGCTGTGCGCGCTTGCCAACGGGCAGAATATCCACGCTGATCTGTATGCCGCCAACCCAGTTGTTTCCTCCCGCGCCGCCAATCGAAGCATGGTCATCTTCCCAATTCCCATAAGCGCTCACGCGTGGGCCAAAGTCCGACTTCGCAGCTCCCACCGCCGATGCCTGGGCCGACTGCGCCGCGCCCAACGCCATCAAATCCGGACGCATCTTGGCAGCCATCGCCATCTCTTCTTCCAGTACCCGCGGAGGAAAACTGTGCGCGTCCATCGGCTTCAATTCCGTCGCCTTCAGTTCCGGCGCGCCCATTGCCTCACGCAGTGCTGCCCATGCCAGTTCCAGATCACCCTGCGCCGCAATCAACTCTTCCTGCCGCGCAGCCACATTCACCTGGGCCGACATCCTGTCTGATTCCACCGCAAGCCCGGCCTTCACGTGATCCTCAACGGAAGCCAGCAGCGCCGCCGCCGTCTCTTGTTCGTGCTGGGCTACCGCAATCTCCCGCTGCGCATACAGCACCTGCTGGTACGCCCCAACAACGCAGAAAACAATCTGCTGATCCACGGCCTTGGCAGAGTCGGACGCGCTCTGCTTGAGCAGATCCGCCCGGTGAATCTCCTTCTCCGCCTTGAACGAATCAAACGCCATCCACTGCCCGGAAAAGCGCGAAGAAAAATTCCCAATCGCTGCCGGACTGTTCAGCGCATCCAGCGCAAAGTCCGCCTGAGTGAACCGTCCCTGCCGCAGCCGCGTTCCAAAGGCATATACCGGATCCGTGCCCCGCGACATATTTTCAGTAAACGAGAGCTGCGGCAACAGCTGGGTGCGTGCCAGGCTCGACGCAGCCTTCGCATCGACATTGCCGGCCTGCGCAATCGCGGCCAATGGGCTTTGCCCAAGAGCCTGTTGGATCGCTTGCCGAAGCGTCAGAGGTTCCTGCGCTCCGGCGGCCAATCTCCCCATCGACATCAGGAGAAGTAGGCCCATAACTCGATACATGCGTAAACTCATGGGGTCGGATGTCCTTCTGTGGTGCTTTCACTGGAAGAAAGTCACGCAGAGGTTAATCCGTTACAAAATACGTCAAATTATTTTTTCCATTGCCTGCTCGATTGCCGTTATGCATCAACGAGCGCAAGCGAGTAGATGAGTCGGACTCATCCTGCCCGCCCGCCACAGCGCAAATCCCCCAAAAAGGCAAACTACTTCTTCGCCAGATACGCCCGCACCCGCTTCGACACAGCCTCCGCATCGCACAGCATGATCAAATGCGCGCACGTCCCCTGCGACACGTACGTCTCCGCGCCCAACGCTCCAGCCCACTCCAGCGCCGGTTGCGGATTGACCAAATGGTCTTCCGCCGACACAATCACCAGAAACTTCGCCGTCGCCCTGTGCGCCGCCTCGACAATCGTTCCCTTCCCCACCACATCCTGCGTCATAATCGTCCGCAACTGCGCCATACGGTCGTTCGCGTCGATCGCCTGCCGAGCCTCCGTCGCCGTCACAAAAGCCTCCAGACCCTCCCGCGTCGTCTCCCCGTTCCGCCACGCCGGCGAGGTCACCACCAGCGAGCCAAACAGATTCGCCAACCCCAGCTTCGGCTCCGTCGTATACTGCCCCCCGGCAAACCCCGCGTCCGACTCGATCGTCTCCACCATAATCCGCTTCACTTCCAGGTCGTAGCTGGTCAGCCGCGGAGTCCCCAGGATCGGCGCCGCCAAATCGAAAAATCCCGGATGCGCCGCCGCCCAGCCAAACGTCTGCTCCCCGCCCATCGACAAGCCCAGCACCGCGTGCAAATGCTTCAGCCCCAGCGTCTCCGTCACCAACCGGTACTCCACCGCAATCACGTCCCGCATCGTCATCTTCGGGAACGCCGTCCCATGCTGCCGCTTGCTGTTTGACGGCGAAGAACTCACCCCATCGCCCAGCGTATCCACCGCTATCCCGTAGAACCGCGTCGTATCCACCAGCACGTTCGCCCCCGGCTTCGCCGCCGGATCCCCAAACAACCCCACCAAATCCGCCGACGTCCCATACAACCACGTCGGCATCAGTACCGCATTGTCCGCAGCCGCATTCAGCGTCCCAAACGTCCGGTACCCCACCCGGCACTCCTCAATCACCTGCCCGCTCTCCAACCGGCACTGCCCCAGCTCGGCAAATTTCAACTCCCCATCCGCCGCATACGCCGTCGCCGCGCTCATCAGCACGGCCCCCACCATCACCACAATTGCTCGCATCATGCTGTCCACCATAGAGCGTGAGCCCACCTGCGTGAAAGTCCTGGGCCGGATACCCATCCAGATCCAGCATCCTCTGTGCAGACTAAATGGTCCTAGCCCGGAACAATCGCCAGAACCTTCGCCGTCCCCCCCCCACTGCGAATGATTACCAAAGTACCCGTCTAAACATCCCGATCGGGTTGACATCTCTTCCGGGGGGGGGGGTACTTTGGTGACATGATATTCCTAAAGAAAGTTCTCTCCATCGTGGTTTCTGCCGCTCTCGTGGCAGGAACGGAAACCGTTCTATTTGCACAACAAGACGCAGATCTCAGTCATCCACCTTCGAGCGGATGGGACAGTTCCAAAATCAGTCAGGCCGTCCTGAGCAACGTAAACCAGAGCGTCCACAATTATGTGCAGAAAAAGCAAGCGGGGAAGCTGACTGCCAGCGACGTAGAAATCGCTGCGGCATCCATGAAAACGGCCATGGACCACCTTCAAGAGATTGGATACAACGCTGCGTTGGAAAAAAGGATTCTTGAGAACCAGGACGATTACCTGAATTACCATCCAAGCGAGGATGACGTACAATCGTTTCAGAAAACGCTCGCAGCGCATGGCATTCAAATCGACATTTCAAAAGCTCGTTCTTCAATGGATCCCGGATATGAGGCGCGGCAGCAGTTTTTGTCGATGGTGAAAAAACAAGGACTCTACAAGACGCAACTCGCCTTTGTCGAACAGTTCCGAGCGCAAGAATTGGAGTACGTCTCACAATCATCGACAAATATCGGTGTCCAGTTTGCGCATCAACACACGATGCCAGGACGTTTAGTTCGAACTAAGCTTTCGTACGAAGCAGCAGCCTGCCTTGTCGCTGCCGGAGTAGGTCTGGCATCAGGATGCACGCTCACAGTTTTTGCGTGTGAAGCTGCTGTAATTCTTTGCGGCGCGTGTGCGGTAGCTTGCTAAAGAAGGAGAATATTATGGCTGAAACCGCGGAAACACGGGGAACTTCGGCTCGGCTCGGCCCCGCCTTCATTTACAAGATTCTGCTTGCGGCGGCGGGTTATCTGCCTTTGCTGTATTTTTTCTCCAAATCCTGGTTTGCGATGTCCGTGATCACAGCCTTGACTATTTGCCTCGCATTCCTTTCGACACCATTTCGAACAGACCTGAGTGTACACGATTGGCGCACATTCTATCACTATCCAATTTGGATCATGCGCGCAGTCGCGTTGGCAATCGGCTATTGGTTGTTTGTCGCCACTCCATCCGAAATAGGTCGGTTTATTGCTGTGCTTATTTATGCAGTACTGTATGGAATCGGCGAGTATGTAGCATGGCATAGCAAGCCGGCAGCGGACTAACATGGCTAGCCATGGATAACAGGGCCTATCTTAACGAAGCCTTTGTCGTTAAGATAGGCCGCAATCGAGCGCAACTCGATCCGTCTGATCCCCGCCAGCCCACTACCGCCAAACCCCCATCCAACTCCGCAGCACCTTCTGCGCCGGCTTCTCCACAAGGTGCAGAGCCACCAACCCCAGCCCAACCAGAATCGCGTAGCTGATCCACGGATCAAACCGCATCAGGTGCAGCGCCACCAGCACCCCGCTCGCATGGAGCATATTCCACAGGTTAAAGTGCAGCAGGTACAGGCAGTAGCTGCTCTCACCCACAAACACCATCACCCTAAAACTGAACAGCCGCGCCAGCAGATTGGTCCCCGCCAGCCCCAGCACAATCGAGCCGAACAACGGTATCAGCAGCCCGTCGTGAATCAGCGCATACGGCACCCGCTGCCCCAGCATCAGAATCCCGTACACCCCAGCAAACCCCGCCAACCCCACCAAAACCCGCAACCGCCCTGCGCGAGGAATCGTCTCGTCCAGGTTGGCCAGCAGCACACCAAACAAAAAGCTCGGCAAATGCGGCATCGGCGTAAACTTCAACACCTGCAGCCATGGGCCCCAGCTGAAGCGGTCCGGATGCGCAATCCCGTCCGGGCTGAAATGCACATACAAGGCGCCCGGAATCATCGCCACGCCCCACACCAGCGCCATCCGCGCCAGCAAACGCCCCCGCAAAGGCTTCTTCCACGCCGCCACCCACGGAAAAATCACGTAGTAGAAAGCTTCCGCAGACATCGTCCAAGCCGGCGTATTCCAGAACGTGGCAATCTCCGGCACCCATCCCTGCATCAGCAGCGGCGTCAGCCCCATCCCCAGCCAGAACATCCAGTGCCGGTGCGCCCCGTACTCCACCGAAATCATCTGCCAGCCCAGCAGCAGGCTCAGCAGGTACACCGGGTACAGCCGTGTCCAGCGCGCCTCCCAGAATCTCACCTTGTCCAGCTTGCCCGCACGCGCTCGCCCGGCATAGTTATACGCCAGCACAAAGCCCGACAGCATGATGAAAAAACTCACCGACAGGTACCCGGCATTGACCACCGGCGCAAAATTCAGCCGCAGCGTCACCGGATACGCGCTCAGCCACGGCAGGTGAAACACACCCCGGAAGTCGAACCAGTCTGGGTTCGAAAAATGAAAAAAGACAATGTTCAGCGCCGCAAAGCAGCGCAGACCTGTCAGCGCGTCCAGACGGGCTGGTTTGGTGGGGGCCGCGACGCTCTCGTTGGACGCAATCATAACCGCCCTGGCGTCAGGAAGTAACCAGTGACCCGACTTTTTCGCCCATCGCAACCCGCCGGATATTCCCCGGCTGGTTCATGTTGAAGATAATCATCGGCAGGTTGTTGTCCTTGCACAGGCTCACCGCCGTCAGGTCCATCACCTTCAGCCCCTGCCGCAGAATCTCCATGTACGTGATCTCGTCGTACTTCACCGCGTCCTTGAAAAGAACCGGATCGGCGTTGTAAATCCCCTCAACCTTGGTCGCCTTCATCAGCACGTCGGCTTTGATCTCCATCGCCCGCAGGCTGGCCGCGGTATCGGTGGAAAAAAACGGATTCCCAATGCCCGCCGCAAAAATCACCACGCGCCCCTTTTCCAGGTGGCGCACCGCCCGGCGCCGAATATACGGCTCGGCAATCTGATCCATCGCCACCGCAGTCATCACACGGCACTGCACGCCCTGCTTCTCAATAGCGTCCTGCAGGGCGATGGCGTTGATCACGGTCGACAACATTCCCATGTTGTCCCCGCTCACACGATCCATCTCCTTGGCCTGCTCGGCCACTCCGCGGAAAAAGTTCCCGCCCCCAACAACAAGCGCCACTTCCACGCCAAGGTTGTGCACTTCCACCACTTCCGCAGTAATTTCAGAAACACGATCGGCGTCCAGGCCAAAGCCTCGCTTGCCCGCCAACGCTTCCCCTGAGAGCTTCAAAACGATCCGTTTATACATGCCTCATCGAGTATCGCATATACCCCAAATCCTCAACCAACCCATTCTTGAAACCCTTTGAAAACCCGCTCCCGGCCAACCTGGCGCACGCCAAAGGCGGCAACCACGGCCAATTCACCCATCTATACTCCCTCCGCGTAGCTTCAGGAGCCGCAAAAAAGCCCGGCCACCCAAAATGCGATCGCCGGGCCCCTGTCGTCCTAAGCCTCCTGACTCACGCCGCCGGCGCACCCCCAGTGCAGGCCAGGAACAGGTTCGCAGACCCACCCAACGCCGTCTCGTAGCTGTATGCCGTCAGGTTGCTGCCCGCCGCCAGAAAAGGCCCCAGCGCAGCTGCCGCCGACGCCGACCCGTTGTACACCGACGTTACCGTATCGGTCGATTCGTAACAGACATTGTCCGACGGCAGTATCTGCGTCCCGGCAAAGCTCATCCCCGATGGAATCGCCCTTGCCAGCGTGCGATGCTCCGCCTCAACCCCCAGAATCGCCGCGCTGATCTTGGCAAACTCCGCCAGTTGCGCCGCCGTATAGGTGCTCCCGTCCGCCGCCATCTGGCTCGCGGAGTACGGCGCAACACCCCCCAGCATCAACCCAAACTCCTCCACCGCCGTCATATACGCGGCAATAAAGGCCGTCTCCAGAGCCACCAGTACCGGGAAAAAGTTCGTGAGAGAGTCAAACGTTCCCGTCGGAAAGTAGAACGTCTGCACCGGGTCCTTCGTCGCATCCGCCAGCCCCAGCGTACTGCGCAGCAGGTCGGCATGTTGAATCTCCTCGCTCAGCGCGCCCCGCAGATAGCCTACGTTGGCCACACTGCCGTTCGCCGTCACGTTCACCGCCGTGCCTCCCGTCCCCGCCAGGTTCGGGTCCTGGACCACGCCTCCAACCAGCGCGTTGTAGTACATCGTCGTCGCCAGCCCCTCGGCTATCAGCGCCGCCGTAAATATCTGCTGCGCCGTATCCGCCGTGGACGCTGGTGCGGCCATCGCCATCTTGTCCGTACCGCAGCCCGTCAGCAAGCCCACGCCAGCCACAGCTCCCGCTGCTCCCACTCCGGTCATGAATCGCCTGCGGTTCAGCACCCGGTCCTCAGGCGCCCGGTCAAGAATTGCCCTGTTGTCAATCACTCTGTGGTTGATCGCCAGGTCCATCCGGCGAACTGCCTCCGTCGCCTGGCTCGAAGAAATCGAAAGGGGTTTGCGTGTGCGGGAAAGAATCATGGGAAGCCTCCTGCACAAGGAACGCCCCAACCCGCCAATCGGATTGCCCCTATTTTCCTTCCCCTGCTTCCGCAACCGGCTCCCCCTGCACCAGCACAATCCATAAGTGTTATCCTCAACATAGATTGCGTCCCTCTGTGTCTTCCCTGCGCCCATCGCTGATTGCCCCCAAACATCCCCGCAGGCTCCACGTCTCCGGGCTGTTGCTGGCCTTTGCCCTGGTCGCTCTCCTCTCCGGATGCTCCCGCTTTCACCAACTCCAGCATGAGTACGTCTACGTTGCCGCCCGCCAGGTCTATATCCACGACCGCGTCGCAGCCGTCTCCAATCGCGTCGCAGAGGTTACAAACGGACAAAAACTCCTCGTCGTCGAACGGGGCAAGCGCTTCTACAAGGTCACAACCGCCAAGAACGAAACCGGATGGATCGAAGAGCACGCCGTCATCGACGAAAAGCTCTACCAGCAGTTCCAGGACCTCTCCTCCAAACACGCCCAGGACACCGTCGTCGCCAAAGCCACCCTGCGCGACGAGCTCTTCGTCCATATCCTCCCCGGCCGCGAGCAGGAGCACTTCTACCTGATGCCGGAAAACACCAGAGTTGATCTCCTCCAGCGCGGAACCATCGCCAAAGCCGTCCCCGGCGCTCCACCCGTCCTCAAACTCGCCACCAAGCCCCAGCCCCAGCCGCCCCCCAACACCGCCAATCCCACCACGGCCCCGTCCGCTGCCGCCCCAGAGCCAGTTCCCATGGAAGACTGGTGGCTCGTCCGCGACGCCCAGGGACACACCGGATGGCTCCTTGCCGGTCGCCTCGATGTCGAAGTTCCCGATGAGATCGGCACCTACGCCGAAGGCCAGCGCATCGTCGGCGCGTACCCCATCGCCACCGTCACCGACAACGGCCAAACCGAGCACATCAAGCGCGACAAAAAGTCCTCCGGCAGACTCAAATCAATGGTCATCGAACCCGCCGATAACGCCCCAGCCACAGCGCCCGTCCCTCAGCAGAAAACCGAGTACGTCACCATCCTCACTCCGCTCCACAGCGGCCTGCCCTTCGATTTCGACCAGGTCCGCGTCTTCACCTGGAGCCTCAACCACCACCGTTACGAAACCGCCTTCCGCCTCCACGGCATCCAGGGCTATCTCCCCCTCCGCATCTCGCAGGAAAACGTCAACGGCCAGCAGGAACCCGTCTTCACCTTCCAGATCGCCAATGGCCCCAACGTCACCATCGACCCCGACACCGGTACCGCCCATCCCCTCAATCCCCGCACCATCTCCTTCCGTCTGGAAGGCAACATGATCAAGAGAACCGGCGCGGACCAGGGCCCCATCCAGCTCACACACCCCTCCGACGCACCCGGCGCCGCCAAGCCCAAGACAAAGAAGAAAAAGCACTAAAAGCTTGCTGAAAACCCCCGATAAATGTAGGAGTTACTTCTGCACTTGCTTTGAAAAGGAGCACGAATTCAGTCGTGCCGTAAACTGCTGAAAAAGAAGGTGGGCTTCAGCCCCTGCCTGCTTTTGACGCCGGAAATAATCCTCCAAAAATCCTTTTCCCACAGCCTGTTATTGCCCCGGGAAATTCCCTCTTGCGGTCCGCCTTCCCCAGATATCTCCCGCAAATTCACCCTTTTCCCCGCATCCCCCTCCGCTCCATCCCATTTGCCACCCCATTCCCGGCTCCAACTTTCCCACTCTGGCCCTGCCCAAATTTTCTTCCCCACATTTGCCGATAATTTCCCACTCCTCAGGCACAATCGAAATCAAGCGCGAACAAGGCATGCGATCTCCTCCTTGAACGGTCGCATCGAGGGTTGGGCAAACATCCCTCCATGCGACCGTTCGTCTTTTTCCGCTGCTTTCTCCCCACCCAATCCCATTTCCCCAATCCATCCGCAACCGATTCAGCACCCTCCCAACGTGCTATAAAGGCCTATTGCGGCCCGCTCGCTCCGCCACGCCGCAAAGCGAGGCATAAGGATGAGGAACATGGTCACTCTGGCTGGGCTTTCCTTCGTTTTGGCAACGGCTTTCTGCGGATGCGGCAGCGGCGGCGGCTCCAACGTCACCATCCCCCCGGAAACCTCGGCAGCTCTGCCCACCATCACCGCCGCCGCCGCTCAGAACGGCGCAGTCCTCGTCACCCTCTCCGACTCCACCTCCGGCGCGGCCATCCACTACACCACCGACGGCACTTCCCCCCTCACCACATTTCAGGTCTACCAGGCTCCATTCCTCGTCGCCTCCAACCTCACCGTCAATGCCGTCGCCACCGCCACCGGCTACACCGTCAGCAACCTGGCCACCCAGACCTTTGCCCCCAACATCCCCTCCGGAACCCTCGTCTGGAGCGACGAATTCACCAACACCACCGGCGCAAACATCCAGCCCAACCCCGCCGTCTGGGGATACGACACCGGCAACGGCACCAGCGGTTGGGGCAACAACGAGCTCGAAGACTACTGTGCATGGAACTCATCCGCAAGCCCCTGCGACCCCGCCAACCCCAACGTCTACGTAGGCACGGACTCCGCCCTCCACATCCTCGCCCGTGCCCCCGCCGCCGGCTCCTACACCTCCGGCCGCGTCAAATCTCAGGGACTCTTCAGCTACCAGTACGGCCGCCTCGAAGCCAAGATCTGGCTCCCCGAAGGACAGGGCATCTGGCCCGCCTTCTGGCTCCTCGGCAACAACATCTCCACCGTCAACTGGCCCGCCTGCGGCGAAATGGACATCGCCGAGCGCGTCAACGCCGCCGGTTCCTCGCCGGCCGGCAACGGAGCCATGCTCCCCCCCGGCTCACCCGACTGGAACGAAGGCTCAATCCACGGCACAGGCTTCACCGGCGGCACCGGCCTCGGCACCATTTACAACTTCCCCGCCCCCCCAAACCGCCGCCGGATGGCACACCTACGGCATGGTCTGGAGCAAAAACACCGTCGCCTACTACATCGACGACCCCTCTGCTCCCTACGTCACCTACACCAACCCCGCCAGCCTCACCGGCCTCTCTGGCGCGGTCTGGCCCTTCGACGCCGGCCAAAGCAACTTCATTATCATGAACATCGCCGTAGGCGGCAGCTGGCCCGGCAATCCAGACTCAACCACCACCTTCCCCGCCGAAATGAAGGTTGACTACGTCCGCCTCTACTCCAACTAGGGCCCATCGACCAGTCCCACCCGTTGCCTTTCCGGATGATGGGAAGGGCCCGCCTTTGCATCTCCCTTCCTCCTCATCCACATCCCGATGCATAGTGCACCACCTCCGGATTCCCGCGCACCAGCCCCATCCTCGCACTCCAGAGCAAAAATCGAGCACGGCTCAATTCACTGCCTACAACCCAATCCCCCTCCTTCTAGTAAACTCACCCTCAGCATGACTCGAAACACCACGACCATCCTCGCCTCCCTCGCGCTCCTCTGCGCCGCCCTCGTCCCCGGCCCCAAAACGCTTGCCCAGGGAACCCGCCTCTGGACGCAATCCCACGCCGAAGACCTCGAGCACGGCAGCCCCCAGGGCGTCTCCATTGCCAGCGACGGCGCCCTCCGCTTCGGCCCCTCTGCCGCCGAACTCCTCACCACTCCATCCACCTTCGTCTGGGGCGTCGCCCAAGACACAGCAGGCGTCATTTACCTCGCCACCGGCTCCCCAGCCACCGTCCTCCGCCTCGACAGCAAAACCGAGCAATCCACCCTCTTCACCACCCACACCTTGGCTGTCTCCTCCCTCGCTCTCGGCCCCGACGGCAGCCTCTACGCCGCCACCATGCCCGACGGCAGGGTCTACCGGATCGACCCCAAGGCCACCAAGACCCTCGACGAAACCTCCGCCGAAGTCGTTCTCGACCTCGCCAAATTCGACACCCCAAAGCTCGGCGCACCCAGTTCTGAATCCAAATCCCGCTACATCTGGGATCTCACTTTCGACTCCACCGGCCACCTCTACGCCGCCACCGGTGGCCCCGGCGCCGTCTATCGCATCGACCTGAAATCCACCCCGGCCAAAGCCGACCTCTTCTTCTCCACCGACGAAGCCCATATCCGCACTCTCGCCTGGGACAAATCCGGCAACCTCCTTGCGGGCTCGGATGGCTCGGGACTCGTCTACCGCATCAGCCCCCAAGGCAAGGGATACGTCCTCTTTTCCGCTCCCCGGCGCGAAGTCACCTCCCTCGCCGTCGGCCCTGACGGCACCATCTACGCCGCCGACCTCGGCGACAAAAGCCGCAATCCACTACCCCAGCTCCCCATCCAGAACGGCATGGGCATCACCATCACCTTCTCTCAACCCGGCAGCGTACAGGCCGCCAACGCCAGTTCCACTGTCCCCGAAGGCACTGAAATCTACGCCCTCAAGCCCAACCAGGCCCCCCAGCGACTCTGGGCTGGCAAAGACGAGGTCGTTTACCGCCTCGCCTCAACCCCAGACGGAATCCTCGCCCTCACCGGCAACCGTGGCCGCCTCATCGAAATCCACCCTGACGGCTCATCCGCCGACTTCGCCCACCTCGACGCACAGCAGGCCACCGCCCTAGCCATCACACCCAGCGGATGGCTCATCGGCACCTCCAACACAGGCCGCCTCTACACACTCGCCGCCAAATCCGCATCCACCCACTCCTACGCCAGCGACGTCCTCGACGCCGGCGCGCTCTCCCGCTGGGGTCGCATGGAAGTCGACCCAGCTTCCCACGGCTACCACCTCTTCACCCGCTCCGGAAACATCGAGCAGCCCGTCCGCAACGCCAGAGACTGGGGATGGAACGACTGGCAACCCGTCGCCAACCTCAGCATCGCCTCACCTCCCGGCCGGTACCTCCAGTGGAAGGCCGAGCTTGACCCCGACGGCAACCTCAGCGGCGTCGGCGTCAACTACCTGCCCGTAAACTCCGCCCCCGTCGTCGAGGACATCCTCGTTGTCCCCGGCGCGCGCGTCACACCCCAGGCCGTCCAGATCGGCGGCCCACCACTCACCATCGCCTTCCCCACCCCCGCGCAAAACGGCATCACCTCCTTCGATGGCGCAGCCGCCAATCCGCCCCTCCAGGCACAGAAAGACCGTACTGCCGTCACCGTCCGCTGGGCCGCGCACGACGACAACGGCGACGACCTCGCCTACGACCTCTCCGTCCGCGGAGACGGCGAAACCACCTGGCGGCCGCTCAAGAAATCCCTCACCGACAAGTACTTCACCTTCGATGCCACCTCCGTCCCCGACGGCGGCTATCAGGTCAAGGTTGTCGCCTCTGACGCACCCTCTCACACCCCCGGCGAAGCCCTCACCGGCGAGCTCGTCAGTGACCGCTTCGAGCTGGATACCACCCCGCCGGCCATCGCCGCTCTCAAGGCCTCGGCCGACGCCAAAGCCATCGCCGTCTCCTTCACCGCTCACGACACCTTCTCCCCCATCGCCCACGCCGAGTACTCCCTCGACTTCGGCCCATGGCAGTACATTGAACCCATCGGCAACCTCTCCGACTCTCCCGACGAGCGCTACGACTTCCGCATCCCGCTCGCCGACAGACCCGAATCAGGCATCGCTCCCGACGCCGAACACCTCATCACCGTCCGCGTCTACGACCGCCACGACAACATGGCTGGGGCCAAAGTAGTCCTCCCGGCCAAGGCAAAATAGGCACCCATGCGTTTTGAGCTCTTCATCGCCCTGCGTTATCTCCGCGCCAAGCGTCGCCAGGCCGTCATTGGCCTCGTCACGCTCATCTCCGTCGCAGGAGTCGCAGCAGGCGTTGCCGCGCTCATCATAGCCCTCGCCATCACCAACGGCATGAGGCGCGACCTCGAGCAGCGCCTCCTTGGCAACTCCGCTCACGTCGAGCTCATGCGCGTCAAAGGCGACGGCATTCGCGACTGGCAACCCCTTTTGGCACGCCTCAGCCACCTCCCTCACGTCACCGCCGCCGCCCCCGGCATGTATGAGCAGGTCATGGTCTCCAACGGCCCCCGCGCCGGCTTCGCCCTCCTCAAAGCCATCATCCCCGCCGACGAACGCCGCGTCTCCGACCTCCTCGGCATGATCACCTCCGGGTCCGCCGCCGATCTAGCCCCAGCTGAATCCACCGTCGGCTCGCCAACCGCCGCACTGCCCCCCGTCGTCCTCGGCAAAGACCTCTCCGAAACCCTCGGCGCTTCCGTCGGAGACACCGTCATGGTCACCAGCCCTCAGGGCGAGCTCACCCCCCTCGGACTCATGCCCCGCTACCAGCGCTTCCGCGTCGCCGGCTTCTTCCACTCCGGCTTCTACCAGTACGACTCCTCCATGGGGCTCATCCGTCTCTCCGACGCCCAGCGCCTCTTCTCCGAGCCAGACGTCATCACCATCATCAGCTTCAAAATCGACAACCTCTACGACGCACAGCTCCGCGGCCGCGAAATCGAAGCCGCCGCCGGCCCCGGCTTCCAATCCACCAACTGGATGGAGGAAAACCGCGAGCTCTTCCGCGCCCTTTCCCTCGAAAAAATCGTCACCTTCATCATCATCGGACTCATCGTCCTCGTCGCCGCACTCAACATCCTCATCGCACTCACCATGATGGTCATGGAGAAAACCCGCGACATCGCAATGATGATGAGCTTCGGCGTCCAACCCGCCCAGGTCCGCCGCATCTTCCTCCTTCAGGGACTCCTCATCAGTCTCCTCGGCACCGCCATCGGACTCATCCTCGGCTACCTCGTCAGCTGGGCCGGTGGCCACTACCACTTCATCCAGCTCTCCGCCTCCGTCTACAACCTCGACACCCTCCCCTTCGCCCCCAGTTGGTCCGACGGCCTCCTCGTCGCCGCCGTCTCCATCGGCGTCTCCCTGCTCGCCACCCTATACCCCTCCTGGACCGCCGCCCGCATCCTCCCCGCAGAAGCCCTCCGCTACGAGTAATCCATTGACTTGTGTCGCATTTCGTGTCACATTCAATTCATGCCCAGCATTAACCTCCGCCAGCTTCGTGACACCAAGCAGGTCAAAGCGTTGCTCGAATCCGGGCAAGTTGTCGAACTCCGGGATCGCAATCGCAGACTGGGGCGCATTGTGCCCGATGAGCAACTCCCCACTGCATCCGCATGGCCTGACGCAGCCGAACGTCGACGCAGGATTTTCGGAGACACGATGCTTCCCGGCATCAGTGTCATCCTTGAAGAGCGCGAGGAAAGTCGATTTTGAAGGTATACGCGGACACCAGTTTTATCGCTTCCCGTTACCTGCCTCAGCAGTTCTCGGCGGAAGTGGACAGGCGGATGTTGCTGCAACCATCCATTTTCCTGACGCCCTTTCATCGTGCGGAAGTGAATCATGCCATCTTCCAGCAGGTTTTCAGAGCCCGGCTAACTCCAGCCCAAGCCAGGCAATCGCTTCAAGACTTCGAAGAAGACTGCACGTTGGGCATCTGGCGGCAGGTTGGTCAACCGCTGACCACATTGGATACTTGCACCGCCCTAGCTCGCCGCCACGCAGCAACCCTCGGTGTCAGAACTCTCGACTCCATGCATGTGGCCGCCGCCCTCGAACTCAAGGCAGACTGCTTCTGGACCTTCGACGACCGGCAGCGCCAGCTCGCCCAGGCCGAAGGCCTCCTCATAGACTGAGCCACCCAGATCCCCATCAAGAAGACCTACCGCGGCGAAATCACCCCGCCCACCGCATGTCTCCGCGGCAGCACGATCCCCCGCCCATCCACCACTTGCGGTGCCGCCCCAGGCTCATCCAAACTCTGCCCAGCCCGCGCCACCAGCTCTCCACCACACGCAGGGCACTTCCCCACCACCGTCTCCGCAACCTTTGCGTGGCACTTGGAACACATCCGTATCATCCCTCCAAATTACCACCGCACCCATCCCCACCCACCCCGTAATCACCCGTCAACACGGAAACAGGTAAACTGAAGGTATATGCCATCTTCTTCCCTGGCCGACCGCACCACACCTCCCGCCCGGCTCGCCCATCCCGTCCGCCTCGTCGCCATTGACATGGACGGCACGCTTCTCCCCGACTTCTCCACCGTCGTCAGCAAACGCAACCAGCTCGCCCTAAAAGCCGCCCAGCAGGCCGGCATCATCGTCGCCATCGCCACCGGGCGCCGCCAGGCCTTCACCGCCCCCCTGCTCACCAACGTCGGCCTCCGAGCGGATACCCCCTTGCTCACGTCCAATGGAGCAGTGACACGCACTTTCTCCGGGGACCGCATCGACTTCACCCACCTCAAGCCATCCCTCGCCCGCGAGTTCGTCCGTGTTCTCCGCGGAGTCGGCATGTTGGTCTTCACCCTCGATAAAGCCTCCGGTCCCGACCTCGTCGTCGAAGACATCGCCATAGCGCGCGGTCGCCTCGCCCGCTGGGTCGAAGCCAACCGCCACGCCATGGTCGCCGTCAAGCCCATCGAGTCCGCACTCGGCGACGATATCGACATCATCCAGGGCATGGCCGCCGGAACCATCCGCGAAATGACCGAGGCCGAGCGGCTCCTCAGCCTCTCCCCCCTCGCCGCCGACTTTGACGTCGTCCGCACCGCCTACCCCGGCCACGACCTCTCCATCCTCGATCTGCTCCCCCGCGGCGTCTCCAAAAGCTCCGCCCTCCAGCGCCTCGCCACCCGCCTCAACATCCCCCAGGCCCAAACCATGGCCATCGGCGACAACTGGAACGACCAATCCATGCTCGACTGGGCCGGCACCGGCATCCTCATGGGCAACGCCAGCCCCGACCTCCGCGCCCTCGCCGCCACACACAAATGGCTCATCGGCCCCACCAACCAGGACGATGGCGTCGCCGTCATGCTAGAACTAGCGATCCAGTCCCTCGCCATACAATCCCTCGCTAACCCCGCCCACAACTCTGCTAAAGTTTGAACGAACCCATGAAGCTACAACGCCAATTCCCGAGCCGAACCAACACGATCGCCGCGCTGGCGCTTTGCCTCGCCTTCATTCCAGCCCGCGCCTCCGAACGACTTTGGCTCGCCAACGGCTTTGACCTCGTCTGCGACCACCACGCCCTCGTCCAGGGTCATCTCCGCGCCTATCTCAAGCCCGGCGACGCCGATTACGTAGATCTCGCCCCCGAAGCCATCGCCTCCGTCGAAACCCTGCCCACCCCGGAAGCCGTCCCCACCATTCCAGCCCTGACCAATCCCCCCGCGGCAAACGCCCCGCTCACCTCCGCCGACCTCGGCCAACTCCTCACCGCCGCCGGCTCCCGCCACAACGTCGATGAAGACCTCCTCGCCTCCGTCGTCAAAGCGGAAAGCAACGGCCAAAGCCGCGCCATCTCCCGCGCCGGTGCCCAGGGACTCATGCAGCTCATGCCCGGCACAGCCCACCAACTCGGCGTTCAGGACAGCTTCCAGCCCGCCCAGAACGTCCAGGGCGGAGCCGCCTATCTCGACCAGCTCCTCACCCGCTACCACGACAACCTCGCCCTCGCACTCGCCGCCTACAACGCCGGCCCCGACGCCGTTGACCGCCACCACGGCATCCCTCCCTATCGCGAAACCCGCGCCTACGTCGCACGCGTCATCCACGAGTTCAACCGCCGCGCCGCCCAACGAGAAAAACTAAACCACCTGCAATCCCTCACCACCGTCGCTGCTCGCTAAAAAAACTGACCATTTTCAAAACGGAGAACGTGTGAAGAACTTGAAACTCATCCTGAGCCTGGTCGTACTTGCCGTACTGGTCGGTTTCGGCATTTGGGCTTACAACCATGTTGCTTTCAGCTTCGCCAACTTCCGCTCCCAACTCGCCCTCGCGGACTGGACCAAGATCGCCATCGCGGCTGGCTGCATCTATCTTGGATACGCTTTTCGCGCTGTCCGCTGGGCTCTCTTCCTCAAGCCCGTCAAGCGCGTCGGACCGTTTTCCCTGCTCGGTACACAGGCCATCGGCTTTACCGCCGTCGCCATCCTTGGCCGCGCTGCCGATCCCGTTCGTCCCTACCTCGTCTCCCGAAAAACAGGACTGCCTCTCAGCTCACAATTCGCCGTTTACGTGGTCGAACGCATGTTCGATCTCGGCTCCATGGCCCTCATCTTTTCCACCGCCATCCTGCTGGCTGCGCATCAATCCCTCCCCCATCCGGAGTTGCTCAAGAAAGTCGCCCTCACTGGCCTCCTCGGAACCGCTGCCATGGCTGCCTTCACCATCGCCGTCAATATCGCCGGCGGGACCGTGGCCAACTTCGTGGAAAGAATCCTCGCCCTCTTCTCCAAATCCCTCGCCCACTCCGTCGCCAACAAGATCCGCACCTTCCGCGCCGGACTGCATACGCTCCGCACTCCTGCCGACTTTGCGCTCGCCATCCTACTTTCCCTCGGCATGTGGGCGCTCATCACCGCTGCCTACCTTGAAACCACACACGCCTTCGTCGCCAGTCCCCAGCTCGTCGACATCTCTTGGGCCAAGTGCATGTTGCTCATGGCTTCCAGCATGGTCGCCAGCGGAGTCTCACTGCCCATCATCGGTTGGTTTACCCAAATCGGCCTCGTAGCCCTGGCCATGACCAACCTCTTTGGCGTCGCCAACGAGCCGGCTACCGCTTGCGCAAGCATGCTCCTCATCGTCACCTTCCTTGAAATCATCCCCGTCGGCCTCATCTGGGCACAGTTCGAGCACGTCTCCCTGAGCAAGGTCACTTCGGAAAGCGAGCAAGCCGTAGAAGTCGCCGAAGTTCAACCCGACCTCGTCGAGGACCCAGGCAAAATCGGAAACGCTTAAACCAGCCCTCTTCCGCGCTAGAATTGAACTGACATGAAGTGCCCTTTTTGTGGTTTTGCCCAGGACCGAGTCGTCGACAGCCGCGAATCAAAAGAAGCGGACTCCATCCGCCGTCGCCGCGAATGTGAAAAATGCGAGCGCCGCTTCACCACCTACGAGCGCATCGACGAAATCCCCTACATGGTCGTCAAAAAGGACGGACGCCGCGAAAAGTTCGAGCGCCACAAAGTCCTCGCCGGTCTTCTCCGAGCCTGCGAAAAGCGGCCCGTATCCTCCTCCAAGCTTGAAGCCATCGTCGACGCCACCGAAAGCTACCTCATGGACGCCGCAGACCGCGAACGCACCACCAGCGAAATCGGCGAGCTCATCATGGAGAACCTCAAGGCCCTCGACACCGTCGCATACATCCGCTTCGCCAGCGTCTACCGCGACTTCAAAGATGTCCGCGAGTTCAAGGAAGAGCTCGAACAGCTCCTCCAGTCCCGCGAACCAAATCGCGAAAACGGCCCACGCAAAAAATGACTCCCCAGCTTCCGCCTCAGGCCACAGCTACGCCCTTCGCCCGCGGCGTTCCCAGCACCGTCACCACTCCGTTCACATAGCCCGTCTCCTGGTCCAGCACCGGCGAGGCGGATAGCCACACACACACCCTCTCGCCCGCACGTGTCTCCAGCTCAACATCCCCGTTCCACGCCTCATCCAGCGTCGTCAAAAAACTCAGCTCCGTCTCTCCCCGCGACACCGCCCGCACAATCGACACCCCGCGCTCAATCGGCAATCCCACAAGTTCCGCCGCCACCCAGCCCGTCAGCCGTTCCGCCGCTCCGTTCATGGACCGCACAAACCCCAGCGCATCGGTCACTACCACCGCCTGCGGTATCGCTCCCAGCGCGCTCTCCAGCCATTGCCGCGTCTGCAGCGCCTCGCGATGCTCCGTCTCCGCGTCGCTCACATCAATCATTACCAGCGACATGCCGACTACACGGCCCTCTTCATCTCGCACCAACCGCCGATGCAACTCATGCGTCAGATACGCCCCAAACGCCCGGTAAATCGACCTCCGGACCACCGCCGGCTCTTCCCCGCTCTCAATCGCTCGAAAAAAATCCGCCCGGCTCTGCTTCGAATCGTCTGACGACAAAAACTCCCACACCTCGTGACCCACCAGCGCCTCGGCCGGCATGCCAATCATCCGGCAGCCCTGTTCATTCACCAGCCGGATGACCCCACGCTCATCCACCTCCGTGTACGCCACAGGCAGGTCGTGCATATCCACCAGGCTGCTTGTCCAACGCTTCGTCTCTTTACTCATGTCCTCTTCCGTCCCAGCGAGCGGTCAAAGCCGGCAGACTCCCCGCCCAGGTTGTTCAACTCTTCTCCCGACGCAAATTGCGATATCGGATACACCTGCAGCTCCACCGGAATCCGCAGCATGATCGTCCGGTCCCCTACCTTAATCGTGAAATCCCGGTTGTGCGACAAAATCCGGTTCAGCTCCGCCACCACCATCTCCTGTCGGAGTTTGCTCTCGCAAACCCCCATCAGCGCCGTCTCGCTCCAGTGGTAAATTGAGTCCTCCGAATGCATGTTATTCGCCAGAAATGCAGAGACCGCCATTTTGCAGTCCTGGATCCCATCCGGCCCAAACCGCGCACCCACCACGTCCAGGCAACTCAAGCGAAACACCGCCACATACCCCACCCGGCCCTCGTCGATCATCGTCTGAACCTGCTCAATCGCCGCCCCTCCACCCCGCAATCCGGCCGCGTTGTGGTTCTCCGTCGACCGGTCCTGGTCTTCTCGCTCCGCAGCCTGCTTGGCTCGCATATCGTCCTGCCGCAGCTGGAATATCCGCGTCACCCTCTCCCGCAAATGCTGAATCTCCGCCGCCTTGCCCGCTGACAACAGCTCCTTGGCCAACGCCCGCCACATCGGCGACTCTTGATCAATTCCCACAAATGTCGCCAGCAGCTCCAGCAGACCCGCAGCCATCAGCCGCCATTCCTTCCGGCGTGCCTCCAGAATCGCTTCGGTCTCCGACCTGTACCCTTCCAGCTCCCGCACCGTCAGCCCTATATCCTGCAGCAGCTCCGCTTCCGTCTGCGGCTCCCCTATCCGCAGCGACACCCTCAAAATCGCGCTCCGCAACCGCCGGTACAGCTCCTCGTCCACCTGCACCACATTCAGCGCCGCACCCTCAATCAGCAGGCCCAGCGCTCGACGCTCCGCCGTTCCGCCTCCGTCGCTGTCCGCACTGCGCCACGCGCTCATCCAACACTCCCAATCGCCTTTGCTGCTCCATTTATCGGCAAAATACTCCACGCCTTCATGCAAAACAAACACCTTCCACGCCACCCCCAAAATTCCTGCCCACTCCCATGCACACGCATTTCCCCTCCGAAATACCCCACCCCCCACTCCAACTGCCCGCTTTCGAACCACTCTCCTGTACACTGGAGAGTCAACAATTATGCAAAATAAGCAAAATCCTCTCGTTGAAGTCGGCATCTTGGGCGCGACCGGTATGGTCGGGCAGCGCTTTATCCAACTGCTTGAAAATCACCCCTGGTTTCGCATCACCTGGCTCGCCGCCAGCGACCGCTCCCAAGGCAAGCGCTACGAAGACGCCGCAAAATGGCGTCTCGATACCCCCTGCCCCACACGCATCGCCGAAATGACCATCTCCCCCAACACCCCTGAGGGAGCCCCCAAGGTCATCTTTGCCGCCCTCGACACCGACATCGCCCTCGAACTCGAGCCGAAGTTCGCCGCCGCCGGCTGCGCCGTCGTCTCCAACTCCAGCGCCTTCCGCATGACCCCCAACGTCCCCCTCGTCATCCCTGAGGTCAACGCCGACCACCTCCACCTCATCGAAGATCAGCCCTGGCGCAAAGCCTCCGGCGGATACATTGTCACCAATCCCAACTGCTCCGCCATCGGCCTCGTCATGGCCCTCAAGCCCCTCCAGGAACGCTTCGGCATCGAGCAGATCTTCGTCACCACCATGCAGGCCGTCTCCGGCGCTGGCTACCCCGGCGTCCCCTCCATGGACATCCTCGGCAACGTCGTCCCCTACATCAAAAACGAAGAAGAAAAAATGGAAGCCGAGACCCTCAAGCTCCTCGGCACCCTCCATGGCGACACCATCATCCCCCTCCCCGCTCGCCTCAGCGCCCACTGCAACCGCGTCGCCGTCGAAGACGGACACACCGAGTCGGTCTCCATCAAGCTCGCCATCCCCGCCACACGCGAGGAAATGCTCGCCGCCTGGGCCGAATTCACCCCCCTGGCCGGCAGGCATCTGCCCACTGCTCCCGCCCAGCCCGTCGAGTGGGTCTCGGCGCCCGACCGCCCCCAACCCCGCCTCGACAAGAATCGCGGCAACGGCATGGCCGCCACCGTCGGTCGCCTCCGCCCATGCAGCCTCTTCGACTGGAAGTTCACCGTGCTCTCCCACAACACCATCCGCGGCGCGGCCGGAGCCGCCATCGTCAATGCGGAGCTCCTCCTCAGCCTCGGAAAGCTCCAACCCGGCGCTCCGGTCAAAGCGTAACGGCGCGCCCATCCCTTTCGCTTTCCCCGCGATTCGGATCGGGCGCCCAAAAATTCGAATTCGGGCTGGCCTTCCCGCCCCAAAAAGATAGGGATGCGTAATGAGTCTGGTAGTGATGAAGTTTGGCGGCACCTCGGTTGAGGACCAGGTCGCTATAGAACGTACCGCCGGCATTGTGGCAGGACGCGTGGCGGCTGGCAAAAAGCCCGTTGTCGTCGTCTCCGCCATGTCCAAGGTCACCGATCAGCTCCTCGCTGCAGCAGCCGCAGCCAGCCGCGGAGACCGCACCGGAGCTCTCGCCATCAGCTCCCGCCTCCGCAGCCGACACAAAGACACCGCTGCCGCACTCCTCAAGCAGGCAGGCCCCATCCAGACCTCCATCGACCACGAGTTCGACTGCCTCGACGAAGTCCTCCGCGGACTCGCCGCCATCCTCGAGCTCACCCCCCGCATCTCCGACCTCATCGTCAGCTACGGCGAGCGACTCTCCAGCGTCATGATCGCCCAGGCCTTCCACGAGCGCGGCATGAACGGCGCGCACGTCGACTCCCGCCAGGTCATCCTCACTGACTCCCAGTACCAGAAAGCAGTCCCCCAGGACGAGCTCATCGAGGCCCGCTGCACGGAAATCGTACGTCCCCTCGTCGATGCCGGCAAAGTCCCCGTCATGGGCGGCTTCATCGGCTCCAACGAGGCCGGCATCACCACCACGCTCGGCCGCGGCGGTTCCGACTTCACCGGAGCACTCGTCGGCGGTGCCATGGCTGCCGAAGCCATCGAAATCTGGACCGACGTCAACGGCATCATGACCACCGACCCGCGCATCTGCCCCGATGCTCTCCGCGTAAAGGTCATCAGCTTTGAAGAGGCTGCAGAACTCGCCTACTTCGGCGCAAAAGTCCTGCACCCGGCCACCATCCTGCCCGCCGTCCGCAAGAACATCCCCGTCCTCGTCCTCAACTCCCGCAACCCATCCAACGAGGGCACACGCATCATATCCCTCGCCCCCCACTGCCAAAGCCCCTTCAAGTGCATCGCCGTCAAAAAGAAGCTCTCCATTATCGACGTCGTCGCCAGCCGCATGTTGATGACCCACGGCTACCTCAAGTCCATCTTTGACATCTTTGACAAGCACCAGTGCCCCGTAGATATGGTCTCCACCTCTGAGGTCTCCGTCTCCCTAACCGTCGACTCCACAGATAAGCTCCCCGCCATTGCCGACGACCTCTCCAAAATCGCCGACGTCAAATACGAAGGCCAGAAAGCTCTCGTCTGCATGGTCGGTGAAGACATCCGCGGCCAGCAGGGCATCGCCGCACAGGTCTTCAACGCCGTCCGGCACATCAACGTGCGCATGATCAGCCAGGGCGCCAGCGAAATCAACATGAGCTTCATGATCGAAGAGTCCGACGCCGAAGAAGCCGTCCGCAGCCTCCACGCCGCCTTCTTCCAAAACCCCGATCCCGAAATCTTCGACCTGGAAGCAAGAAAGCCCGCTTCCAGCTCCTAGCCACTAGCTCCTGGCTCTTAGCAAAAGTTTGTCATCCTGAGCAAGACGCTTGTCATCCTGAGCGCAGCGAAGGATACGTTTCAGTCTTTGCCTTTGTCCTTGCTTGTCATCCTGAGCAAAGCGAAGGATCTGCTTTTACCGCCATCGAGCGCAGCTCGATCCAGTCCCTGGTCCCTAGTCCCTCAGTCCCTCAGTCCCTCAGTCTCTGGAGCTTCCCATGAACATCCTCATCCTTGGCAAAGGCAAAACCGGCTCCCTCGTCGCGGAGGTCGCCACCCAACACGGCCACTCCGTCCGCACCCTTGACATCACGGAAAACCAGCACGCCAGCGCCCTCACCGCGCCCACCCTGGCCTTCATCGATGTCGTCATCGACTTCACCGCCCCTGAAGCAGCCCTTGAAAACATCCGCGCCTGCCTCGCCCTCAACGCGCGCATCGTCGTCGGCACCACCGGCTGGTACACGCATCTGCCCGAAGTAACAGCCCTCGCCCAGCGCCATTCCGGAGCACTCCTCTGGGGCTCGAACTTCTCCATCGGCGTGCAAAAGTTCTTCCAGCTCACCGCCGCTCTCGGCCGCCTCCAAGGCTACCAGTTCTCCATCTCGGAGACCCATCACATCACCAAGCTCGACGCCCCCAGCGGCACCGCCCTCAGCCTCAAAGGCATCCTCGAAGCTGCCCAACCCGGCATCACCGTCCCCGTCGAGAGCCACCGCATCGGCGACGCCAGCGGACTCCACGTCGTCACCGCCACCAGCCCAGCCGACACCATCACCCTCAGTCACGACGCCCAGAACCGTCGCGGCTTCGCCGAGGGTGCCGTCCGCGCCGCCGAATGGCTCGCCGGCAAATCCGGCGTCTGGGAATTCCGCGACGTCGCCTCCGAAATCATGCCCGGCGAACTCTAACCCCGCTGAAAAGCTGAGAGAATCCTCCCTTTCGCCTTTGTTTGTCATCCTGAGCAAAGCGAAGGATCTGCTTTTACCGCAATCGAGCGCAGCTCGATCCAGTCCCTGGTCCCTCAGTCCCTCAGTCCCTCAAAAAGGCCCCCATGCCACGCAAAAAGCTACTTCCCGGCCTCACCGTGAAAGACGGCTTCCTGCGTCATCCCTTTGACATCCGGCACCACGTCCAAACCAGCGGCCTCGTCGCCGGCCGCCACCTCGTCACCGGACACGCCCACGACGCACACTCCACCGCCTACTTCGGCATCGCTCCCTCAGTTCTCCGCGAACTCGTCGCCACCTGGCGGCCTATGCGTCTGCCCCGCAAGCTCAACGAATACTCCTTCATCGACTTCGGCGCAGGCATGGGCCGCGCCCTCCTGCTCGCCTCTGAATTCCCCTTCCGAGAAGTCATCGGCGTAGAACTCCACCCAGATCTCGCCGCCATCGCTCAGAAAAATGCCACCCGCTGGCAGCAGGACGGACGCAACCGCTGCCCCATCCGCATCCTCACCCAGGAGGCCACCGCCTTCGAATTCCCCGACAATCCCTGCGTCGCCTACCTCTTCAATCCCTTCCGCCCCGTCGTCCTCAAGGCCCTCATCCGCCACATCGAGCGCAACTTCCGCGGCCGACCCGGCGAAATCGACATCCTCTACGCCAACCACGAATTCGAAGAGGTCTTCACCAAAAATCCCCGCTGGCGACAGCTCTGGCGCGGCGACATTCCCCTCTCCGAAGACGACGAACGCGCCGACCGCGAAATCCTCTTGAACCAGCCCGACGACGAATACATGGCCACCACCCACGAGCCGTGCTCCATCTACCGCTGGATCGAAAACCCCGGCCTCACCCTCCGCCTCTAGCCCGCCCTCAGCTCAAATACCTCAACGCAGGCCGGCCCACCACCCGCGCCTCCCGCAGTCGCCGCACCTGCTCCAGCAGCGCCCCATCCAGCGCATCCGGCACCACCCCCATCCTGCCCGAATCTGCCGCCTGACCCCGCAGCCGCTCAATCGCCGCCTGCCGAGCCGTCAACGCCGCCGCCAGCGACCGCACCGACACCGGCCCACCCCCCAAACCCAACTCCCCGCAAATCCTCAGCCATCCCAAACCTCTCTTCCCCCCCGGACGCAATCCACAACCCACTCTCACCCCAGGCATCTTGGAAAATCCTCACCCTGCGTGGCATCCTGTACCCGTGACCATCCTCCGACCAGCCACCCCAGCCGACATCCCCGAGATCCTCCGCCTCGAACGCCTCCCAGCCTCCCTGCAATTCGTCGGACAGTGGTCTGAGGACCGCCACCGCGCCACCCTCGCCGGCCCCGACGCCCTCTACCTCGTCGCCGACACTCCCGGCTCACCCGCCACCCTCACCGCCTACGCCATCCTCCGCGGACTCGCCGAGCACTCCGGCTCCATCGAGCTCAAGCGCCTCGTCGTCGCCTCACCCGGCACCGGGCTCGGCCGCCGCATCCTTGCAGAAATCCTCCACCACGCCTTCACCCACCTCCACGCCCACCGCCTCTTCCTCGACGTCTACGACGACAACCCCCGCGCCCGCCATCTCTACCAATCCATGGGCTTCGTCCACGAAGGTACCATGCGCGACGCCGCCCGCCGCGGCAACCACTTCTACCCCCTCCACCTCCTCTCGATCCTCCACCACGAATACACAGCTCTCCACAATGCTTCCGGTCTTTCAGTCCCTATTCCCTAGTCCCTCAGTCCCTCGGCAGCCAACTTGCTAACTCCGCTCCGCTCCGCCGTTATACACTCTTCTGTGATGGAAACCACCGGCTGCGGCACCGCTCTCATTACCCCTTTTCTCGAAGACGGCTCTCTCGACAGTCCCTCGCTCACCTCCCTGGTCAACTGGCAAGTCGCTTCCGGCATCAACTTCCTCGTAGTCTGCGGCTCTACCGGCGAAGCAGCCACCCTCGACGAACCCGAGTGGCTCCAGGCCATCTCCATCGTTGTCGAGGCCACCCGCGGCCGCGTCCCCGTCTACGCCGGATGCACCCACAACTCCACTCACACTCTCCTCCGCCAGGCTGCCAAACTCCATCGCACCGGCATCGACGGCGTTCTCTCCGCCAGCCCCTACTACAACAAGCCCTCCCAGGAAGGCCAGTTCCACCACTTCGCCGCCCTCGCCAGCGCCGTCGCGCCGCTGCCCGTCATACTCTACAACGTCCCTGGCCGCACCGGCGTCAACCTCGCTCCGGAAACCGTCCTCCGCCTCGCCCAGGCCCACCCCAACATCCAGGCCGTCAAGGAAGCCAGCGGCAACCTCGCCCAACTCGCAGAACTCGTCCGCATTCTCCCACCGGACTTCAAGATCTTTTCCGGCGACGACAACATCGCGCTTCCCGCCATCGAAGCCGGAGCATCCGGACTCATCTCCGTCGCTTCCAACGAAATCCCTGCCGAGCTCACCCGCCTCGTCCAGGCCGCCCTCCACCACGACTGGCCCACCGCCCGCCAACTCGAACAGAAGTACATGCCCCTCTTCCTGGCCAACTTCTGGGAATCCAACCCCGCTCCCGTCAAGACCATCCTCAACCGCATGGGCCGCTGCACACCCACCCTGCGTCTGCCCCTCGTTCCACCCACCCCGGTCGTCCAGCACAAACTCGAACTCCTCGCCACCGATCTTGGCCTGATCCCCTAGTCCTAGTCTCTGGTCCCTGGTCACCCTGGTCTATATTGCCCAGCGTCTCCCCTCCACATGCTCCACACTAGCGTTTGAAAGACACGCCATGGATTCCAGGTGCCGGCTTTTCGGCCTGCGTTCTCGAGTGATGCCGACAGCATGACGAGAGCGCAGCACAACCACCATGGCTGTGAATCGGATCAAACGTGGTAAACCATGAAGCTGGCCAAAGCCCTCGGTACAGGAATCTCCCTCACAGTTCTCGCTCTTCTCTTCACCCCGCACGCCAGGGCTGACGAGTTCAACAGGAAGACCATCGTCACCTTCGACGCTCCCGTTGAAGTCCCCGGCGTCGGCGCGCAGATCCTCCCAGCCGGAACATACGTCTTCAAGGTCCTCGACTCACCCTCCGACCGGCACATCGTCCAAATCTCCAACAAGGAAGAAACACACGTCTTCACCACCATCCTGGCCATCCCCAACTTCCGCCTCAAGCCCACCAACAAAACCGTCATGACCTTCCGTGAACGCCCTGCCGGCCAGCCCGAAGCACTGAAGGCTTGGTTCTATCCAGGTATGGAGTGGGGCGACCAGTTCGTCTATGACAAGGCTCGCGCCATCACCCTCGCACAGGAAAGCAATGAAGCCGTCCTGTCCACCTCTACTGTCCAGACCGCAGCGCCCGTCGAAACGTTGAATGCAGAACCCATTGAGGCTGTAGGCCCCACCGGCGAGTCCGTAGCAACCACGACCGTCATCGAGCCTCCCCCGCCAGTGGTCGCCGTCGCCGCAGTTCCCGCGCCGGTAGTTGCGCCCGCGCCGGAACTCGTCGCTTCGCTGCCCAAGACCGCCAGCAACCTGCCCCTCATCGCCCTCTTCGGCCTTCTCGGTCTAGGCGGCGGTCTGGCCATCGCCGGCGCAGTCAAGTACTCCGCCTAACCCCACTGAACCATCCTGAAAGGCCAGCGACAGGCAACTGTCGCTGGCTTCGCTCCTTCGCATACCATCCCTTCCGCACCCGGAAATCGCCGACACGATGACCCATCTCTCCCCTCTTTGCGCAAGCTGTTGCACTGCCATCGTGCTCTTCGCCGTAACCCCGGTCTTTGCCCCTTCCCAGCAACCCACCGCGCCCCAGCCCCCTCCACCCGACCTCTACACCTTCCAGCTCAACGTAGACATGGTCCTGCTCAGCGCCACCGTCGTCGACCGCCACAACGCTCTCGTCTCCGGCCTCGCCATTCAGGACTTTGCACTCCGTGAAGATGGCGTCCTCCAGCAAGTCAAGAACTTCAGTCACGAGGACATCCCCGTCACCGTCGGCATTCTCGTCGACAACAGCTCCAGCATGGGCTCCAAGCGTGCCGATGTCATCACCGCCGCCCTCTCCTTCGCCCGCTCCAGCAATCCCCAGGACCAGATCTTCGTCGTCAACTTCAACGACCAGGTCACCTTCGCTCTTCCCCCCGATACACCCTTCACCGATAGCCCCGACATTCTCCTTCAGGCCCTTTCTTCTATCCGCTCCGTTGGGCAAACCTCCCTTTACGACAGCATTGCCGCCGCTCTCGAACATCTCCAGCGCGGCACCAGTGACAAAAAAGTCCTCATCCTCATCACCGACGGCGGAGACACCGCCAGCCAACACACCCTCGCCCAGGTCACCGCCATGGCCCGCCAATCCTCCGCTACCATCTACGCCATCGGCATCTTCGACCCCGACGACCCTGACCAGAACCCCGACGTCCTCAAGCGCTTCGCCCGAATCACCGGCGGCCAGGCATTCTTCCCCGACTCCTCCAGCGACATCCCTGCCATCTGCCAGGCCATTGCCCACGACATCCGCAACCAGTACACCCTCGCCTACAATCCTTCATCCCCGCCGGAGCCCGGCCGCTATCACTCCATCTCCGTCACCGCAGCCGCTCCCGGACGCGGACGCCTCTCCGTCCGCACCCGCGCCGGATACACCGTTCCATCCAATCCCCCACCCGCCTCTCCGGCCCGCCCATGATTGCACTCGCCGCCGCCGCACGTCCCCGCCCAGCACCCACCCGCCGCTTCCTGCGCTCCCTCGCCTGGCTTCTCTCCCTCGCCGGCGTCCTAGCCCTCCTCTATGTCGCATTCACCCTGCTCACGGCATATTTCTACCAACAGACCGCCGACGTCACCCTTAGCAAGCCCCTCGTCGCGCCCTCCCTCAATCAGCCCCCTCCCAAGGAGAGCGCACTCCTCGGCCGCATCTCCATTCCCCGCCTCGGCCTCCACATCGCCATCCTTGAAGGAACCACCGCCCGCACGCTCCGCCTCGGCGTCGGACACATCCACGGCACCGCCCTTCCCGGCCAATCCGGAAACATCGGCATCGCCGGTCACCGCGACTCCTTCTTCCGCGGCCTCAAAGACATTCGCTCCGGCGACCTCATCCAGATCCAGACCCCTTCCGCCATCGACACCTACTCCGTCGACTGGATCCAGATTGTCGCCCCATCAGACTCCGCCGTCCTCTCCACCGAACCCGCACCCGCCCTCACGCTCATCACCTGCTACCCCTTCTACTTCCTCGGCGCCGCACCGGAAAGGTACGTCGTCCATGCCCACCGGCAATGACCTCCCGCCTATCCACCGCCCCTCCCAGCACATGCTCGCTTCTCCATATCGGGAGGTGAAGCACTACCATCCCACTTTGGAATTTCCACTCCATCTCTCCCGCAAATTCCCTTCCCTGCCTTCTCCAGCGCTCCCTACACTCACTAAGTCCAATCTCCGTTCGATTGAGGTGGAAATGGTCGTTTATACAGGCGCAAGAACACGCGGCGGTCTCGGGCTGCGCATCACAAACTCTCAGGTACAGGAGTTCTTTCCACCGGAAGCTCTCACCATCGAGCTCGAACTTGACCACCTCCGCATCCTCTGTCCCCTCGACGCCTCCTTCTGGCAGGACCGCCCCGAAATACACGACCTCCGCCTCAGTTCCTGGCTTGAAACAAAGCGCAGCACCGGCAAGCTCGCCAACTCAGGCGGTCAGCTCACCATGGTCCCCTGTGGCAACAACACCTTCCGCCTCCTGCCCGTCCTCCCAGACCCACCCTCCCCCAACTCCTTCCCCGCCACCTGGCTCTCCTGACCACCCCTCGTCCTCAACCTCTCTCCAGATGCCCCACCTTCACCACGTCGTTGCTTTTGTAGCGGTCGGGTCCCGACCGACAGGTCTTCGTCCGTTGGGTGACTAGGGTGGGAGCTACAAACCTCCATCCCCGCCCAAACCCACTCCAGTTGATAAACTGGTGGGGATGAACTTCTCCCAGCTCCAATCCTCCATCGAAGCCTTCTTCGCCACCCCGCCCGCCAACCACGAAGAGCACGCCCTCGCCCTCGCCTGCTTCCTCAACCTCCGCGCCGCACTTGAGGGTGGCCAGCTCCGCGCCGCCCAGCCCGACCCCGCCTCCCCCACCGGCTGGCGCGTCAATGCCTGGGTCAAGCGCGGCATCCTGCTCGGCTTCCGCCTCGGCGTCCTCGCCGATTTCCCCGCTCCCGGCCTCTCCTTCGTCGACAAAAGCACTTATCCCGCCCGCACCTTCTCCGTCGCCGACGGCGTCCGCCTCGTCCCCGGCGGCTCCAGCGTCCGTGCCGGCGCCTACGTCGCCAAATCCGTCGTCTGCATGCCCCCCATGTACATCAACGTCGGCGCATACGTCGACGAAGGCACCATGGTCGATTCCCACGCCCTCGTCGGCTCCTGCGCCCAGATCGGAAAGCGCGTACACCTCAGCGCCGCCGCCCAAATCGGCGGCGTCCTCGAGCCCATCAACGCCTCCCCGGTCGTCATTGAAGACGATGTCCTCATCGGCGGCAACACCGGCGTCTACGAGGGCACCATCGTCCGTTCCGGCGCAGTCCTCGCCCCCGGCACCATCCTCACCCGCGGCACACCCGTCTTCGACCTCGTTCAGGGCGAAACCCTCCGAGCCACCGCCCATACTCCACTCACCATCCCCGCCAATGCCGTCGTCGTCCCTGGTTCACGCTCCGTCCGCCGCGGCAAGGGCGCAGAGTGGGGCCTTTCCCTCTACGCCCCAGTCATCGTCAAATACCGCGACGAAAAAACCGACCTCTCCACCGCCCTCGAAGACCTCCTCCGCTAGTTCCAAAATCACAAAGGCCCCCGGCACTCGCCAGGGGCCTTTCTCCGTCCGCTGCTCCCACCCTTAACCCAATTCCTTCCTCAAATACCGCACCGTCTTTGCGCCCCCGTGATTCTCCGCCCGTCCTACCTCAACAAACCCCATCTTCCAGTGAAACGCATCGGACACCGGGTTCGGCGGCAACAGATTCACCTCGCATACCACCTGTCGCTGCCCCGCCGCCAAAGCCCACGCAAACAGCTCCTCATACAGCTCCCTCGCCACACCCCGCCCCCGCAACGCATCCGACAAAATAATCCGGTCTACGTAAACAAACCGCTCATACCGCGCCTTGAACCACCCAAAATTCGCGTTCTCATACTCTGCACTCTCATCCATTGCGATCAGCAGCGCCGTCCCGCCACCGTCCATCCCCCGCGTAAAGCAGGCCATCCGGATAAGCTCCGCCAACCGCCCCTCGTCCAGCACCGAAGTCTCCTCCGCATGACGATTGTTCAACGCCAGCATCGGTCCGATTGCCACACCCCGCAAATCCTCGATCACCGGCCTCTCCGTACCACCCATCTCCGCCTCCCGTTCCCAAACGCTCCCCAATTGCTCCAGCCTACCGCACACCCACCGCCTCCAGCGTACTTCTCAATTCCTGTCGCATCCATGCTGGTTGCAGGCCAGGTGCAAAAGAGCTAACCTTTCCCGATGAGCGTCTTCACTGGCTTCCCGCGCTTTTCGCCCTTCCTTTGGTTCGACTCCAATGCCGAAGAGGCTGTCGACTTCTACGTCAGCCTGTTCCCAAACTCCCGCAGCCTCGGCATCTTCCGCGCCCCCACCGCCGACGACAGCCCCGGCCCCGTCCTGACAGTAGGATTTGAGCTGGATGGCCTCAAGTGCACCGCCATGAACGGAGGACCCGGCCACCCCCTTACCGACGCATTCTCCCTCGTCCTGCAGTGCGCCTCGCAGCAGGAAATCGACCACTAACGGCGTAAATCATTGATTATAGGTTATTTATGTCGATATTGACCCGTCTACGCGTACTTTTGGCCTGCCTGTTTCGCCATCAAATATATGATAATAAAGGTTTTATTCTGCGTCTTCCAATGGATCGACTCGGTTAGTTCGAGGATCTTTCAAGGCACGCTATTAGGGTCCTTATCGCTACCGGCCCCAACTAATTTGACTTGGTGTAACGGCGAAATATGCAAAGGTGCTTCTCGATGCTTTCGGCTCCGAGGATTCTCATGGTTTTATCCTTCTCAGGCTTCCTCTTAGTTCAAACTCAAAGTCCACTCATCTTCAGCACAAACTCGGGCAGACGAGCCCCTTCAATCTTCAAGCGAGACGACTCCGCTTCGATCTGCCGAAGATCCTCTGCCGCTAGGTCAACGCTGGCTGCGCCGACGTTCTCTTCCACGCGGTGCAGCTTTGTGGTACCTGGGATGGGCACGATCCCCGGCTTCTGGGCCAGAAGCCATGCGAGCGCGATTTGTGCCGTCGTTGCTTTCTTTCGTTCCGCGATGTTCTCCAAGAGATCTACCACCGCAAAGTTCGCGGCGCGTGCTTCAGGAGTGAAGCGCGGCGAATAATTGCGGAAGTCGGTCGGGTCAAACCGCGTGTTTTCGTCGATCTTGCCAGTGAGGAATCCCGCCCCGAGCGGGCTGAAGGGCACGAATCCGATACCGAGCTCCTCGCAAGCTGCGAGAACGCCATTGCGTTCGACATCGCGCGTCCAGAGGGAATATTCACTTTGGATGGCAGTGACTGGCTGAACCGCGTGAGCACGGCGAATCGTGTGTGCGCCGGCCTCGGACATGCCGAAGTGCCTGACCTTGCCTTCCTGGATCAACTCCTTTACTGCACCGGCCACCTCTTCGATCGGCACGCCGGGATCAACGCGGTGTTGATAGAAGAGATCGATATGATCCGTCCGCAGCCGCTTCAGCGCGTCCTCAGCGACTCTCTTGATATGCGCGGGCTGGCTATTGGTTCCGCCGGGGAGACGCGCGCCCGTATCCGGATCGATTTCGAAGCCGAACTTGGTGGCAATCGTCACCTGATTGCGGATCGGCTCAAGCGCCTCGCCCACCAGCTCTTCATTCAAGAAGGGCCCATAGGCTTCGGCGGTATCGAAGTGTGTGACGCCCAGCTCAAAGGCCGCGCGAATCAGCTTGATCATTTCGCCTTTGTCGGCGGCCGGGCCATAGGCCGAGCTCATCCCCATGCAGCCCAGGCCGATCGCGGATACTTCCAGATTGCTCTTTCCTAGTTTTCGCTTTTGCATAATTGCTCCTCTTTCTGATGTGAAGCCGGAGCTTCTGCACAATCAGCCAGTCCAGCGCGATTTGTGCGGGAACAGCTTGTTCCCGCATGGCACCTCTCTTCAAAACCCTGGGAGAGCCATTTTCGTAGAACGGATTCTCTCTCGATGTTTATGGCTAATTCTGATTGCTAGTCATTTTGACCGGCCTCATCAGATGCGAGAACGTGAGTTGGGCGAGCTTCCACTTGCCGTCAACCTTGATATATACCTCAGTCACCATAAATGGGTTGGTGACTTCGTGCCCACCGACGGCTGCCAGCAAATCAATGTCCTCCAGCAGGATGGCTGTGTTGCCAAACACGCGAGCGTCAGATGCGTAAACTGCGGCTTTTTTATACCAGATGCCACCGCTCTTAATCGTGGCTAGTTCCTGGGTCTTCCCCCAGGTTCCTCCCATGTGCGTGAACATGGCTTTGTCGTCAAAGAGTGTCTCAAGGGAATCAACTCTCTTGTCGGCCATCCAATCCCATTTCATGTTTGCGAGGTTGATCACTTCTTGTTGCTCGGGTGTTGGAGTTGCGGCAGTTTTGATTGTTTCCGTTGGTGGCGCTGGCGGTTGCTGTGCGTAGGACGCTGGCGTAATCAGTGCTGATAGAACCAGACCGAACATGAAGGTTTTCACGGCTCTCCTTTGATTTGTGTGGTTGATCGGTGGAGGAACTTGAAGCAGCGTGGCAGACAATTCGCGCTACCCGAATACAAGAAGGATTCTTCCCGGAGAATTCGGGGCCCATCTTGCCCAAATTCCGCTTTTGCCCTCCGCTCCCATGATTTTGCGGCCTTCACCGGCACCGAACCCTGCTTCGATGTTTTGAAGATAGCCCGATCATGAAACCTGCGCCCTGCGAAATACGCCAATATGTCGGCGGATTCCGCCAACTTTTTGTGCGTTCAAACCCTCTGCAGTCCCACGGTATGTTGGCGGGATTTGCTGGCATTATGGCGCGATCAGCGTGACGAAGGCAGCAGAAATAAAGTACTCTCAACGTGCGATAGGAGCCGTCACCCATGGAGAAGCATTTCCGCATATCAGGCCATTTGGGGCTCAAACTTACCGAGCTCGATATTTCGGTTCCGGCGGTACTGCGCCGGGCAGGCCTGACCCAGGACTTTTTCAAGCCCGCACGCATTCTGGTTTCAACGGAACAGCTCTTTGCTCTCTGGTTCGCGATCGGTGTCGTCAGTGACGACCCGCTCATTGGATTCAAACTTGGCACCATAACCCGTACGGAGCACTTTCATCCCATGGCCATCGCGGCCCTCTCGACAGGGAATCTTGCCGCCGCCGTCAAGCATCTGGCGCGCTACAAAAAACTGACAGCACCGGAAGAGATCCTGAACAAACTCGATGAATCCGAATTCAGTGTCAGCTTTCGCTGGTTGCTTGCGGTTGATGCGGAGCCATACGTCCTCAGTGACTATTGCCTTGCATGGATGCTCTCGCTTGCCCGCGTTGGAAGCGGCAATCAAAAGTTGACCCCGATTCGTATCGAATGCCTTCAGTCCAGGCCGAACCTTCGGCCGTTCGAGCGACACTTTGGTTGCGAGGTGATCGGCGGCGCTTCGCGCAATGCAATCGTCCTCCGCGCGACGGATGCCACAGCGACCTTCGTTACCCGCAATACTGAATTGCTCGATTTGCTTGCGCCACAGTTTGAAGAACAATTGAGGCAGTTCAAGACGGAAGACACGTTTGTCGAACTGGTGCGTAGCGCGATTCAGGACAGGTTGACCGGACATCGTCCATCGATCGATGTCATTGCCCAGACGCTTCACATGAGTTCTCGGACCGTGCAGCGTCGCTTGCAGGAGGCAGGCTACAGCTTCCAGCGCGTTCTCGATGAAGCCCGGCATCAGATGGCACGCTACTACCTTTCAAACTCTGCATTGGAGTTGAACGAGGCCGCATATTTACTTGGCTTTGAAGACCCGAACTCATTTGGCCGTGCCTTTCGTACCTGGGTAGGTGTACCGCCAAGCGTTTGGCGAGAATCCCATCGCGCTTCCACAGTGATGTAGGGTGAGGTATGCGCCAGCAGGCCGATATCAACCGCGTGCTGCTCAGCCCGTTCAAAATCTCGTGTACTTGTGGCGTACTCAAGAATCACGTTTCCTGCGTTTTGATAGTTTTGATCGTCCAATATTTTAAATAACCTGTTTGGAGCGCCCTCATCGCCAACGGCGGCAGCCCCGTCGCCTGTGGATGGTGCCGCGACCGCTTTGGACTCTCCTGGCAAATCGTCCCCGACCGCCTCCTGGAATACATCTCCGACCCACGCGGCTTCCAGGCCATGCTCCAAATGACCAAGATGGATATTCACGCCTTCGAGCGCGCCCTCGCATCCTGACGGTGGCTTCAGAATTCCTCCGCCAACCCCGCAAACCGCCTGCTACTATTGCCCCAATGTCTCGCCCTCCGCTGGCCTCCCCACGACACCTGCACTTCTTCCTCGCCCTCGCTTGCCTCGCTACGGTCGCAACTCTCCCCGCCCAGCAAACCCCTCCGGCCAACTCACTCTCCCTCGCCGATCGCCAGGCCGACTTCCGCGAGTTCATCGACCTCTTCACCAACAACTACGCCTACCTCGACACTCCCGCCAAACCCTGGCTCACCTGGCAAGACCGCTACCAGTCCGCCGTCGCCGCCGCCGACACCCCCGAAGCCTACGCCGCAGTCTTTGAAGATGCCCTCGACGAACTCCGCGACTTCCACGCCGAGGTCCGCTCCCACAATCCCCACCGATGGCTCCCCGTCCCCACATTTGCCGATATCTGGGCTGAGTTCCAATCCGGTCGCGCCATCGTCATCGCTGTCCGCCCCGGCAGCGACGCTGACCGCGCCGGCATCCTCCCCGGCGACCGCATCACCGACATCGGCCCCGACTCTCTGGAAACCGCCATCACCCAACGCCTCGGCACCTCCCCAGTCCCGCCCGACGACCAGGCCCGCAATTGGGCTCTCCTCTCCCTGCTCGCCGGCCGAGCCGATCAGCAGCGCCACTTCGCCATCGCGTCCCCCTCCGGCAGCTCCCGCCAGGTCACCCTCCAGCTTCAGCGCCAGTTTGACCGCCCGCCCGGCCCGCTCCACTCCGAAATCCTCCCCGGCAACCTCGGCCTCATCCGCCTCAACAACTCCCTCGGCGACCAGCCCACCGTCGCAGCCTTCGATGCCGCGCTCCTCCAGCTCAAATCCACACGCGGCCTCCTCCTCGACCTCCGCGACGTCCCCAGCGGCGGAGACAGCTCCGTCGCCCTCGGCATCATGGGCCGTTTCGTCTCCCACATGCTCCCCTACCAGCGCCACCGCATCCCCAACTATGGTCAGCCCGATGTCGAGCGCAACTGGATCGAGCAGGTCGCCCCCCGCGGCCCATTCCAGTACCGCGCCCCAGTCGTCGTCCTCGTCGACCACTGGACCGGCTCCATGGGCGAGGGCATCGCCATCGGCTTTGACGCCATGCACCGCGCCACCGTCGTCGGAACTCCCATGGCCCACCTCGCCGGCGCAGTCTCCGACTTCACCCTCACCCGCACTGGAATCCGCCTCGCCTTCGCCACCGAGCAGCTCTTCCACGTCAACGGAACACCCCGTCACGCTTGGTTCCCTCCAGTCCTCGTTTCCGCCCCTGCCACCCCAACCAAAGACCCGGTTTTCCATACTGGCCGCACCCTCCTCCTCGCAAAAACCTCCCGCCTGTCCCCTCCCGCGCCAGGAAAGCACTGAAAGAACAACCTGCACCTCAGAAACGAATCCCCCGCTGGTGCTACCATCAGAACTGACACGATGCAAAATAAAAAACTGAAAATAATCCCCTTAGGTGGTCTCGGCGAGTTCGGCATGAACTGCCTCGCGCTCCGTTGGGAAGACGACATCATCGTCATTGACGCCGGTCTCATGTTCCCTGAATCGGAACTCCTCGGCGTAGACATTGTCGTCCCCGACATCAGCTATCTCATTGAGAACAGAGCCCACGTCCGCGCCATCCTCCTCACCCACGGCCACGAAGACCACATCGGCGGCCTCCCCTGGATCCTCTCCGAAATCAAAGTCCCCGTCTATGCCACCGAGTTCACTCTGGCCTACGTCGAGGGCAAGCTCGAAGAGCACAAGCTCCTCGACGAAATCGAGCTCATCGAGATCCAGCCCAAACAAAAATTCACCATCGGGCCCTTCACCATCGAGCCCATCCGTGTGACCCACTCTCTCGTGGACTGCGTTTCCCTCGCCATCGAAACCCCCGTCGGCGTCGTCATCCACACCGGCGACTTCAAAATCGACCTCTCCCCGCCAGATGGAAAGCCCTTCGACCTCCACACCTTCGCCGAGTACGGCAAGCGCGGCGTCCTCGCTCTGCTGCAGGACTCCACCAACGTCGAACGCTCCGGCTACACACCCAGCGAGTGGGCCGTCAAACCGCGCCTCGACGAAATCTTCTCCCACGCCAAAAAGAAGCTCTTCTTCAGCTGCTTCAGCTCCTCCATCTACCGCATCCGCATCGCCATGGAACTGGCCCGCGCACACGGCCGCAAGGTCGCCATCCTCGGACGCAGCATGAACGAAAGCACGGAAATCGCACAGGACCTCGGCTACATCGACGTTCCCCCGGGACTCATCATCAACCCCGGCCAAATGCGCGATATCCCCGCCGAAAAGCTCCTCATCATGATCTCCGGCACCCAGGGCGAACCCATGTCCGCCCTCAGCCGCGCCGCCGTCGACACCCACAAACACGCGCACATTGATCCAGGCGACACCGTCGTCCTCAGCTCCCGCGTCATCCCCGGCAACGAAAAGTCCATCTTCCGCGTCATCGATCACCTCTGCCGCCGCGACGCACAGGTCATCTACGACGACGGCTCGCAAGGGCTCATCCACGTCTCCGGCCACGGTTCGCAGGAGGAGCAGCGCCTCCTCATCAACCTCGTCCGCCCGGAGTACTTCATCCCCGTCCACGGCGACTTCCGCTACCTCAAGAAGCACGCCCAGATCGCCGCCGAAACTGGCGCAATCGGCACCGCCATTGTCATTGAAGACGGCGACGTGCTCGAACTCGACAAGACCCAGGCCCGCAAGAACGGCAAAGTCACTGCCGGCCGCATCCTCATTGATTCCGGCTCCTCCATCGATGTCGTAGAAGACCTCGTCATCAAGGACCGCCGCACACTCTCTGAAGACGGCATCGTCCTAGCCGTCGTCGCCATCAACAAGCGCACCGGCCAGGTCGCCCGCCAGCCCGAAGTCATCCTCCGCGGCTTCGGCGGAGCCGACATCACAGAACCCGCACGCGAAATCGTCCTACGCGCCGTCGAATCCCTAAGCCGCGAAGAAATCTCCGACTACGGCGTAGTCAAGGAAAAAGTCCGCGTCGAACTCAAACGCTACATCCAGAAAGCCACCGGCCGCCGTCCCATGGTCATGCCCGTGGTTATGGAAATATAGCCAACCCAACCAACCCCGCACCAAACCAAAACCCCTGGCCACCCGCCAGGGGTTTTCTGCTGCCAGATGCCATCCTGAACAAAGCGAAGGATCCGGGCCTCTGCTGTTGCCTTTGTTGTTGCTTGTCGCTGAACAAAGTGAAGGATCTGCTGTTGCCTTTCTGTCATACCCACCACATCATGCTCAACGGACTCGACATCTCGCTTCTCGTCCGCCTCTCCATCGAGCCCGCCCAAAGGTCCCATCCAAGGACCTCGCCAAAGCCCTCTTCATCTCTCCAGCCGAGCTCACCAAATCCCTGAAACGCTGCCAGCAGTCCGGCCTGCTCTATCGCCAGGGTCAGGAAAAACACCTCAATCGCTCGGGCTTTCTCGAATTCCTCCGGCACGGCTTCCGCTATATCTTTCCCGCACGAAGAGGCTCCCTGATCCGTGGCATTCCAACCAGCATCGCCGCAGAACCATTGAAATCGCTATTTCAGCAGACTGCCGCCCCACCGCCCGTATGGGCGTACGTCAAAGGAACCGTGCAAGGGATTGCTTTGGCCCCACTCCACAAATTGGCCCCCAAAGCAGCTCTTGCTGACCCCAGGCTCCACCAGCCTTTCGCCCTCCTCGATGCCCTCCGCGGAAACCGTATCTGCGGGCGCCGACTCGCCGGCGAAGAAATCACCAAGCGGTTGACACTCAATGCATGACCCCTGCCCCCAATATTTCTTCCCCCAACTTTGCTTCCAATTAAACCCAAAACGCGCACAATGGAAATGAGATCCAAACCCCATCGAGCGCAGCGAAACCCCGCTAGAATCTGGCGGCTAGCGCCTGCTTTACCCAAAATCCTCACATAAGGAGAAAATCCATGCCGGAAGCACTCACCCAACCCGCTCCAGACCAAACCTTCCAGCCCCTCGAGCTCTGCCTCGCGGCCTACGCCCGCGGCTTCCAGGCCGCCGCGCAATCCGGCCAAACCCGCTTCCGTTGCGAACGCACCGGCGACCGCGCCTTCAAAAACGTCATGCCGCCCCTCACTACCACCCAAAACATCGCCGACTTCATCGCCTGCGTCACCGGAGGAATGCTTTGCGGGGCCATCCTTTACCGCGAAGGCAAGCAACTCCTCTCCGCCGCACACATCGCACATTCCGTGGTCCGCGAGCACGTCAGGTCCCACAAGCGCAAGCCCGAGCCCATTTCCCCCTCCCCGCTGCCGGAATAACCAAAAAGCGCCCAAAATCACACTTCGTTCTCTTTTTTTTCGCTTTCTGGTATAGAAGCATAATGCAATCAACAACTTGACTTTTCAGTTTCGCTTGCAAAACAGCAAAAAAGGCACTTTTGGGGTCCCCCCAAAAAGAACCATCGCCCGCACCTCGATCGTGCCGGTTGTTGACGTCTGCAGGCTGCTTCGCCCATGCCCACCACCCCAGCTCTCAGGCGCCTCCCTCCCCAATCGGCTATCCTGCAATGCAAGGGGATACACATGGCCAACGCTCAATCCGACGCATTCGTCTTCCTCGGCGCCACCGGAGACCTCGCCTACAAGCAGATCTTCCCCGCCCTCCAGGGCTTGGTCCGCAACGAGGGCCTCAACATCCCCATTATCGGCGTCGCCAAAGCGGGATGGACACTCGACCAGCTCAAGGCACGCGCCAAAGACAGCCTTGAAGAACACGGCGGCATCGACCAGCCCGCCTTTGAAAAGCTCCTCTCCCTGCTCCGCTATGTCGATGGCGACTACGCAGACCCGGGCACCTTCACCCAGCTCCGCAAAGAGCTCGGCAACGCCCAGCGCCCCCTCCACTACTTCGCCATTCCCCCCAGCCTCTTTGCCACCGTCGCCGAGGGCCTCGCCAAGGCCGGCTGTACCCACAACGCGCGGGTCGTCGTTGAAAAGCCCTTCGGCCGAGACCTCGCCTCCGCCCAGGAACTCAGCCGCACCCTGCACCGCTTCTTTCCCGAAGAAAACATCTTCCGCATCGACCACTACCTCGGCAAAGAGCCCGTCCAAAACGTCCTCTACATCCGTTTCGCCAACCCCGTTTTCGAGCCAATCTGGAACCGCGAGCACATCCGCTCCATTCAAATCACCATGGCCGAAAACTTCGGCGTCGAAGATCGCGGCAAGTTCTACGACGAAGTCGGCGCGCTGCTCGACGTCGTCCAGAACCACATGCTCCAGGTCGTCGCCAACCTCACCATCGACCCGCCCACAGGCGAAGACCACGACGCCCTCCGCGACCGCAAAAGCGAGCTCCTCCGCGCCGTCCGCCCCCTCTCCCAGGACTCGGTCGTCCGCGGCCAATATCACGGTTACCGTAAGGTCCCCGGCGTCGCCCCTTCCTCAGCTGTCGAAACCTTCATCGCTGTAAAGCTTGAAATCGACTCCTGGCGCTGGGCCGGCGTCCCCATCTACATCCGCGCCGGAAAAATGCTCCCCATCACCTGCACCGAAGCACTCATCGAGTTCAAACGCCCTCCCCGCGAAACCTTCGGAGAACTCGTACCCCTCAACTCCGCACACATGCGCATCCGCGTCAGCCCGGACATGACCATCGGCCTCGGCATCCGCGTCAAAACCCCCGGCGAGCACATGGTCGGCCGCGATGTTGAACTCGAGCTCCACCGCCAGAACAGCGTCAATATGCCCCCTTACGAACGCCTCCTCGGCGACGCCGGCAAAGGCATTCCCGATCTCTTCTCCCGCCAGGACCTCGTCGAGGCACAGTGGAGCATCGTCGAGCCCATCCTTGGCAACCTCGCCCCGCTCTATCCCTACGAACCCGGATCCTGGGGCCCCGAAGAGGCAAATCAGCTCATCGGCGCAGACGGCCCCTGGTGGAACCCCACCATCCTCCCCGATACCCCCTGACCTCACCCATCCAGTTACCTTCGATACAACTTTTATTTGAAAACTCCCACTTTCGTGCATAGCCGGAGTCAAATCTGCCGAGTATATTCTCATGCAGCCGAAAGACTGCTCCGCCAATGCGCCGGAATCGCGAGACCTCCTCGACTCCTCCGCTGCGGTGCCCTCCATCCCGGCAAGGAGACTCAATGTCCAACCCAATCCTCGTAGCGTTCACCACAAAATACGGCTCTACCGAAGAGGTCGCCCAGGTGATCGCTTCCGCGCTCACCAACGCTGGCTTCCCCGCCGTCGCCCAACCCGCTGCCATCGTCCAGTCCCTCGACCGTTACGATGCCGTCGTTCTCGGCACCGCGCTCTACATGGGCCTCCTCCATCACGACGCCAAAGACTTCCTCCGCCTCCATCACGACGCCCTTCAGCACCTCCCCGTTGCCTTCTTCTCCCTCGGCCCCATCTACGCCGAAGACTCTGACTGGGTCGCCGCTCACGATCAGGCCGACAAAGAACTAGCTAGGTTCCCCTGGTTCCACCCCGTTACCCAGGAAATCTTCGGCGGCAAATACGACCCCGGAAAGCTTGGATTCCCCTTCCGATTCGTCGCCCCTCTGCTCCGCAAGCCCGCCAACGATGCCCGCGACTGGGACGCCATCGAGGCCTGGGTTCAAGACCAGGTCATCCCCGCTCTCCAGCACGAGCACGCCTGCGTCTGACTCCCTCTCTCTTGACCGCCGGGCCAGGTAGGCGATACTGGGTGTGTCGTCATCCCACCTTACTGGCGGTCCTTCCATGTCCTCCTCGCATGACTACGTATCAATCGATGCCATTCGCGCCGCGGCCGCCCGCATCGCCGATGTCACAGTCCACACACCCCTCGTCCGCGCCCCATTCCCCGGCATCGCCGACCGCGACTCCGGCCGCCAAATCTGGCTTAAGGCCGAGTCACTGCAGCCCATCGGCAGTTTCAAACTCCGCGGCGCAGCCAACAAAATCCTCCAGCTCTCCCCCGAAGAAATCCGCCGCGGCGTCATCACCTACTCCAGCGGAAACCACGCCCAGGGAGTCGCCTACGCCGCCCGCGAAGTAGGCGCAAAAGCTGTTATCGTCATGCCCTCCAACGCCCCCGTCATCAAGCGCGCCGCCACCCTCGCCCTCGGCGCGGAAATCGTCGAAGTCGGCGTCGCTTCGTCCGACCGCCTCGCCAAATCCCAAGAGCTCGTCGCCCAGTTCGGCTACGTCACCATCCCTCCCTACGACGACGACGCCATCATCGCCGGCCAGGCCACCTGTGGCCTTGAAATCGTCGATGACATCCCCGACGTCGACCTCGTCCTCGCTCCAGTCTCCGGCGGAGGACTCCTCTCCGGCGTCGCCGCCTCCGTCTGCCAGCTTCACCCCTCCGCAATCGTCGTCGGGGTCGAACCCGAACTCGCCGGCGACGCCGCGGAAAGCTTCCGCACCGGTGCCATCGTCACCTGGCCCGCCGAGCTCACCAGCCGTACCATCGCCGACGGCCTTCGCACCCAATCCGTCGGAGTCCGCAACTTCGCCCACATCCGCCATTTCGTCGACCGCATCATCACCGTCTCCGAACCCGAAATCCGCGCCGCCGTCCGCGTCATCGTCGCCACCACACGCCTCGTCCCAGAGCCCTCCGGCGCAGTCACCACCGCCGCGCTCCTCTTCCACCACTGGGAACTCCCTCCCTTCCAAAAGGCGGTAGCCATCGTCTCCGGCGGCAACATCGCCCCGGAAATGCTGGCCCAAATCCTCACCGAGCAGGACTGAAGCCTCCAACCCCAACAACTCTCCGTGTGCCCCACTCTCGCCGGGTCGTTGTTCTTCCGGCTAGGGTGGGTTCCACAACTCCCCGCCCCTCACTCCGCCATCGAGCGCAGCTCGATTCCATCCAAACCCCACCCACGTCAAAATCGTATGATGGTTCCCGTGACCACTCTTCGCCGCCTCGCCACCCTCGCAATCCTCATCCCCGCCCTCTCGCTCGCCCAAAAACCCGACAAGCGCGCCGAAAAAGCCATGGCCGGCCCTCGCGCCACCTGCCTCCGCCAAACCGCCCTCTACGTCTCCCCAGACACCAGCTCCCAAAAGGTCGATCGCATCCAGGAGGGCCGCGAGCTTGTCGTCGCCGAGTCCTCCGGGCCCTGGGTCCGCGTCTTCGCCAACACCGACGTTGAGGAAGTGGACGAACGCGACGCCCCCGTCTACGGCACGGACGCCGCGCCCCCGCCCGTCTCCGGCTGGATGCAGGCCAAGGGCATCGTCCGCGAAACCGACCCCAACGGCGATCTCATCCTCATGGGCGAAGCAGCCAGCCTCGAAGTCCTTGCCGAAGACGCCCGCGGACCTCGCAACGCCGGCCAGTCCGCCCGCTTTCTCTATCGCCGTCTCGCCGAGTTCTATCCCAGCTCCCCACTCGCCCCCGAAGCCGCCTGGCGTGCCGCCGATATCCGCTGGCAATTCGAAAAGGAAGACGCATCCAAACGCCCCTCCGCCCACGAACGCGACCCCTACCTCCGCGAACAACTCTACGAAGACGAAATGAAGAAAGTCATCAAGACCTGGCCACACTCCCACCCCGCCGACATGGCCGCCTACGACCTCATCGACAACAAACTCTGTGGCGACTGGCAGGGCCAGGAAAAATGCCCCGAAAAGGAATCACAAATCTACGAGGCCTACGCCAAAGACCACCCTGACGGCCCCCGCACCGCACAGGCCCTCTTTCAGGCCACCTACCGCCAGGCCGTCCTCGCCGACATGTATAACGCCGATGACAATGGCAAGAAATCCGACGGCGCACGCGCCCACGCCAAAGATATCGCTCAGCAGTTGCAATCCAAATACCCCAACTCCGATTTCACCGCCCGTGCCGTCGCGCTGGTGTACAAATTGGAGCAAGGTGTCCCCATCTATGGCTCTGACCGCGATTAGTCACTCGCCCACCCACCGGTATCTTCCTGTATCCTTGAGGTATTCGTTCGCGATGGTCATTTCTGCTCGTTTTCTCCCCTTTCGGGCAGATGCGTCCCTGTACTCTGAAACAAGTTCGGTCGCATGGCAGCAATATCCCGCACGTTTTGCAGTGGAGGAAGTTTGAACAGTTATTTCATCTCCGTGATCCTGGGCATCGTTGAGGGTCTCACCGAATTCCTTCCCGTCAGTTCCACCGCCCACCTCCGCATCGCCGAAGCGCTCATGCACATCCCCCTCGACGATGCCTACTGGAAGATGTACACCATTGTCATCCAGCTCGGCGCCATCCTCGCCCTCTGCCTCCTCTTCATGGGCCGCATCGTCGAGTTCCTCCGCACCTTCCCCTCCGGTGAAAACGGCGACCGAAACATCTTCAACCACCCCATTTCGCTCACCTTCATCGCCTTCTGCTTCACCGCCGGCCCCGCCCTCATCCTCACCAAGCTCGTTAGCAAGAACCTTGAAAACCTCAACACCATGTCGCTCGCTCTGCTCATCGGCGGCATCGTCATGTGGATCATCGATGCTTGGACCGTCCGCCACGAAAGCGGCATCACAGACGTCGAACAAATGAACGTCTGGCAGGCCATCTGGATCGGACTCTGCCAAACCCTCTCCGCCGTCTTCCCCGGCACTTCTCGCTCCATGTCCACGATCGCCGCCGGACAAATCGCCGGGCTCAATCGCTCCACCGCACTCGAATTCAGCTTCCTGGTCTCCATCCCCACCATGATCGCCGCTACCGGCTACGACCTCTTCAAGGAAGTCCTACATCCCAAACACCTCGCCGGTATGGATATCGCCGCACCCCTCGTCATGTCCACCGAACGCTGGATCGTACTCGCCATCGGCTTCGTCGTCTCCTTCATCGTCGCCCTCGGCGTCGTCGAGTGGTTCCTCAGTTGGGTCCGCAAACATGGCCTCGTCCTCTTCGCCATCTACCGCATCATCCTCGCTATTCTCCTGCTCACAGTTGGCAAACACTTCATCGGCAACTAGTCCCCCACCAACACAGTTCCCCCGTCTCTCACAGCGCTCCGGGTGCCAGTTGTCTGACAATCCAGACAACTGGCACCCGGAGCGCTATTGCGTGCGGAAGTTGGGGCTGAGGCCTGAGCGCGCCCTAAGAAATGACGCGTTTCAGGAAGCCGCGGAGGCCTAGGCGGCCTAGGAGGAAGAGGGAGATGGACAGGGCTAGGAGGACGGCCCAGATGGGCATGTGCGGGGAGTCTGGGGTTACGGCGGCGCGGAGTCCTTCGGAGATGTAGACGATGGGGTTGAGGAGGACGCCAATCTGTAGCCAGCGGACGTTTTCCAGCTTGGCCCAGGGGTAGTAGACGCAGCCGAGGAAAGTGATGGGGACGACGATGATGGAGAAGACGAGTCCGATCTGGCGGGGTCCGACCATGGAGCCGATGGCGAGGCCGAGGGAGCCGGCGAGGAGGCTGGCGAGGATCATGACGGCGGCGAAGAGGAACCAGTTGTGGATGTGGGGGTAGACGGCGTGGGCGGGGATGAAGATGGCCATGGGGATGACCAGGAGCGCTCCGACGATGGACTGGACGGCGGAGAAGCAGACTTTTTCGACGGCGACGGCCCAGACGGGGATGGGGCACATGACGCGGTCGTCGATTTCGCGGGTGATGCCGAACTCTGTGGAGAGGGGAAGGGCGACGGCGGCGATGCCGGAGAACATGATGGCCACGGCCATGAGACCGGGGAGCAGGACGGTGCCGAAGTCTCCGCCGGCGCCGGCCTGGGGGCCCATGGCGGCCATGGGATTGCCGCCGGACATGTGGGGCATGATGTAGGTGAAAACGAAAAGGAAGAGCAGGGGCTGCATGCCGACGCGGAGCAGGAAGGAGACGAGCTCGCGGCTGAGGACGCGGAGGTCGCGCTGCAGGAGGCCGAGGAAAGCCTTGAGGAAGAAGAGTTTGCTGTTGGGGCTACTCACGCAGATCCCTCCCAGTGAGCTGGATGAAGACGGTTTCGAGGCTGGGCTCAGTGATGGTGATGTCGAGGAGTCCGTGGCCGAGCGTGGCGTGGACGATTTCCGGCAGCAGGCCTTCGGCGGAGGTGGTGAAGATGCGGAGGCCGTTGGAGAGGACCTCGGCGGCTTTGACACCGGGGCGGGATCGGAGGTCGGCGGCGACGGATTCCGCGCCGGCGTGGTCCTTGAGCTTGAGCTGGATGACCGTTTGTGCGGCGAAGCTCTCTTTGAGCTTGGCGGGAGAGCCCATGGCGAGTGTGCGTCCGTGGTCGACGATGGCGACGCGGTCGGAGAGCTGGTCGGCTTCTTCCATGTAATGAGTGGTGAGGACGACGGTGATGCCCTCTTTGCGGAGCTGCTGAACGGCGGTCCACATGGCGAGGCGGCTCTGCGGGTCGAGCCCGGCGGAGGGTTCGTCGAGGAAGAGGACGCTGGGGTGGTGGGCGATAGCGCGGGCGATCTGTACGCGCTGGGCGAGCCCGCCGGAGAGCTGATTGGGGGTGGCTTTGGCGCGCTCGGTGAGGAGGAACTGGGCGAGCAGGGCGTTGGCGCGGTGGCGGGAGTCGAAGTGGCTCATGCCGAAGTAGCGGCAGTGGAAGTAGATGTTTTCAAAGACGGTGAGGGAGCGGTCGAGGGTGTTGTATTGGGGGACGACGCCGATGAGTTTGCGTGCGTGGGCGGGGTCTGCAACGACGTCGATGCCGGCGATGTGTACGGAGCCGGAGGTGGGCAGGGTGCGGGTGGTGCAGATGGAGATGGTGGTGGTTTTGCCGGCGCCGTTGGGGCCGAGGAGTCCGAAGATTTCGCCTTGTTTGACGTCGAGGTCGATGCCATCGACGGCGGTGACGCGCTGTTTGCCCTCGTAGATCTTGGTCAAGGCATGAATTTGAACGATCACGGGAGGCTCGTTTCCGAAGGGATTGGGGAAGTATGGGTGCAGAACCAGATTACCGCATGAGTGGGGCGGTGTTTGGTGGGATGGAAAAGGGGCGATACCGTTTTTCAGCGTTCAGTAGTACATGGGGGCGTGCTCGTGATCTGGGGAAGATGGGTGGCTAGCGATGACGATCTTGCCGAAGTGCGAGGCAGAGGCCATGTGCTGGAAGGCGGCTGGGGCATCTGCGAAGGGGAAGACGTGGTCGATGATGGGGTGTAGGCGGTGGCGGTTGATGGCTTGGTTCATGGCGAGGAAGTCGGCGCGGGAGCCGACGTAGACGCCGTGGACGCGGAGCTGGCGTGTGAGGATGGGACGGACATCGACGGGGTCGGAAGCGGCGGTGAGGACGCCGATTTGGGCGACGACTCCGCGGGGACGGAGGGAGCGGAGGGAGCGGGCGAAGGTGCCGGAGCCGCCGACTTCGACGACGAGGTGGACACCTTCGCCGCCGGTTTGGTCGAGTGCCCACTGGTCCCAGTAGGGATTGGAGCGGTAGTTTAGGCCGGCGTCGAGGCCGAGGGAGGTGGCGTGGGCGAGTTTCTTGTCACTGGAGCTGGTGCCGAGGACGCGTGCGCCGGCGAGTTTGGCGAACTGGAGGGCGAAGATGGAGACTCCGCCGGTGCCCTGGATGAGGACGGTGTGGCCGGGCAGAGTGGAGGTGGCGGAGAAGAGCGCGTTCCAGGCGGTGACGCCGGCGCAGGGGAGGGTGGCGGCTTCAGCATAGGTGAGGTGGTCGGGGATGCGGACGAGTCCGGAGGCGGGGAGGATGACGTGTGAGGCGAGCATGCCGTCAATGTCGCCACCGAGCGCACCTTTGGTGGCGGTGGGGGAGGGGTAGCCGTCGTGCCAGTTTTGCATGAAGATGCCGGCGACGCGGTCTCCGGGCTTCCACTGGGAGACTGAGGAACCGGCGGCGAGGACTTCACCTGCGCCGTCAGAGCAGGGAATGCGGGGCAGGTGAAGGCGGGGATTGTAGATGCCCTGGACGACCATCAAGTCGCGGTAGTTGAGGGAGACGGCGTGAACTCGGACGAGGACGTGATGGGGCTCGAGGTGGGCGGGGATGGGGTCAGGGCGGTCAACGAGGGTGAGGGAGTCGATGCCGAAGGCGGGGATTTGCCACTGCTGCATGGGGGAAACTCCTTGGACCGTATACGAGATGGATGCATGGAGTGGGTGATGGGATGCACGGAGGATCGAGCATGGTCTGAGCTAAAAGGGGCTAAGTGGGGGCTGGGTGCGTTTTGAAAGGCGAGTGGGCCGTACAATGGAAGTATGGCTAAAGGTTGGGAAAGCAAACTGGTGGAAGAGCAGCAGGCGGCTAACAAGCGTACTTCTGAGGGAACAGTAACCAAGGAAGAGCAGCGGCAGGCGACTTCGGATCGTGGACACGCGATTCGTCACCGGCAGACGCTAGAGATGCAGCGAGAGTTGATTCTTTCGCAGCGGACGGCGCATCCTGCGCGCCGGTCGGCCCTGGAAGCGGCGCTGAAGCATGTTGAGGCGCAGCTGGAAGCGCTGGGATAACAGGTATCAGTGGTCAGTTGACCGCTGGTGGGGCGGGAGCCTTGTGTGCCCGACTCCTTGAGCCATATCTGCGCGAGGCAGCCAGCACTCCGCTAACGCTGGCAGTTCTTGTTTATTTCCGATTAAAAAGCAAAGAGCTGGCTTGGTCGATCGAGGTCATGAGGACGTGCGCGATGTTGACGTGCGCGGGTCGGCTGGTGGCCCAGACGATGGTGTCGGCGACGTCGGCCGGGGTGAGCGGGGTTAATCCCTGGTAGACCTTGGCGGCGCGCTCGGTGTCGCCGTGGAAGCGGACTTTGCTGAAGTCGGTTTCAACCATGCCTGGCTCAACGGAAGTGACGCGAACGGCGGTGCCGAGGAGATCCTGGCGGAGGCCGTCGTTGATGGCCTTTTCGGCGGCCTTGGTGGCGCAGTAGACGGCGCCGTTGGGGTATGTGAGCTCTCCGGCGGTGGAGCCGAGGTTGACGATGTGGCCGGAGTTGCGGGCGACCATGACGGGGACGACGGCCCGGGTGACGTAGAGCAGCCCCTTGACGTTGGTGTCGATCATCTCGTCCCAGTCGGAGACGAGGCCCTCGTGGACTTTGGCGAGTCCGCGGGATAGGCCGGCGTTGTTGACGAGGATGTCGATGGTGGCCCAGTCGGCTGGCAGGTCGGCGATGGCGGCTTCGACTTCCGGCTGATGGCGGACGTCGAGGGCGAAGCAGTGGACGGCTTCCGCACCGCGTGTGGCGGCTTCGGCGGCGACGGCTGAGAGCTTGTCGAGGCGGCGGGCGGCGAGGAGCAGGCGAGCGCCTTCGGCGGCGAAGGCGTAGGCGGTGGCTTCGCCGATTCCGGCGCTGGCCCCGGTGATGAAGACAGTTTTTTCTTTAAGACTCATGGAGACAGTGTAGCGAAGTGGCCGGCGGAGTGCGCTTATTCCGTCTTTGCGGGCTTGCGGGTGGCCAACATTTGCGCGGTTCGGTATTGGCCTACGGCCCAGTCGCCCTGGCCGAGGCCGTTTTGCTGGGCTGTTGAGAGGATTTGGGCGAGGTAGTCGGCGAGCCCGAGGGTAATGCCAGCGGCGGAGGCGGCTTCGCGGGCGAGGCGGGTGTCTTTTGCGCCGAGGTCAACGGTTGCGCCGGGGGTGGCCGGCGGGTTGAGGAGAACGTTGCCGTAGGCGGCGTAGAAAGGCGACTGGAAGAGGGCGGAGTTGACGGTTTCGAGGAAGATGGCGGGGTCGATGCCCTGGGATTGGGCGAAGACGAAGGCCTCGGAGAGCGTCTGTACCATGGCCGTGATCATGAGGTTGCCGCCGAGCTTGAGGGCATGGGCCTGATGGGGTTCGGGGCCGACGACGGTGATGCCGCGGGAGAGTGTTTCGAGGATGGGGCGGGCGAGGGCGATGGCCGCGGGGGAGCCGGCAGCGGCGATCCAAAGGCGGGCATCGGCGGCGACGTTGGGACGGCCGAAGACTGGGGCGGCGACGAAGAGCTGACCGCGGCCGGCGTGGGCCTGGGCGATGCGCTGGGAGAGCGGGACGCTGATGGTGGAGAGCGCGATGTGGACGGCGCCGGGGGCGAGGGTTGAGAGCAGGCCGTCGGGTGCAAAAAGGACGGATTCGTGGGCTTCGTCGTCCATGAGCATGGTGAGGACGGCGGATTGATTGACGGCGGCTGCGGCGGGGGTGGGGGCGACGATGGCGGTGGTGGGGAATTCGGCGGCGAGGGCGAGGGATTTGGCGGGGGTGCGGTTCCAGAGGGTGAGGGTGTGTCCGGCGGCGAGGAGGTTGCGGGCGATGGGTGTGCCCATTTTGCCGAGGCCGAGGAAGGCGATGTTCATGTGTGTGGCTCCCAGGTCTCAGTGTAGTGAATGGGGGTGGATGTGGCTAGAATGGGAGCTTATGCTGCGCACGGTGAAGACAACACGGTATGTGGTTCCGCTGCGGGAGGGTGGGTCGTTGCCCGCGATTCTGGAGGCGGACGACCAGGGGATGTATGTGGTGAAGTTTCGCGGTGCGGGGCAGGGTCCGCTGGCGCTGATTGCGGAGCTGGTGGCGGGGGAGATTGCGCGGGCGCTGGGGTTGCGGGTGCCGGAGATTGTGTTTGCGGAGGTGGACCCGGCGCTGGGACGGAACGATCCGGATTACGAGATACGGCAACTGCTGAAGGCGAGCCATGGGCGGAATTTGGGATTGGATTACCTGCCGGGTTCGACGACGTACGATCCGGCGGCGAAGGACGAGGTGGGTGCTGAGGAGGCTTCGCTGGTGGTTTGGCTGGACGCATTTGTGATGAACGTGGACCGGACGGCGAGGAATGCGAATCTGCTGATGTGGCACAGGAAGCTCTACCTGATTGACCACGGGGCTGCCTTGTATGCGCACCATGACTGGGCGGGGATGGCAGGCAAGGCAGAGGCGCGGTTTGAGGCGGTGAAGGAGCATGTGCTGCTGGGGAAGGCGACGCGGATTGCCGAGGCTGGGGCAGTGGCCAGGGAGCGGCTGGGGCGGGCGGTGTTTGAGGCGATTGTGGCGGAGGTGCCGGAGGAGTGGCTGGAGCGGATTGCTTCGGGGGAGAGCGCGGCGGAGAAGCGGGCGGCGTATGTGGATTTTCTGACGCGGCGGCTGACGGGGAGCCGGGGGTTTGAAGAGGAGGCGCGCGATGCAGCAGAACGCCTCATTTGATTACGCGGTGCTGCGGGTGGTGCCGCGGGTGGACCGCGGGGAGTTTATCAACGCGGCGGTGGTGGTGTATTGCCGGGAGCGGCGGTACCTGGATGTGCGGGTGCGGCTGGATGAGGGACGGCTGAAGGCGTTGTGGCCGGAGGTGGATGTGGCGCTGGTTTGGGAGCATCTGCGGGCGCTGGAGCGGATATGCCGGGGCGAGGCGGGTGCGGGGCCGATTGCGGGGCTGTCGGAGAGCGAACGGTTCCACTGGCTGACTGCGCCGCGGAGCACGATATTGCAGCCGTCGCCGGTGCATACGGGGGTTTGCGGAGAGTGCGAGGGGCTGCTGGAGCGGCTGGCTGAGCGGTTGCTGGGGTAGGTGTTGGGCCAGTAATCGGTGAGATGAAGAGAGGCGGTGGCTTGGAGCCACCGCCTCTAAGTTTTTGCAGGATGCCCGAGTGAAGACGCGCGCTACTGGGGTTCGACCAAGTGGTGGGCTATGGCGAAGAGGGCCAGTTCGAGGCGGGTGGAGACGCCGGTTTTGTCGAAGATGTTGGAGAGGTGGCGTTTCACGGTTTCCTCGGAGAGGGTGAATTGCTTGGCGATGTCGCGGTTGGAGCAGCCTTCGACGATGCATCCGACGACTTCCATTTCGCGGGGGGTGAGGCCGTAGGTCTTCTTCTGGGGTACGGCGGCCTGCTGCATGAGGGAGTGGAGAGCGCTGACGAGGTTGACGACGCGCTTGCCGCCGATCCAGTAGTCTCCGGCCATGACGGTGCGGATGGAGGTTTGGAGGTGGTCGGCGAGGGCGTCTTTGAGGACGATGCCGCGAGCGCCGATCTGGAGAGCCTCAATGATTTGCTGGGTGGTGATGGTGGAGGTGAGGAGGATGATTTTGACGGTTGGGGTTCCGTTCATGATGGCGCGCATGGCTTCCAGGCCGGGTAGGCGGGGCATCATGAGGTCGAGCAGGAGGATGTCTGGCTGAAGCTCGAGGGTTTGTGTGATGGCCTCGTCGCCGTCGGACGCTTCGCCGACTACCTCGAACCCGTCTTGTTCGTCAAGCATGTTGCGAACGCCGATGCGCACAACGGGGTGGTCGTCGGCAAGAACGATGCTAATGATGCGGTCCGATCTATCCATGGCGGGGAGCTTCCTTGGTGTTGGTTTGCTTGGACTGCTTGCCGGAGCTGAGTTTCATTCCGGGAAATCAATGATAAGGATACTGTTCAACTCGTGCAAATCGGCTTCTAAATTTGCAAGTTCTGCGGGCCATGTCTCATAAGTGTCACTGGTCTCTATGTTTGCAGCGGAATTACTGGTGCGGGTGAGTCCGACCATGGCGCAACCGCCTTTGATGGAGTGTGCGATGCCATGGACCTGGGAGGGGTTATTGGCATGGACGGCGACGGCGAGGGAGGTGAGGCGCGGGCCGAGGTCGTCGGCGACGGCCTGGTAGATCTGGCGAAGGGCTTTGGGCTTCATCATGCGCTGGAGCTTGGCGCGGGTATCGGGGTCGATGAGGGGGACGCCGGTTGTAGCTGGGACTGGGGCAAGAGATGGATGGGATGGGGTATCGGCGAGAAGTGCTTCGAATGACTCTGGGGTGACGGGCTTGAGGAGTACGCCGTCGGTGAGCTGGGCGAGGGATGGTGGGACGGGGCTGCCGCTGATGGCGACGATGCGGGCATGAGAGGCGGCGCGGAGAGCGGCGAGGAGGGCAGGGCCGCTGATGCCGGGCATTTGCGTATCCATGAGGATGAAGTCGGCTGGAGTGCCGGCGAGTAAGGAGAGGGCTTCCTCGCCAGAGTCAGCCGTATAGATGGAGTAGCCGCACATTTCAAAGGTGAGGGCAATGACTTCTCGGGAGATGAGGTCGTCGTCGATGAGGAGCAGGGTGGGGAGTGGAGTGGCAGGGGCCATGGGATGATTGTGCCACTTTTGCGGGGCTCTGTGGGTGCCCGGGGGGATACGCGTGGCAATGGCAGACAGAGAGCGCGGTCAGTGGCCGATGACGAGTACCTGGAAGCTTCCGGGGACGGGGGTGGCCTGGATGACGGGGAGGGTTCCGGGTTTGTTGATGGTGCCTTTCTTTGAGAGATCAAAGCCGGAGATGCCGGCGACGAGGTAGACGTTTCCGGTGACAGGGTTGACGGCGAGGGTGCGGGCGAGTGGGAGGGTGGGTAGGTTCTGTATGACGGCGTAGGAGTCTGTGACGTCCTGGCGTATGATGCTGAGGCTGCCGAGGCCACCGGCGTTGGCTGCGAAGATGAGGCCGCGACCTGGGTCGTAGACGACGGTGTCAGTTCCGAGGCCGATATCGAGCGAGGCGACGAGCGCGCCGGAGGCGGAGTTGAGGACGGAGAGCTTCAGGTTGGAGCAGGTTACGAAGAGGCGGTCGTGTGTGGAGTCAATGGCCAGGCCGGAAGGTTGCGGGCAGCCTGCGCGGAAGTAGGCGGGACGGGGATCGCTGGAGGATGGGAGCCTGGGAGGGGTCCAGTCGATGAGCGGCCTGTCCTGGGAGCTATCGTGCTGGCGAAGGGAGTTGGCCACGGCCTGGGCATCGAAGGCGAGGATCTCGCCGCGGTCGACGACGTTGACGAAGATGTGGCCGTGGGAGTCGGCCTGTACTGCGCCGAGGGAGCCGAAGAGCTGGATGTCGCCGAGGCGGGAGAATTTGTCGGTATCGACAATGGTGATGAGGGATTTGAGGGGCGTTTGGGGGACGAGTGGGCGACCGAGCGGACTGATGCCGGGCGGGGATGGTGAGCAGATGATGAAGAGGAGGTGGGTGAGGGGTTCGTAGACAATGGCGCGTGGGCGGGGAGCGGTGGGCACGGAAGCGATGATTTTGAGCAGGGTGCGGTCGAAGACTTGGAGGTTGCCGTTGCGTCCGACGGAGACGAAGCCGTATTGGCCGGAGGGGTCGAGGACGATGCTGTGGGCTTCGTTGAGGGGCCTGCGGTCCGCGCGAGTGGCATCGAGGCCGGAGGCATCTTCGACGGGGATTTGGCCGGTGAGGGCGCCGGATTCGATGTCGACGATCTGGATGGCGGGGCCGTGGGCGATGAAGAGCTGCTGGGTGGCTGGATCGATGGCGAGGGAGTCCCAGTTGCCTTCGCCGCCGATTTGCCAGGTGTGGCGGATGGTGAAGGGGTCGCCGGGCATGGCTGTGGGGCCGGTTTGCTGGGCTGGGGCGATGGTCGTGGCGGCGATTGCGGCGAGAGCGAGGATTCTCTTCATGAAGGGTTCATCCTAGCAGTAAGGACGTGGGGATGGGTGTATTCGCTTGCACATTGGACAGTGGACAGGCGGCATCGAGACCGAGGTAACCCGCCGGTTTTGGCTGAAATGGGGGGGGTGGGGTGTTTTTGCGGAAAAGTCCTTCTATGTCATTGATGGGTTTGGTGTTGGGGGGTGGTTACCAGGTGTTTTTTGTGCGCTTTTGTGCACTTGTTTAGGGCTTTTTGGTGAGGGCAGAGCGGAATGAGCGACCTGAGCTCCGTAGAGCAGACGGGTGCCGAGGCGCTCGGCGGTGTCGACAATTTTCGGATGTTTTCCTGCATGGGATTTGCTCTCCGGACGGTTTCTTCCATTGTGCGCTTTTGAGAAAGAATGGGCGGCAGGGTTGGCCCGGTTTTTTGGCGGTGTATGTGGTTTGTTTTGTTGGGTTTTGGAGGTGGCACGGAAATTTTCTGACTTGACAGGACGTGTGAAGGGTGACGGGGATACGCCGGGAAAGGTTTTTCCTGGCGAAGTCCAGTCGGTAAGGATGATGAGATTTGTGGGGGTGCGGGCCAGGGGGATCTTGCTTCGCGCGATTTTGGCGTTTGCCGGAAATGTTGCTGCAAACAGACCGAACGTTCAAGAGGTGCCTGGCCAGGGATCCTTTGTTCCTGGATGTACCATGCAGATATTTATGTACCAAACGTAAATATGGTACATAATGATTCCATGCGAACACGGACCAATCTTCACATCGACAATGACGCCCTGGCCTTTGCCTCGTCGTATGCGAATGCCAAGGGGGTCTCACTGGGCATTGCCGTCAGTGACCTGATTCGCCGCGCCGAGCGGACGGCGGGGCAGGAAATCCCTTCGTCCCGGCTGGTGATGAACCGGCATGGCTATCTGGAGATTGCCGACACGGGCGACCGCATCACGCCGGAGATGGTCAAGGAAGCCTCGGAGGATGGCCTTGCCTGAGAATGGCTATTTGCTGGACGTGAATGTGCTGTATGCGCTGATGGCCAGGAATCATATTCACCATCCGATCGTTGAGGCGTGGTTCTATGCTACTGCCGATCTGCGCTGGGGCATTTGCTCTTTCACGGAAGCTGGCTTCCTGCGCAATGCGACCGCGCATCGCGCCGGGCAAATCGAAATGGCCGAGGCCACGGCAATTCTGAAAAACCTCGCGCAGCATCCTGGCTATCGTTATTTGCCCATCGCCGAGGACTGGCCCACGCTGTGCGGCCCGTTCTTCAAGCGGCTGTTTGGCGCCAAACAGGTCACAGATGCCTATCTGCTGGGCCTGGCCGTGCGGCATGGAATGGTTCTGGTCACGATGGACAAAGGCATCGTGTATCTGGCGGGAAGTGAGTTCAGCAAGCACGTCCTGCTTTTGGAGGGTTGCTAGCATCGGCTTTCAACTTCAACCGGGACGCTGCGGGGGTGGGGTGCCTGGCTGTGGCGGTTCCGCGGGCCGGATTGCGGAACACCCGCCCTTCTCAGTCTCTGGGAAACCCGCATCTCAAAATCGAGTGACAAGTTCCGGGAAGGATCTTTGAGGACAGGGGACAGGGGGATCGAACTACGCTCGATGGCGGTTTTTGGGTGCTTGGGGACGGGGGATTGGTTACTCCCTGGTCTGAAAATCCAGACCAGGGGCACTCGTCCGGGGGAACTCCCATTTGATTAGGGTCCGCATATGGATCATGCAGATAATTCGGTCGCCATCTAAGCACTTAGTATTTCTAAAGATACTGATTTAACTGGATTTACAAATAGTCATGGTGCACGGAGGGGACTTGAACCCCCACGACCTTGCGGTCTGCGGATTTTAAGTCCCTTCTAATGCTGTTGAAACGAAAATGGTTAGCACTAATACTCAACAGTGACACGGGTTTCCGTGTGCATGTCGGTGCAAAAGGATGCGCCAGTTCCCGCTACAGGTGGCGACTAAAATGGCTACCAAATGTGGACTTTCAGTTATCCTTATCTATCGGGGGAATAGAACTCCATTCGTACAAGACTTCTCCAGTCTCCTCATTGGAGATACGTACGCTCTCCGAAAAATACGGTTCAAACATATCAAGTAACTTTGCTCGCACACCCGCATTCATCGAGAGAATGCCTTCAAAGATTCGTCCTTGTTTTGGTATGACAATCAAAATCTTATGCTTACCATCTTCTGTCTTTGGGCTATGGTGTCCAGAAAACCCATTCTTTCCATGTTTAAAATTGGACACTTCTGTGCTTGTCAATCCCTGAACATCAACATCGACCGCCGATGCTCCACCGCGCCCACTCAAATCATCTCTTGCGTCATAGCGCCCAAGGAATGTTGGATTAGTACGGTCGTTAGGAACCAGTGAAAAAAGCCTCAACAGGGGGACAAGGTCAGTCGGAGTTGCTTCTGCGCTATCTTCGGACTGGAATTCATAATCCGGATGGCAGAATGTCACTTCGATCTCAATGCCGTTTGCGCTGTTCGGCCTTATTTGTAGACGTTGGGACCTATTTTTGCCCATTGCTGGCCCTCCGGCCCGAGTATGGTACAGGTGACGACTAAAATGGCTATACCTCGGTGAATCTAGAAAGGGATGTCATCCTCAGTGATTTCCGTTGAATTGCTTGCTTGGCGCGCGCGGCCAATACGCAACTCTAACTTTGCCTGATTTGCTACCAGCCAAGCCTCGCCCGCTTCAGTAATGCTGTAAACGGTCCACCGCTGGTCAAAGTCTCCGTGCTCCCATCTTGATGTCATATACCCGAGTGTTGTGAGACGAGAAATGGCGAGACGTGTAGCAACGTCCGAAAAGAGAGCCTTACGCATTTCTTGTTTCAATGTATTTGCGTTGACGGCATCATCAGTCGAATCGCTACTCGCCAACAATAATGCAAGCGCCGTGTACTCGTGCGACTGAAGCCCAGCACTTTCCTTTACGGGCGATGCTTCTAAGATTTCCGTGGTCGATTCCTGGCGTTCAAGAACGGCGTACAGCCTTTCGGTCAATTTCCTTCCCAGTTCCTTGAAGTCGCTAATCGAGCCAACCGCATACGAAAGAATCCCCCGGTGCTGAATATCGAATGGGTACTTTTCGGTGTTGGGTCCCGATATGATGACCACGTCTTTTTCGGACGCAACAGCAAAGCCAAGTTCATACATCACATTTGGATTCCGCGTCGTGATGTCCGCGACACAGACCGCTGCGGCCCGAATCTCCTTGTGGAGCGTGTCCACTGGAATTACAGACCCGGCATCCCGGTCAACGCGGTACGGCTCCAGATCCGCCGCCTCTATGGCGGGCACAAGCACATCCTCAAACCGCTTGTCGAAGTCTCCCTTGTCAAAGGGCTGGAACACACAGCAGCGGCCTTTAGCGAAATCTCGTTTCTTGTCTGTCATAGAGCTTCCCAAAGAATAGCGCAAGTTGCCTACCGTCCGGCGCTACAATCTTTGGAAGAATCATTTTAGGGGGAATTTGATGAGCGAAACCGGCGTGCTTTGGGCAACTGGGATCATGAGCGTGGGCGCTATAATCGCCGCCCCTCTTCTCGCCTTGTGGGTTCAACGAAAATCTGAGACAGATAAGGCGCGAACCGAACGGCGGCAGTCCATTTTCAGGGCGTTGTGGGTCAATCGTCGCCGTCCGTTCTACATCGCACGGGTTGACGCCTTAAACATGGTTGATGTGGACTTTTATAGTGAGCAAAGAGTCCAAGATGCGTGGGACGATCTCCGTGCTCACTATTTCCGGCAAGAACATCCAGGGCTGAATGAGGACCAGATTGCGGCTCAACGGGAGGAGAAATTTGCAATGTTGCTCTATGAGATTAGCCAAGTCCTAGGCTACAAATTCGGACGGACTCAGATTCGAGACAACATCTACCGCCCACAGCTGCACAACGACTTTGATGGCATTGAGTTTGAAACGCGAAAACGGGTGTTAGACCTACTAAGAGGTGACTCGTTACCCGTCCGCTTCACGCATGAAACGGCACCCACAAACAATGGTGGTGGTGAAATGGATTTGGTAAGAATTCCGATGAATCCACCGGGGGCGCACCTTTAGTCAGTCCATCGGCAGGTGGTCACGGTCTCAAGATGGGTTTTATCGAGTCGAGGGACCCCCGGTCCTTCGCTTGGGGCGGGGACACCCTCAGCAGTTTTGGAAGAGTGCACCCGCCGAACTCCATTCGGGATGTGTGGTGCTACTCGTCCTGGGGGGGGACTTCGTGGAGCCAGCCGGGGGATTTGAGGAGTTCGCGGGGGCGGGAGCCGTCGGCGGGGCCGACGAGGCCGTCGCGTTCCATGAGGTCGATGAGGTGGGCGGCGCGGCCGTAGCCGATGCGGAGGCGGCGCTGGAGGAGCGAGGTGGAGGCTTTGCCGAACTCGAAGACGAGGCGTACGGCGTCGTCGAAGAGTTCGTCGTCGTCGCCCTCGGCTGAGCCGTCGCCTTCCATTTCCTTGCGTTCTTCACGGGGCGCGTCGAGGAAGCCCTCGGCGTATTGAGCTTCGCCCTGGGCTTTCCAGAATTCGACCACGGCGGCGGTTTCGTGCTCGGAGACGTAGGGGGCATGGAGGCGGACGAGGCGGCTGGTGCCGGGAGGACGGAAGAGCATGTCTCCGCGGCCGAGGAGGGATTCGGCGCCGTTGTCGTCGATGATGGTGCGGGAGTCGACCTTGGAGGCGAGGCGGAAGCTGATGCGGGTGGGGACGTTGGCCTTGATGAGGCCGGTGATGACGTCGACGGAGGGGCGCTGGGTGGCGAGGATGAGGTGAATGCCGACGGCGCGGGCCATCTGGGCGAGGCGGGTGATGGATTCTTCGACGTTGGCGCGGTCGAGCATCATGAGGTCGGCGAGCTCGTCGATGATGATGACGATGTAGGGGAGCGGGAGCTCTTCGTCGTCGCCGGGGAGGAAGAGGCTGGCCATGCCGCCGTCGGCGAGTTTGGCGTTGTATTGGTCGATGTTGCGGACGGAGCGGGAGGCTAGGAGCTTGAGTCGGCGCTCCATTTCGCGGACGGCGTTGCGGAGGGCGTTGGCGGCGAGCTTGGCCTCCGTGATGATGGGGGTGAAGAGGTGGGGAATGCCCTCGTACATGCCGAGCTCGACGCGTTTGGGGTCAACGAGAATGAGACGGACCTGAGCCGGGGTTGTGCGGAAGAGCAGGCTCATGATCATGGCGTTGATGGCGACGGATTTGCCGGAGCCGGTGGAGCCGGCGATGAGGACATGGGGCATGCTGGCGAGGTCGGCGGTGACGATGCGGCCGTTGATGTCTTTGCCCATGGCGAGGGTGAGGCGGGGTTTGGCCTTGGAGAAGGTTTCCGACTCAATGACGTCGCGGAGGTGGATGGTTTCTCGTTCGCGGTTGGGGACCTGGATGCCGATGGTGCTTTTGCCGGCCATGCGCTCGATGAGGATGGATTCGGCGCGCATGGCGAGGCAGAGGTCGTCTCCGAGGCCGGCTACGCGGGAGTACTTGACGCTGGCGTCGGGCTTGAACTCGTAGGTGGTAACCATGGGGCCGGGATTGATTTGGACGATTTGGCCGTTGACTTTGAATTCTGCGCATTTTTCGACGAGGGTGCGAGCTTCGTCGCGGAGCTGGTCTTCGCGGATGGCGAGGGGATCTTCGCCCTTGGTGAGCAGGGTGCTGGGAGGCAGGCGGAATCCGCTGACGTGTTTGGGGGCGACGGGGGCGGTCTGGATGTCGGCATCGGCGCGCTCGTTGATGGTGAGAGCGGGTTCGGGAGTAGGCGGTGGGGGGGTGGGCCTTGCTACTGGTTCAGGGCGAGGGCGCGGAGCGGGAGCTTCGGGGCGGTAGGAGGCCGGCTGGGCGGCGTAGGGTGGAGCTGAGTCGGGAGCTGGGCGGGAGCTGATGGGTACGTCGGGTAGTGCTTCCGGCAGGGCGGCCGCGTTGGCTGCGTAGGCGGATTGAGAGGCGGAGTAGGCGGCGCGGCGTTCCCAGATGCTGGGGGTGGCCTGGGCAGGGGTTTCGGCGGCGGCTTCGGGATGGATGCGACGGAAGGCGGGTACTTCGTCGAGGAGTTCGTCTTCGTCGTGGCGTTTGCGGCGGAAGAGGCGGGAGAGCCAGTTGCCGGAGCGGGTTTCAGCGGCGGGTTCTTCTCCTCGGGAATCGCGGGCGTAGGCGTCGATGGCCTGGCGTTCGGCACGGATGTCGGCGCGTGCGTCCTGCCAGCTGCGCCAGCGGTCGTGGAGTGCGGAGAACTGCATGGAGCGGAGTTGGAGCCATTCCCACGCGGCACGGAAGCTGAAGTTGGAGCCGAGGTAGAGGCCGAGGGCGGCAAGGACGGCGGTGAGCAGAAGTCCGCCGCGGAGGTTGAGGTAGCGGACGAGGATGTCTGCGACGAGGCGGCCGATTACGCCCTCAACGGGGAGAGCGTGACGCCAGTGCCAGTGCCAGGGGAGCATGGCGAAGATGGCGGGGAGGAAGGCGAGGGTGAGGATGATGCCGGCCCAGCGCAGCCATGCGGAGCGGTTGATGTGGAAGCGGATCCATCCCCAGCCGAGTCCGCCGATCCAGAGAGGAAGGGCAAAGGAGGCAATACCGAGGAACTGGAAGAGGAGGTCGGAGAGGTATGCGCCGGTGGGACCGATCCAGTTTTGGGTGGCGGTGGGGCCGGTGAGCCCGGAGGAGGTGTCAAAGGAGGGGTCGGTGGGGTGGTAGCTGACCAGAGCGAGGAGGAGGAAGAGCGCGCCCAGCAGAAGGACCGCGCCCAGGAAGATGTTGACGGGGCGGGAGCGGGTCGGCGATGGGACGAGTCGGATGGGCTTCATGGCAGCTGGGATGGAGCGCAAGAGGGCGCGGGCCAACCTTCATTATCGGGCGCGGGGAGGTGAGGGCTTGGGGAAAAGCGGCGGGGAGGTACATGGGTGGCTACCCCAGTGAGGCTCCAGCTTCCAGCTGCCAGTTTCCAGCTGGATCGAGCTGCGGTCGATGGTTCCTTTATCTGGGGACCCCAAAAGTGTCTTTCGGGCAGTTTTGCAGGCCAAAGTGAAAAGTTATGTTGTTGATTCAAAAGTGGATATACGGGATAGAGCGGAACAAAAGAGACCGAGAGTGCCTGTTTTATTATTTTTCCCGTTTTCAGGGTTCAGATTGCAGCATTGGGCTGGAACGGGCGGGGCGTGGCGGAGTCCGGTTGGGCTGGGTTTTGCTCATGGGATTATTGTGCGCGTTTTGGGTTTAATTATCGGCAAGTCTGGGGAGATTTTTTGGGGCGAGTTAGCCGCGGCTTCGCCGCGATAGCGAGTCAGCAGGTTCGCTGGATCGAACTGCGCTCGAAGGCGGTTTTTGGGGGGTGGGGGACGTGGGATTTGTGGTTATCCCCGGTCCCCAAGTGCGAGGGAGCGGGGACACCGGCGAAACAAACTTTCGTGATGGTGCGAGTGGTTATTCGCGGACGGTGATGTTCAGGGCTTTCATTTTGCGGTAGAGGTGGCTGCGCTCGAGGCCGAGGAGTTCGGCGGCGCGGCTGACGTTGTTGCGGGCCTCTTCGAGTTTCTTGTGGATGAAGTCGCGTTCGTAGGAGTCGCGGGCTTCTTGCAGGGAGCTGAACTGTTCGGTGGCGTGTGGGCTGGTGCGCTGGGTAAGCGGCGGCAGGTGTTTACGCTCGATGCGGAGGACGCGGGGGTTGAGGATGAGGACGCGTTCGACGAGATTGCGGAGTTCGCGGACGTTGCCGGGCCAGTTGTGCTGGGCGAGGGCTTCGAGAGATTCCTCGCTTATTTCGATGCGGGGGCGGCCGTACTGACGTCCGAAGACCTGGAGAAATTCGCGGACGAGGGGAGGGATGTCCTGCTTGCGTTCGCGGAGGGGCGGGACGGAAAAGGGGACGACGTTGAGGCGGTAGAAGAGGTCTTCGCGGAAGTTGCCTTTGAGGATTTCCTCTTCGAGGTTTTTGTTGGTGGAGGCGATGACGCGGACGTCGACGCGGACGGGCTGGGTGCCGCCGACGGGGGTGAAGAGCTGTTCGTCGAGGGCGCTGAGGACTTTGGCCTGGGTTTTGAGGCTCATGTCGCCGACTTCGTCGAGGAAGAGCGTGCCACCGTCGGCGCGTTCGAGGGTGCCGCGTTTTTCCGCGGGGATGCCGGTGGGCGGTGTGGCTGGCGCGCCCTGGAAGGAGCCTGGGTGCGCGCCGTTGCGGTAGCCGAAGAGTTCCGCCTCAATGTGGGCCTCAGGGATGGCGGCGCAGTTGAGCTCGACGAATACGCGGTCGCTGCGGAGGCTTTCGGCGTGGATGGCGCGGGCGATGAGTTCCTTGCCAGTGCCGGACTCACCGTAGATGAGGACGCGTCCGTTGGTGGGGGCCATGAGGCGGATTTGCTGGCGGAGGGCCTTTGCGGGGATGGATTCGCCGGTGAGGCTGCTTTGGACGGAAAACTGGCGCTGGAATTCGAGGTTGTCGCGGCGGAGGCGGCGGGCCTCGGCAGCGTTTTTGAGGACGATGAGGGTGCGGTCGAGGGAGAGGGGTTTTTCGAGGAAGTCGTATGCGCCGAGTTTGGTGGCTTTGACGGCGGTTTCGACGGTGCCGTGGCCGCTGATGATGATGACTTCGGGGAGATTTTCCGGGGCGAAGGCGTGTATGTCGGCGAGGACGTCGAGTCCGTCTCGGTCGGGGAGCCAGATGTCGAGCAGGACGACATCGTAGGGCGCGTCCTGGAGGAGGGTGATGGCCTCGGCAGCGGTGCCGGCGGAGGCGACGCCGTATCCCTCTTCGGAGAGGATTTCTTCGAGCGAGGCGCGGATTTCGGCTTCGTCGTCAACGATCAGAACATGGATCATAACAGTGCCTTGGATGCCTGGGCATCGGATTCCGGTTCATTCTCGACGGAATTGAGCTGCGGCTGGTCTTGGGGGACGGCGGGTGCGGGTTCGAAGACGGGAAGGCTGAGGACGAATCGAGCGCCCTTGGGGGTGTTGGATTCGGCACGGATGGAGCCGTGATGCTCCTGTGCGATTTTGGCGGCGATGGAGAGGCCGAGGCCAGTGCCGCGCTGTTTGGTGGAGTAGAAGGGGAGGAAGAGGCGTTCTCGGATGTCGTCGGTGAGGCCGTGTCCTGTATCGGAGACGGTGGTTTCGAGCCAGGCGAGGTCGTCGCTGAGGCGAGTTTCGACGGTGAGGACGCGGAGCAGGCTGCCCTGCATGGCCTCGGCGGCGTTGTCGATGAGGTTGGCGAGGGCGCGTTTGACGGCTTCCTTATCGGCCATGATGGGGGGCAGGTTGGGTTCGAGGGTTTTGCGGAGCGTGATTCCGTCGAGACGGTCGTGAAAGAGGAGGAGAGCGGAGTCGACGATGGTGTTGATCTCCGAGACGGTGGGTTTTGAGGCGGGGAATTGTGCCAGGGCGGAGAACTGATCGACGAGGGCGCGGAGGGTGCCTACGCAGCCGAGGATGACCTCACTGCATTTTCGGATGACGGAGGGTGATTCCTCGGTCATTCGGTCGAGGTGGCGGCGGATGCGTTCGGCGGAGAGAGAGATGGGGGTGAGGGGGTTTTTGATTTCGTGGGCGACGCGCTGTGCGACTTCCTTCCAGGCGAGCTGCCGCTGGGCGCGGAGGAGTTCGCTGGTGTCTTCGACGACGAGGACGGAGCCGTGACCGGAGGCGCGACCGGGGCCGAGAAGGACGGGATCGAGCTGGAGGCGGGCGCTGGTAACGGTGAGATGGGCGGCGCGGCCCTGGACGTGGGTTTCCATTTCGATGGAGGCAGCGCCCATGCGATGGCTGCGGCGAATGATGCGGCCCAGGTCATCGGCGCAGTCGGGGGCGAAGACGGATTCGATGGGGAGGCCGGTGAGGGGAGATTCGTCGGGTTGGCCGAGGAGCTGTGCGAAGGCGCGATTGGAGAGGAGGATGGCGCCGGCGGCGTCGAGCGTGACGACACCGCTGGGGATGGTTTCGAGGATGGTTTCGAGCTCGCGGCGGCGGATTTCGAGGGCCTGGTTGGCGGCGGAGATTTGTTCGCGGGCGCTTTCGGCGAGTTCCCTGCTGGCCTGGAGGTCACCGGCCATGTGGTTGAAGGCGCGCATGAGCTCGGCCATTTCTCCGCTGGACTCGATGGAGACGCGCTTGTCGAGTTTGCCGTCGGCGATTTCGTCCATGGCGTCGGCGAGGGCTTCGACGGGGCGGGTGATTTGTTTGGAGAGGAAAAGGGCGAGCCACATGCTGGAGAAGAAGACGAGGGTGGTGATGAGCAGGAGCATGAAGAAGTAAGTGGCTCGGATGCGGTTGCGGGAGCGGAAGAGGGTCCAGTACTGGACTGCGCCGGCGCGGATGCGGCTGGCGGTTTCGCGGAGCCCCTGGGGCATGGGCAAGCCGACGACGACGAGGCGACCGGCGGGGGTGGTGGCGAGGCCCTCGACGTAGTCGTGCTGGTCGATGACGAGGACGGGTTCGTCGATGCGGCGGGCTACGTCGAGGATGTCTGTGTAGAGGGGGCCGTGGAGGGCGGAGGCGACGGGCTGGCTGTCGATGAGCCAGAGAAGAAGGCTGCGTTGTGAGTCCTCTGCGGGAAGCTGGTAGCCGAGGATGCCTTTGCGGTCTTGTGCGTAGACGGCGACGAAGCCGCCTTCAAGGGTGATTTGGCGGGATTGGAGTTCGGAGTCGGCGGAGGCCTCGTCTTTGTCGACTGCGCCGGAGGCGGCGATGGCTTCGGCTTCGAGGCGGGCGTTGGTGCCGGCGTAGTGGGCCAGTTCGGTGACGACGCGGTCACTGTCGGCGCGGAGCTCGGCGGTGGGCTGGGAGAACCAGCGGTCGACGGAGCGGTTCATGAGGGCGAAGCTGAAGAGGAACATGAAGACGGCGGGGGCGAGGGAGATGAGTGCGGCGCCGATGACGAGTCGGGTGCGAAGGCGGGAGCCAAGGGCGCGGCTGCGCTGGTCGACAAAGAGCTTGAGAACGTTGCGGAGGAGGAGAACAAGCAACATGACAAGCAGGAGAAAAATGACGATGGAGAGGCCAGTGAAGACGAGGATTTGATCGGTGGTTTGGGGGGTGAGGTAAGGGACGTTGCTGGTGTTGAAGGCGTTGAGGGCGACCATGGCCGCAGAGACGACGAAGGCTGCTGCAGCAAGCAGGAAGATGGTGCGGCGGCGGCGCGAGCCGAGCAGAGACATGCCGGAATTATAGGCCAATGCTATATTCTTGGGCTTCCGCGTTGGGGAGTGGTCCGGGGACAAAGGGGAGGAAGCCAGGATGAATGAACTGGGGAAGGCACTGATCAGCAACAGCGCGTTTGCTGCGCCGAGAACGATATTGGAGGCGATACCGGGGGAGATTGCCCATGCGCGACCGGTGCTGGTGCCGCACTCGATTTACGAGGAGGTGTGGCACATGGCGTTTTGGCAGCGGATTACGCTGGATTGGGTGGAGGGGCGAGCTACGCCGTATCCGGAACATGCCGCGGAGGGGTTTCCGGGGAATGCGACGGAGGGATGGCAGGATGTTTGCCGGAGATTTCTGGCTGGGACGCAGAATGCGGCGGCAGTAGCCAGCGATGGTGAGCGGCTGGAGGTGGTGGTGGCGTGTCCGAGGGTTGGCGATGCGGAGCGTGTGATGACGGTACGGGAGCAGTTGGAGAGCCTGGCGGCGCACAATGCGTATCACCTGGGGCGGGTGGTGCTGCTGCGGCAATTGCTGGGAGTGTGGCCTCCGCCGGGTGGAGGGGATACGTGGTGAGGTTTGCGCATTTTGTCGCGAAGATGGTTGGCAACTTTCTTGTGGGCTGAGGTGACTGTTAGAGCAGGAGTGAGCCATGAAGCGTTTTGTTCTTATCGCTCTGATGCTGTTTTTGCCTGCGCTGGCTGTTGCGGAAAAGCCAAACCCGGCGGATTACACGGTTGCGATCCATGTACATGCGAGCACGCTGGTGAACAGTTGTTGGTCTGACAACAAGGGTTCGGACTGCGGGATGATGCAACGGGTAACGGCGAAAATCGACGGGATGCCGCTGCGGCAGTACGAGTTAGAGCGCCTGGTGGACAGCAATGTGCTGCGGGTGGGCGACTACAAGGCACGGGTGGTGACGGATGTGAAGCCACGGGCCGAGGAGTACACGCTGGTGTACGAGATTTTGTTCTCCGACGGGAAGACGGGGCGTTTTGCGGTGGTTGGGGAGAGCGAGTAGGGCCTATATCTGGGATGAGTCGAGCGGGCTGAGGACCAGGTTAGTGATGTTGCTGACGGTTGGTTCAAAGGCATAGCGCGGGTCGGCGGAGAGGCGCTTCCAGTCGGGGTTGTTGCGGAAGGCGTCCCAATGGCTGTTGAGGGCGTCGAGGCTCTCCATGCTGAGCATGTAGGTGAGGCTGGGCTGGCGGGGGCCAATGAGCGTGTCGCCGTAGAAGACGGAGTGCAGGCCAGCGCTCTTGAAGATGTCAAATTCGCCTTTGTGGAACATTTCGACCTTGCGGACGTGGTCGCGAAGGGTTGGGCTCTCGTAGGTGCGGAGCTGGAAGATGCGCTTGGCCTTGGTGGCTGAGGATGGGGGTGGGGTGAGTTTGGGCCAGCCCTCAAAGGCGATGAGCAGGGAGCTTTCGATGCGCTGGAATGAAGGGTCGGAGGCGGGGGCGTTCCAGAAGGGGTCTGCGGCCTTCTGGAAGTCGGCATCTTCGGCGAGATGGAGGTCGGCGGTGACGAGGGATTCGACGGAGGAGCCGGGGATGACAAGCGTGTAGGTGGGTGTTTCCGGGCCAATGTCGATGGAGAATGCACCGATGGGGCCGAATCCCACGCGGGTCAGGGCGGGGATGAGGGCGTCGGCGAAGTAGGCGGCTGCGAGCTTGGTCTGCGGGCCGTTTTCGAGTTTGTAGCTGCGGATCTGGTAGAACTCGCGGGCGGCGGCGGCCGTGGCCTGAGACTGAGCTTGAGCGTGGCCCTGACGGGCCACTGCGAGGGCGGAGGCTGCAAGGGAGGCGGCGAGAAATTGACGACGCTGCATATGGCGGTCTCCCTTAGGCGAGGACGGTTGCGGAAGCGGTCCAGGGGCGGTTTTGGCTTTCGGCTACGCCGCGATGGGTGAGCGTTCCCTTGTAGACGTTGAGGCCTTCGGCGAGGCCGGGGTCCTGGCGGAGAGCTGCCTCGGCACCGTGGCTGGCGATGCGCATGAGGTAAGGGAAGGTGGCGTTGGTGAGGGCCAGGGTGGAGGTGTGGGGGACTGCGCCAGGCATGTTGGTGACGCAGTAGTGGACGACGCCGTCGACGAGGTAGGAGGGGTCGGAGTGCGAGGTGGGGCGGGCGGTTTCGACGCATCCGCCCTGGTCGATGGCTACATCGACGATGACTGCACCCTTTTTCATGCGGCTGACCATGTGCTTGGTGACGATTTTAGGTGCGGTTGCGCCGGGGATGAGGACGCCGCCGATGACGAGGTCTGCCTCGCGGGTGGCACGGGTGACGTTGTAGCTGTTGGAGGCGAGGGTGTTGAGGCGGCCGCCAAAGATGTCGTCGAGTTCGCGGAGGCGGTTGAGATTGACGTCGACGAGGGTGACGTGAGCGCCCATGCCGATGGCGATTTTGGCGGCGTTGATGCCGACGATGCCGCCGCCGATGATGCAGACGTTGGCGGGAGGGACGCCGGGGACTCCGCCGAGGAGGATGCCGCGGCCTCCTTTTTCCTTTTCGAGATAGCTGGCGCCGACCTGGATGCTCATGCGTCCGGCGACCTCGCTCATGGGCGTGAGGAGCGGGAGTGTGTTGGCGCGGTCGCGGACGGTTTCATAGGCGATGCCGATGACCTTGGAAGCGAGGAGCTTGTCGGTGAGGTCGGGCAGCGGGGCGAGGTGGAGATAGGTGAAGAGAACAAGATTCTCGCGGAAATAGACGTACTCGCTTTCGACGGGTTCCTTGACTTTGACGATGAGGTCGGATTTGCCCCAGACGTGGCCAGGGTCGCCGACGATCTCCGCGCCGTGGTCCTGATATTCGTGATCGGGGAAGCTGGAGAGTTGGCCGGCGTTGGTTTCAACGAGCACGGTGTGGCCGGCATCGGTGAGGGCCTTGGCTCCGGCGGGGGTGACGCCGACGCGTGCTTCGTGGTCTTTGATTTCCCTGGGAACGCCGATGATCATGTGGGATATCTCCTTGAGGCTTCGCTGCTGGCCCAATTGTAGACCCGGACGGGTGGAGGTGTGCCACGATCCGGGCGCGGGGCTTTGCGTTCCGTCAAAAAGCAGGTTTTTATTCCCAGATTCACAAGTTGCGTGCATTCTTGTAGATATGCGCATTTTCCGACTGACTTCCCTGCCCCTGATTGCCCTTTTTATTGCGATTGCAGCCCATGGACAGACGCCCGCGGTGCAAGCGCCCGTGGAGCAAACTCCTGCGGTGGTGGCTGCGCCGGTTGCGGTGGTGAGCCATGTGCGGGCTATATTGCCGGATGGGCGGCGGATTGAGCCGGAGGGGAGCTGGATTGCGCTGGCGCCGTATCCGTTTGCGATGGCGCTGAAGGCGGATGGGAGCGAGGCGGCGCTGCCGTCGATCGGGTTTCCGTTTGCGCTGAATGTGGTGAGCCATCCGGACGCGGCGACGGCGACAGTGCGGAAGCTGCCGCCGGGAGCGGAGAGCGATCCGGCGATTGAGACGCATGCGGGGATGGCTTACTCGCCGGACGGCGGGGCGCTGTATGTGGCGACGGGGAACTCCGGCAAGGTAGCGGTGTACCGGACGGCGGATTGGAAGCAGACGGGGCAGATTGCGCTGGATGTGCCGGTGGGGGGCGTGGAGTTTACGCAGAGCTTTGCGGCGACGGTGGTGCTATCGGCGGACGGAGCGACGCTGTATGCGCTGGACCAGGGGAACTGGCGGGTGGCGGTGGTGGACGTGGCAACGAAGACGGTGATTGCTTCCATGCCGACGGGGCGGTATCCGTATGGGTTGGCGGTCTCTGCGGATGGAGGGCGGCTGTATGTGACCAACATCGGGCTGTTTGAGTACGCGCTGGTGCCGGGAGTGAGGAAGGAGAATCCGCTGGGCACGGGGTTGAAGTTTCCGGCGTTTGGGTATCCGTCGAAAGAGGCGCGCGAGGGCGCAGTGGTGGAGGGGAAGAAGGTTCCGGGTCTGGGGGATGAGAACTCGGTGGAAGGCAGCTCACTGTGGACCTATGACGTGCGGGAGCGGGAGAAGCCGGCGGTTACGGCGAAGCTGCGGCTGGGCGAGCGGATTACGGATGCGCACGGAATGACGGTGGGTGGAAGCGCACCGACGGGGGTGGTGGCCGATGGGATGGCTGTGTATGTGAGTCTGAGCCACCAGGACGAGGTGGTGCAGGTGGCCGCGGACGGGACGCATGTGCTGGCCGAGGCGGCGCTTACTCCGCTTACGGGAGCGCGATTCCAGGATGCGCAGGGGCGGCCGTTGCGGGGGGTGATGCCGAGCGGGCTAGCGGTGCGGGATGGGCGACTGTATGTGGCCGAATCTGGCATTGACGCTGTGGCGGTGGTGGATACGGCGACGATGAAGGTGGTGGAGCATATTGCGGCGGGGTGGAATCCGTCGGCGGTGATGGTGTCTCCCGACGGAAAGACGCTGTATGTGGTGAACACAAAGGGCAAGGGCGCGGGACCGAACGGTGGCAAGGAGCACGACGCGAATGCGCCGAGCTATGTGGGCTCACTGGAGTATGGGGGGCTGGGGGTGGTGGCGCTGGATGGGCTGGGCGATGCTGCGGCGCTGACGGCTGCGGTGGTGGCGAACAACACGTACGCGATTGGGGAGAGCCCGGCACTGCCGCGGCTGAAGCACTGCTTCCTGGTGATTCGCGAGAACCGGACGTATGACGAGACGCTGGGCGACGTGGCGGGCGCGAACGGGGACCCGACGCTGGCGCGATACGGGATGGACGGTTGGGCGGAGGAATCGAAGGAGGCGACACACCTGCATGTGACGCCGAATATGCACGCGCTGGTGGGGCGGTTTGCGACGAGCGACAACTTCCACGTGGACTCGGATGTGTCGGCTGATGGGCACCGGTGGGCGGTGGGGATCAATCCGACGCCTTATTTCAACACGGCGTGGTCGTCGGGGTATGGGGGGCGGCGGACGGATTTTGCAGGGGCGACGCAGCCGGGACGGCGGGCGATGTTTGGCGGGGCGGACTCGCCCTCGCCGGAGGATGAGCCGCAATTTGGGTCGTTGTGGGAGCATATTGCAGACTCTGGCCAGGGGATTTTGAATTACGGCGAAGGGCTGGAGATTGAGGGCAACGACGAGATGGACGGGGCAGCGCCGGAAGGGCAGCGGATGCTGTTGAACACTCCGCTGCCGCGGCCGGTGTTTGAGGCGAGCGACAGGCATTATCCGACCTTCAACCTGGGGATTCCGGACCAGTTCCGGGTGGCGGAGTTTGAGAGGGACTTTACGCGGCGGCTGAAGGCGGGGAAGATTCCGGGGCTGGTTGTGATTCGGCTGCCGAACGACCATGGGACGGAGGCGCGGCCGGGGGATGGGTATCCGTACCGGGCGAGCTATATGGCGGACAACGATCTGGCGCTCGGGAAGATTGTGGATTTTCTGTCGCGGACGCCGATTTGGAAAGACTCGGCGTTTTTTGTGACGGAGGACGATTCGCAGGGCGGGGTGGACCACGTGGATGCGCACCGGAGTCCGTTTCTGCTGGCGAGCCCGTGGGTGAAGGCGGGGTCGGTGAGCCATGGGCACTCGTCGATGGGGTCGATAACGCGGACGATCGATGCGCTGCTGGGGGTGGGGTATCTAAACCTGGAGGATGCGCTGGCCGGGGACTTTACCGGGGTGTTTGGGGAGACGGCAGACTTGCAGCCGTTTGCGGCGGTGGCGAGCGACAAGCGGGTGTTTGACCCGGCGCTGGCCAAGCTGGCGAGGCCAAAGACCAAGGCGGAGGCGGCGGCGCTGAAGGATGTGGACGATGCGCCGGAAATTGAGAAGGAGTTGGAGAAGAGCAAGGGGAAGTTGAAGAAGCCGGATAACGACTGAGGCTTGGATTTGGGGAATAATGGGTAGATGCGGCAAACGAGCTCACTTCCCCACTCTGGGACTACGATCGGCATCGACTTTGGGACGACGAACAGCTCTGTGGCGCGGGTGACCGGTGCGGGGGATGTGGAGTTGGTGCGGTTTGCGCGGCGCGGGGGGCTGACGGAGAGCTTCCGTTCGGTGCTCTACATGGAGCGGGTGCGCGAGGGTGGGCACTTGCGGATTGGCTCGTGGACGGGGCCGGCGGCGATTGAGCAGTATCTGGACGCTGAGAAAAAGGGGCGGCTGATCCAGTCGCTGAAGAGCTATCTGAGCGCGAGCAACCTGAATGGGACGGAGATTCTGGGCCGTCACTACTCGTTTGAGCACCTGATTGCGCGGATTTTGACGGATTTGCGGCTGGAGGCGGAGCGGGCGTTTGGGGAGCCGGTGCGACGGGCGCTGGTGGGCCGGCCGGTGCGGTTTGTGGGCGCGGAGACGGCGGCGGACGAGGCGTTTGCGATGGGCCGGCTGCAGCGGGCGTTTGAGCAGGCGGGCTACGAGGATGTGGCCTTTGAGATGGAGCCGATTGCGGCAGCGTACGCCTATGAGTCGGGGCTGGACCATGACGAGCTGATAATGATTGGGGATTTTGGCGGCGGTACGAGTGACTTTTCGCTAGTGCACGTGGGGCCGGGAGTGCGGAAGCGCGGGCGGCGGGCGGAGGATCTGCTGGGAACGAGCGGGTTGGGGTTGGCGGGGGACGCGTTTGATGCGCGGATTGTGAGGAAGCTGGTTTCGCCGGAGCTGGGGGCGGGGACGCTGCTGAAGCCCGCGGAAAAGATGCTGCCGGCGGTGCCGAACTGGATTTACGCGAACCTGGAGCGGTGGCACTATCTGTCGTTTCTGCGGACGCGGAATGTGACGGAGCTGCTGAAGACGGCGCGGGTGCGGGCGATGGAGCCGGAGAAGATTGAGGCGCTGATTACGCTGGTGGACGAGGATTTGGGGTTTCAACTGCACGAGGCGGTGCAGCGGCTGAAGTATGAACTGTCGAGCGCGGAGAAGGCGGAGTTCCGATTTTCGGACGGGGGGCTGGAGTTGCGGAAAGCTGTGACGCGCGCGGAGTTTGAGGGATGGATTGGGGAGGATCTGGCGGCGATCGAGGGGTGTGTGGATGGGCTGCTGGAGTCGACCGGGGTGGGGTTTGGGGATGTGGACCGGGTGTTTTTGACGGGGGGAACGTCGTTTGTGCCGGCGGTGCGGGGGATATTTACGAAGCGGTTTGGGGTGGAGCGGGTGCGGAGCGGGAACGAATTTACGTCTGTGGCGCGGGGGCTGGCGTTAAGGGCGGGGGAGATGGGGGGTAGGAGCAGCTGGCCGCCAGCCGCTAGCTGCCAGCTGGATCGAGCTGCGCTCGATTGGGGGACCCGAAAAGTGTCTTTTTGACTACTTTACAAGCGAAACGAAAAAATTAAATTGTTGATTCTATTGGGCCCCTATACCAAAAAGCGAAACAAAAGAGAACGAAGTGCGAATTTGGGCGCTTTTTGGCTTTTGGGAACGGGGTCTGGGCGGCGGGAGGATGGGGGCGAAGGGGTGGGGGCGATGGTCATGGTTCCATTGTGCGCTTTTTGGGGTTAATTGGAGGCAGGTTTGGGTTGATTTTTTTCGCGGGTTAGCTGCGGCTTCGCCGCGTCAGCAAGTGAGCAGGGTGGCGGGACTTGTTGGATGTGAGGCTGAGGCGGAGCCAGGCGAGGATCGGCAGAGGGGCCATGAGGAAGAGGGAGATGGCGGAGGTGGCGGCGAGGATGTGGGCGGTTTGCCAGGGTTTGCCGGTGGGGTCGAAGACGATGGGCGGGGCCATGGGCTGGAGCGGGAGCAGGAGGTTGCCGAGGGCACAGATGAGGTAGAGGAGGATGGGGGCTTGCCAGAATCCTTGGCCGAAGTCGTGGCTGGGTGGGGTGGGGATGGCGTAGCGGGAGAGCGCGAAGGCCTGGTAGAAGAGGTAGGCGGTGAGGTACCAGCCGAGGAAGTTGGTGATGGGGACGCCGTAAAAGGGGCCGCCATCGGTCCAGATCCAGGCGCGGTCGAGCGTGGCCCAGTCGGCTTCCATGGAGAGGTCCCAAGCGAGCATGAGGAGGGCTGCGAGCAGGGGGGTGGTGATGAGGCGTGCGTTGCGGAGGGGTTGTGTGCCGAGGATGAGCAGGCTGAGGACCCAGGAGCAGTAGCCGATGCCGAGGTAGGCGAGGACGAGCAGGACGGGGAGTTGGAAGAGCTTTGGGCCCATGACGGTGGTGAAGTAGTAGTGGCCGAAAGGGAATCCGGTGCGGAGGCTTAGGCTCTCACTGAGGCCGCCGACGCCGAGGCAAAGCGCGGTGAAGACAGCCATGCCGCGGAGGCGGTAGAGGCGGGTGGCGTGGACGAGGGCGAAGATGGCTGGGGGGAGGACGTGGAGGACAACGATGAAGAGCGATGGGAGATGGTCGGCGAAGAGCTGGCAGAGGCGGGCGATGAGGTAGAAGGCGAGGGATACCCAGAGGAGGGTGTTGGATTTGCTGGGGGTGGGCAATAGACCTCCGGTGAGGGTAGTGTATCGCGGGGTTGGCGGAAGGAGTAGCCGGCGGAGGTGGTTGAGGACGGGCGGAGGGATGAGGCTGGGGTATGGAGGGTTGGCCAGCTCCGCCCGGAGGGGTTTGGGGAATTGGGAAGTTATTGGGGGAGGGGTTGGAGGGAGATGGTGCGGCCGGTTTTTGCGGACTGGTTGGCGGCATCGAGGATTTGCATGACGACCATGTTGGTATCGAGGGAGGTGAGGTCGCCGTGGGAGTTGAGTTCGCCGCGGAGGACGGCGGCGAGGTAGTCGAAGGAGTCTTGGCGGGGGTATTGGAGCGGGGGAGCTTCCGTTTTCTGCTCGGCGGGCTCGGTGGCGAAGCGGGTGCGGATGCCGGTGGCGGCCTCAGTGATGGCGTAGCCGGTGGCTCCGTAGACTTCCATGTCCTTGCGGGCGAAGGGCCAGTTCCAGGAGGGCTGGAGGACGGCCTGGGCGGAGGGGTAGCGGAGGATGATGGTGGCGTCGTCATCGACTTTGGGATAGATACCGGGCTTGTCTGTGAGGGTGACGGCGGTGACGCTGAGGGGGGCCTGGCCGCCCATGAGGACGGTCATGAGGTCAGCGCCATAACAGCCGAAGTCAAAGAGCGCGCCGGCGCCGTTCTGGACGGGGTCGGTGAGCCAGCCGAGGAACTCTGGGCCGACACCGATCTCTTTGGGCCCTTCGTGGCCGTCGTGAACGACGACGCGGCGGATGGGGCCGAGACGGCCACGGGTGGCAAGACGGATGGCTTCGGCGTTGCTGGCGTACCAGGTGGTTTCGTAGTTGACGAGGACGTGGACGTGGTGGGCGCGGGCGGCGGCGCGGATGGCGAGGGCGTCGGCAAGGTTGGTGGCCAGAGGCTTCTCGACCATGGAGCTGATGCCGAGGGCGGCGGCAGCCTCAATGACCTTTCGGTGAGCGGCGATGGAGGTGTAGACGAGGACGGCGTCGGGGTGGGTGGCGGCGAGCATCTGGTCGAGGCCGGGGTAGAAGAGGGCGGGGTCGAGGCCAAAGTGCTGTCGATAGCGCTCGACGAGGGTGGGATTGGCCTCAGAGATGCCGACGAGGGTGACGTTTGGGTTGGATTTGAGCGCGCCGAAGAGGCCCATGGCGTGGTCGTGGACGAGGCCGATGACGGCGACGCGGATGGGGGGCTTTTGCGCGAGGGCGGGGATGACGAGGGCGAGGAGGAGGAGGATTAGGGGTTTTCGCATGAGGACCTCGGTGGAGGGTGGGCTTGGCTGCCCTCCGCGGCTAAAGCCGCCCTGAGTTTTTGCCGGTCAGATGTACGGGCTAAAGCCCGTACCCATCGTAGTACCGGCAGGAGTGGTTCGGAGCCCCTGGTCTGAGGGTCTGGACCGAGGGCACCGGGAAAGAGCAAAAGCAGATTCCCTTCGGGAATGACAGACAGAAAAGCAAAAGCAGATCCTTCACTTCGTTCAGGATGACAAGCAGTGGGGATATGGGATTGGGCTACTCCCCGGTCCCCAAAAGCGAGGGACCGGGGGCACCCAGAGTGTTGGCCCGGGCTATTTCTTTGGGCCGTCTTCCTGTTCGACCATGTCGCCTTCGCCGGGGAAGGGCCATTGTATTTCGAGGAGGAGCTGTTTCTCGCGGGTTGCTTTGGGAACTTTGTTGATTTGCAGGTTCTCCAGGAAGTGGACGCCGGTTTTGCCGGCTACGGCGAGGTCGATGTCTCCGTCTCCGTCGAGGTCGGCGGCGACGAACTGGGTGCCTGCGCCGGCGGTTCCGTTGACGGAGATGGGGTAGCGGGTGAAGGTGGCGGTCTTCTGGTCAATTTTGTAGTAGTAGATGACGAGCGGGTCGTAGGAGCCGGGGTCGTTGCCGCTGTGTCCGCGGTAGCGCTTTCCGGCAACGAGCTCGAGTTGGCCATCGCCGTCGATGTCGACGAGCTTGAGGGCGTGGACCTGGGAGTAAGACTCGTCGATGGTGTGGCGGACCCATTTGCGGTCGGAGCCGGAGCCGGTCTGTTCGAGCCAGTAGAGGCCATAGCTGTGTCCCTGTCCGTAGATGATGTCGGTTTTACCGTCTCCGTTGACGTCGTAGCCGAGGATGGGAAAGCCGGCGTCGTCCATATTCCAGTCTGGGTGCCACTCCCACTGGTCTTTGTCGGCGTCGATCTGGCGGAACCAGCCGTTGGGAGTGAGGATGTCGGCTTTGCCGTCGCCGTCGATGTCGGCGACGCCGATGCCGTGTCCATCCTGCTCAGTACCGCCGACCAGGTGGACTTTGGGAGTGGGGCCGGAGAAGTCGACCCAGCGGATGCCGGAGTGGTTGTAGTGGGCGAGGATGATGTCGGGATGGCCATCGCCGTTGATGTCTGCCATCCAGCCGCCTTCGGTGTCATAGCTGTCGGTGATGAAGTGTTTTTGCCAGAGGACGCCGTCTTTTTTGGGGTTTTCGTACCACCAGAGTCCGTTGAGCATCCATCCGGCGGTGACGATGTCGGGAGCGCCATCGTGGTTGACGTCGACGACCCACTCGCCGCAGTCGGAGATGAATTCACCGTGCATGCCGACGGTGCGGAACTGGTGGCGCTGCCACTGGCCGCCGTTGGGGCCGGGGTTCTGGTACCAGTAGGCTCCGCTGATGAGGTCGGGGTAGCCGTCGCCGTTCATGTCCATGGAGGTGATGCCCTCGGCGTGGTCGTTGCCGAGGCGATGGGAGAGAAAGGATACCTCGGGAAGGCCGCCGGGGCCGTTGCCTGGGGTGATCTTGTGATCGGCCTGGGCGAGGGCCGCTGAGGCTGCGAGGGCGACGGCGACAGCTACGAGAGATGACGTTGTGAGGATGTTCATGCCTTGCCTTTCTTTGAAGACGGCCTCTTTTTTACGGGTGCCGAGGCTTCGGGCCGGTCGGCGGCATCGGCTGCGAGGAGTTCGGCTGCCTCGCGTTCCGCCTGGGTCGCAGTGTCGGAGAGGACATCGAGGGGCGGGACCGGCTTTGGCAAGAGCTGATCGAGGCGGTAGCCGGAGTCGGCAGCAGCTTTGAGATCGGCTGCGATGCGTTTGCTGAGTGCTGCGATGCCTGTGGTAGATGGGACGGGGTCGGCGGCGAGGCGGCGCAGTTCGGGAACCTGGACGCGCCAGAGGAGTTCTTCGTGGGCCTCTTTGTTGAACCAGGGGACGCCCTCGGATTCGTTGACTCCGGCGAGCCAGCGGACGTCGGGGTCGGTCCACATGGCGGGAGCGATGATGGGCGCGGGGGCGGGCGGTTGGGTAACCGGCTGATTTTTGGTCTTTGGCTTTTTGGCCGGAGAGCTTTCGCTCAGCACAGCCTTGGGGGGTTCCAGCTGTGAGTCCCGGGCCTGAACGAGGAGGGCTACCTTGGTGCGTGCCGCGACGCGCCAGGCGTCTTCGCCCTCAAAGCCGAGGGAGGCGAAGATTTCGCCGAGCGGCTGACGGAGACGGAGACGTTCAAAGAGGTCGAGAGCGAGCGACGGCGGGTTCTGCGCGTCGATGGACTCCGCGAGAAGGGCAAGGAGGAGCTGGGCGACGACGGGGCCCCAGAGCTGGGCTGCTTCGCGGCGTGGGTTGAGATTCGGGAGGACGCTGCGGGCGCTGTCCGACCAGGGCTTGGGGAAGTGCTTTTCCAGCTCCGGGAGGCGCATGAGAGCGGTGAGCCGGTCACGGAAGCTGGTTCGGAGCTGGCGTGGCGGAGTGGAGGAGGTGCCGAGCGGCTGTCCAGTGCGATCGATGTAGGCCTGCTGGCCCTGACGGAGCCATGCCTCGACGCGGCGCCATTCGGAATCTAGGAAAGTGGAGAGATCCGCAAGGGCTTTGCGCTGCTTTTCCGACTGTGTGCCGGCGTTGCGGAGATCCCCTGCAATGCGGGCCATGGCACGGAGCTGGTTGGGATCGATAGCGACGCGCAGGGAGTCGTGAAGGGGCTTGAGCGCGAGGTTGATGAGGGCATCGTCGAGGTTGGGAACGCCCTGACCGTTGAGGTGGTCGCAGAGGCGGTCCCAGGGCCATTCGGCGGTGGATCGAAGCTCGCGCCAGTCGAGGAAGACGTGGCACTGGTAGGCGTGGAGGGTGAGGGTGAGGCCCTGCGTGGCGAGTTGGTGGGCGCGGCGAAGGTATTCGAGGCCGGTGAGGGAGTCGCGGTAGGCGAGGATGAGGGCGGGGTCGCCGGAGAGGCCGAGGCCGTCTTTGAGCTCCTGCTTGCGGAGGCCGCCGGAGTGCTTGTCAGCGTAGGAGGCCGAGGTGTGGATGGTGCCGTGCGCGGTGCCGTAGCGGTTGTTGTAGACGACGAGGGCGCGCTGGTCTCCGCGACGGTTGGAGTAGGCAAAGACGTTTTCATCGACTGCGCCACCGGGCTGGTAGAGGTCGTAGAGGAGGAAGTTGTGGCTTTCGGCGAAGAGTGAGCGGTTCTTGAGCAGGGGTGCGATCTGGCGCTGGTGGCGATCGACGAGCCAGGGCTTGGGGGTTTCGTCGTAACGGGGCCAGCGGTATTCCATGCCGTATTTTTCGGTGTATCCCTCGACCTGGCCGTGGCCGAACATGGGCAGGCCGGGAAGGGTGGCCATGAGGGCTGCGACGCCGAAGCACTTGTCTCCGTCGCCGAACTGGTCGATGGCGGTGCGCTCGTCGGGGTTGCTCATGAAGTTGACGTAGCGCTTCATGATGTCGGGGTCGAATTCGAGGGTGTTTTTGATGACGGAGCGGTATTTGGCGTTTTCCTCGTCTCGCATCATATTCATGAATGCGGAGTTGTAGACGCGGTGCATACCCAGGGTGCGAACGAAGTAGCCTTCCATGAGCCAGAAGGCCTCGGCGAGGAGCAGGGTACCGGGGACTTCCTGGGCGACGCGATCGACGACCTCTCGCCAGAATTCCTGAGGCATGAGGGCGTTGAACTCGGAATCGCTCATGCTGTCTTCGGCGCGGGAGGGGATGGCTCCGCTGGATCCGGGACCGGGGAACCAGAGGCGGTGGAAGTGACGTTTGGCGAGGGTCATGGCGGCGTCAAAGCGGATGACGGGGAAGAGCCGGGCGACGTGGAGGATGGTCTGGATGACCTGCTCGCGGACGTCGGGGTTGAGGTAGTTGAGCTGGGCGGTGTCGTTCCAGGGGAAGCTTGTGCCGTCGTTGCCGTGGTAGATGTAGCGGGTTTCGCCGGTGTAGGAGTCGCGGCGCTCGAAGACGACGGCGGCGTCGGTCTGGTTGAAGTAGTGCTTTTCGATGCGGATCTCTGCGCGGGAGTCGTCAGAGAGGTTGGGGCCGCTGAAGTTGTAGGCGGGGTAGGGCGGGACGGGGCGGGACAGGAACCAGTCCGGGTGCTCGACGACCCAGGGGGAATCGATGCCCATGTGGTTGGGGACCATGTCACTGGCGAGGCGGATGCCGCGGTGGTAGGCGCGGTCTCGGAGGTTGATGTAGGCGGACTCGCCACCGAGGTCCTCGGCGATGCGGTAGTCGTATAGGGAGTAGGCGGAGGCGACGGCGTCAGGATTGCCGCAGAGGCGTTTGATGGTCTGGGAGGCACGGCTGCGCTCCCAGACGCCAATGAGCCAGAGGGAGTTCATGCCGCGGGTGGCGAGGGAGTCGAGTTCTTCGTCGGGGATCTGGTCGAGGCGATGGATGTTGCGGCCGTACTGTTTGCTGAGCTGGGCGAGCCAGACGTAGGTGCTTTTGGCGACGAGGACGGTGTTGGGCATCCAGGCGGTGTCTGGGGAGAATTTCTCGTACTCGTTGGCGGGGTCGCCAAAGACGGGGACTTCAGATTTCGGATCAGTGGAGTGCCAGATGAGGCCAGCTTCGCGGCGGAGCCGTGCGGCTTCTTCGGCGGCAGCGGCGGCTTCGGCGCGCGCTCGGGCTTCATCTTCCGGGGTGGGTGGGTGGAACATGGCCCAGATGGCCAGCTCTTCCTCGTGGAGCATTTCGCCGGCGATGAGTAGAAAGCGATCGAGTTCGTCGCCGAGCAGCGGCTTCCACTTTTTGCGGATGACGTCGAGCTGATCGCTGAGGGAGCCGGGAGCGGCAAGAGCGGGGGCAAGGAGGAGATCAAAGAGTGTGACGGGACCGTCGTCGACCTGGACGAGGGGGCGACCGGCGAAGTAGACAGGCAGTTCCTGGGCAAAGCGGAGGTAGGCGGTCTGCTCAGCGAGGGTTTTGTCTTCAAAGAGCTCGGCGAAGGGAGAGAATGCCTGGTTGCGGTTGGCCATCCAGAGAAGGGTCATCTCTTCGAGAGCAGCTTCGCGATTGCTGACGCCTTCGGTAGTTGCGCCGAGCCACTGGGCGGCGGTTTCCTGGCCCTGGTAGACGGAGGTGCCGGGAAACTCCTGGACGAAGGTGAGCAGGAGCTTGTCGAGGCCCTTGACGCCGATTTTGCGGTTGAGCCAGCCGAGGGCGTCGGTCATGGCGGCGGGGTCAAGCTGCTCGCGGTAACGTGCCATGGCCATGTGGCTGGCTTCGTCAATGAGGCCCATGACATAGAGGGCGGCGGCATGAACCGCGCGATCGGGGTGGTTGCGCACGTCGCGCACCTGGTTGATGCGATGCGCGAGCTGGCGCGCACCGGTGATGTTGGCGAAGATGACGTTGCCGGAGAAAGAGAAGAGGGCCGTTGGAAACTGGTAGCGGTCCCTTGTTGCACGCGAGATATGGAATTCCATGGTCGATCCCCTGCCCTCATGTATTTTCCGAACCTGTGCAGACAGGAACCCCTGAGACGAACTGGATAATTCACCGGGAAGAATCCGTCGCCACCGCTGCCAGGAAGTGCACACGATCCAAGAAAATGCCTTCAATAAACCTGCCAACCATCATGCCAGATGGAGCCCCGTATGACTATGCGTCCGCAGACCTTGCTGTGTAAAGCGGGAACTCCTTTGGGGGGTTGGCGGGGCTGAGAGCGAGCGTGAATGCTGGGCAGATGGCAGCAGAGCCTTTGAATAAATCGATGCCGTTGGTTTGTAGAGCAGCTGCGGGGTTGGGAGTGGAAAAAGTCAGGATTTGCGAGAGATTTCGAGGGCGTGCAGAGGCTGAAGCAGCCGACCTCCCGCGGAAGTGCGGGCTAACATCCATTACGCATACGGCGCGGGCTCCAGAGTGGCATTTGCGATGGGCGCACGGGCAAAAAACGGTTTGAGCGGTCATCTGCTCATCCGGTTTGGCCGACAGGGGTGGTTCTCCGGGCCTCAGGCTCAATCTCGGCGAGCTTCTGGGCTTCGAGGTATTGGAGCCTTCCTTGCTCCTTGAGCCAAGATGCGTACTCCTCTTTCATGGTTTCACCCACCTTATATTGGTCGGCGCGCTTTTGGGAGCGGAGGGAAAGCCACTGCTGGTAGAGCTCGGGGGTGGATTCGAGGGGCGGGATATCAAGTTGGCCGGGCTTGAGGCGCGCCGCTTTGAACTTGGGCAGGCGTTGTTTTCCTCCGCTGAAGACCCAGACGCGCTCGAAGAGAACGATGGAGACGAGTCCGAACTTGATCATGCCGGCGACGGGGAAGATGAAGGCTAGGATCATGATGATTCCGCGGGGAATACGCAGCATGGAGCCGGCGACCACGAGTGCTACGCAGGCCAGATGGGTGAGCAGCGTGGTGGGTACGGAATGGGCGAGGCTGCGTTCTCCGGTGGAAAAGACTGTCCAGGCGAGGTAGAGGTGATAGGTGACGAGGATAGCGACAATCTGCGCCCACTGGGCGTGGGGGAGCAGTTCACTGAGATAGTAGCCGCCGGCGATGACCAGCAGCAGCACGACGTAATCGAACCAACCCAGGCCTTCATAGGCATCTTCCGACATGCTTCGGTCTCCAATCGCACCTCGCTGAGCCGAAGATGCGCGGTCAGGGAGCGCTCGCGGACAGGAGTGGAGTTTGAGTGAGATATAGAAACAGCGGGGGACTTTCAGTTGGGCACAAGTCTACATGAGTTCCCGGGCGGGAAGCGCGAAATTTCTGGAGGAGTTGTTGGCGGAGCCACCTCTTACGGCGGCGGCCAAATACTCTATTGCAGGGCGGCTGCCAGCATTTTGTGGTCCTTGATGAGAATCTGGCGGGCACTGAACTCGATGAGGCCTTCTGCCTGGAGGCGGGTGAGGTTGCGGGAGACCAGTTCGCGGACAGTACCGAGCTGATTGGCGAGCTCCTGATGGCTGCCGGGGAGTTGGACGGTAATGCCGAGATCGGAAGCCTGCCCCTCGGTCTCCGCCAGGCGCACGAGGAGGGCAACGAGGCGCTGGCGAATGGTGGTGAAGGAGAGCTCTTCGATGATGCCAACGAGGCGGCGCAGACGGGCACCGACGACGGCGAGCATTTTGAGGGCGACTTCTGGGTGTTCGAGGCAGTAATCGCGAAGGTCGCGCTGGGAGATGAAGGCCACTTCGGTGTCATCAACCGCGACGACTGAGGCGGGGTACGGTCCGCCATCAAATACGGGGAGCTCGGCGACGGTTGCGCCGGGACCCTCGACAGCGAGGACCTGCTCTCGGCCGCCGGCAGAGGTTTTAAAGATGCGGACCTTGCCCCGAGCAATAATGTGGAGGCCTTTGCAGGGGTCTCCTTCGGAGAAGAGCATTTCTCCTGCGGTGAATTGCCGGCGTACGGTGCGCACGGCGAGTTGGCTCAGTTCGGGGTCAGAGAAGCTGGACAACAGTTGAGACTGCTTCAAGACCTCGGTGATCTGGATTCTTCCGTGGCTCATGGAGAGGATTGTATCAACGGGCGGAGTTTGATGAGGCCGAAACGAGGGGAGCGAGTTGGGGCGGAGATTGAGCGTTTTCGCTGGTAATAATCAGTCCGATCGAGGGCGCATCTCTATGATTTTCAGCACTAATACGTTTTATGGTATTTATTGGGGGCATCCTTGAGATTGGCGGTGTGGTTTTGCGGCATGGCTGGACCGATTCAGGGCTCTCTTGGAGAAACAGCGGGGGAGATGAGATTTGATCTCAGAAACATAAAAGCTATTATTTTCATAATTTTAATGAAATCTTCATGGAATCTGGATGTGGCTAGGAGGTCGAGAGTAATCCGAAAACGGGATTTGAGGCTACTGTGAACGGTCAGTCCCACGCTTCAGGAAGGCGATATGGAATATTTCGAATTTAGTATTTGCGTTTTTCGAAATATATGGTACTGTGTATATATTGCTGCTGGGGAGTGGACCGAGTCTCCCACAAACCAGAAGCGAGTAAGTTGCGTCACTGGCCTCCCGGCACGAACAAAACACCGTTCGTGCCGTCTTTTTTTGTTGGCGACGATTTGGCCGCTTACGGGTGGCCCTGAGCCTTGTCTAGTGGTGTCCGCCGCAAATAGGATCGTTTACGAAGCCCCACAAATGGACTGAATTCGGAGAAGAAACTTCCCTCAGGGGCTAAAGCCCAACTCGTTTTGGGCCGTTTGCGGCACGACTAAAGTCG
>Ga0302202_10000067_pt1 | contig 109275 bp, 106 predicted proteins | sample II_Bog_N3_3_FD_194579 | JGI IMG/M metagenome (GOLD analysis project Ga0302202, IMG submission 194579) | Peat permafrost microbial communities from Stordalen Mire near Abisko, Sweden - II_Bog_N3_3 | ecosystem: Environmental > Terrestrial > Soil > Wetlands > Peat | place: Sweden: Abisko... | reverse complement strand
GGTCCAGATCCCGATTGCCAGGAACGCCGCGGCGCTTGCCAGCAATACGCGACGGCTTACGCCCGGAGTCCCGCGGATACGCGCCGCGAGGCCGAAGCCGGTGTAACCACCCAGGATCGCGATCACCACCGAGAGCGCGACGAGATAGGGATCGTGTCCTTCGAACATGATCGTCTCGGCCGCCCGTCTCCACGGGCGTGCCTCCTCCCGCCGCCGAGTTTATAGGCGCGGCGGCGGAAATGACAATCAATCCGTCCGGAGCCGGCTACACAATCCCCGCCGCGACCTGGCCGCGCAACCGCTCCAGGCTGAGCAGCGTGTTGGCGCAGGCCTCCGCGACCTCGATGCCCTTGGTCGCAAAATGCTTGCGGAAGAAATCCAGATGCGCCGCGCTCTCGTGGAACTGCTGGGGCGTCAGCACCGCGGAGAACACCGGCACTTCGGTACGCAGCTGCACATCCATCAGCGCCTTGATCACGGTGTCGGCGACAAATTCATGGCGGTAGATGCCGCCATCGACCACCAGCCCGGCCGCGACAATCGCGGTGTAGCGCCGGGTCTTGGCGAGCAATTGCGCGTGCAGCGGGATTTCGAACGATCCCGGCACCTCGAACAGGTCGATCTGGGCGCGGGCAATGCCGCGGGCCTCGATTTCCCCGAGGAACGCGAGCCGGCATTCCTCGACCACCTCGCGATGCCAGCCGGATTGCACAAAGGCAACCCGCTGCGGCTTGGCGAATCGCGGATATGCCGGCGCAGGCGGCCGATCCGGGACGTCCGGCGATCTTGCCTGGGGACTCTCTTTGGCTTCGGGAGGATCTTGCAACATCTGATTCATGGCTTTCCTCTTTCAGGACCAGAATCAGGGCACACGGAACGACGTGCCGCGCGGTAACAGCGGCTGTCGCAACCGTTCTCTTTCATCCGGACTTTAACCGTCGGCTTCGGAATCACACCGAATCTGCTGACCCTTCCCCTTTGAGGGAGGAAGGCGCTCGCGGGCTTGGGCCTGTCGACCCTTACCGCCGGTGGGGAGTTTCACCCCGCCCTGAGAACATCGGCCGCCCGGGCTGGGCGACCTGACCGGAACTATGACCAATGGCCGGCACGCCAGCAAGGGCCATCATCATCGGGAAACTGCATGTCCCCATGACCGCAGCGCGAGACTCCGCCGGCGGCCGGTCCGTTCGAAAAAATTAACCATTGAGGCGGGACGGAATCGCGCCGGCACAATCCGATTCCGGTTTGTTCTCCTGGCCGTCCTCGCGGCGCGCGATCAGCTGTGGACGAGCGGCGCTTTGTCTGTGGATGGACTCCAGGTGCGGTTGCGCGGATTCCGCAAATCACATCACTTGATCCCGGCAGGCCCCGGCCCATCAGGGGATTGCAGTTGGCAGCCAACGCGTCATGTCAGCGCGTGCCGGCCTGCTGCATGCGTATCACCATCGTATCTGAAATTTACAAAGCAAGGTCGAGACGGCATGTCCCTGCTCGAAGGCATCATCGATTCCCGGAACAACCCGCTTGCGGTGGTCGAGGACATCGCCGCCGACAACAACTGGTCGTTCGAACGCTCCGGCGAGGACGAGGTAACGATCGTCTCCAAGGGCGACTGGACCGACTACCAGCTGTCCTTCACCTGGATGAACGAGATCGAGGCGCTGCATCTGGCCTGCGCCTTCGACATGAAGATTCCCGCACCACGCCGCGCCGAGGTGCAGCGGCTGATCGCGGCGATCAACGAGCAATTGTGGGTCGGGCATTTCGACATCTGGACCCATACCGGCATGATCATGTACCGTCAGGCGCTGGTGCTGCCCGGCGGCATCACCGCGTCGACCTCGCAATGCGAAACCATGCTGGTCGGCGCCATCCACGCCTGCGAGCGCTATTTTCCGGCGTTCCAGTTCGTGGTGTGGGCCGGCAAATCCGCCCCGGAAGCCATCACCGCGGCGATGTTCGACACCGAGGGCGAGGCGTAGTCGCGCCTCGAGCGCACGCGCTTTCAACAAACCCGAAGTCGTCCCCGCGAAAACCCCTGCGCCGTGGCGTCAACGTCCAGGCAAGGTCCTTGTGGCCATCGCCGTGCTTTACTAGAAACACCGGTGGCTATGGGCCCCTGCTCTCGCAGGGGCGACGAGGCATATGCGTCCGATGGCAGCGAACCCCGCCAACGCGTTACAGACAACCGAAGGCCCCGTCGTGCTTGCCGGCGCCGGCAAGATGGGGGCTGCGATGCTGTCGGGCTGGCTGGCCCGGGGGCTCGATCCGCGCAACCTCACCGTGATCGAGCCGCATCCCTCCGACGACATCGCGGCGCTGTCGACAAAGGGCGTGCGACTCAATCCGTCGCCGGGCGATGCCGGCGCCGCCGCCACGCTGGTGATCGCGCTGAAGCCGCAGACGTTCCGCGAAGCCGGCGCGATGCTGCGGGGATTTGCCGGACCGGCAACGCTCGTGCTGTCGATCATGGCGGGCACGACCATCGCATCGATCGCCGAAGTCTGCGGCGGCAGCGTGGTTCGCGCCATGCCCAACACCCCGGCGGCGATCGGCCGCGGCATCACGGTCGCGGTGGCGGCAGACGATGTCAGCAGCTCGCAGCGCGCGGTCGCCGACGCGCTGTTGCGCGCCACCGGCGTGGTGGAATGGATCGATGACGAGAACTGGATGGATGCGGTGACCGCCGTCTCCGGTTCCGGTCCGGCCTATGTCTTCCTGCTCGCCGAAGAACTGGCCCGCGCCGGGGTCGAAGCCGGCCTGCCGCCCGATCTCGCCGACAGACTGGCGCGGGAAACCGTCGCCGGCTCCGGCGAATTGCTGCATCGCTCCGCGCTTGCCTCCGCCACGCTGCGCCAGAACGTCACCTCGCCCGGCGGCACCACCGCCGCGGCGCTCGAGGCGCTGATGGGACCGGACGGCATGCGGCCGCTGCTGACCCGCGCGGTTGCCGCGGCGACCCGGCGCTCCAGGGAACTTGCGAAATAGTCTTGCCCGGCAGGGGACCCGCGGCCGGCAACCGCCCGCTACTCCATCCCCAGGCGCTTGTTGAAGGTCGCGAGATTGACCAGGCCGCGGGCGTGGCGGCCCTCGCCGATGCGGCGGGTGCCTTCGAACGTTTCGACCTCGAACCGGATCACCCGGCGTTCCACCGCGATCACCCGCGCCACGGTCCGCACCGTTGTGCCGACCGCCGCCGCGGCCAGATGGCGGATATCGACCTCGGTGCCGACCGTAACCCAGCCCGCTTGCAGATGCGCGGAAATGGCATCGGCCGACGCCATTTCCATTTCCATGATCATCATCGGGGTGCCGAACACCGCCGGCATGGTCGCGATCACATGCCTGACGGTGCGGTCGGGCGTCACCGTCAGGATCCGCTCCGCCGACATGCCGACCGTGATGATGTCGCGTGCATCCATGGCTTTGACAGACCCGAATTTGTGCGGACGCAAGCACGCGAATGGTGATTCCCCGACGCGCCAATTGGCGCGTCCGGGGGTGCGCATGGCGTGAGCCCGGAATCCATACTCCCAGTCGTGGTTATGGATTCCGGGCCTGCGCCAGGTCGGCAATTGCCGACCGAAGGCGCATCCCGGAATGATGGAAAGGACTACTTTTTCTCTGCGGCCTTGCGCTCGACGAAGGTCTTGCCGCCCTTCATCTTGTGCGACAGCGGCGCTTCGTTGATCTGGATCACGACGGCCTCGGCGTCGACGCCGAGATTCTTCACCAGTGCCTGGGTGATGTCGCGCATCATGCCGGCCTTCTGTTCGTCGGTGCGGCCCGCGGCCATGCTTACGGTGATCTCTGGCATTTTTGTCACTCCCTTTGCTCTTGCTACCAACACGACACTTGCTGCCTGTCATCATCCGCGAAAGCGGATGAGCCGGCAACCGTTCAAGCTAATTCCACTTCACCCCATGCTTATCGAGGATCCTGCGGACTTCGTCGACCAGCGACGAAAGCGGTACCTTGGTCTGGGCTTCGCTCTGCTTCTGCAGATAGGCCTCGCGGTCGCCTTCGAGTTTCGCAAGCTCGGCGCCGAGGATCAGGTCCTTCAGCAAAAGCTGCGGCCCCGCGGAGTCGTCCTTCTCGTCCGAGCCCTGGATGATCACGCAGGGCGAGCGGCGCTTGTCGGCATATTTGAGCTGATTGCCCATGTTCCTGGGATTGCCGAGATAGAGTTCGGCGCGGATGTCGGCGCCGCGCAAGGCCGCGACCATTTTCTGATAGTCGGCGACACGGTCGCGGTCGAACACGGTGACGACGACGGGGCCGAATTCGATCACTTGATCCAGCTTGCCGAGCATGGTCAGCGCGGCCTGCAGCCGCGACACGCCGATGGAAAATCCGGTCGCCGGCACCGGCTCGCCGCGAAACCGCGAGACAAGTCCGTCATAGCGCCCGCCGCCGCCGACCGAGCCGAAGCGCACCGGGCGGCCCTTTTCGTCTTTTGTCTCCAGCGTGAGTTCAACTTCGTAGACCGGGCCGGTGTAATATTCGAGGCCGCGGACGACGGAGGGATCGATCCGGATGCGGTCAGGGCCATAGCCTGACGAAGCGACCAGTTCGGCAATTTCATCCAGTTCGCTGACGCCCGCAGTACCGGTCTGACTGTTTCTCAAATGGATGTCGGCTGCGGCGATGGTTTGCTTCCAATCGTCGCGTTTTTCGGTGACCCCTAATACTAAATGAATGTCAGCCGCGCTGAGTTCGGCACCTTTGGTGAAATCCCCTTTGCCTTCTTCGCCGCCATCCCATCTTCCGGGACCGAGCAATTTGCGAACTTCGTCGGCGGAAAACTTATCCAGCTTGTCGATCGCCCGCAGCACCGTCAGCCGTCGTCCCGCATTTTCTTCGCCGCCGAGGCCGATGCTCTCCAGCACCCCGTCGAGCACCTTGCGGTTATTGACCTTGACCACGTAGCTGCCGCGCGGAATTCCCAGCGCTTCCATGGTGTCGGCCGCCATCATGCACATCTCGGCGTCCGCGGCGGGCGAAGCCGAGCCCACGGTATCGGCGTCGAACTGCATGAACTGGCGAAACCGGCCGGGACCCGGCTTCTCGTTGCGATAGACATAGCCGGCGCGATAGCTGCGATAGGGTTTTGGCAGATGCTCGAAATTCTCGGCGACATAGCGCGCCAGCGGCGCGGTCAGGTCGTAGCGCAGGCTGATCCACTGCTCGTCATCGTCCTGGAACGAGAACACGCCCTCGTTGGGGCGGTCCTGGTCGGGCAGGAACTTTCCCAATGCGTCGGTGTATTCCATCGCCGGGGTTTCCACCGGCTCGAAGCCGTAAAGCTCATAGACCTTGCGGATCTTCTCGACCATCGCCCGCGTCGCCGCGATCTCGGAAGGCCCGCGATCGGCGAGTCCGCGCGGCAGCCGGGCTCTCAGTTTTTGCGGTTTTTTGGGTTTCTCGGCCATCGGCGGCGTTGGTACCAGCCGCGACGCGAGGCGGCAACCTTGCACTCGTCATGGCCGGGCGTGTCCCGGCCATCGACGTCTTCGTTTTCGCGCGATCAAGGCGTGGACGCCCGGACATGGGCGAGCGAAACAACGCCGTGGTTCGGACGGCCAGGCCCGGCCGTTAGGGAAAAATTGCGATACGCCGGCCGCCGGGCGCTCACGCGATCTTGTGCACCCAGCCCAGGGCGTCGGCGACGTCGCCGCGCTGGATGCCGACGAGTTTCGCCTTCAGCGCCGCGGTGATCGGGCCGCCATCGCCGTCGCCGATCAGGATATCGCCATTGGCACTTCTGATCCGGCCGATCGCCGAGACGACCGCGGCGGTGCCGCAGGCAAAGGCTTCGCGCAGCCTGCCGCTGGCGGCGTCGGCGCGCCATTGCTCGATGCTGTAGCGCTCCTCGCGGACGTTGCGGCCTTCACCGCGGGCGAGCGTAATGATCGAATCCCGGGTGATGCCCGGCAGGATCGTGCCGCTCAGCGGCGGCGTGGTCAGGGAACCGTCGTCGAAGACGAAGAAGATGTTCATGCCGCCGAGTTCCTCGACCCAGCGATGCTGGGCCGCATCGAGGAATACCACCTGATCGCAGCCATGTTCGATCGCCTCGGCCTGCGCGAGCAGGCTGGCGGCGTAGTTGCCGCCGCATTTGACCGCGCCGGTGCCGCCCTCGGCGGCGCGGGTATAGCGGTCGCTGAGCCAGACGGTGACGGCCTTGGCGCCGCCCTTGAAGTAGGAGCCGACGGAGCTCGCGATCAGGACGAAGAGATATTCGTAGGACGGCCGGACGCCGAGAAAAGCCTCGGTCGCAAACATGAACGGGCGCAGATAGAGACTGCCTTCGTCGCCGGGAATCCAGGCCGAATCGATTTTCACCAGTTGATCGACCGCCTGCAGGAACACCGATTCCGGCAGTTCCGGCATTGCCAGACGCGCCGCGGAGGCCTGAAAGCGGCGCGCATTCTGGTCGGGCCGGAACAGGGCGATGCTGCCGTCACCGCGCGTATAGGCCTTCAGGCCCTCGAAAATTTCCTGGCCATAGTGCAGGACGGCGGCGGCGGGATCGAGCGAGATCGGCTCCCGGGCGCGCACCTGGGCGTCATGCCAGCCGCGATCCTTGGTCCAGCGGATCGTCACCATGTGATCGGTGAAGACGCGCCCGAAGCCTGGGTCCTTCAGCATCTCCGCCCGGGCCTCGGCCCCAACGGGCTTCGATGTCGGGCTGCAGGAAAAGGCAATCTTCTGATGGGCGTTCATCGGGGCGGGTCCGTGGCTGTCGTGGTTGCGGCTAGGTTCTTTAACTCAATCTCGCCTCAACGGGAGGCAGGCAGCGCTGCGAGCGGCTCACGCCGCCGCGGCCCTGCCCCTCGGCCGCACCTCGGCGGTATAGTCCACCATCAGTTGCTCCGAAATCGCGCCCGGGGTGAACTTCCAGGCCGCGATCTCGGACACCGGGGTGATTTCGGCGGCGGTGCCGGTGATGAAACATTCGCTGAAGCCTGCCAGCTCCTCGGGCATGATGCGGCGCTCGATCACCTCGATGCCGCGGCGGCGGGCGAGATCGATCGCGGTGGCGCGGGTGATACCGGCGAGGAAGCAGTCGGCGATCGGGGTGTGGATCTTGCCATCTCCGACGAAGAAGATGTTGGCGCCGGTGCATTCGGCAACCCGGCCCTGCCAGTCCAGCATCATGGCATCGGCATAGCCTTGGCGCTCGGCCCTGTGCCTGGAGATGGTGCAGATCATGTAGAGCCCGGCTGCCTTTGCCAGCGCCGGGATCGTCGCCGGATCGGGCCGGCGATAGTCGGCGAGCGCCAGGCGAATGCCCTTCAGCCGCTGCGCCGGGTCGAAATAGCTCGGCCACCTCCAGCACGCCACCGCCAGGTGAATGGTGTTGGCCTGCGCCGACACTCCCATCGTTTCCGAACCGCGCCAGGCTATCGGTCGGACATAGGCGTCGGGCAGATCGTTCTTTTGCAGCACGAGGTGCTTGGCGGCGTCGATCTCGGCCACCGACCAGGGGATCTCGAAATCGAGGATCCGCGCCGAATTCCTCAGCCGCTCCGAATGTTCGGTGCTCTTGAAGATGGTGCCGCCATAGGCGCGCTCGCCCTCGAACACGCTGCTCGCATAATGCAGCCCGTGGGTCAGCACATGGACGTTGGCGTCGCCCCACGGCACCAGTTTGCCGTCGAACCAGATGACGCCGTCGATCCTGTCGAACGAAACTCCCATGGGCCTTCTCCCGGATTGACGCTGCTCGCGTCTTGCGCCGCGGCGCGGTTGATGACGCCTGGCCCCCACCTCCACCCGCTTTGCGGCCGGTTGCCGAGGCAGCATGGCCGAGGACATGCTTTTGCGGAAGGCGGAAGTCCAGTATGTTGCCGAAATGCCGCTCGACAACCGCACGGTAGACGAGGTCGAAGCCCGTGGCCGCCGTCACCTATCGCTCTCTCGGCGCGTTTGGCATCAGGTCGAAACGATCTAATGTTTCGTCGTGATCAGCGATTTTGTAACATTGAACCCAAGATATGTCAATATGACTGACGTAAATTTCTCAGGCGGCGCCTCTACCGGCTCGGATTCCAAGGAGTCCGGGGCTCCCCCGTCCCCGCGGTCGGGCGATTTATCCTGGGATATCATCGAACTACTGTTCTTCGCCTATCGGGATTTCGTCGGCGACGCCGATCATGAACTGGAGGTATTCGGGTTCGGCAGGGCGCACCACCGGGTGATCCATTTCGTCTATCGTTACCCCGGCTTGAAGGTGGCCGACCTGCTGGATGTGCTGCGCATTACCAAGCAGTCGCTGGGACGGGTTCTCAAGCAATTGCTCGACGAAGGGTATATCGTGCAGAAGACCGGCAACAACGACCGGCGGCAGCGCCTTCTTTTCGCCACCGCGAAGGGCGAGGCGCTGGTGGCCAAGCTCGCAGGCCTGCAGACCGATCGGATCACCCGCGCGCTGCGCGACATCGGGCCGGCGGGCGCCGATACGGTGCGCGTATTCCTGCGCGCGATGATCGATCACGACGATCCCGACAAGGTGCTGGAAACCATCCTCGGGACCGGCCGCCCAACCGCAAAGGCAAAGGAATAAAGTGGCCCAGGCTGCAACCCTCGCACCACCGCCGCCGCAACCGGCCGACGACGCCCCGCATTTGCTGCTGGTCGACGACGATCGCCGTATCCGCGACCTGCTGTCGCGTTTTCTGTGCGGCGAAGGCTACCGCGTCACCACGGCGATGAGTGCGAAGGACGCCCGCGCCAAGCTGCTCGGCCTGCATTTCGACATGCTGATTCTCGACGTCATGATGCCCGGCGAAACCGGATTCGACCTCGCCCGCTTCATCCGCACCTCATCGTCGGTGCCGATCATCATGCTGACGGCGCGCCACGAAGCCGAAAGCCGGATCGAGGGCCTGCAGATCGGCGCCGACGACTATGTCGCCAAGCCGTTCGAGCCGCGTGAACTGGTGCTTCGGATCGGCAATATCCTCAAGCGCACCGCCCCGCCGCCGGTCGAGACGCTGGAACAGGTCGCGTTTGGACCCTATGTCTATCATCTGGAACGCGGCGAGTTGCGGAAGGGCGACGAGGTCGTGCATCTCACCGATCGCGAGCGCGAGATGCTGCGCATTCTGGCCCTGTCGCGCGGCGAGACCGTGCCGCGCGCGGCGCTGACCAACGGCGACGGCAGCGTCAACGAACGCGCGGTCGACGTGCAGATCAACCGGCTGCGGCGCAAGATCGAGCACGATCCCGCCAACCCGCTGTTCCTGCAGGCGGTGCGCGGCATCGGCTATCGCCTGGTGGCATCGCCGTGAGCCGCCGCCCGGGAACCCTGCTCCCAATGAATCTTGCGCCCTGAACCCGGCCAATGAGCACGCTCGACACCGGCCTCACGCTGATCCGCACCGCCGCCGGCCGCGTCTCCGCGGCCAATGGCTGGATGGGCAACGCCTTCAAGGGCTGGATGCCGACCGGGCTCTATGCCCGCGCGCTGCTGATCATGATCGTGCCGATGGTGATCCTGCAGTCGGTGGTGGCGTTCGTGTTCATGGAGCGGCACTGGAACACCGTGACCCGGCGTCTGTCGGCGTCGGTGGTGCATGACGTCGCCGCCCTGATCGACGTCTACAAGGGCTATCCGCAGGACAAGGACCGCGCCCAGCTGCGGCGGATCGCCCAGCAACGGCTCGAATTGGTGGTCGATTTCCTGCCGGTCGGCGACATGCCGCCGCCCGGGCCAAAGCCGTTCTTCTCGCTGCTCGACCAGTCGCTCTCGGTGGAGCTTGGCAGGCAGATCGGCAGGCCGTTCTGGATCGACACCGTCGGCCGCTCCAACCTGGTGGAAATCCGTATCCAGCTCGACGACGCGGTGATGCGCGTTTTCGCCCAGCGCAGCGCGGCCTATGCCTCGAATTCGGAGATCTTCCTGTTCTGGATGGTCGGCACCTCGTCGATCCTGCTGATCGTGGCGGTGCTGTTCCTGCGCAACCAGATCAAGCCGATCCTGCGGCTGGCCGACGCCGCCGAAAGCTTCGGCAAGGGCCGCGAGGCGCCGAACTTCCGCCCCCGCGGCGCGCGCGAAGTGCGCCGCGCCGCGCAGGCCTTCCTGGAGATGAAATCGCGCATCGAACGCAGCATCGAGCAGCGCACCGCGATGCTGGCCGGCGTGTCGCACGATCTGCGCACCATCCTGACCCGCTTCAAGCTCGAACTGGCGTTGATCGGAGACAGTCCCGAGGTCGACGGCATGCGCAAGGACGTCGACGAGATGTCCGGCATGCTGGAGGACTATCTGGCGTTCGCGCGCGGCGACAGCGGCGAGCAGGCGCAGCCGACCGACATGGCGCAGGCGCTGGAGGAGTTGCGCAGCGACGCCGAGCGCAATGGCCATGCCGCCACCGTGGCGTTTCACGGACTGCCGGTGGTGACTGTGAAGCCGGCGTCGTTCAAGCGCTGCCTCGCCAATCTGGTATCGAACGCGGCGCGGCACGCCGATGCGATCGCGATCAAGGGCCACCGCGATCACCGCTATCTGACCGTCACGATCGACGACGACGGGCCGGGCATTCCGCAGGAGATGCGCGAGGAAGTGTTCAAGCCGTTCCTGCGGCTCGACGACGCGCGCAACCAGGACGAGGGCGGCACCGGGCTTGGCCTCGCCATCGCCCGCGACATCGCGCGCTCGCATGGCGGCGACATCACGCTCGGCGACAGCCCGATGGGCGGGCTTCGCGCCACGGTGCGCATCCCGGTCTAGCCTTTTGTCTTGAAGCCTTTCCCGACGCGAGCCGGTAACGCCAGCTTCGGGACCGGCGGAGGATTGGCCGTCGAACCCCGGCGCACCGGCAGGGCCGCTATTTCGGCAGCAGCGCTCTCAGCTTTTCCGCGTCCCTGATGTTGATCTTGAAGCCGCCGGGCATCACGATGTCGCCCGGCTTCTGATCGGGCTTGCAGGCGCCCAGCCACTTCGCCTCGATCGTCATCGTGCTGTCGCGCGGCAGGCCGCTCGGGCCGTGCTCGCTGTGCGAGGTCGTCTTCACGGTGTAGGCGGAATCGAAATCGCCGACGATGTCGGAATGCGAGGTCATCGACATGCCGCCGATGCTGCACACGGCATCGGAGACGTAACCGGTCGCGGTCTTCTGGATGGCGCGTCTGGAGCAGATCTCCTTGGATATCGGCGAGAACGCGGTGCTCATCTCCTTGTCGGTGGTCTCGTCGGTGCAATGCTGCATGGTGACGTCCGGCAGCGCCGAACCGGTCTTCACCATCTTCATTTCCCACAGGCCGGGCTTGCGAATCGGCATTTCGTCGGCGCCGGCGCCGGTTGCCGGCAGCCCCGCCAAAAGACCGGCCGCCAGGCAAGATGCAAACAGCCGCCGCGTCATGCACCGCTCTCCCGGCTGCCCTGTGGCGCTGGACCCGATGGTTCGATTCAGTAGGAGGCGCGCCGCGCCCGTTCGGCATAGGGCAGCCAGCGGCAGGCGAAGGAAATGTAGCCGCCATAATGCGGGTCGACGGCGAGGAATTTCACCACCTTGCCGTAGGACGCACAGTGATCGATCGCCAGTGAGCGGATATCCGTCTGCCCGGTCAGCGAATAGGCGATGATGCCGCCGGTGTCGTTGCCCCGGAATGGCGGTACGGTATCGGCCCGGGCCGGCGCGCAGGCCAGAATTCCGCACAAGGCAACCAGGCTCGCGGCCCCAATGATTCGCATCGCTCACTCCATTTCGCCGGAAAACCCCGGCGCAGCCGCAAAGCCGTTTTGCGGTCAGGACGGGTCTAGTTCTAGTGCGCATCGGCCGCCATGAAAAGAACGGCGACGGCTTCGACGCGGAGTTATCGCAGGTGTTGCCGCGCTGCACTTGACCTCGCCTGGGCTTCACGGCACCGTCCCCGGGTCAGATCACCCGACGGATAGCCCATGCACGACCACCCCTCATCCCTGAAAAAGCCCGGCCTTGGCGCCGCGCTCGGCGTCCTGTTGGGCCTGATGGCGTTTGCACCGGCGGCCGAGGCCGCCAATCCGTTCGAGATGAATTTCTGGCTCTCCGGCCCGCGTTATGACGGACGGGTCGCGCCGTGCGAGTCGGCGCTGTCGACCATTACCTCGCAGTTCCGGGAAAAAGAGAGCACTTTCTGGAATTCCAGCCTGGAAATCACCGCCTTTGGCCAGGTCCATGAAACCGCGTTCCGGCCCTGGCAATCCGACAACATCCCGCGGCGCTATTGCAGCGCCGAGGCGCAGCTGAACGACGGCAAGTTTCGCACCGTGCATTACTCGATCATCGAGGACGGTGGTTTTGCCAGCTTCGGCCAGGGCGTCGAATGGTGCGTGACCGGGCTCGATCGCAACTGGGCCTACAATCCGGCCTGCCGGGCCGCGCGGCCCTGATTTCCGCCCGGATTTCTCCGACCTGAAACCCCGGACACGCGCCAGCCCAGACGGTCTCGCCGTCCTCTGCGGTTTTTGTTCTTGAAATGTTCCGGTTGCCTGCTAGGCTTGAGGGCGGTCCAGGTTATTTCGGGGGCGTCCATGTTTCATTTTCGATCTATTCGGACTTTTCAACTTTCGATCCGGTTCGGCCTGCTCGTCCTGACGGCGCTGACCGGGATTGCAGCGATGGGAACGGCGTCGGCGCAGGATCGCCGGCAGAACGCCCCCGGCGAATTCGATTTCTATGTGCTGTCGCTGTCGTGGTCGCCCTCCTTTTGCGAGGAGGCATCGGAGCGCGGCAGCGAGGGGCGGTCGCAGGCCCAGTGCGGCGGCCGGCCGTTTTCCTTCGTGGTCCATGGGTTGTGGCCGCAATATGAGCAGGGCTTTCCGGAATATTGCCAGCGGCCCTCGCCGCGCCTCGACCGCAACATCATGTCGTCGATGCTGGACCTGATGCCGGCGCCCGGACTGATTTTCAACGAATGGGACAAGCACGGCACCTGCTCGGGACTGGGTCAGCGGGCCTATTTCGAAACCATCCGCAAGGCGCGCTCGGCCGTGAAAATTCCAGCCGAATTTCTGGAATTGTCGGCTCCGAAGACCGTTGCGCCCGACGACATCGAGGACGCCTTTGTGAAGGCCAATCCCGGCCTCGGCCACGCCGCGATCTCGGTGACCTGCAACCGGAGCCGGCTCAGCGAGGTGCGGATCTGCCTGAACAAGGATCTGCAGTTCCGCGACTGCGAGGAAATCGATCGCCGCGCCTGCCGGCGCGACCAGGTGGTGATGCCGCCGATGCGGGGCAGCTGACGGCCGGGATGCCCGGGCCTCGAACCGGTCTCGGGCATCCCGGTCTTTACATCGGTTTTCCGCCAGGGCCGGGCCGTGGTCGCCGGCAGCGCGGAGAGGTCTGCGTCGTCCGCGCAAGACAGACGACTATGCCGGCCATCAGGCGTAGAAGACGGCTGCGTCTGCTCCAAACAAGGCTGTAGATTTCCCGATGAATTACCGTCACGCCTTTCATGCCGGCGGCTTTGCCGACGTCATCAAGCACATCGTGCTGGTGCGCATTCTCACTTATCTGCAGGACAAACCGGCCGCATTTCGCGTCATCGATACCCATGCCGGCGCCGGGGTCTACGATCTCACCGGCGAGGAAGCCAGGCGCAGCGGCGAGTGGCTCACCGGCATCGCGCGGGTAATGCAGGCGCGATTTTCGGAGACGGCCGCGCCGCTGGTGGCGCCCTATCTCGACATCGTCCGGGCCTTCAATCCGCAACGCGATCTGACGGCCTATCCCGGATCGCCGCTGATCGCCCGGGCGCTGCTGCGACCGCAGGATCGGCTGACGGCCTGCGAAGTCGAACCGAAAGCACGCAAGCGCCTGATCGACGCCCTGCGCCGCGACACCCAGGCCCGCGTGGTCGACCTGGACGGCTGGGTGGCATTGCCGGCCTTCGTGCCGCCGAAGGAGCGGCGCGGCCTGGTCGTGATCGATCCGCCTTACGAGCAGAAGAACGAATTCGAGCGGATGGCCGAGGGTTTTTCGCAAGCCTTCGCTAAATGGCCGACCGGCAGCTATCTGTTGTGGTATCCGGTGAAAAGCCGGCGCGCCACCGACAGTCTGGCGCGCCATGTCGCGGAGGTGGCCGGCGCCGGCGCCTCCCCGGCCAAATGCCTGCGCCTGGAATTCAGCGTCGCGCCGCAGGCCGCCGCGGCCGGCCTGGTCTCGGCGGGCCTTTTGGTGATCAACCCGCCCTGGATGCTGGCTGGCGAACTCAAGACGATCCTGCCCGAACTTGAAAAGCCGCTCGGCCAGGGCGGCGCCGGCCGGTTCAGGCTCGAGGCGCCCAAATCCTAGGCTGAAAAACGCCGGCCTTAGAAACCACCTGGCCTTCGAAAGAAAACAACGGCCTGCAAAGCAACCGGGTGCCGGAAAGAAAAACACCTGACCTTAGAAAGATTTGGCGGGTCGGGATTCGACCCGGCCGGTGCCGGCGTCAAAACGTCCCGAAAAGTCCGATTTGGACGGTAGGCAATTTGCTGAAATCCGTATTATGCTTAAGTCTATTAGGACTGGCTTTACGTTCCGCTTCCGCGAATGGTAGCGGCGGAGTGACAAGGCCTCGGTTAGTTCGAAGGCGAAACGGCGATGTCGCCGCGCCGCCCAGGTGGCCATGCTTTCCGGCAGCGAATGTCCGGTCCGACCGATACGCAGGCGCGTAGCGGCAGAGCAATGCGGGGGAGTTTCCCGATGGCCATGACGGGTACGGTCAAGTTCTTCAACGGCGAGCGCGGCTACGGCTTCATCAAGCCCGACGACGGCGGTCGCGATGTGTTCGTTCACATCACCGCCGTGGAGCGGGCGGGGCTGAAGGACCTGATCGAAGGACAGCGAATCACCTTCGAGGTCGAACCGGACAAGAAGGGCAAAGGCCCCAAGGCGGTCAATCTGGTGATTTCATCCTGAGCGCGTAACGCAAAAAAATCCCGGCCGCGACGCGGCCGGGAGGTTGTGACAGGATATTTTCTTGTTGCTATCAGAAGTGATAGTTCACGCCGACACGGACGAGGCCGAACTGGTAACCGTTCGACATTCCCGTGAGGTTGAAGTTGGCGTCGGCCAGATCGACGTAGAGATATTCGATCTTGGCCGTCCAGTTCTGGGCGAGGCCGACTTCGGCGCCGACGCCCGCGGTCCAGCCCGCGGTGGTATGGGATTCCGACAGGCCGAAGGTATCGGCGCGGAGTTCGCCAAACGCCAGACCGCCGGTGCCGTAGATCAGGACGTTGTTGAAGGCATAGCCGACCCGGCCGCGCACCGTGCCGAACCACGGGTTGGAGAACTTCCATGGCGCGAACGTATCGTCAGCGCCGGTGATATCGAGGTCGCCTTCGATGCCGTACACAAACCGGCCCGATTGCCAATTGTAGCCGCCGTCCACGCCACCGGCCAGTCCCGACGGCTTGGTCGGATTATTGTCAACCGAGCCCCAGCCATATCCGATATTGCCGCCGAGATAGGGGCCGGCCCAGCTGAAGGCGTTGAGCGGCTGGTTGACGGTGTAGGGAGCGGGCGATCCATAGGGAAGATCGGCGGCCTGCGCCGAGACCGTGCAGCCTGCGGCGACCAACGCCACGGCACCCAAAACGATCCTGCTCATCTTTACTCTCCACAACGCGACTGACGTGACCGTCGATCCGCACCGAAACCATCGTGCAATGCGAACCCGATGGTTACGGAATTGCGCTTCTTTTCGATAAGATTTATCGGGACTTTCGAGTTAAAGGGTTGTTAAGGGCTGCGGGCTGCCGCCCGGCATTGTTAACGAAGGGTTACCCGCGCGGACCTGCGCCTGGAGCTGCGGTGCAAGGCGGCCGCAGCCGGGATGCCGCTGCCACCGCGCCCTGCTGGCGATGCGCGCCGCCAGCGCCTAGTTTAGGCCCATGGACAACGACTCGACCGACAGCCCGAAACAGCCCGGCCCGCCGCTGCCGCGACGCGGTTCCGCGCCGGCCCCCGACCAGCCGGATTTGCCGCCGGCGGATCCGGCCGCTGCCGATCTCGACCCCGCGACGGCGGCCGCCGACGAGGACGATGAGGCGCGCCTGCCGGAAATCCCCGACGAGGCCGGCGAGGCCGTTCCGGAAGGTCCGCTGGGAGTCGGCCACGCCGCGATCGAATACGCGGTGCGCCATGCGCCGACCTCGCCCGGGGTCTATCGCATGCTCAACGCGGCCAGCGACGTGCTTTATGTCGGCAAGGCAAAGAACGTCCGCAAGCGGCTTGCGTCCTACGCCAGGATCGCCGCGGCCCAGCCGGCGCGCATCATGCGCATGATCGCGGCGACGGCGACGGTGGAGATCATTTCCACTGCGACGGAAACCGAAGCACTGCTGCTCGAGGCCAACCTGATCAAGCAGTTGCGTCCCCGCTTCAACGTGCAACTGCGCGACGACAAGTCGTTTCCCTATATCCTGATCACCGGGGATCACTGGGCGCCGCAGATCCTCAAGCATCGCGGCGCCCAGTCGCGGCCCGGACGTTATTTCGGCCCGTTCGCCTCGGCCGGCGCGGTCAATCGCACCATCACCGCGCTGCAGCGCGCCTTTCTGGTGCGCTCCTGCACCGACGGGTTTTTCGAAAGCCGCACGCGGCCCTGCCTGCTCTATCAGATCCGGCGCTGTTCGGGGCCGTGCACCGGCGAGATCGATTTTCCCGGCTATACCGAACTGGTGCGCGAGGCGACCGATTTTCTTTCCGGCCGCAGCCGGCTGGTGAAACAGCAGCTTGCCGGCGAAATGGAACGAGCCTCGTCCGAGCTCGCGTTTGAAACCGCTGCCCTCTACCGCGACCGCCTCGCAGCCCTGTCGGCAATCCAGTCGCAGCAGGGGATCAATCCACGCACCGTGGAGGAAGCCGACGTGTTCGCCATCCATCAGGAGGGCGGATATTCCTGTGTCGAGGTGTTCTTCTTCCGTACCGGACAGAACTGGGGCAACCGCGCCTATTTTCCGCGCGCGGAAAAATCCTTCACCCCGCCCGAGGTGCTGGCGTCATTTCTGGCGCAGTTCTACGACGACAAGCCGCCGCCGAAACTGGTCCTGCTGTCGCATGTCATCGAGGAATGCGAACTGCTGGCCGGCGCGCTCTCCGTCAAGGCCGGGTTCAAGGTGGAAGTCTCTACTCCGCGGCGCGGTGAAAAGAAGGAACTGGTCACGCATGCCCTCACCAATGCGCGCGAGGCGCTCGGCCGCAAGCTGGCCGATACCGCGACGCAGGGCCGGCTGCTGCAGGGATTGGTCACCACGCTGGGCCTGCCGCGCCCGCCGCGGCGGATCGAGGTCTATGACAACAGCCACATCCAGGGCAGCAACGCGGTGGGCGCCATGATCGTGGCCGGACCGGACGGCTTCATCAAGAACCAGTACCGGAAGTTCAACATCAGGTCCGAAGGCCTGACCCCGGGCGACGATTACGCGATGATGCGCGAGGTCTTGCAGCGGCGCTTCAAGCGGCTGTTGACGCCCGTGGCGGAGGCAACGGTCAAGGCCGACGACGATTCGTTTCCGCAATGGCCCGACCTCGTCATCATCGACGGCGGCCGCGGCCAGCTCAACGCCGTCCGCGAGATCTTCGACGGCTTGGGGCTGGCGGGGGTGGCGCTGATGGCGGTCGCCAAGGGGCCGGACCGCGACGCCGGCCGCGAAACCCTGTTCATGTCGGATCGCGAGCCGCTCAAGCTCGAGCCGCGCGATCCGGTACTGTACTTCATTCAAAGGCTGCGCGACGAGGCCCACCGCTTCGTGATCGGCTCGCACCGCAAGCTGCGCAAAAAGGACATTCGGGAGGCCGGCCTGCAGGAAATCCCGGGCATCGGCCCGTCACGCAAACGTGCCTTGCTGCATCATTTCGGAACATTGAAGGAGATCGAACGGGCATCGATCGCCGATCTCGGCAAGGTTCCCGGCGTCAGCGCGGAAAGCGCCCGCAAGATTTTCGAGTTTTTCCACGCCCGGCCGGCCTAGGGGGCGGGTTTTGGGTCATATTTGCGTCGTCTCCGACAGGTCAGCTGCGCCGCACGGTTGACCTTCAAGCTTCGGCGGTATTGGTAAGGCGGATGAACATCGCGACGACAAGGGGGACGGCTAAGAGCTCGCTGTCCCTCCCGAATATCCTGACCTATGCCCGGATCGCCGCCATCCCGGTGGTGGTCGGCTGCATCTATGCGCAGGCCATCATGGACGGGCCGCTGTGGCTGCGCTGGGTGGCGCTGGCGGTGTTCATCGCCGCCGGGGTTACCGATTTCCTCGACGGCTATTATGCGCGAATCTGGGATCAGCATTCGGCGTTCGGCCGGATGCTCGATCCGATCGCCGACAAGCTTCTGGTCGCATCCTGCCTGCTGATGCTGGCTGCGGACGGCATCATCCATGGCTGGACGCTGTGGGCCGCCATCGTGATCCTGTGCCGCGAAATCCTGGTGTCGGGATTGCGGGAATATCTCGCCGCGCTGCGCGTCAGCGTCCCCGTGACCAAGCTCGCCAAATGGAAGACCACGGTCCAGCTGGTCGCGATCGGGTTCCTGCTGGCCGGAGAGGCCGGCGACCAGGTGATTCCCATCACCACCCAGACCGGCCTGCTGCTGCTGTGGATCTCCGCGATTTTCACGATTTATACCGGCTGGGACTATTTCCGCGCCGGCATTCATCACCTGATCGAGGAGGATGAAGCGTGAAGGTCAAGTACTTCGCCTGGGTCCGTGAACGGGTCGGCAAGTCAGAGGAAACGGTTGAGCCGCCGGCGGACGTCCGCACCGTCGAGGATCTGGTCGGCTGGCTGGCGCGGCGCGGCGAGGCCTACGCCCATGCCTTCGAGACCCCGCAGGTGATCCGCGCGGCGATCGACCATGCCCACGTCAAGTCCGACACCATCATTGCCGGCGCCCGCGAAATTGCCTTTTTCCCGCCGATGACCGGCGGTTGATCCGCCTGACCCCGATCGCGACGATCCCATGACCGCTGCCGTGACCATCCGTATCCAGCAGGCCGATTTCGACATCGCGCAGGAGATCGCCGCGCTCACGCGGGGGCGCAAGGATATCGGCGCGGTGGTGAGTTTCAGCGGCATCTGCCGGGACAGCGACGGCGGCCAGAGCATCGCGGCGCTGACGCTGGAACACTATCCCGGCATGGCGGAAGCCGAAATTGGCCGACATGCCGAGACCGCCATGTCGCGCTGGCCGTTGACCGGGCTCACGATCATTCACCGCGTCGGCCGCATCGCGTCGGGCGAAAACATCGTGCTGGTGCTGACGGCCTCGACGCACCGGCAGGCGGCGTTTCAGGCGGCGGAATTCCTGATGGATTATCTGAAGGCCAACGCGCCGTTCTGGAAGCGTGAGGAAGGGCCTGACGGGACAAGTTGGGTCGACGCCCGCCATCACGATGACGCTGCCGCGGCGCGCTGGACCAAATCCTGATGGCCAAGCGTGCCCGACCGCCGGCAAAGCGCGGACGCGCCACGTCGAAGTCCCCGGCGGTCGCAGCCGCCGAGTTGCTGACGCTGCTGGATTTCGTCCGCTATGCGACCAGCCGTTTCATCGAGGCCAAGCTGGTTTTCGCGCACGGCACCACCGATCCGGTGGCCGAGGCGGTGTTCCTGGTGTGCGAAAGCCTGCATCTGCATCCCGACCGGTTCGAGACCTTCGCCGCCGCGCGTGTCACCGCCGCGGAAGCCGGGGCGATTATCGACCTGATCGGGCGCCGCATCGCGACGCGGAAACCCGCGGCCTATCTGGTCAACAAGATCTACATGCGCGGGCTGCCGTTTTATGTCGACGAGCGCACGATCGTGCCGCGTTCCTTCATCGGCGAGTTGCTGGATTCGCATTTCGGCGTCGAAAGCGACGTCGGGGGCGGCTCGCTGATCGAGGACCCTGGCGCGGTGAAAAACCTGCTCGACCTCTGCACCGGCTCGGGCTGTCTTGCGATTCTGGCCGCACAGGCGTTTGCCAATGCCGAAATCGACGCCGTGGATATCTCGAAGGACGCGCTCGATGTCGCCGCGCGCAATGTCGCAGCCTACGGACTTGAAGACCGGGTGACGTTGCATCGCGGCGATCTGTTCAAGCCGCTTGGCGACCGCCGCTACGACCTGATCATTTCCAATCCACCCTATGTCGACGCGCAGGGCATGGCGGAACTGCCGCGCGAATGCCGGGCCGAGCCGAAGCTCGCCTTCGACGGCGGCGCCGACGGGCTGGCCGTAGTCCGCCGCATTTTGCAGCAGGCCGGGCGGCATCTGACGCCACAGGGCGGGTTGTTGTGCGAGATCGGCCGCGGCCGCCAGTTGCTGGAAGCCGCATTTCCGAAATTGCCGCTGTTATGGCTCGATACCGAGGAGTCCGACGGCGAGGTGTTCTGGATCGCCGCCGCCGATCTGTGAGTGCCTCGCCGAGTCAGGAACCTTCCTGCTGCTATGTCCGGTACCGGAAATAGCCGTAGGGTTTGGCGGTAACCGTGGTAACAACGCTCGACAGCAGCCGAATTGGAAGTCCTTCGGGGCTATGTGATCGATGGCCGGCCCGACCATTCCGCAGGAGTTTCTAAAGGCCGAAAATATCGGTCTTCGCATGCTGCTCGAACAGGCAAGCATCGATGCCAGGGCATTGCTGGCGCAGTCCGGAATTGACGCCGAGCAGCGCGAGACCGCCGACCAGCTGCAGAAGCTGATTCTGGCGGAATTGCATCACCGCATCAAGAACACGCTGGCGACGGTGAGCGCCATCGCCTCGCAGAGCCTGCGCAACGCGACCAGCATCGCGCACGGCCAGCACGCGATCGAGGGCCGGCTGCTGGCGCTTGGCCGCGCCCACGACCTGCTGCTGCAGGCGCGGTGGTCGAGTTCCAGCCTTGCCCATATCGTCCGCAGCGCCATCGAGCCCTATGAGAGCCAGGACGCGGCGCGGTTCTCGATTGCCGGGCCGGAGATCCAGGTTGCCTCCGGATCGGTGATCGCGCTGGCGATGATGCTGAACGAACTCTGCACCAACGCCACGAAATTCGGCGCGCTGTCGGTGGCCGCCGGCCGCATCGAGATCGGCTGGCGCATCGACCAGCAGAACGACCGGCTGCAGCTGATCTGGACCGAAAAAGGCGGCCCGCCGGTCCAGCCGCCGAACCGGCGAAGTTTTGGAACGCGCATGATCGAGACCCTCGGCAAGCAGCTCGATGGCGAAGCTCGCCTGGACTACGAGCCGGAAGGTTTCGTCTACGCGCTGGATGTTCCCTTGGCCTCCCTCAAACCGTCCGATTGAGTTGAAAGAGCGCAAGAGTTGGCCATTTCCGTCGTCCGGCGAAGCTGATAGGTTGCGCCCAACCGCGCCACCCCCAAAACGCAAGAGGCCCCCATGCTCGACAAGAGCCCACGCCCCACCGCCGTCAACGTTCCCAACGACCTTGCCGCGCACTGGATGCCATTCACCGCCAACCGGGCCTTCAAAAAGGCGCCACGGCTGCTCGCCGGCGCCAAGGACATGCACTACTTTACCGTCGATGGCCGCAAGATCATCGACGCCGCGGCCGGCATGTGGTGCTGCAATGCCGGCCATGGCCGCAGCCAGATTGCCGCCGCGATCGCCAAGCAGGCCGAGACCCTGGATTATGCGCCGCCGTTCCAGTTCGGTATTCCGCAGGCCTTCGAACTCGCAAGCCGCATCGCCGACCTGGCGCCGGCCGGGCTCGACCACGTCTTCTTCTGCAATTCCGGATCGGAGGCCGCCGATACCGCGCTCAAGATCGCGCTGGCCTATCATCAGCTCAATGGCCAGGGCTCGCGCACCCGCCTGATCGGCCGCGAGCGCGGCTATCATGGCGTCGGTTTCGGCGGCACCTCGGTCGGCGGAATCGTCAACAACCGCAAGATGTTCGGAACGCTGCTGGCCGGCGTCGATCATCTTCCCCACACCTACGACCGCGAAAAACAGGCTTTCACCAAGGGTGAGCCGGAATATGGCGCGCATTTCGCCGACGAACTGGAACGCCTGGTCAACCTGCACGGCGCCTCCACCATCGCCGCGGTCATCGTCGAGCCGATGGCGGGCTCGACCGGCGTGCTGCCGCCGCCGAAGGGCTATCTCAAGCGGCTGCGCGAGATCACCCAGAAGCACGGCATTCTGCTGATTTTCGACGAGGTCATCACCGGCTACGGCCGGCTCGGCCACGCCTTTGCCGCAGAACGCTACGGGGTGCTTCCAGACATGCTCACCTTTGCCAAGGGCATCACCAACGGCGCGGCGCCGATGGGAGGCGTGGTGGTGCGCGACACCATCCACGACGCCTTCATGAACGGCCCGGAATACGCGGTCGAGCTGACCCACGGCTACACCTATTCGGCCCATCCCCTGGCCTGCGCCGCGGCGCTGGCGACGCTCGATATCTATCGCGACGAGAAGCTGTTCGAACGCGCCGGGAAGCTCGAGTCCAAATTCGCCGACGCCGTGATGTCGCTGAAGGGCGAGCCGAACGTGGTGGACATCCGTACCGTGGGGCTGACGGCCGGCATCGACCTTGCGCCGCGTCCCGATCTGCCCGGCAAACGCGGCTTCGACGGGTTGAACAGCGCGTTCCACGACCATGACCTGATGCTGCGCGTCGCCGGCGACACCCTGGCGCTGACGCCGCCACTGATCGTCAGCGAAGACCAGATCGGCGAAATCGTCGAGAAGGTCGCCAAGGTGATCCGCGCGGTAGCGTAGCAGTCCGCCACCCTCGGCCTTTCCTCTGGCTGCGGGGGAGAGGCCGAAATGCGCCGGCAGCGATGAATTCGGACGAAATTCAGGGGTGACGCGTCCGGCCGCCGGCTGGTTGCCATTGACCGCGCACCCGGCCCGCCAGGGGCGAAGTCGACCGGTGCAGCCAGCGAGCGGCCGCTGCCGAGCAGCTAGCCGATCGTCACGGCCGCGGCAAGAACAATGGCTCTTCGAATCAACATTAATGCTAAGCTTGCGGCGCTTGGGGGAGCGCGACAGGCTTGCGGGAACGACATCGGCGTCGCCGAGGCCAACAGACCAACGGATGAGGGACTAACGGAGTTGAGGGCCTTCCGCACAACATGATCCGGATTTCCACGATTTTCATCGCCATCTGCATGGTGCTCGTTGCAGCGTCGCTCGGCCTCGTGCTGTATTCCCTCGCCGGCATCAGCGGACTGGAATCCGCGATCGTCGCGCTCACCGCGCTGACCTTCCTGATCCTCTACAATGCCGTTTCGATGCGGTTGCGCGACCGCACCGACGTCGGTGGCCAGATCGCGGATTTATCGCGCGGCACCGCCGACCTGGCGCGCCAGATCGCCGAATTCGGGCGGCGTCTGGCCGCCGTCGAGGGCCGGGTGGTGTCGGGGAACTCGACCGGGGCTGACCGCATTCAGACGGTCATCGGCGAGATCAACGAACTCGGCGTGCTGGTCAAGCAGCTCGCCGCTTCCGTCGCCAGCCATGACGACATGCTGTCCGCGGGGGCCCCGGGCGCGGCGCCCGCCGCGGCGGTCAAGCCGGAAGATGATCAGCAGAGCGAACTGCCGCTTTCCGGCGAAAATGCCGGCCTTGCCGCCGCAGCCACTCCGGCCAAAATCACCCCGGCCGCCATCGCCGCTGAGCCCGCGCCGATCCGCAGCCAGGCGCAAATCCTGACGGCGGTGAAAAATGCCGTCGAGGAAAACCGTCTCGATATCTACCTGCAGCCGATGGTCAGCCTGCCGCAGCGCAAGGTGCGCTTCTACGAGGCGGTGACACGGCTGCGCGACGACAACGACCAGATCCTCACCGCCGACGATTTCATCGGGATCGCGGAAGCCGCCGGGCTGATCGGCCGGATCGATCACATGGTGATGCTGCGATGCGTCCAGGTGCTGCGCCGGCTGATGGTGCGCAACAAGGAGGTCGGGGTATTCTGCAACGTTGCCGCGGCGACCTTGGGCAATCCAGCCACCTTCGCGCAATGCCTGGATTTCCTCGAGGCCAATCGGGCGCTGGCGCCGTCCTTCGTGCTCGAATTCAAGCAGGCGACGTTTCGCAATCTGGGCCCGGTCGAAACCGAACATCTCGCGGCCCTGGCGCAACGCGGCTATCGTTTTTCGATCGATCACGTCACCGACCTGCGGATCGAGCCGCGCGAGCTGGCCGACCGGGGCGTCCGCTTCATCAAGGTACCCTCGGCATTGCTGCTCGATCCACGGCTGATTCCGACCTCCGACATTCACCCCTCGGACCTTTCCGACCTGCTCGGCCGTTTCGGCATCGACCTGATCGCCGAACGGATCGAAGGCGAACGCGCCGTGGTCGATCTGCTCGACTTCGACGTGCGGTTCGGGCAGGGATTTCTGTTCGCGCCGCCGCGGCCGTTGCGGCCGGAAGGCGCATCGGGGGCATCATCGGCGGGCAGCGCATCTGCGCCGAACAAGGCGCCGGAGCCCGCTGCGGCCGGCAAGACGGCTCCCGCCGACGTTCCAGCAATCGATCCGCCGCGGTTGACCGGCAACGCCGCGCTGGCGCGCCGCGCTGCCGGACCGGGCTGAGCGGCATCGGTGCGATGACCTCACTCCGGTTTGTCGAGAAACTGCGCGACCTCGTAGGCGCCGTGGACGTCGTCCTCAGCGACATCTGGGGCGTGGTTCACAACGGCCTCGTTGCCTTTCCCGAGGCCTGCGAGGCGCTTCACAGCTTCCGCGGCCAGGGCGGCACCGTGATCCTGATTACCAACGCCCCGCGGCCGGCGGACTCGGTGCAGCGGCAATTGCGCAAGCTCGGCGTCGCCGACGAGACCTATGACGCCATCGTCAGTTCAGGCGATCTGACCCGGCATTTCGTCGCCGAGCATCTCGGCCAGAAGGTGTTCTGGCTCGGCCCGGAACGCGACAATTCGATCTACCGCGGGCTCGACCCGGTGCTGGCGCCGCTGGAGCAGGCCGACTACATCGTCTGCACCGGCCTGTTCGACGATGAAACCGAATCCGCCGAAGACTATCGCGGCATGATGCTGCAGGCGCGCGAACGCCGGCTCACGATGGTCTGCGCCAATCCCGATATCGTGGTCGAACGCGGCGACCGCCTGATCTATTGCGCCGGCGCCGTCGCCGAACTCTATCGCGAACTCGGCGGCGAGGTGATCTTCTACGGCAAGCCGCACCGGCCGATTTATCAACGCGCCATGGCCCTGGCCGCCGCGCGCCACGGCCATGCCATCCCGCTCAACCGCGTTCTTGCGATCGGAGATTCGGTGCGGACGGACCTGACCGGCGCCCACGGCTTCGGTATCGATTGCCTGTTCGTGACCCGCGGCATCCACGCCGAGGACTTCGAAGGCATCGACCAGCTCGACCCTGCCTCGGTGAAGGAGTTGTTCGGCCATCCGCCGCGGGCGTTGACGCGGGAATTGCGCTGGTAGGGCGGCGTTCCCCGGACGCTGCGCAGGCGACCCGTTGGCATCGCCGGGAGAGCGCCGCACCGCGTCCGGGACGCGGGAATTTACGCGTTCGCCATGTCCGGGAACACCGCTTCGATCTTGGTCTTCAGCGTCGCGGCATTGAAAGGCTTGACGATATAATTGTTCACGCCGGCCTTCTTGGCGGCAATCACGTTTTCGGTCTTGGATTCCGCCGTGATCATGATGAACGGCGTGGTGGCGAGGTTGGGGTCGGCCCGGACTTCCCGGAGCAGGTCGTAGCCGGTCATCGGCTCCATGTTCCAGTCGGAGATCACCAGTCCGTATTTCTTGACGCGCATCTTGTTGAGCGCCGCCGATCCGTCGCTGGCGTCATCGATATTCTCGAAGCCAAGCTGCTTCAGAAGATTTCGGATGATGCGGATCATGGTGTTGTAGTCATCCACCACCAGAACCGACATCGACAGATCTACCGCCATCTTCGCTCCCCCTACGACACTCAAGGCCGCAACCAAACAACACGCCTGCATTGGGCCGAAATGCCCGCAATGCACCCCCAAGCACTAGCATCAGCCGTTAAACAGCTCGTTAACCGGCGGCGGCGGCCCGGCGCCCGGTGCCGGCCGGGCGGGTCCGGCTTGACTTCGCCGGGGCCGCCAAGTCACGGTCGGCCTCATCCAACCTCAGTCGAAGATCACCTCAAATGACGCCTGGCTTTATAGTTGTTCGCGACACCACGCCCGCAGCCATGATCCCCAGGGGGACGGTGGTGGCCATGGGTAATTTCGACGGCGTCCATCTCGGCCACCGCGCCGTCATCGCCGCGGCGCTTGCGATGGGGCGGTCGCACGGCAAGCCGGCGCTGGCGGTGACGTTCGAGCCGCATCCGCGCAGTTTCTTCAGCCCGAGTTCTCCGCAGTTCCGGCTCACCGACGAGGCCGGCAAGCTGCGGCTGCTCGCCGCCACCGGGCTCGCCGGCGCGGTCGTGATGACCTTCGACAAGGCCCGCGCCGGGACCACGGCGCAAGATTTCATTCACCATGATCTGATCGAGCGGCTCGGAATCAGCGGCATCGCGGTCGGCTATGACTTTCACTTCGGCAAGGGCCGGGTCGGCTCGCCGAGCCTTTTGGTCGGCGAGGCCCCCCGGCTCGGCATCGAGGTCGACGTGCAGCCGCATGTCGACATCGCCGAGCGGCCGGTCTCCTCCAGCGCGATCCGCATGGCGCTGGCCGAGGGCCAGATCGCGGATGCCACGTTGATGCTCGGCGGCCCGTGGTTCGTCAGCGGCGAGGTGATCCACGGCGAGAAGCGCGGCCGCGATCTCGGCTATCCGACCGCCAATATCCGCCTCGACAAGAACTGCGGGCTCAAGCACGGCATCTACGCGGTGCGGGCCGGCCGCGGCTCCGAGCGCCTCGATGGCGTCGCCAGCTTCGGCCGGCGGCCGACCTTCGACAATGGCGCGCCGCTGCTGGAGATCTTCCTGTTCGATTTCGCGGCCGATCTCTACGGAACGGTGCTCGATGTCGCCTTCATCGCCCGTATCCGCGACGAATTGAAGTTTGACAGCGTGCCGGCCCTGGTGCGCCAGATGGACGACGACAGTGCCCGCGCCCGGGCGGAGCTGGCGGCCGCTCCCGATGCCTTTCCGAAGCTCGGGGCCATCGGCCCGACCTAGCTTTTACCGCCTGCGGCGGCCCTGCGGGATGCCGGGAGGCCGCGCGGCGGGCTTTGCGCTTCCGGCGGCCGGCTGCTATGGAAAGCCGCATGTTTGCGCGGCGCACCATCAGCATTAGCGGCCCGGCTTCCGCCTGAGTTTCGGCTCGGCGCAAGACCGGGGTCCTCCTGTTCATCCGCGAATCGCGTTTCAGCGCCCTTGAGCCAAACCAGAGCCTTCATGTCCGAAAAGCCGCAAAACTCCGACGTACCCGATTATTCCAAGACCCTGTTCCTGCCGCAGACGGAATTCCCGATGCGCGCCGGGCTGCCGCAGCGCGAGCCGGAAATCCTCAAGCGCTGGAACGAGATCGGCCTCTACGCCAGGCTGCGCCAGGCGGCCGCCGGCCGGCCGAAATTCGTGCTGCATGACGGCCCGCCTTACGCCAATGGCAACATCCATATCGGCCATGCGCTGAACAAGATCCTCAAGGACGTGGTGACCAAGAGCCAGCAGATGCTGGGCTTCGATTCCAACTACGTGCCGGGCTGGGACTGCCACGGCCTGCCGATCGAATGGAAGATCGAGGAGGAGAACTACCGCTCCAGGGGCAAGCCGAAGCCGGACTTCAAGGACTCCACCGCGATGGTGGCGTTCCGGAAGGAGTGCCGCGCCTATGCCGGGCACTGGCTCGACGTGCAGCGCGAGGAATTCAAGCGGCTCGGCATCGTCGGCGACTGGGATCACCCCTACGCCACCATGGATTATTTCGCCGAGGCGCAGATCGCCCGCGAGCTGATGAAATTCGCCGCAAACGGCACGCTGTACCGCGGCTCCAAGCCGGTGATGTGGAGCGTGGTGGAAAAGACCGCGCTGGCGGAAGCCGAGGTCGAATACGAGGATTACACCTCGGATACCGTGTGGGTGAAGTTTCCGGTCGCGACGTATTCCGGCGCGGCGCCGCCCCCCGGCATCGTCGGTGCCTCCGTGGTGATCTGGACCACGACGCCGTGGACGCTGCCGGGCAACCGGGCCATCAGCTATTCACCCAGGATCGTCTACGGTCTCTACGAGGTTACCGAAGCGCCGGATCAGAATTGGGCGCGCAAGGGTGACAGGCTCGTGCTTGCCGACAAGCTCGCCGCTGACGTGATGAAATCGGCAAAGGTCGATGCCTTCGTCAGAACGCAGGATGTCGATCCCTCCCGGATCGGCCATTCTTCGCATCCGTTGACGGGCAAGGGATACGATTTCCAGGTGCCGCTGCTGCCCGGCGATCACGTTACCGACGACACCGGCACCGGCTTCGTCCATACCGCGCCCGGCCACGGTCGCGAGGATTTCGAGGTCTGGATGGAGAATGCCCGGGCGCTGGAAGCGCGCGGCATCAACACCGTCATCCCCTACACCGTCGACGAGAACGGCGCGCTGACCGACCAGGCGCCGGGCTTTGCCGGCCGGCGCGTCATCAACGACAAGGGCGAAAAGGGCGACGCCAACGAGGCGGTGATCAAGGCCCTGATCGAGGCCGGCATGCTGCTGGCGCGGGGCCGGCTCAAACATCAATATCCGCATTCCTGGCGCTCCAAGAAGCCGGTGATCTTCCGCAACACGCCGCAATGGTTCATTGCGATGGACAAACCAATCGCCGACACCTCCCCTCCCCCTCGCGGGGAGGGGGCAAACACGCATCCGGGCGACACCCTGCGCGCCCGCGCGCTGCACGCCATCTCGGTCACCCAATGGGTGCCGCCGTCGGGCCAGAACCGCATCAACGGCATGATCGACTCCAAGCCGGACTGGGTGATCTCGCGCCAGCGCGCCTGGGGCGTGCCGATCGCGGTGTTCGTGCGCGAAAAGGGCGACGGCTCGGCCGAAATCCTGCAGGATGAGGCCGTCAACCGCCGCATCGCCGACGCCTTCGAGCAGGAGGGCGCCGACGCCTGGTACATGGACGGCGCCCGGGAACGGTTTCTCGGGCCGCACGCCAACGAGGAATGGAAGAAAGTCGACGACATCTGCGACGTCTGGTTCGATTCCGGCTCGACCCACGCTTTCGTGCTGGAGGATCCGGTGCATTTTCCGGGACTGGCCGGCATCAGGCGCAAGGTCGACGGCGGCGACGATACCGTGATGTATCTGGAGGGCTCGGACCAGCACCGCGGCTGGTTCCAGTCCTCGCTGCTGGAAAGCTGCGGCACCCGCGGCCGCGCGCCGTTCGACATCGTGCTGACGCACGGTTTCACGCTCGACGAGAACGGCCGCAAGATGTCGAAATCGATCGGCAATACGGTCGAGCCGCAGAAGGTGATCGCCCAGTCCGGCGCCGATATCCTGCGGCTCTGGGTCTGCGCGTCGGACTATGCCGACGACCAGCGCATCGGCCCGGAAATCCTCAAAAACACCATCGAGACCTACCGCAAGCTGCGCAACTCGGTCCGCTGGATGCTGGGCACGCTGCACCATTTCAAGCCGGGTGACGCCGTCGCGTTCGCCGCGATGCCCGAACTGGAACGGCTGATGCTGCATGAGCTCGCCGGACAGGCCAGCGTCGTGCGCCAGGCCTATGCCGAATTCGACTACAAGACCGTGGTCGCCAGCCTGTCGGCGTTCATGAATACCGAATTGTCGGCGTTCTATTTCGATGTCCGCAAAGACACGCTGTATTGCGATCCGCCGTCCTCGCCGGCGCGCAAGGCCGCGCTGACCGCCATCGACATTCTGTGCGACGCGATCCTGAAATGGCTGGCGCCGGTGCTGAGCTTCACCTGCGAGGAGGCCTGGCGGCTGTACCGGCCGGCCGCCGAGCCGTCGGTGCACCTGGCGCTGTTTCCGGAAAGCTTCGATGATTTCCGCGACGAGAAGCTGGCGGCCAAGTGGGAGGCGATCCGCAATGTCCGCCGCGTCGTCACCGGCGCACTGGAAGTCGAGCGCGCTGCCAAGCGGATCGGCTCGTCGCTGGAGGCCTCGCCGCTGGTCTACGTCTCCGACAGCGGCATTTTCGAGACGCTGTTCGACGTCGACCTGGCCGAGGTGTGCATCACCTCCAACGCGATGGTGACCAATGCGGAGGCGCCGTCCGAGGCGTTCCGGCTGAATGAGGTGCCCGGCGTCGCCGTCGTGGTGGAGCGGGCGGTCGGCACCAAATGCGCCCGCTCGTGGAAAATCCTCCCCACGGTCGGCGAAGACCCCGAATACCCCGACGTTTCGCCGCGCGACGCCCAGGCGCTGCGCGAATGGAAGACGCTTGGAGCGGCGGTTTGACCCCTCGCCTGCGCCCCGGCATCATCGCCGCCGTCGCCGTGCTCGCGCTCGATCAGGCGTCGAAGCTCTGGCTGCTGTTCGTGTTCGACATCGGCCATCGCGGCGCGGTGAGGCTCACGCCGTTTTTCGACCTGGTGCTGGCCTGGAATCCGGGGATCAGCTTCGGCTGGTTTCAGAACGACGGCGCGGCCGCCCAGATCGGCATGATGGTGGTCAAGGCCGTCGCGGTGGTGGTTCTGGCGATCTGGATGGCGCGGTCGCGCACGCTCATTGCCACGGTCGCGCTCGGCCTGATCATCGGCGGCGCCGTCGGCAATGCCATCGACCGCTTCGCCTATGGGGCGGTGGTCGATTTCGCCCTGTTCCACCTCCGGATCGGGGGAAATAACCTCAATTGGTACGTGTTTAACCTTGCCGACGTGGCGATTGTTGCCGGGGTAGCGGCCCTGTTGTATGATTCCTTTCTGGGAGTACCCGCCGCAAAAGCGCCCTGATCCCGGCTGATACGGGCTTCCTGAGCCGGAAGTTGCTGACAGGAGCGGACTGCGCCCCACCGGGGATCTGCAGGACCCCTGAACAGGAAGAGCGCGATGCGCGAGACCAAAGCCAATCGCTGGATGGTACCGAATTGGTCGGGAGTGCCGGGGCATGCGCTGCGGCTTGCCGCCGTCGGGCTCGGCATTGGCCTGGTGATGACGGTCAGCGTCGCCCGCGCCCAGGACGCCGACGATGACGATGACAAGACCTTCGAGGAAAAGATCATCGGAGGCATCATGAGCAGCATCGGCGGCACCAACATGGACAGCAAGGGGATCGACTACCGCGAGCGGTCTCCGCTGGTGGTGCCGCCCAGGATCGATCTGCCGCCGCCGGTGACGGCGTCGCGTGAGGTCAAGATTTCGAACTGGCCGAAGGATCCGGATGAAGCTCGCCGCAAGGCGGCCATCGAGGCCAGGAAGAAGAGCAAGCCCGCCACCCCCACCGAAGCCGCCAGAGCGCTGACGCCGAGCGAACTCAACGCAGGCCGGATCGCCGCTCCCAGCGGTCCTTCCAGCAGCGATTCCCTGACGCCGGGCGTGACGGCGGGCAATCCGATGCTGAGCCCGTCGCAGCTCGGTTATACCGGCGGCCTGTTCAAGATTTTCCACGGCAACACGGCGGAAGCCGCGCCGTTCAGCGGCGAGCCGACGCGGGAATCGCTGACCCAGCCTCCGAGCGGCTACCAGACGCCGTCGCCGAATTTCCCCTACGGCACCGGCCCGATGGAATCCCTCAACAAGCCGACCGGCCCCGCCGCTGCCGCGGCCGGCAAAACCGAATAGTTGCGTCCGTCGCCCGGCATCGTGACGTTCCACCGCAGCCGCGCGGGCCAGATGCGGCGGCCTCGTCCCGAACGCTTCGGTTCGGATCGATCCATCGCAGATTTTGCGCTCATTCCTTCGCAACCGCGGCGCCCCGTTTGCGAGAGCCGCCAGACAGGTGACGATGTCCCCATTCGGTTTTAATGTCCGCTTTTGCGCCGTGCTGCTCGCCGCATTGGCCCTCTCCGCAGGCGACGCCATCGCCCAGACCACCGTGACCTCCGAGCCTCCGGCCGTGTTCAGCCTCGCCAATGGCCTGAAGGTCGTGGTGATCCCGGATCACCGCACCCCGGTGGTCACGCAGATGATCTGGTACAAGGTCGGCTCCGCCGACGAGACGCCCGGCAAATCCGGACTCGCGCATTTTCTCGAACATCTGATGTTCAAAGGCACCGCCAAGCATCCCGCCGGCGAGTTTTCCCAGACCGTGCTTCGCATCGGCGGCAACGAGAACGCCTTCACCTCGACCGACTATACCGGCTATTTCCAGCGCGTGCCGCGCGACCAGCTGGCCACCATGATGGAGTTCGAGTCCGATCGCATGACCGGCCTGATCCTGAAGGATGAGAATGTGCTTCCGGAGCGCGACGTCGTGCTCGAAGAGTACAACATGCGGGTCGCCAACAACCCGGAGGCGCGGCTGACCGAGCAGATCATGGCGGCGCTGTATCTCAATCATCCCTATGGCCGCCCGGTGATCGGCTGGCACCAGGAAATCGAAAAGCTGGACCGCGAGGATGCGCTGGCGTTCTACCGGCGCTTCTATGCGCCGAACAACGCCACGCTGGTGATCGCCGGCGACGTCGACGCCGCGGAGGTCCGCCCGATGGCGGAGCGGACCTTCGGTGCGGTGGCGCCGCAGCCCGCGATTGCCGCGCACCGGCTTCGTCCGCAGGAGCCGACGCCGATCGCGCCGCGCACCGTGACGCTGTCCGATCCCCGCGTCGAGCAACCCGATATGCGCCGCTATTATCTGGTTCCGTCCGCCACCACGGCGGCCGCCGGCGAAAGTGCGGCGCTCGACGTGCTTGCGCAGTTGATGGGCAGCGGCAGCAATTCCTATCTCTACCGCGCGCTGGTGGTCGACAGGCCGCTCGCGGTCAGCGCCAGTGCCGGCTACCAGGGCACTTCGCTCGACGCGACCCAGTTCATGATCGCGGTGTCGCCGAAGCCGGGCGTCGAGTTCGCGCAAGTCGAGCAGGTGGTCGACGGCGTGATTGCCGATGTCGGCCAGAACGCGGTCCGTGCCGAGGATCTCGAGCGCGTCAAGACCCAGCTCATCGCCGAGGCGATCTACGCCCAGGACAACCAGGCGACGCTGGCGCGCTGGTATGGCGCCGCGCTCACCACCGGGCTGAGTATCGACGACATCAGAAGCTGGCCGGACCGGATTCGCGCCGTCACGGCCGAGCAGGTCCGCGCCGCCGCGCAAAAATGGCTCGACAAGAAGCGTTCGGTGACCGGCTATCTGATCAAGGATGCCGCGCCGAAACGCGAGGAGAAGCGCTCGTGACCGATCCCACCTCTTCTCTTCTGAAGTCTTCTCTCTTCAGGATGTTTCCCCTCGACGCTTCCGCCCTCAAGCCTTCTGCCAGGACCCGGACGCGGCGCATCGCGTGGCTGGTGGCCGCCTGCCTGGCGCTGGCGCCGGTTGCGTCCACGCCGTCGCATGCCGCGGCGAGGATCCAGCATCTGATCTCGCCGGGAGGCATCGAGGCGTGGTTCGTGCAGGACGCCACGGTGCCGCTGATCGCGATGGAATATGCCTTCGGCGGCGGCGCGACGCAGGATCCGCCCGACAAGCCCGGCGTCGGCAATCTGGTCGCCGATTTGCTCGACGAAGGCTCGGGTGATCTGGATTCCGAGACCTTCCACGAGCGGCTCGACCGCCGGGCCATCGAATTGAGCTTCAGTTCGACCCGGGATCATTTCCGCGGCTCGCTGCGGATGCTCAAGGACACCCGCGACGAGGCATTTGACCTGCTGCGGATGTCGCTGACATCGCCGCATTTCGACAGCGTCGACGTCGAGCGTATCCGCTCCCAGGTAATTTCGGGGCTGCGCAGCGACACCTCCAACCCGTCGGCGCTCGCCAGCCGCAAGTTCCTGGAAATCGCCTTTGGCGATCACCCCTATGGACGGCAGGTCGACGGCACCCTGGAGAGCGTGCCGAAAATCGAGATCGCCGACCTCAAGGACTATGTCCGCCGCGTGCTCGCCAAGGACACGCTCAAGATCGCCGTGGTCGGCGACGTCGACGCCGACACGCTGGGCAAGCTGCTCGATCGCACCTTCGGCGGACTGCCGGCCAAGTCGAACCTTGCCCCGGTCGCCGACATCGAAGCCGCCAGGCCGCCGCAGCGCGCCTTCATTCCGCTCGACGTGCCGCAGACCGTCGTGACGTTCGGCGGCCCCGGCTTCATGCGCAACGATCCGAATTTCATGGCCGGCTACGTCGTCAACCACATTCTCGGCGGCGGAACGCTGTCGTCGCGGCTCTACCACGAGGTCCGCGAGAAGCGCGGGCTGGCCTATTCGGTCTATGAATCGCTGCTGTGGATGGATCATTCCGCCTTGTTCGTGGGCAATACCGCAACCCGCGCCGACCGCGCCGGCGAGACCGTCGAGGCCATCAACAAGGAAGTCCGCCGCATGGCGGAGGATGGCCCGACCCAGACCGAGCTGGACGAGGCCAAGTCCTATCTCAAGGGCTCGCAGATGCTGGCGCTGGACACCTCGTCGAAGCTCGCCTCGGCGCTGCTGCAATACCAGCTCGACAAGCTCCCGATCGACTATATCGAGAAGCGCAACGCCATCGTCGACGCGGTGACCCTGGATGACGCCAAGCGGGCGGCCAAGCGGCTGTGGGGACAGGGGCTGATCACGGTGATCGTCGGCCGCGCGCCGCAGGCCGCCGCCCAGCCGGCGGCAGCGACCCCGCCCGCGGCCAACTGAAGCTTTCCGGCTCGCGCATCCCCTCGCCGGTGCGATGCCGGCGACAGAACAAAACCCTCGCAAAACCGCCATCTTGCGGCTAACCGATACCGGCCGGAAATCGTCCGTTTCATCATCCCGGTTCGGTGACGCCATGCTGCGGATCTCCCGCGACCTTTCGATCGACGAGAACGACATCGAGATCAGCTTCGTTCGCGCCTCCGGTCCGGGCGGCCAGAACGTCAACAAGCTCTCGACCGCCGCCCAATTGCGTTTCGATACAAGACGGGTGGCGCTGGCGGCGGACGTCGCAGCACGGCTCGGCCGGCTCGCCGGCCAGCGCATGACCAAGGACGGCGTGATCGTGATTCATGCCCAGCGTTTCCGTACCCAGGAGCGCAACCGCGCCGATGCCATCGACCGGCTGCTGCAGCTGCTGCGCGAGGCCGCGGTGCGTCCGACGCCGCGCCGCGCCACCCGGCCGACGCTGGGTTCGAAACAACGCCGGCTGGAAGGCAAAAAGCGCCGCGGCGACGTCAAGGCGAAACGCGGCTCGGGCGGCTTCGACGACTGAGGTGGTCCTGGCGGGCCGTCTCGACGCGCGCTGCAGAGCCGGCGTCCGCCTCCAATCGAGGGCGGATGGCCCGGGCGGCCACGCTTCGCGCCACGTCGGCGCCATCGGCGTCGCTCTGCAGGCAAACAGCGGGGGAGAGACCACGGGCGGGCAACTGATCCCCTCCCGCCGGCCGGCAAAAGCCCCTAAATTGCGGGCCCGTTCCACGAGTCGCCGTCATGCCCGTCCGCCAGCTCCCCGAACAGCTCGTCAACCGCATCGCCGCCGGCGAAGTGGTCGAGCGGCCGGCCAGCGTGGTCAAGGAACTGGTTGAAAACGCCATCGACGCCGGCGCCAGCCGGATCGACATTTTCAGCGACGGCGGCGGCCGGCGGCGGATCGGCGTCACCGACGACGGCAGCGGCATGACCTATCGCGATCTCGGGCTCGCGGTGGATCGCCATGCCACCTCCAAGCTCGACGACGAGGACCTGCTGCGCATCCGCACGCTGGGGTTTCGCGGCGAGGCGCTGCCATCGATCGGCGCGGTCGCCAGACTCGGCATCACCACGCGCCACGCCGGCGAGCCGCATGCCTGGTCGCTCAATGTCGACGGCGGCGAGAAATCGGCGATCATGCCGGCGGCACTTTCCCAGGGCACCCGGGTCGAGGTCAGCGACCTGTTTTATGCCACGCCGGCACGGCTGAAGTTTCTCAAGACCGACCGCACCGAGGCCGAGGCGATCCGCGAGGTGGTGCGCCGGCTGGCGATGGCGCGGCCCGACATCGCCTTCACGCTGGCCGGCGAGGAGCGCGCGCCGGTGACCTGGGCGGCCGCCCTGCCCGGCGCCAGCGGCCGGCTGACCCGGCTCGGCGACATCCTGGGGGCGGATTTCCGCGGCAGCGCCATCGAGGTGCGTTCGGAACGCGAGGGCGTCTTGGTCGAAGGGTTTGCCGCGGCACCCTCGCTGACCCGCGCCAACGCGCTCGGGCAATATCTGTTCGTCAATGGCCGCCCGGTGCGTGACAAGCTGATCATCGGCGCGGTCCGCGCGGCCTATTCCGACTATCTGCCGCGCGACCGCCACCCGGTGGTGGCGCTGTTCGTGACGGCGGATCCGCAGGAGGTCGACGCCAACGTGCATCCCGCCAAGACCGAGGTCCGGTTCCGCAATGCCGGCCTGGTTCGGGCGCTGATCGTGCACGCGCTGAAGGAGGGGCTTGCCCGCGAAGGCAGGCGCACCGCCGCCAGCGGCGACGCCGAGGCGCTGGCCTCGTTCCGTCCGGCCTTTGCGCCGCGCGCCAACTGGGACTGGCGGCGCTCGCCGGCCTATCCGGTCGGCCCGCAGCCGGGCTTCGACGGTTCGGCGGCAGCGGCCTTTGCCGAACCGGGCCAGGCCGCCTTCGAGGTCGGCGCGCCCAGCGCCGATGTGCGTTTCCAGGAAGCGCCGGCGGCCGATCTGCTCGACCGTCCGCTCGGCGCGGCGCGGACCCAGATCCACGAGACCTATATCGTGTCGCAGACCCGCGACGGCCTTGTCGTGGTCGACCAGCACGCCGCGCATGAGCGCATCGTCTATGAAAAGCTGAAGGCCTCGCTGGCGCGCAACGGCGTGCAGCGGCAGATCCTGCTGATCCCGGAGATCGTCGAACTGGACGAGGCGATTGTGGAGAAGCTGTTCGACCGCGCCGAGGAGCTGGCCTCCTTCGGCCTCGCGATCGACTCCTTCGGCCCCGGCGCGATCGCGGTACGCGAGACGCCTGCATTGCTCGGCAAGACCGATGCCGCCTCCCTGCTGCGCGATCTCGCCGAGCACATGGCCGAATGGGACGAGGCGCTGCCGCTGGAACGCCGCCTGATGCATGTCGCGGCCACCATGGCCTGCCACGGCTCGGTGCGCGCCGGCCGCCGGCTCAAGCCGGAGGAAATGAACGCGCTGCTGCGCGAGATGGAAGACACGCCGAATTCCGGCCAATGCAACCATGGCCGTCCGACCTATGTGGAATTGAAGCTTGGCGATATCGAAAAACTGTTCGGACGAAGGTGAGCGGGGCTGGCGGCGCGGCCAACGCCGGCGCGACCTTCACGGCCGGGCGACCGCGCGCAGAAACGTGAACTCGGTGTCGTCGTAGGCCCGCCGCTCCAGTTCCACAAAGCCTTCCGGCGCGGCAAATTCGGCCGCCCTGGCCTCCTCGACCACCAACAGCGCCTCCGGCGTCAGCCAGCCGCCGTCGCGCAGCGAGGCCAGCGCCTTCTCGGCCAGCCTGTTGGCGTAGGGCGGGTCGAGAAACACCAGCGAGAACGGTTCGACCGGGTGGGCCGGGCCGAGCCTGCCGGCATCGCGGCGGAACACTTTCGTCACTCCGCCGAGGCCCAGCGCCTCGACGTTGTTGCGCAACAGCGCCCTCGCCTCCGCGCCATTGTCGACGAACAGCGCGAAGGCGGCGCCGCGCGAAACGGCTTCGATGCCGAGCGCGCCGGTGCCGGCAAACAGGTCCAGCACGCGCGCATCCGCAATCGGATCGTCATAGGCGTGGACCAGGATATTGAACACCGATTCGCGCAGCCGGTCCGCGGTGGGGCGGATGTCGCGCGACGACGGCGACGCCAGGTTGCGGCCCTTCAGCCGTCCGCCGACGACGCGCATCAGAATGCGATCCGCCGGAAGGCTTCAGCGGCGACGAACCCTAACCTCCCCTGCAGGGCAGCGCTATCGCATATGGAACGAGCGGTTACCGCATCCTCGCTCGTGACTGCGCCCTCTCCCCTCGCGGGAGAGGGCTTCACAAACGCCAGCAACAAGCTCTGCCCGGTGAGGGGGCGACGCAGAGCACTACCCCTCACCCGGCGCTGCGCGCCACCCTCTCCCGCAAGGGGAGAGGGAAAGAAGAGGTGCAGCGACGGCTCTGTTCCACATGCGATAGCCCTGCTCCGAAAGGCAGCAGGAAGAGCGATCCTTCGCCCGCGCGATCTCATCGGCTAACGCCTCTACTCGTCGCGCGGCTTGAGGTCGCGCTTGCCGTGATAGCCGCGCTGCGGGCGCCGCGGCGGGCCGAAGCCGCTGGCTTCGGCTTCGTTGCGCGCGCGGGCCTCGTCGCTGCCGGTGCGCTGCACCAGCACGCGGCGGCCCTTGCGGTCGGCGATCAGGCCGCTCTTGCCGGCCGGCTTGAACGGCTTCTTGCCGCGCGCGGCATCGGCCGCCTCGTCCGCCGGCTGGGCCTCGCCCTGCACCGGGCGGGCGAAATCCGCCCCAGCCAGCACCGCGATCTTGTCGCCGAGCTGCTCGCGCAGCACCCGGGTCTTGACCTCCTCGACCTGGCCTTCGGCGAGCTCGCCGAGCTGGAACGGGCCGTAGGAAATCCGGATCAGCCGGTTCACCTCGAGGCCGAGATGCGCCAGCACGTTGCGGACTTCGCGGTTCTTGCCTTCGCGGATCGCGAACACCAGCCAGACATTGGCGCCCTGGTCGCGCTCCAGCGTGGCATCGATCGGGCCATATTTGACGCCCTCGACCTCGACGCCCTTCTTGAGTTCGTCGAGCTGGCCCTGCGTCACCTCGCCATGGGCGCGGACGCGATAGCGCCGCAGCCAGCCGGTGTCGGGCAGTTCGAGCACCCGCGCCAGCCCGCCATCATTGGTCAGCAGCAAGAGGCCCTCGGTATTGAAATCGAGCCGGCCGATCGAGATCAGCCGCGGCAGGCCCTCCGGCAGGTTGTCGAACACCGTCGGGCGTCCTTCCGGATCGGCATGGGTGGTCATCAGGCCGCGCGGCTTGTGAAACATGAACAGCCGGGTGCGCTCGCGCGGCGGCAGCGGCTTGCCGTCGACGGTGATGACGTCGTTGGCGGTGACATCGAGCGCCGGCGAATTGATCACGCGGCCGTTGACCGTGACGCGGCCCTGCACGATCCATTCCTCGGCGTCGCGACGCGAGGCGAGGCCGGCCCGCGACACCACCTTGGCGATGCGCTCGCCGGATTTCTTTTCGCGCGGCGGCCGCGGCGGCCGCCGCTCGTCGGGCTTGCGTTCGCGATACGCGCCGCGGCCGCCAAAGGCCGGGCGCTTGGCGAAGATCCTGGCGTCGTCCTCGCTTTCGCGGCGCGGCCGCTCGGCGCTGCCGTCAAAGGATGGCGCGTCGCTGCGCGGGTGTTCCTGCCAGGAGCTGCCGCCCTCGCGCGGGCGCTCGAATTTCGGCCGGTCCTCGCGCGGACGGTCGAAACGGGGCCGGTCGCCCGAGGGGCGGTCCCGCGACGGGCGGTCACCGGCGGGCCGTTCCTGGCGCGGTCGCGAAAAGCGCGGACGCTCGTCGCCGCCCCGATCCTCGCGCGGCTTGTCGAAGCGCGGCTTGTCGAAATTTCTGGCGCCGTCGCGCGACGGGCGCGAATTGCGGCCGACATGCCCGGGCGAGCCGGCATCGCGCTTCTGCCACGGCTTGGAATCGCCGCGGTCCGGACGATCGCCATAATCCTTGCGCGGACCGCGTTCCCCGCGGTCACCACCGCGATCCCCGCGGTTACCACCGCCACCGCGGTCCGGCGCGCCGCGCGAGAATTTCTTGTCGCCGCCGAACTTTCGCTCGGGCCGGTCGCCACGCGGCCGGTCGCCGTCCTTTCGAAAACCTTCGCCGCGCGGCGTGGTGGGCCGCTTGTCGCCGCCGCCGTCCCGCGGCGCATAGGGCTTCTTGTCGCTGAATTTGCGCTCGGAAAACCGTGCCGCCGGCCGGGCATCGCCGCGCGGCGTGGTGGGGCGCTTGTCGCCGCCGCGATCCTCCCGGTCGAAACGCCGCGGACGCGGCGCATCGCCGTCGCGGCGCGGCGGAGGCCCTTCACGCTTGCCGGCATAGGGCTTGCCCGGGCCCGCATAGGGCTTCTTGCCATAGGATTTGGAGCCAAAGGATTTGGCTCCGAACGATTTGGCGCCGTCGGGCTTGCCGGCATAGGAACGCTTCTCGCCGTCGCCTTTCCCGGCAAAATCGCGCTTGGCGAATTTCTTGTCGGGGCCGCGGGCGGCGCCGGAGCGGCCCTTGCCGCCGGAAGGCCGATCACGCCGGCCGCGGGAATCATTGTTTTTGTCGTTGTCGCGGGGCATGAATGGTCTCACTTCGAATGCGGATGAATTGGCAATCAGGCTGACGCGGACAGGGGCATGACGATGACGCGCGCGCTCTTCGCCCGAGGCGCATTCTCACGCAAAACCGGTATCCACTTTTGCTGAAGCCCCATTCCCTAGCAGAGTTTTACGGATGATACGAGGCATGACCGCACCATCTTTCATGGATTTGGCGCTGAAAGCGGCCGAAAACGCCGGAAAATCCGGGGAAGTGCCGATCGGATGCGTCATCGTGCTTAACAACGAGGTCATCGCCGCGGCCGGAAACCGCACTTTGGCCGAGCGCGATCCGACCGCGCATGCCGAAATCCTGGCGATCCGGCTGGCCACCGAGGTGGTCGACAGCGAGCGGCTGGTCGATTGCGACCTCTATGTCACGCTGGAACCGTGCACGATGTGCGCCGGCGCGATCTCGCTGGCGCGGATCCGCCGGCTGTATTTCGGCGCCGCCGATCCCAAGGGCGGCGCCGTGGAGTCCGGCGTGCGGTTCTTCGCTGCCCCGACCTGCCATCACGCGCCGGAAGTCTATTCGGCGGTCGGCGAGAGCGAGGCCTCCGCACTGCTGCGGGAATTCTTCAGGGCGCGGCGTTAGCGTTGAGAAAAAATCCCTTCAGCGCTTTCGCCGTCGCATCGGGATTTTCCTCGGTCAGGAAGTGACCGGAATCGACCGGCGCGCCCGCGACCTTGGTCGCCCAGTTGTTCCAGGTGTCGAGCGGCGTCGCCGCGGCATGCGCGATGCCGGCATCGCCCCACAGCGCCAGCACCGGAATCGTGATCTTGTTGCCCGCGTCGCGATCGGCCTTGTCGATCTCGAAATCGGCATAGGCGCCGGCGCGGTAGTCCTCGCACATCGCGTGCACCCGGCTCGGATCGCGGAACGCGGCGAGATAGTGCTGCAGCGCGCGCGGATCGATGGCGTCGAGATTCTTCGATTTGGTCTGGCTCGCCATCTTCTGCTTCAGGAAAAAATCCGGGTTGCCGCCGATCAGGGTTTCCGGCAGCGGAAACGGCTGCGCCAGGAAGGTCCAGTGATAGATTTTCAGCGCATAGAGCCGGTCCATGCGCGCCCAGTAGTCATAGGTCGGCAGGATATCCAGCACCGCCAGCTGTGACAGCCGGCCGGGATGATCGAGCGCCAGCCGATAGGCGACGCGACCGCCGCGATCGTGACCGGCAAGCGCAAAATGCACGTGCCCGAGCTGCTGCATCGCCTCCACCATGGTCTGCGCCATCGCCCGCTTGGTATAGGGCGTGTGTCCGGCATCGCTTTCCGGCATGTCCGACCAGCCATAGCCCGGCAAATCGGCGATAATCAGGGTGAAGCTGTCGGCAAGCTGCGGCGCGACGCGGTGCCACATCACATGGGTCTCGGAAAATCCGTGCAGCAGCAACAGCGGCGGTCCGCTGCCGCCGACGCGGGCAAAGATCCGCCCCGAACCGGTGTCGATCCATTCGGAAGCGTAACCGGGAAACAGGTCGGCGAGGTCGGGCATGTCGGGGCGCTCCTTGATGGCGATTTCCAAGTTCGAACCGTTTCGGTGCGTGGCAAGCGATCAACGTCATTCGGGGCGAAGATGACGAGGCGCGCTGCTTTAAACTTTGTTTGCCGTTGCCGCTGGCTCAACCCGGTTATATGCCATCCTGCAAGTCGGGCCATCAAGAACCGCAACGAGGAAACCTGCCATGTCGATCGATTTTGAAGTGCCGGCCGAAGCCAAGGCGATCCGCGAAACGGTCCGCAAATGGGTAAGGGAAGAATGCATCCCCGCCGAGCGGGAACTGGACACCAAGCCGCTCGACGAGGTGCTGGGCCCGCTGCGCGCCAAGGCGCGCGCGCAGGGCCTGTGGTGCCCGTTCGTGCCCAAGGAATATGGCGGCATGGGCCTCGGCCCGCTCGCCAACGCGCTGGTGCAGATGGAGCTCGGCGAAAGCATCCTCGGCGCGCTGTCGATGAACACGCAAGGCCCCGACGACGCCTCGATGATGACGATCCTGACCCACGGGACGGAGTACCAGAAGGAAAAATTCCTCAAGCCGCTGCTCAACGGCGACAAGCGGATCTGCTTTTCGATGACCGAAAAGGCCGCCGGCGCCGACGCCACCGGCATGCAGACCACCGCCGTCAAGGACGGCAACGAGAATTACATCCTCAACGGCGAGAAGTGGTTTTCCTCCTCCGCCAGCGTCGCCGACATGGCGCTGGTGATGGCCAAGACCGATCCCGACGCGCCGCGCCACAAGCAGTATTCGACCTTCATCGTCGAACTGCCGAACCCCGGCTACCGGATCAAGCGCAACATCAAGAACATGGCGATCGAGGGTCCGCATTACGACCAGCTTTCCGGCGGCCATTCCGAGATCGAGATCCGGGATCTCAAGGTGCCGGCCGACAATCTGCTTGGCGGCGAGGGCAACGGCTTCAACATGGGCCAGCACCGGCTGGCTTACGGCCGGCTGCGCCACGGCATGCACAACATCGCCAAGGCGCAGCGCGCGCTCGACATGGCGGTTGAGCATGTCACCCAACGCTCGACCTTCGGCGTGCTGCTGGCCGACCGCCAGGCGGTGCAGTTCATGCTCGCCGAATGCGCCAGCCAGCTCTATATCGGGCGGCTGATGCTGCTGCACATCGCCTACAAGGCCGAGAAGGGCCTCGACCTGCGGCAGGAAAACTCGATCGCGAAAGTCTATCTGGCGCACATGGTGCACAAGGTGATCGATACCGCGATCCAGCTGCACGGCGCGCTCGGCTACAGCCAGGATACGGTGCTGGCCAAGTGGTACACCCAGGTCCGCTCGCAGCGGCTGGTCGACGGCCCCGACGAGGTGCACAGATGGAAGGTCGGCCGCAACGTCATCAAGGCGTTCCGCGAGCACGGCACCACGGCGTCGGCGGCGGGCGGCGATCTGATCTAGCCGCCGCGTGGTGTGGCAATCCATGCCTGCCAGGGAATGTTCGCAGGCTGGGCAGAGGCGCCCTTGCGCCGTGCCCCCGTTGCAGACCACGCCACCGCCCGGCGTGCTTCATTCAACAGGGGGTATGGGTCCCTCTGCGGTGCCGCGTGACGAACGCCGCACCGCGTCGGGGACAGGCGGATCAGGCGCGTCTTCAATGGATCGATTCACTTGTCAAACAGCTGGGATCGTCATTGCGCTGGTGACGATCACGCCCGTTGAGTACGGGACCCTATGGAACAGATCATGAACAAATTTGCGCCAGAACGCAAGCGAAAACCTGGCTGCCGCTAAAATATCGAAAACAACCCCATGCAAAGTAGCCGAATACCGCCGGATGGCATGCCTTGGCCGATCCCGCGAGGGCGTTTTTGACACCAGCCGGTTGCGGGAAGCGCCGCGGGATCTGCCGAGTCCGGCGTGTCGGCGGGCGACGCAGCGTTGGCCCCGAACATTTTCGTCGCTGCGCCCGGCCCGCGGGTCATCGGCGACGGACGAGCAAAAATTATCCATAAAAAATTTGACACGTCGGGCAAATCACCGGCATATCGACAGCATCGCAGTCATCAGGCCCGCGCCGGGAAACCGGCGGCGGGCCTTTTCAATGCGATGGCGCTGGCATCGCGACCCCATGACGGCGAAGCATCAGCCTTGCGGAGTTTGCCGCTCCTGCGCCACGGCCTGCCAGCCGATGTCGCGGCGGCAAAATCCGCCGGGCCAGCGGATGCGGTCGACCGCGGCATAGGCGCGCTGCTGCGCTTCCAACACGGTCTGGCCGGTGGCGCAGACGTTCAGCACCCGTCCGCCATTGGCGAGAATGTCGCCGTCCCTTTCCACCGTTCCGGCGTGAAAGATCTCGACGCCCTCGATCTCGGCGGCCTCGGCGAGCCCCTCGATCCGGGTCCCCCTGGCATAGTCGCCGGGATAGCCGTTGGCCGCCATCACCACGGTCAGCGCCGGCTCGGCAAACCAGCGCAGGTCGAAATTCCTCAACTGGCCGTCGCAGGCGGCGAGCATCGCCGGCACCAGGTCCGACATCATCCGCAGCATCAGCACCTGGCATTCCGGATCGCCGAAGCGGACATTGTATTCGAACAGTTTTGGGCCGTCCGGGGTCAGCATCACCCCGGCATACAGCACGCCGCGGAACGGCGTGCCGCGCGCCTTCATCCCGGCCACGGTGGGAAGGATGATGTTGGCCATGATCTCGGCATGGATGTCCGGCGTCACCAGCGGGGTCGGCGAATAGGCGCCCATGCCGCCGGTGTTCGGCCCCTGGTCGTGATCGAACACCCGCTTGTGGTCCTGGGCGGAAGCGAGCGCGAGCGCGGTGTCGCCATCGCACAGCGCGAAAAAGCTGATCTCGCGGCCGGGCAGGAATTCCTCGATCACGACTTCCGCGCCGGCCGCGCCGAAGGAGCCTTCGAACATCATGGCGATGGCGGCCTCGGCCTCCGCCAAGGTCATCGCGACCACCACGCCCTTGCCGGCGGCCAGCCCGTCGGCCTTGACCACGATCGGTGCGCCCTGCCGGCGGACATAGGCCAGCGCGTGCTCGGCACTGCCGAAGCGGCCATAGGCGCCGGTCGGAATGCCGAATTCGGTGCACAGCGCTTTGGTGAATCCCTTGGATCCCTCCAGCCGGGCCGCCAGCCGGCCCGGCCCGAACGCCTTGATGCCGGCATCGGCGAGATCGTCGACGATGCCGGCGGCCAGCGGCGTTTCCGGGCCGACCACCACCAGGTCCACCGCCTTCGCGCGGCAGAATTCGATCACCGCGGCGTGGTCGGCGATATCCAGCGCCACGCATTCGGCTTCGCGGGCAATGCCGGCATTGCCCGGCGCGCACCAGAGCTTTGTCAAAAGCGGCGAGGCCGCGATCTTCCAGGCCAGAGCGTGTTCACGGCCGCCGGAACCGAGCAGGAGAATGTGCATGGGAAAAACCAGTCAGGGCGTGCGGGAGCCGAAGTCGGTCGCACAAAACTCCCTGCCGCGGCAAGGGAATATCAACAGCCCGTCATTCCGGGGCGTGCGAAGCACGAGCCCGGAATCCATGACCACGATCGGGAGTATGGATTCCGGGCCTGCGCCCCAGGGCCGGCAATTGCCGACCGGTGGCGCATCCCGGAATGACGAAGCAAGAAAACTACGCATTGCCGCCCGAGGCCGCGATGATTTCCTGCAAGGTGGCGACATGGCGGGCAAAGGCGCCGCGGCCTGCGCCCGTGGCGGTCACCGTGGTCTGCGGCTTCCTGCCGACAAAAGCCTTGTCGACCGCGACATAGCCGGCCCTGGCCAGGGTTTCGATATGGGCGCCGAGATTGCCGTCGGTGGCGCCGGTCAGCTTTTTCAGCCGGGAGAATTCGAGGCCCGCGCCGGCCGGCAGCGCATGCAGCGCCGCCATGATCCTCAGCCGCAGCGGCTGGTGGATGATGTCGTCGAGTTCGGCCATCGGTCAGCTCCGGCGCATCCAGAGGCCGCCCAGCACGAGCCCGCCGCCGTTGACGAAGGCCATCCAGAGGTCGAACGCGCCGCCGACATAGAAATAACCGACCAGGGTGAGCGCGGTGATGGAAAGACCGATCGCGACAAAGGCATAGCCGAACCACAACCCGACGATGCTGTAGACCAGCATGAAGTAGATCGGCCAGAACGTTCCCAACTGGCGCGGCGTCAGATGGTTGAGCACGCCGCTGCAAAAGGCGCCGAACGCGAAGAACAGCACGAAGGCCGCGAGCATCCTGTAATCGAAGGTGCGAACGCCGGTGCGCGCGCGATTGAATGCGCTGAGGGCGACCGACCCGGCAATGCCCGCGACATAAACCGCGAGCCAGCCATAGCCGGCACTGCGCGGCGACAGATAGCTCGCAAGATAGCCCGCGAAAACCAACACGCCCCACATGATCATGATCAGGCTGGAGAGATTGTAGATGGTCGACTGCCGGACGCGGCGGACGATGTCCTCGACATCGGACAGCGCCGAAGCCGCTTCCCTGGGATCGATCGAAGTCATGATGCGCTTGCCGCCTGGACCGGGTCGGCCGCGGCCGGGCTGTCGCCGCCGAGCTGCCGGCGCCGACGGCGCGCGACGGCCACGCTGCGCATCACGGCATAGCCGACCAGGAACATCGCGGCCTTGCTGGCGAGGCCCCAGATCGACATCGTCGCCGACCAGGTCACCACGTTGAAATTGAACGCCACGACCAGGTTCAGCGCCGCCGAGAAAAACATCAACCCCGACCACGCATAGCCGAAGATGACGGCGATGTCCGGCACCAGCTCGCGGGCGACAGGCGGCAGATAGCGGTTCATCCATCCCCGCTTCAGCATCACGACACCGGCGACGAGGTAGATCACGCTCGGCTTCATCATCACGAAGCGCAGGTCGTCGGTCATCAGCGTTGCCGTGCCCGCGCCCAGCACCAGGAACAGGCTCATCCACTGCATGGTGTCGATCGGCTTGCCGCGCGCCAACTGCCAGCCGATCTGCGCGGTGCCCAGCGCCATGCCGAGCACCACCGACAGGACGACATTGTGCGTCAGCAGATAAAGCACGAGAAAGAACAGCGTCGCCGCCATGTCGAGCAGCAGCATCTTTCCGGCATCGAACAGGTTCCTCATCGGATTCTCCGCGGGCGAATGAAGGTCACGCGTTCAGGCCTGTCGTGGCGACGTCGTCGGCGATGATGGATACCGCGGCGGGATCGCCGACGATACCCATGTGGTTGACGCCCTCGATGATCCGCACCGTGGCGCGGCCGCCGGCCGCCTCGTCATATCTGTCCGACAGCATCAGTTCGTCGGCGGAGCCAGCAAAGATCGCCACCGGCCGGGTCGCCGCCGCCAGATCGGCGCGAAAGTCGGCCGAGGCGGCGAAGTCGCGCATCAGGCGATAGGAGTAGGTCGCGGTCAGCGCGCGGGCCGAATTCGGCGGCACCGCGAACGCCAGCGCCGGCAGCGATTCCGCCCAGGGCATTCCGATCCGGTGCAATACCGCCAGCGCGAGGAAGCGCGGAATGTCCGGACTGGCCCAGCCGCCGGCGTCGGGCCGGCTGCTCGGCGCGTCATAGCCGAGATAGGGGGCCAGCAGCACCGTGCGGGCGAACAGGTTCTGGATCGGGGAGCCGGCGATCCGCAGCGCGAACCCGCCGCCGGAGGAATGCCCGATCAGCGTCAGCGGCGCGGTGGAATCGGATTTGCGGATTTCGGCGACCAGGTCGGCCATGTCGTCGTCGAGCTGGCCCGCATAGGCGATATCGCCCCGGGTTCCCGAATCGCCGTGGCCGCGAATATCCACGGCGAAGGTTTCGACCCCGCGCTGCGCCAGTGCCCGCGACAGCGCATGGATGGCACCCCGGCTGGAGCCGGAGGAGCCGTGCACTACCACCGCGATGCGGCCGGTTGCCGGCGCCTGAGCCGGATAATGCCGGTAGGCCAGTTCGGTGCCGTCGCGGGCCTGGAACCGGGACACCTCGGGCATGGTGGCAAAATCGATCGACTTGCGGGCTTCCGAGATCGAGGCCAGTTCCGGCGGCTGCCGGAGCGGCCAGGCCAGCAGCCCCGCCAGCAGCAGGGCGGCCGAACCGGCAATGGCGAGGCCTCCGACCAGGATCCTGAGGCCGCCTGAAACGATGGTGGCGATCATGACGCAATCCTCCGTGGCCGAACTAAGTAACCAGAGAACTCTATAATACAGAGTAATCTGACAAGCAAGCGCCGATTTGCGGGTCGGACTGAAATCCCTACCTTGCGCGAAAGTCCGAAAAGCCCGATTCGATTGGCCGACATGACCGCAGCCGAAGCCCTGATCAACGCCCCCGAATTCACGGTGTCCGAACTGTCCTCGGCGCTGAAGCGGACCGTCGAGGACGCCTATGGACATGTCCGGGTGCGCGGCGAAATCACCGGCTTTCGCGGGCCGCATTCATCCGGGCACTGCTATTTCGCGCTCAAGGATGAGGGCGCCAAGATCGAGGCGGTGATCTGGAAGGGCGTCCACGGCAGGATGCGCTTCAAGCCGCAGGAAGGCCTCGAGGTCATCGCCACCGGCAAGCTCACCACCTATCCCGGCTCGTCGAAATACCAGATCGTGATCGAGGCGATCGAGCCGGCCGGGATCGGCGCGCTGATGGCGCTGATGGAGGAGCGCAAGCGCAAGCTTGCCGCCGAAGGGCTGTTCGATCCGGCGCGCAAGCAGCTGTTGCCGTGGCTGCCGGAAGTGATCGGCGTCGTCACCTCGCCGACCGGTGCGGTGATCCGCGACATCCTGCACCGGCTGCAGGACCGCTTTCCGCGCCGGGTGCTGGTGTGGCCGGTGCGGGTGCAGGGCGAAGGCTCGGCCGAACAGGTCGCCGCGGCGATCCGCGGCTTCAACGCGCTGCCGCAAGGTGGCCGCATTCCGCGGCCGGATCTGTTGATCGTGGCGCGCGGCGGCGGCTCGCTGGAGGACCTCTGGTCGTTCAACGAGGAGATCGTGGTCCGCGCCGCCGCCGAAAGCATGATCCCGCTGATCTCGGCGGTCGGCCACGAGACCGATGTCACGCTGATCGATTTCGCCGCCGACAGGCGGGCGCCGACGCCGTCGGCCGCCGCCGAAATGGCGGTGCCGGTGCGCAGCGAATTGATGGCCAGGCTTGCGACCCTGGCGCGGCGCAGCGCGGTGTGCTGGCAGCGCGGCCAGGAAGCGCGCCGCAACGAACTGCGCGCCGCGGCGCGCGCGCTGCCTGCCGCCAGCGAACTGCTGGCGATCCCGCGGCAGCGGCTGGATGGCGCGGCAGGCGCGCTGCCGCGCGCCCTGAAAGCCAACACCCACGCCCATTTCCGGCGTTTTGCCGCGGCCGGCGCCCGGCTGACCGTGCGGGTCCTGCACGCGCAGGTGGGTCACGCCCGGCAGCGCCTGACCGGCTCCGGCGAACGGCTGACGCATTCGGCCCGCGCGCTGCTGCGCCACCGCCGGGAGCGCTACGCCGGACTCGAGATCCGGCTGAAAGCCTCGAAACTCTCCAACGCAAAGGCACAGCGCCAGGCCATCGCGCGCGACCGCGAACGGACGCTGCGGCTGGCCGAGCGCGCGCGGCGCGCGCTCGCCACCGCGCTGGCGCGCCAGCAGGCGCGCGTCACCCACAGCGGCCAGTTGCTGGCGGCGCTGTCCTATCGCAGCGTGCTGGCCCGCGGTTTTGCCCTGGTGCGCGATGCGCAGGGCCTCGCCCTGCACGCCGCCGCCGCGGTCGGACCGGGCGCCCGGCTCAATATCGAATTCGCCGACGGTCAGGTCGGCGCCACCGCGGACGCCGACCGGCCGGCGGCAGCCTCCATCGCCAAGCCGGCTGCCGGCGAGCCGAGAAGTGCGGCGCCCCGGCGCGTCGCCAAGCCGGTCGACCAGGGCAGTCTGTTTTAGCGCATGATGAGTTTGAGTTGGCGCTCACATCGTGCCCCGGAGGCAGCGCAGCACGCCATTCCGGCGTGGCGCGCTGCCGAGCCGGGGCCCGTCGTTTATAGCGAAAGTGCGTGATGGGTTGCCGGCTTTGCGGCGCAGCGCGAAGAGCGCTGCACCGCGTCCGGGACACGAACGCTCCGAGCTTGCCCCCGCGGCAGCTATCGATCGAAGCTGGCGCGCGAACGTAAACGCATCAAGCTATAGCCGCGGTCGGCGCTGTTTTTGGAGCAGCGCGGTGCGCCGCACCACGCTTCGGGTGCAGCGTGCGCGCGGCTACCGCGCCAGCCACTCGGCGACGCGCTTTTGCGAATCGGCGCGGGCCTCGGTGTCGGTGCCGAGATGGCCGCGCTCCGGCACGGCCGCGTCCGATGTCCCGGCCAGCGCATGCAGCGGCAGGTTGGCGCGGTCGAAATCGTGATAGGCCTCGGGATAGACCACGATCCGCGCCAGCGCGCTGCGCCCGCGGGCGCCGTCGATCATCTGGCGGCAGGCCGGCGCCGAACTGACGTCGTCCTTGGCGCCGATCAGCAGCAGCGTCGGCACCCGCGCGCTCCAGCCGAGGCCCGACGAGACCCGGCAGTTCGGATAAAACGCAATCGCGGAGCGGAAATCCGGCTCGACATTGCGCGACGACAGTTGCGGACGTACCGCCCACAGCAGCGCGCTGGCGCCGTTCGCCCATCCCAGCAGGCTGATGCGACCGGCGGCGGCCCAGCGCTGCTGCACCAGCCAGTGCCGGGACGCCAGGATGTCGGCGACCCGCTCGCGGCTGGCGCGCACGCGGCGTTCCTTGACCCGGCATTGCGGGCCGAGTTCGCGCGAACCATAGCTGTCCGGCAGCAGCACCGCATTGCCTTGCTTCAGCAGTTGCTCGGCCCAGTCGCGATAGCGCGGCTGCACCGGCTCGGAATGCCCGCCCAGCCCGCCGCAGCCGTGCAAGGCGATCACGCTCGGAAACGGGCCGTCGCCGTCGGGCTTGTAGAGCTGCGCATGCAGGACGCCTTCGGCCAGCGGAATGTCGACCTGCTGCGGGGCAGGCAACGGCGCCGCGTCCGCGGCAAAAGCCCGCGCCAAAAGCGCCAGTAATACGGTTGCTGACAGAAGGCGCATGAGGATTGGCCGGGTCGATGTGGCGCCGGGAAAACGGCGGACATTGCGCCCGAGGCTATCATGCGCCAGAGCCGAAAATTCATCACAAATCGGTGGGTTTGACGGGCGGACAGCAGGACCTATCTATGTTAGATCGCATCCTTCATCATTCAGCCCCGCGGCCCGGCCGTCCGGGTGTGCTCGGAGAGTTCGAACGTGCTGAACAAATTCGGTCCCTCGGGCCATGGCGAAGCGCAGCTGCAGTATCTGGACGGCGATTTCCGCGTGATCTCGCCGGGAACCTATGTGCGATGCGCGGTGACCGATGCACGGATACCGCTCGACGAGCTGAAATACTGGAGCGTCGATCTGCAGGAGGCCTACGCCATTCCGAGCGCGGTGCTGCAGCGGCATTATCCGGCGGCGCTGAAGCCGGCGAGCTGAGGCGACAGGCCCGCGCCCGCCGCCGCTTGGCCCGGCTGCTAGCGGGAAAACTTCCTCTCCCGCGCCCGGAACAGCCGGTCCGCCACCAGCTTGCGCAATGCGGCGGCATCGTCGAATTCGAGCGTCACCGCGAACGGCACGATGTCGGCCGCCCAGGGAGGAATTTCGCCGCCGCGGCGCAGCCGCGCCAGGTCCTTTTCCGTGGTCACCGCGGTCAATCCATCGCGCCTGGCCTCGGCGAGCAGTGCGGCGATCTCGCCTTGCGAAAAAGCGTGATGATCGGCGAATGGCAGCTGCCGGACGACCTCGATCCCGCTGCCGCGCAGCGTCCTGAAAAACCGCTCGGGGTCGCCGATTCCGGCGAAGGCGAGCACGCGCTTGCCGCCGAGCGAGGCCACCGAGGCCGCGTCGGCTTCGAGATGCGCGGAAAAAACCGCCCTGCCCCGCGCGGCGATCGCCGCCGCGACCGGCGCGGCAGCGGTCCCGGTGCCGATCACGATCAGCGCGTCGGTGCGGGCGAGTTGCGGCGGCAGCGGCGCCCGCAACGGGCCGGCGGGAAACACGCAGCCATTGCCGAGGCCGCGGTGGCCGTCGATCACGATCAGCGAGGCATCCTTGGCGATGGCGGGGTTCTGGAAACCATCGTCCATCAGGATCACGCTGGCGCCCTGCGCCCGCGCCAGGGCAAGCCCGGCGATGCGCTCGCGCGCCACCACCACCGCCACCGTCCGCGCCAGCATCAGCGGCTCGTCGCCGACATCGCCGGCGCCATGCCGCGCCGGATCCACCTTGACCGGCCCCCGCAACCGTCCGCCATAACCGCGGCTGAGCACGACCGGCCTCTCGTCTTGCTCGCGCAGCAGCCCGGTGAGCGCCAGCACCAGCGGAGTCTTGCCGGCGCCGCCGAGATGATAATTGCCGACGCAAAGCACGGGAATGCCGGCGTCAAAACCCTGGCGCCGCAGGCGCTGGCCCGCGATCCAGCCATAGACGGCGCCGAGCGGCATCAGCAATCGCGACTTCCAGGACGGCGGCCGGTACCAGAAGCCCGGCTCACGCATCGGCCGCCCCCATCTCGAGCCGCAACTGCAACAGATACGGCTCGAGCGCGGCCAGCGTGCGATCGAGCGCGCCGCCGAGCTGTTCGACCACGCGCTCGGCGGCCTGCAGCGAGGCCTGGCGCGCCGCCGGATCGGCCAGCCACTGGCCGAGCTGCTTGACCAGCGCTTCCTGGTTGTCGGCGCACCTGGCGCCGCCGGCGTCGTCCAGCGCGGCATAGACATCGCCGAAATTGAAGACGTGGGGGCCATGCACCACCGCCGCGCCGAGCCGGATCGCCTCGATCGGATTCTGCCCGCCATGGGCGACCAGCGAGCCTCCCATGAACACGATCGGCGCCAGCCGATAGAACAATCCCAGTTCGCCCATGGTGTCGGCGACGTAGATGGCGGTCCTGGCGGTCGGCAGTTCCTCGCGCGAGCGCAGCGCCACCTGCAGCCCGGAAGCCGCGACGGTGCGGGCGATGGCTTCGCCGCGATCGGGATGGCGCGGCACGATCACGCTCAGCAGCCCGGGAAATATCGCCGCCAGCGTGCGATGGGTCTCCAGCAGGATTTCCTCCTCGCCGGGATGGGTCGAGGCCGCGACGATGACCGGGCGGCCCCGCGTCGCCAGCATCAAGCGCTCCAGCTTCGCCGGGTCGGCGGGCGGCGGCGGGAGGTCGAACTTCAGATTTCCGGTGGTCACGACATTGCGGCTGCCGAGCGCGGCAAAGCGCTCGGCATCGACATGCGATTGCGCCAGGCAGACCTCGAAGCGGCCCAGCAGCGCCGAAATCGTGCCGCTGATGCGGCGCCAGCGCGGAAACGAGCGATGCGACATCCGGCCGTTGATAAGCACCATCGGCAGCCGCCGCGCCGCGCCCGACAGGATGAGATTGGGCCACAGGTCGGACTCGATGAACAGCGCCAGACTCGGGCGCCAGTGATCGAGAAAGCGCGCGACGTAGCGCGGCGCGTCGTAGGGCACGTATTGATGGATGATATCGGCGGGAAACCGCTTGGCGACGATCGCCGCCGACGTCACCGTGCCGGAAGTCAGCAGAATGCGGATGTTCAGCGCGCGCAGCCGTTCGATCAGGGCCGCCGCGGCCAGCACCTCGCCGACGCTGGCGCCATGGATCCAGACCAGCGGGCCGTGCGGCCGCACGCCGCCGCCGACGCCGCGCCGCTCGGCGATGCGCGCGGGATCTTCCTTGCCCTGTTTCAGCCGCCGCTTGATCAGCGCCGGCGCCAGCGGTACCGCCGCAGCGGACAGCTTCCGGTAGATCCGCAGCGTCACCGGCAGCGACTTAGCCATGACCCGCCTGTTCCGGACGGCCGACCTGCGCATAGGCCCGGCGCGTCGCATCGTTCAGCGTCGCCTCCAGCTGCGCGCGCAGTCTTTCCATGGTCTCGGCATCGGCATCGGGCGGCACCACGACGATGTCGCCTCCCACCAGCGCACCCTGCCCGAACGGCAGATTGATGGTGGTGCGGTCCCAATTGTCGAGGCGGAGGAAACGGCTGGTCGCCATCGCGAAGGGCATGATCGGCCGTCCGGATTCCCTCGCCAGCATGATGATGCCGAGACCGGCGACCCGCGCGCGCTTCGGCACGTCCGCGGTCAACGCCACATTATAGTTGTCTTCGAGCGCACGCACCATCTCCTTGAACGCGCCGACGCCGCCCTTGCGGTGGAACGCCGAGCCGTGATCGCCGGAGCCGCGGATGGTGCCGATCCCGAGCCGCTCGGCGGCGATCGCGTTGAACTCGCCGTCGCGATGCCGCGAGATCAGCACCTTGCCGCGATGGCTCGGCTTGGTCTTGATGAACGGCGTCATGAAATGCTGGCCGTGCCAGAAGGCGAAGATCGCCGGCATCTGCGGCTCGACAAGTTCATAGACGTCCGGGGGATCGAAGCTGAACCTGTTGGTCAGCCAGACCAGCCGGAGGAATTCGGCCGCGGAGCACCCCACAGCGCGCTGCAGCCAGCTGCTGCGCAGCACGTTGCGAAGCATTTTTTTCAACGCGCGGGCTTCGCGTCTTGGCCCGGATCGAGCAGCCGGTGGAGATGGACCACGAAATAGCGCATATGGGCGTTGTCGACGGTCTGCTGCGCCTTGGCCTTCCAGGCGGCGAAGGCGCTGGCGTAATTGGGGAACACGCCGACGATCTCGACCTGGTCGAGATCCTTGAACGTGGTGTGCTCGAGATCGGTCAGCTCGCCGCCGATGACGAGGTGGAGCAATTGCTGCTGGGCGCTATCTGGCATGATTCGGTTTCCTAACGCGGTGCCCGGCAAGGCAAGATTTCCGACCCGCCTGGCGCACGCTCAGGGCAACGGACGGCGGCGGAAATGCTCGACAATGCTTGCATGACGTTCGCGCCCGGCTGCCACCAGCACCCCGTGGGTCACTTCCCGGAGGTTGTAGAGAATGCTGTCCCCCGAGAGCGCGGTCATGTTACCATTCGCTTCCTGCACGATCAAATCGGCCGCGGCAAGGTCCCAGTCGCGGCTTTGGCCGCCGGCAAAGGCCGCATCGAGCGTTCCTTCCGCGACCCGGCACAGCCGCAGCGCCAGCGATCCGATTCGCGGATAAAGGGTAAGTTCGCCGGACGACCGGTTGAGCCGTTCGACCAGCGGCTTCGGACCGGCGATGCGGGAAAAATCCAGCGCGGCGCCCGGGCTTGCCGACACCGGCACGCCGTTGCGCGCGGCGCCCTGTCCGCGCGCGGCGAAGAAGAATTCATCGCTGGCCGGCACGAACACCGCGGCCAGCAACGGGGCGGCGTTCTCGACCAGCGCCACGCTGACGCACCAGTCTTCGCGGCCGGCGAGATAGCCGCGGGTGCCGTCGATCGGATCGACGATCCAGACCAGCTTCTTGCCGAGGCGCGTTTCATCGTCGGCGCTCTCTTCCGACAGCCAGCCATAGTCCGGCCGCGCCGACCGCAGCTGCTGCTGGATCAGGTCGTTGACCGCGATATCGGCTTCGGACACCGGCGAGGATGCGCCCTTGGTCCAGTTCTTCAGCTCGGTGCGAAACAGCGACAGCGCCAGCGCGCCGGCCTCGCGCACGGTGTCCTTCAGCAGGGCCGCGTCCCGCGCCAGCGCGTCACGCGTCACGACGGAGTTGCGCGCGCCGTCGGCGCTACCGTCCGCCAACCGTCAAGCCCTCGATGCGCAGCGTCGGAGCATTGACGCCGTAACGAAATTTCAGATCGTTGGCGGGCACCAGCGACTTGAAGATTTCGAGCAGATGCCCCGCGATCGTCACCTCGCTCACCGCGTAGGTGATTTCGCCGTTCTCGATCCAGAAACCGGATGCGCCGCGGCTGTAGTCGCCGGTCACGCCGTTGACGCCGGAACCGATCAGGTCGGTGACGTAAAATCCCTGGCGGATATCGGCCATCAGTTCGGCCGGAGTCGGCTCGCCGGCCTCCAGATGCAGGTTGTACGAGCCCGGCGACGGCGAGGACGAAACGCCGCGCTGGGCATGGCCCGTGGTGACCAGCCCCAGTTCGCGCGCGGTCGCCGAATCGAGCAGCCACGAGGTCAGCACGCCCTCGTCGATGATGGCGAGCTTCTTTACCTTGACGCCCTCGGCGTCGAACGGCTGCGAGCGCAATCCGCGCACCCGCAGCGGATCGTCGATGATGCGGATGTTCTTGGCAAACAGCTGCTGGCCGAGGCGGTCCTTGAGAAAACTGGTCTTGCGCGCGATCGACGCGCCGTTCACCGCGCCCACCAGATGGCCGACCAGCGATCCGGAAACCCGGGGGTCGAACACCACCGGCACCTTGCAGGTCTCGACCTTGCGCGGATTGGCGCGCGCCACCGTGCGCTCGCCCGCGGTGCGGCCGACGCTGGCGGGTGACGCCAGGTCGGAAGCGTGCGGCGCCGAGGTGTAGTCATAGTCGCGTTCCATGCCGGTGCCGTCGCCCGATATGGCGGTCATCGAGATGCCCTGGCTCGAGCGCAGATAGGCACCGTGGAAACCGGTGCTGGTGACCAGCACCATGCCGCCAATGCCGGTCGAGGCCGACGCGCCGCCTGATTTGGTGACGCCCTTGACCGCGAGGCCGGCGGCTTCGGCCTCGCAGGCGCGGCGTTCGAGCTCCGCCGTCGACGGGACCTGCGGATCGAGCAGATCGAGATCCGGGAAATCGCGCGCCAGCAATGCGGGATCGGCGAGGCCGACATATTTGTCGTCGGGCGCGACCCGCGCCATTGCCACGGCGCGCTCCGCGAGTTTGGCGACGCCGTCGCCGCTGACGTCGTTGGTCGAGACCACCGCCTGGCGGCGTCCCACCAGCACCCGCAGTCCGACATCATCGCCTTCCGAGCGCTCGGATTCCTCGACCCTTCCGTCGCGCACCTCGACGCCCTGGGAAATGCCGCGCACCGCCACCGCATCGGCGGCATCCGCGCCGGCGCGCCTGGCAGCCTCGACCAGGCGCTGCGCCAGCGTGCTGAGGGCGGATTGATCGAACAGCGAGGATGAATCGGCTTTCGGCGACGGCGCGGCGGATGGTGAAGAGATCACGAATAAAATCCCGACGATTGGAGGATCGGCCGCAGATCGGCCGCTTCATGAGATGTGCCCGATTCACGCGGACTTCAAGCATTTCATGGGTCGAAAGCCAAACAATTTCGGACTTCCCGCAAGGTCTCGTCAATCATGCGGGCCAAGGTCTTGTCAATCATGCCGGCGAATGGCGGTCAGGTGACCTTCGGTTAACCAGCCTTTTTAAGCCGATACCGACACCGCTGCGGCAAGCTCGCTTGCATCGACCGGGAACATAATCCCGGCGGGGAGACAAGACCTTGAGGCGTCAAACAGCAACGAGCGGGATCAATCCCGCCGGGTCGGGCCGCGCATTGCGGCTCGACCCTCTTTCCCTGCCAGTCAGCTTCGATGCGCATGACAGCCGCGCCGACGGCGGCGTGCGGCAAGTCGAACTTCACCGCGAGCGCGTCGTGCTGCGTCGTGCGCTGCACGGCATGCAGATGGCGGTCAACGTTCGCGTCAGCGATTTTCTCGGCGTTGCCTTGCGCGGCATCGACGAGGCGCAGATCCTGGTGCTCGCGCATCGCGATCCGTCGCTGACGATTCCGCTGTGCGTGAGTTCCGACCGCGACGAGATCGCGGCGGCATGGCAGGCGTGGAGCGACATCTTCGCGCTTCCGCGCCTGACCGAAGAAGCCGCCCCGCAACCGGCGCCGCGGCGCCGGCGCCACAACACGATCCGGTCGCGGCGGCCGAAATTCCTGGTGCGGCGGCGCGGCGGCGATCTGCTCAATCCGGCCAATCTTCATCGCGGCGAGCGCGAGATCATCGCGCCGGAGTAGCGCGGCGAATGTAGGTCAGCGCGCTGGCTTCGATCGACGACCGCCGCGAGGACAAGGCTTGGAACGCTCATGTCCCTGACGCGGTGCGGCGCGCTGCGCCCGGGCCACGATGATGTGGGGGCCCCTTCAGCTCGAAGCCACCGTGCTCCAGACGCCGGCGCGCATCAGCGCATCCACCAGCAGGCCCGCGAACAGCAGCAGCCCGGCATCGCGGTTGGATTTGAAGATGCGCAGGCACAGCGCCGGATCGCCGATCCTGAGCCGGGCGATCTGCCAGGCGAGATGCGCGGCGAAGCCGGCAAGCCCGGTCCAGGCCGGCAAGCCCGCGCCGGCCGAGGCCAGCGCCATGCCGATCAGCACCACCGCCAGCCCGTAGAACGCCATCAGCGCCGGACGGGTGCGGGCACCGAACAACAGCGCGGTCGATTTGACGCCGATCAGCGCGTCGTCCTCGGCATCCTGATGGGCATAGATGGTGTCATAGCCGATCACCCAGGCGATCGACCCGGCGTAGAGCCAGAGCGCCGGCGCGTCGATCCGCGCCAAGGTCACGGCGAATCCCATCAGGGCGCCCCAGGAGAACGCCAGCCCGAGCACGATCTGCGGCCACCAGGTGATCCGCTTCATGAAGGGATAGACCGCGACGATGACCAGCGAGGCCGCGCCGGCGGCGACCGCGAAGCGGTTGAATTGCAGCAGCACCGCCAGACCGATCAGCGCCTGCAGCGCCAGAAAGGCCGCCGCCCGCGGCACGCCCACCTGGCCCGCGGGAATCGGCCGCGACCGGGTCCGTTCCACCAGCGCGTCGAGATCGCGATCGGTGATGTCGTTCCAGGTGCAGCCGGCGCCGCGCATGACGAAGGCGCCGACCAGGAACAAGGCGAGGATCGTCGGCAATTGGCCGATGCTGCCGGCGACGACGGCAGCCAGCGCCGCCGACCACCAGCATGGCAGCAACAGAAGCCACGATCCGATCGGCCGGTCGAGACGGGAGAGCCGCAGATAGGGCCGCGACCATGGCGGGGCCCTGGTGTCGACCCAGTTGCCGGTGGCATCGGCAACGCGGGCGGCGGTGGCGCTCATCCGAACACGGTCTTGCTATTCGCCGTGCCGCTCCCGGATCTGAGGTTGCTGGCCGGCGCGGGCGGCAACGGCTGCAGGCCCCTGGAGGTGGCGGCAGCGGTCATCGCGTCAGGACGTTGCCGTTCAGGGTATCGAAGGTGCTGCCGCCCTTCTTGTTGGCGGTGGCCTCGGGAACCGTCGCCGCGGAGCCAAGCACCTCGCTCAGGCTCGGACCGGCAGGTCCCCTCTGCTGCGCCTGCTGCGCCATGTCGCAGACCTTCTTCTGCATTTCCTCGGTGTGCTTGTGGCCGGACTTCAGCTGTTCCGGTATCTGCGGCGGAATCCCGCACTTCGCCGCATTGGTCTCGACATATTTAATCATCTTGATTTCGGCCTGGCCGAAACTGCCGATCAGCTTGCAGGCTTCGTCCGGCGGCGCGTGGCGCTCGCTGGCGACCTTGATCAGCTTGCCGCGCTTCTCGGCGTCTTCGCGCAGCGGCAGGAATCCCTTCATGCATTGGTCCGCAGGACCGGCCTGCGCTGGACCCGGCCGCGCCGCGAGCCCGGCGCCGGTGAGCGGCGCTGCGCCGGTGACCGGAAACGAGGCGGCCGGGGCAGCTCCGTTGACCGGCGGAAATGCCGGATCGTTGGCTGGAGGAACTCCCTGGCCCCCGCGCAGCGGCGGAAATGCCGGATCGCTGGCCGCGGCCCCCTGGCCCGGCAGCGGTGCCGGAAACGCGTTCTGCGCAGCGACCCGGCCGGCATGGAGTGCGACCACGGCCAAGGTGACTGGCACAATCAAACGGCGGATGATCAAGACTGTTCCTCCGACAAGGTCCAACGGTCCCCAACCTCTTAAAAGCGCGATTTCCGATGGGGATTTACGATTCCTGCCACCGCTTAACAACCCGTCGAATTTGGCAACAGCGCGGCGTAGCGCCGCGCCGGACGGCAATATTTGCGCATATTCGCCCCTCTCCCCCGGCCGGCGCGCCGCGGCAAGGTCCCGCCCGCGGTCCGGACGTGCTCCAAATTGTCCATGGGCGCATGATCTTATGGTCAAACCGCCTGCACTGTTGCAATGGGATGCCGGAACAGCCGTTGGAACCGACCATGCCTCAGATCGATTTTCGCAGCCCCCGGCTTTTCGTCGATGCCCGCTTGGCCGCCGGCGAAACCGTGGCGCTCGAGCGCAACCAGAGCAACTACCTCGGCAACGTGCTGCGGCTGTCCGCAGGCGGAACCGTCCTGGTCTTCAACGGACGCGATGGCGAATGGCAGGCGTCGATTGCGGGCCGCAAACGGCCCGACGGACTGCTCATCGTCGCCCGGACCCGGCCCCAGGACCGCCTGCCCGACCTCGGCTATGTGTTTGCGCCGCTCAAGCATGCCAGGCTCGACTACATGGTGCAGAAGGCGGTCGAGATGGGAGCATCGTCGCTGCAGCCGGTTCTGACCCGCCTGACCCAGGTCGCCAGGGTCAATGGCGAGCGGATGCGCGCCAACGTGGTCGAGGCAGCCGAGCAATGCGGCATCCTGAGCCTTGCCGCCGTCGCCGAACCGGTGGCGCTCGATCGCTATTTGAGCGGGCGCGGGGGGCAGCGGCTGCTGGTGTTCTGCGACGAGGCGGCCGACGCCACCGATTCCCTGCAGGCGCTGCGCAGCCATCAGCCGGTTTCGGATGGGATCGACGTTCTGGTCGGCCCCGAGGGCGGATTTGCCGACGAGGAGCGCGCCACCCTGCTGCGGCAACCCCGGATCCTGCGGCTATCGCTGGGGCCCCGGATCCTGCGCGCCGACACCGCCGCGGTGGCGGCGCTGGCGCTGGTGCAGGCCGCACTTGGCGACTGGACCGATGGCCGGATAGGCGGATAGGACTGGGCTTCACCCGCGGTCCATGGCCTGTCATTAAGCCACTTGGCCGATGCCGGTCGAAACCCCGTGCCGGCCGTGCTAAGGGGCTGCGCCCGGCTCTGCCCCGATGGAACCCGTTTTTTCGGATATTTGGACTTCGCAATGACCCTGACCGCCGCCCCTCGTGCGCCCGGATCCGCCGCATGGGCGGATGCCCTGCTGTTGTCGTTCGCGCAGGCCGGCTACCTGCTGGCCGAGCCGGCGATCCTGCAGCCCGCCGAGCCGTTCCTCGATCTGTCCGGCGAGGACATCCGGAAAAGCCTCTATCTGACCACCGATCCCGAGGGCGAGGAATTGTGCCTGCGGCCCGATCTCACCATTCCGGTGGCGCGGGATTACCTCGCCTCGCCGCGCGCCGGCCAGCCCGCCGGATTCAGCTATCTCGGGCCGGTGTTTCGCTATCGCGGCGGCCGGCCCAGCGAGTTCCTGCAGGCCGGCATCGAATCATTCGGACGGCAGGATCGCGCCGCCGCCGACGCCGAGATGCTGGCGCTGGCGCTCGAGGCGACCGCCGCGTTCGGGCTGACCGAGGTCGACATTCGCACCGGCGACGTGGCGCTGTTCATTGCGCTGATCGACGCGCTCGACCTCTACCCGGTCTGGCGGCGGCGGCTGATCAAGGACTTCAACCGCAAGATCAGCCTGGAGCAGGATCTCGAGCGGCTGACGCTGGCGACCGGTTCTGCCCGCAACGAATATGAGGGTGTGCTGGCCGCGCTGGCCGGCTCCGACCGCAAGGCGGCGCTGGCATTGGTCACCGACCTGATGTCGATCGCCGGCACCACCAATGTCGGCGGCCGCTCGGTTTCGGAGATCGCCGACCGCTTCCTCGAACAGTCGACATTGAAGGGCGGCGCGCTGCCGCGCGATGCGCTCGACCTGATCAAGCGCTTCCTGGCGATCGCGGGCGACCCCGACGATGCGATCGCGCGACTGCGCGCGCTGGCCGACGACGCAAAGCTCGACCTTGCAGCCGCGATCGACGGCTTCGAAAGCCGCGTCGGGTTCATGGCCGCACGCGGCATAGCTACCGGCCGGATGCGCTTTTCCACCTCGTTCGGGCGCGGCCTTGATTATTATACCGGCTTCGAGTTCGAACTGCACGCCAGGGCCGATGCGGTCGAGCCGCTGGTGGCGGGCGGACGCTATGACGGACTGATGACCCAGCTTGGCGCCGGCACCCCGATTCCCGCGGTCGGCTTTTCGGTGTGGGTGGAAGCCCTGATCGAGCTCGGCCGCGAGCCGGCCGCAAGCGGACCGGTCGGGAGCGGCTCATGACGACGCCATTCGTACTTGCGGTTCCATCGAAGGGCCGGCTGCAGGAAAATGCCGAGGCGTTCTTCTCGCGCGCCGGGCTTGCGCTGGCCAAACCGCGCGGCGCCCGCGACTATCGCGGCACCATCAACGGACTCGACAATGTCGAGATCGCCTATCTCTCGGCAAGCGAGATCGCCTCGCAGCTCGCCCGCGGCGCGGTGCATCTCGGCGTCACCGGCGAGGATCTGGTGCGCGAGAGCATCGCCGATGCCGACAGGCGCGTCGCGCTGATCGACAGCCTGGGCTTTGGCAGCGCCAATGTCGTGGTGGCGGTGCCGCAGGCCTGGATCGACGTCCGCACCATGGCCGATCTCGACGACGTCACCACCGGCTTCCGCGCCCAGCATAACCGGCGGATGCGGGTCGCCACCAAATACATCAACCTGACCCGGACATTCTTCGCCGCCCACGGCGTCGTCGATTACCGCATTGTCGAGAGCGCCGGCGCCACCGAAGGCGCTCCGGCGGTCGGCACCGCCGAAATGATCGTCGACATCACGACGACCGGCGCCACCCTTGCCGCCAACGGGCTCAAGGTGCTCGACGACGGCGTGATCCTGCGCAGCCAGGCCAACCTGGTGGCCTCGCGGGACGCCGACTGGTCGAGCGCGGCGCGCGAGACCGCGCGCGTCATCCTCGATCACATCGCCGCCCGGGCGCGCGCCAGCAAATACCGCGAGGTGCGCACCCGCTTTGCCGGATGCGACGCCGCTTTGCTGGCCGAGGCCCATAACCGCTTCGGCGTGGTCTCGCCGTTCGGCGGACCGACCTCTTCGGGAATGGTGACGCTGCACTGTCCGCCGGCGCAGCTTTACGCGCTCGGCAGCTTTCTTCGCGGCCACGGCGCCGAGACGGTTTCGGTGGCGTCGCTCGACTATGTGCTCGACCGCGAGAATCCGCTGTTCGCCAGGCTCGAGGCCTTCCTCCGGCAGTGAGACCGGTCGCCGCCGCGGATCGCCGTGGCGACAATGCGCCGCGATTGCCATATATGTCGCTTACCCGAACGGTTGAGACCTGATCGATGATGCTCGGTACGGACGTTTCTGGCTTTTCGACCACCGCGGCCTCGGCCGCGGCGCAGGGTCTGTCGATTGTCGTGCCGGTGTACAACGAGGCCGCCGGACTGGCGGCGCTGCACGCGCGGCTTGGCGAACGGGCCAGCGCGCTCAGGCAGCGCTACGGGCTCGGCTGCGAGGTGCTGTATGTCGACGACGGCAGCACCGATGCGACGCTGGCGATCGCGCGCGGGCTTGCGGCCGACGCGCTCGATGTCCAGGTGGTGTCGCTGTCACGCAATTTCGGCAAGGAAGCCGCGCTGATGGCGGGACTCGACCACGCCCGCCGCGGCGCGGTGCTGTTCATGGACGGCGACGGTCAGCATCCGCCGGACCTCGTCGAACAGCTGGTCCGGCACTGGATCGAGGGCGGCTACGACGTGGTCTATACCGCCAAGGCCCATCGCGACAACGAATCGCTGCTGCGACGGATTGCCGTGCATGGCTTTTACGGACTGATCAATTGGGGCGCGCGGCAGAAAATCCCGGAAGATGCCGGCGACTTCCGCCTGCTGTCGCCGCGCGCGGTGGCGGCGCTGCGGCAGCTGCCGGAGCGCAATCGTTTTTTCAAGGGCCTGGCGAGCTGGATCGGATTCCGCCAGATCCGCGTCGACTACGAGCCCGCCGCCCGCGCGCACGGCATCACCACCTTCAGCGCCGGCCGGCTGGTCGGACTTTCGATCGAGGGCCTGACCTCCTTCTCGGTGGCGCCGCTGCGGCTTGCCAGCCTGCTCGGAGCCCTGCTCGCCTCGGTCGCCTTCCTGTTCGGCCTTTCCATCCTCTGGGAAACCCTGGTGACCGGAAAATCGGTTCCCGGCTATCCCTCGCTGGTGGTCGGCCTGATGACCATCGGCGGCGTGCAGCTGATCATGATCGGCATTGTCGGCGAATATATCGGCAAGATCCTGTCCGAGCTGAAGGCCCGTCCGATCTATTTCGTGGCGGAGCACACCGAAAAGCGGGTCGCGAACGAAAGCAGCGCCAGCGAAAGGACCGCCGCCGAATGAACGACGCCGCGCCGTCGCGCCGGATCTGGCTGTGCGCCGACGATTACGGTCTCAGTCCCGGCGTCAACCGGGCCATTCGCGATTTGATCGCGCGCGGCCGGCTCAATGCGACCTCGGCGATGGTGGTCGGCCCGGCCATCGGCCGCGACGAAGCCGCAAGCCTTGCCGCCGTCGCCGCCGACCGTCCGCGCTGCGCCATCGGCCTGCATGTCACCCTGACCGCGCCGTTTCGTCCGCTGACCATGCACTTCCAGCCGCTCGACGGCGGCATGTTCCCGGGCTTTGCGAAACTGCTGCGTGCCGGCCTGCTGCGGCGGCTCGATCCCGAAATCATCCAGGCCGAACTGACGGTGCAGCTCACAGCCTTCGGCGAACTGTTCGGCCGCGCGCCGGATTTTGTCGACGGTCACCAGCACGCCCAGCTGTTTCCGCAGGTGCGCGACGCGTTCCTGGCGGCGGTGAAACAGGCCGCACCCGGCGCCTGGGTTCGCCAGGGTGGCCGCAACCAGCCGCTGGCCCGGCGGCTCGGCGCCCCGAAGGCGCTGGTTCTCGACATCCTCAGCGCGCAATTCCGCCGGCGCGCCGCGCGCGCCGAACTCGCCTTCAACCCCGGATTCGCCGGCGCCTATGATTTCTCCCGACAACCCGATTTCGGGTCGCTGATGCGGCAGTTTCTCGACGGGATCCCGGAGAACGGCCTGATCATGTGCCATCCGGGATTTGTCGATGATATCCTGGTCGAACTCGACCCGTTCACCGCGCAGCGCGAACACGAACATGCTTTTCTCGGCGGCGAGCAGTTCCCGCCGCTGCTGGCTGCGAACAAGGTGACCCTGGGCTGAGCCCGGCGGGCGCCCGGGCCATCCGTAAATTTAATTCCGCCCGGCACTACTGGCGACACAAACCGCCCCTAGATTCTCCCCGCGCTTCTCAGCGAGGGAGACCATGCGATGATACCGCAAGAACGCCAATTGGTTGACGACCTTTTCGACCGGCTCTCGAAGATGGAGGGCGCGCCGCGCGATCCGGACGCTGTCGCCGCCATCGCGCAGGGCCTGCGGGCGGCGCCCAACGCGGTTTACGCACTGGTCCAGACGGTGCTGGTCCAGGACGAGGCGCTCAAGCGCGCCAATGCCCGCATCCAGGAGCTCGAGGCTGCCGGCAGCCCGCAGCAAACCCAATCCGGCGGATTCCTCGATTCGATGCGCGAGACGATTTTCGGGCAGAGCCCGCCGCACGGCTCGGTGCCGAACGTCCGCCCGCCGGAGGTCGCCAGCCGACCGGTCTGGAACAGCGGCCAGGTGATGCAGCAGGCGCCGGCGGCGGCACCCTATAACCAGGCGCCCTACGGGGCGCCGCAGGCGCCGATCGGCGCCGGCGGCTCGTTTCTTGGAACCGCGGCGGCGGCGGCCGCCGGCGTGGTCGGCGGATCGCTGCTGCTCGGCAGCATCCGTTCGATGATGGGGGGCAGCCATTACGGCTTCGGCGATGCCGGCGCCTTGGGCGACAGGGTCGCGAGCCCGTCGCCGTGGAGCGACCAATCCGGCGGCGAGCTGGCGCGCGACGCCGGCCTCGACGACATCGGCTCGTCGGGCGACCGCGCCGACGACGATTCGCGCGCCGGCCTGCTGGATTCGGCATCCAACGATGACGATCACGACGACATGGATCTGGATTCGGACGATTTCGGCAACGACGGCGGCAGCGACTACGCCTGACCGGCCCCGTCGCCTGGAAGCCCGACACGGCCGCTCGCCCGGAGCGGCCGTGTGGTGTTTACGCCGCCAATTCTTCAGATCACGACGACCCGCGCGCCGACATTGACGCGGCCATAGAGGTCGATGACGTCCTCATTGCGCATCCGGATGCAGCCCGACGACACGTTGGTGCCGATCGTCCAGGGTTCGTTGGAGCCGTGGATGCGATAGAGCGAGGATCCCAGATACATCGCGCGCGCGCCGAGCGGATTTTGCGGACCGCCTTCCATGTGCCGCGGCAGGTCGGGGCGCCGCACCAGCATTTCCGCCGGCGGCGTCCAGTCCGGCCATTCCTTCTTGGCGGAAATCTGCTTGACGCCCGACCAGGTGAAGCCGGGCTTGCCGACGCCGATGCCGTAGCGCAGCGCCTTGCCGTTGCCCTGTACCAGGAACAGGAACTTGTTGGGCGTATCGACCACGATGGTGCCGGGGCTTTCCTTGCCGTGGTAGTCGACCAGCTGCTTTTCGTATTTCGGATCGAACGGGCGCCGGGTCGGATCGCCGGCCGCCTCCTGCTGGAAACCGCCCTGCTGCGGTTCGGCCTGCGGCAACGGCGGACGGCGCACGTCGTAGGCCGGTTGCTGCTGATAGACCGGCGCCTGCTGGTAGCGCTCGCCCTGGTTCTGTCCGTCACCGAACAGGAATTCGATGAAGCCGCCGCCCATGTTGGAGCGCTCGGCATAGGCCGTCCGCAGCGGCGCGGCGGCGGGCGGCGCGGGTTGGTCGGCGTAGATCACGCTGGGTTCGGGCAGTGGTGCGGCTTCGACCGCCGCAGCCTGATGAAGTCCGGCAGCCAGACAGGACGCGCCGGCAGTGAGCGCAAGAGAGATTTTTCTGAACATCGACGTACTCTGTACTGTTTCGTCACGGGAGCGCCCGGTCGGCGCCTTTGCACGCCGCCAGCTAAGATCAAAACCGCATCGGTTTGGTAAACAGGAACGCCGTTTCGATTCACCACGTCGTCAATTCGGCGCGGATTTGTCCGCTAGCGTTTATTTTCGATGAATCCGCGGCCGGCATGGTTAATCGCTGGTGTGCGGCACAGGGGGGCAGCCATCACAACAATTTGCGGCGTGAACCCGGCGTTAAATCGCATCTGCTTAAAACGTAACGAGTGCAGGTCAGGAAAAAATCTCATGCCGATTCATCGCAGACGTTTTCGCATCGAAGAAGCAATCGGCGACATGCCGATTCCGTCCGTCGCTGACGGCGAGGTCGGTCCCATGCATCGCGAGATCATGACCGAACTGCGCGCCATCCGCACCCAGATGGCCACCGCCCGCCCCGGAGCCGGCCAGAGCGCCGCGGCGGAAACCATCAATGAATCAGTTACCCGCGAGGTCGCCGAAGCCCATGCGCTGCTCGAGACCTACCGCGCCCAGATCGAGCAATGCGAGAAGCTCAAGGTTGAGCTCGACCTGATTTACGATGCCATCAACCGGACCAAGCGGGAAATCGCGGTCCTGCACGGCAAGAGCTTCAACGGCGAGGAAATGGCCAAGGTCAACGGCGAGCTTGGCGCCGTGGTCGGCGGCACCGAAGAGGCGACGCAGCAGATCCTGGAAGCCGCCGAGGCGATCGATCAGGCCGCGAGCGCGATGACCAAGGTCAACTCGCCGGATCAGCAAAAGCTGCTGAGCGAGGAAATCCAGGAACGCGTGGTCTCGATCTTCGAGGCCTGCAACTTCCAGGACCTGACCGGTCAGCGCATCAACAAGGTGATGACCACGATGAAATTCATCGAAAACCACATCACCGTGATGATGGATATCTGGGGCGGCGTCGATGCCATCAAGGCCCACGCGCCTCCGATCGTCGATACCCGCGAAGGCGACGCCCGGCTGCTCAACGGTCCGAAGCTGGACGACGACGTCGGCCACGCCTCGCAGGACGACATCGACGCGCTGTTCGACTGAACGAGAACTTCGAGGACGCCGGGTGGCAGCACCCGGCGGGCCAGGGTACGGAAATCAGCAGCCGCGTGCCGCGCGCGGCATTCCGGCGACAGAACCTGCGGTTGTCGGCAGCATCGTCAGCCCGCCGCCGCCGGATGCCTGATTCAGCAAGCGATGCGGTTCAGGCCCGCGGCCCGCAGCGGACGTAGACCATGTTGCCGTAGCGGGTGGCGGCATCCTTGTCGATGAAACGCGTCACCATGACCCGGCCGTCGAAAGACACGATCTCGCGGTCCAGTTCGCCGCCGGCAGGCCCTGGCGGCCCGATATAGTTCTTGCCGCTCGGGCTGCCCTTGAGCCGCAATTCCTGCGGCGTCGCCTGGTCGGCCAGATGCATGATCACCCCGCCCGAGGAGCCGGCCCCGATCACGTAGGGCTGCTTGCACTGCGCCTTCGCCGCGACTTCGGTGCGGGCGCGGTCGTTGGGATTCTGGAACGAGGCAAGGCCCCAGCGGCCGACGATCTCGTCGGGGCGGATCGTCGCCGGCATTTCCGGCGCCACGCCCGGCTCGGGCGCCGGCGCAGGGGTCGATGAAGAAAATGACGGCAGGCTCATGCTCCCGCAGCCGCCCAGCAGGATGGTCAACGCCGCTGCAATCCCCAAGCCGGCAAACCTACGCGCGCTACATGACCTGACCATGGTGTCTCCCCAAGCAATTCGTGGCCGCATCCGCCCTGCAGCCAAGCGCAAAACCGCAATCGGAGCAATGACGTCCAACGAACTACGCCGCCGCTCCGATTTGGTTTCCCGCAACCATCCACTATCGTCCTCACCAAGGGCTTAACCCCGCCAACCTTGACAGGAACGGCGTCAAGCCATATTCCCGGTCGCGCATTTAGCACTCCGGGGGCATGATTGCTAAGGGATGCGGACTGTTCTGGCCCATGGCGGTGTCGAATACGCCCGTATCCCAAGCCACGCTCGATGGCAAACCGGAGCTGAAAACCAAGCCTCCAAAAGGAACTTCCATGTCTAAGACCAAATTTCGTCCGCTGCATGACCGTGTCGTGGTCAAGCGTATCGACGCCGAGGAAAAGACCAAGGGCGGCATCATCATTCCGGACAGCGCCAGGGAAAAGCCCCAGGAGGGCCTGGTTGTCGCCGTCGGTCCCGGCGGCCGCGACGAGGCCGGCAAGCTGATCCCGATCGACATCAAGAGCGGCGACCGCGTGCTGTTCGGCAAGTGGTCGGGCACCGAGATCAAGCTCGATGGCGAGGAGCTCCTGATCATGAAGGAATCCGACGTCATGGGCATCTTGAACTGACCGACAGACCAAGCAGCCGGAGCTCTCGGCCGTCATGCCGGCACCGGTCCGGCATCCGTCATGGCTTGCAGCCGGATGGAATGCCGGGCACGCGGTTGGCGTCTCTGCCCGGCAATGACGGCGAAGACCCGGCGAAATACCCGATCACCCAGGAGTAACGAAGATGACTGCCAAGGACGTAAAATTTGCCGGAGACGCGCGCGATCGCATGCTGCGCGGCGTCGATATTCTCGCCAATGCGGTCAAGGTGACGCTCGGCCCCAAGGGCCGCAACGTCGTCATTGAAAAGAGCTTCGGCGCGCCGCGCATCACCAAGGACGGCGTCACCGTCGCCAAGGAGATCGAGCTCGAGGACAAGTTCGAGAACATGGGCGCGCAGATGCTGCGCGAAGTCGCCTCCAAGACCAACGACACCGCCGGCGACGGCACCACCACCGCCACCGTGCTGGCGCAGGCGATCGTGCGGGAGGGCGCCAAATCGGTCGCCGCCGGCATGAACCCGATGGACCTCAAGCGCGGCATCGAAATCGCGGTGGCGGCGGTGGTCAAGGATCTCGAGAAGCGCGCCAAGCCGGTGGCCTCCTCGTCGGAGATCGCCCAGGTCGGCACCATCTCCTCCAACGGCGACGCGGCGATCGGCAAGATGATCGCCCAGGCGATGCAGAAGGTCGGCAATGAAGGCGTCATCACGGTCGAGGAAAACAAGTCGCTGGTGACCGAGGTCGATATCGTCGAGGGCATGAAATTCGACCGCGGCTACCTGTCGCCCTATTTCGTCACCAATGCCGAGAAGATGACCGCCGAGCTCGAGGACGTCTACGTGCTGTTGCACGAGAAGAAGCTGTCGGGCCTGCAATCGATGCTGCCGGTGCTCGAAGCCGTGGTGCAGTCGGGCCGTCCGCTCCTGATCATCGCCGAGGACGTCGAGGGCGAGGCGCTGGCGACGCTGGTGGTCAACCGGCTGCGCGGCGGCCTCAAGGTCGCCGCCGTCAAGGCGCCCGGCTTCGGCGACCGCCGCAAGGCGATGCTGGAAGACATCGCGATCCTGACCGGCGGCCAGCTGATCTCGGACGAACTCGGCATGAAGCTCGAGAACGTCACGGTCAACATGCTCGGCCGCGCCCGCAAGGTGGTGATCGACAAGGAGAACACCACCATCGTCAGCGGCGCCGGCAAGAAGAAGGACATCGAGGCCCGCGTCGGCCAGATCAAGGCCCAGATCGAGGAGACCACCTCGGATTACGACCGCGAGAAGCTGCAGGAGCGCCTGGCCAAGCTTGCCGGCGGGGTCGCCATCATCCGCGTCGGCGGCGCCACCGAGGTCGAGGTCAAGGAGAAGAAGGACCGCGTCGAGGACGCCCTCAACGCCACCCGCGCGGCGGTCCAGGAAGGCATCGTGCCGGGCGGCGGCGTCGCGCTGCTGCGCGCCAAGCGCGCGGTCGGCCGCATCAGCAACGACAACTCCGATGTGCAGGCCGGCATCAATATCGTGCTGAAGGCCCTGGAAGCGCCGGTGCGCCAGATCGCCGAAAACGCCGGGGTCGAAGGCTCGATCGTGGTCGGCAAGATCCTCGAGAGCAAGTCCGAGACGTTCGGCTTCGATGCCCAGACCGAGGAATATGTCGACATGGTCGCCAAGGGCATCATCGACCCGGCCAAGGTGGTGCGCACCGCGCTGCAGGACGCCTCCTCGGTGGCGGCCCTGCTGGTGACCACGGAGGCCATGGTCGCCGAACTGCCGAAGGAACCGGCGCCGATGCCCGGCGGTGGCGGCGGCATGGGTGGAATGGGCGGCATGGGCGGCATGGGCTTCTAGGCCCGGCGCCGTCGCCATCGGGAATCGTCCAAGGCCGCCTCCGGGCGGCCTTGTTTTTTGGCGAATGATGCCGGGGTTTGCTAAATCTGACCTGGATTCGCAGACGAATCGAACCGGCTTGACGCTTATCGCTCGAGGATTGCCCATGCGCGCGCTCCTGATCTGCCTGCTCGGCCTGATGACTGCCGCCCCGGGCCTCGCTTTTGCCGACATGAAGCTGTCGCCGAAGGCGGCCCCCGGCGGCAGCGAAGTCAGGTATTTCACCTCGATCGACGGATTGATGGACGGCAATGCCGACGTCATCCTCAAGGAGACCCGCCAGGGCAAGACCGTCACCGCGGCGGTGCTCGACGTCTGCTATCCGGCGCAGAAGGGCTCCGATCGCAAGGACCGCTTTGTCGCCAACCTCGCGGTCAACGGACAGACCCTGAGCGGCGCCACCCAGAGCCTCGGCGACAGACTGCCGGTGACGGTGAAGCTGGTGCGCCGGCCGACCGGCGACAGCTTCGAATTCAAGGGGCAGATCAGCGTCGGCCAGGCCGTCACCGAGGTGGCCTCGTCGGACAACTCCGACCTCAGCGAAAAGGAGTTTCTCGACAACCAGTCGACCGATGACGGCATCACCGCGGCGCCCAAGGATTTCAGCGAGGTATCTCCCGAGGCGGTCGGGGTGCGGGTCAGGCTGGACGCGGCGGCGGACTTCCTCAAGGCCCTGAAGGGACAGGACCTCGAAGTATCCCTGAGCAGCCTTGCGGTATCCTGCGATGCGCTGCGCGCCGGCGAGCAGACCATCAACATCAGCGTCGATCCGGATCATGCCGCCGCGCTGATCGAAAAGTCGAGATCGCTGCCCGGCGTGGTCGCCGCCGGCTGGACCGGCGGCATCGTGGAGATGGAGCGCGCGATTCGCTTTCCGGCCGCCGAGTGGCGCGACGGCGACCACCTCAACAAGGACAAGCTGGCCGCGACGGTCGCGCGGGTGCTGGCCACGACGTTTTCGGCAAAGCCGTCGTCATCGGCATGGAACGCCAATACCGGCAAGCTGAGACTGGTGTTCAGGCGGCCGAGCCAGATATTTCCGGCGCTCGAATTGACCGAGACGGTGGAAGTGACCGCCCTGGTGGCGCCGGACAAGCCCGGCGCGTCCGACCGGCTGATGTTGTGGATCAGCAATCCCGCCATCGCCACCACCGACGAATCCGCCGGCCCGAAGCTCAATCTGGCCGATGAATCCAGCGCCGACGAGGAGGGCGATCCGACGGACGACAACGGCGCCGTCGAGGCGCTGGCGAAGGAATTCAAGGCCCAGCGCTGGGACGCCGACAGGTCGGCCTGGAAATAACCCGATTGCCGCCCGCCCGCGCGATGCCGCCCCGCATTTGACATGCCGGGCCATAGCGGCAATGAACAGGCCCTGTCCGCGGCAGGCTCTTCAGGATTTCAGCTTCGATGGCGCGCTATGATGTTGTGGTGATCGGCGCCGGCCTCGGGGGCCTGACCGCCGGCGCGATCCTGGCGCGCGCCGGACGCAAGGTCCTGGTGATCGAGCGCAGCAACTCGGTGGGCGGGGCGGCGTCGAGCTACAAGTCCGGCGATCTGTTCGTCGAAGGCTCGCTGCATGAAACCTCCGATCCGCACGATCCGCGCGATCCGAAACACGACTCGCTGACCCGGGCCGGCGTGATCGACGCGGTCAACTGGGTCCCGGCGGGCGCCTTCTACGAGGCGCGCGGCGGTCCGCTCGACCGGCCGCTGGTGATACCTGACAATTTCGATGCGGCGCGCCGCGCGCTGACCGAACGCTTTCCGCAAGCCGCGGCGGCAATCGACCGCCTGCTCGGGGAAATGCAGGCGCTTGCCGCCGCCATGGGCACGCTTGCGCAAGGCCGCGCCGCGTTCAGGAATCCGGGCCGGGCTTTTGCCGCGCTGCTGAAACTGGTTGCCGCGCTTCCGGACTGGCGCTTGTCGCTTTCGCAAAAGCTCGACCGGGCTTTCGGCGACAACGAAGCGGTCAAATGCGCGCTGGCGGCCAATCTGTCCTACTACCACGACGACCCCGCGACGCTGTGGTGGATCTACTTCGCGGTGGCGCAGGGAAGCTACCTGCTGAGCGGCGGGCGCTTCGTGCAAGGCGGCTCGCAACGGCTTTCCAGCGCGCTCGCCCGCGCCATCAAGGTCGCCGGCGGCGACGTGCTGGTGCGCCGCCTGGTCAGCGGCATTGCCCTGGACTCCCAGGGCCGCGCCGGCTCCGTGACCCATACCGCGCGGGACGGCAGCGATCCGAAAGTGGTGGACGGCGTGCGCATCGTCGGCAACGCGGCGCCGGCGGCGCTGGCGGCGTTGTTGCCGGCGGCGGCCGGCGAACGCCTGAAGGCCGGTTACCGCCGGCAGACGCCGTCGATTTCGCTGTTCGCGCTCACGCTCGGCCTGTCAAAGCCGCCGCGCGGATTCGGCGTCGCCGCCTATTCCACGCAATTGCTGCCGCGCGAGATGAAGCGGTTGTCCGACTATGCGCAAGGCGCCGCGCTGATGGCCGGGGAGCCCGGCGGGCGCATGCCGCCGATGTCCGTCGTCGATTACGCCGCGATCGATTCCGGCGTCCCCGCGCCGCCCTATGTGCTTCTGGTCTGCGGACCCGACCTGCTGTCGAACTGGGACCAATCCGACATGACCCTCTATCGCGAGAAGCGCGCGCGATGGCAGCAGGCGATCGTTCGCTACCTCGATTCGTTCTATCCGGGTCTGGCGCAGGCGGTGGTTGCCTCGTCGTTCAACACCGCGCTGTCGGTCCGGCAATATCTCAATGCCCCCGAGGGCGCGGTCTACGGGTTCGCGCCGACGCCGCCGCGCTCGCTCTGGCGCAGCCCGCTGCGTTCGCCGCGCACGGCGGTGCCCGGCCTCTATCTCGCCTCGGCCTATGGCGGGTTCGGCGGCTATTCCGGCGTGGTGCAATCCGCCGGCGCGTGCGCCGACATGATCCTGCGCGAGAATTAGCGCGCGCCGGCGATTCAATTGGTATTGAGACGGAACCGCAGCGGTCTGGTCCCGATGAACGACACCAGATCGCCCTGGCGTTTCCAGGTCGCGGCCTCGCTCAGCGCCGCGATCAGTTCGTCGTCGGCCTGCGCCCGCGCCGGCGGACAGGCGCGGTCCTGCAGCGGACCGGGGACGAAAATCACGGTATTGCCCGCCACCGAAAACTGGCCCGTGGCGGCCTTGCACCACAGTTCCAGCGTCGCCTCGCCGTTGTCGCCGATCTCCAGCGAAGGAACCCGCTTCGATCCGGGCTGCGGCGCGGCATCCAGGGTCATCTCGAACCCGAACGGAAACCCGTCATCGGCGCAGGCCGGGGTGGCGCCGAACGCGGTCGCCGCCAGCACCAGCACCGCCGCCAACCGGCTCAATGGCATGGAATTCATACGGCCTCTCGAGATCGCCCGGCACCATCGGCCGCGCGCCGTTGTAATGGCCAGGAGCCGTATTGACCAGACCGCTGCGTCAACAATCGGGCGCGCCGGAAAATCCCCGCGGGCCGATGGCCTGCGGGGATTTTCGCATCCCTCGGCAACCGTTCTGCTACTTCAGCACCATGGCGGTGAACGGCGAGACATAGGCCTGCAGCATGACGAACAGGCCGACCAGGCAGGCCAGCGCGATCGAATGCTTGAACACGAAGCGCAGAATCGTGCCTTCGTGTCCGAACCAGTTGGTGGCGGTCGAGGCCACCACGATCGACTGCGCGTCGATCATCTTGCCCATGACGCCGCCGGAGGAATTCGCCGCTCCCATCAGGATCGGCGACAGGCCCAGCTGGGTCGAGGTGATCTTCTGCAGGTTGCCGAACAGGATGTTCGAAGCCGTATCCGATCCGGTCAGCGCCACCCCGAGCCAGCCGAGCAAAGTGCCGAAGAACGGATAGAGCACCCCTGTCGCGGCGAAGGCGAGACCCAGCGTGGCATCAACTCCGGACAGCCGGGTCAGGGTGCCGATCGCCAGCATCGCCGAGATGGTCATCAGCGAATAGGCGCACAGCTTGATGGTGCGGCCGTATTCGGAAACGATCGTGCCCGGCGACAGCCCCATGATGAAGCCCGAGATGATCGCGGCGATCAGGATCCCGGTGCCGGTAAACGACAGGTAGGTAAAGGAGAAGATCGCCGATTCCTTGGTCGGGGTCGGGACCACCGGCGCGACCTTGTTGATCATACCGTGCAGCTCGGGCACCGGATAGTTCCAGGTGAAGACCGGATTGACCGCCGCCTTGAACCAGTCGGTGCCCCAGACCAGCAGCACCGCGCACAGGATGATCCACGGCAGCAGCGCGCTGAGCAGTTCGCCTGGTTTCAGGGGCGTCGGATCGATCAGCTTCGCCGGAGCCATGGTCTTGGCGGATTCATCATTGCCGCGCAATGCCGGCGACAGCCAGAGCACCTTCGGCTGCCAGACTTTCAGGAACAGGATCAGGCAGCCCATCGAGATCAGCGAGGCGCCGATGTCGACGATCCACGGGTTGATATAGTTCGAGATCAAAAATTGCGGGATCGCAAACGACAGCCCGGTCACCAGGATGGCCGGCCAGATGTCCTTCATCCCCTTGAAGCCGGCAAACGCCCACACCACCCAGAACGGCACGATCAGCGAGAAAATCGGCAACTGCCGTCCGACCATCGCGCCCAGGATATAGGGATCGAGGCCGGTCACCGAAGCCAGGCCCTGGATCGGGGTGCCCAGCGCGCCATAGGCGACCGGCGCCGTATTGGCGATCAGCGACAGACCGGACGCTGCAAGCGGCGAGAAGCCGAGGCCGATCAGGATCGAACCGGTGATCGCCACCGGCGTGCCGAAGCCGGATGCGCCCTCGAAGAACGCGCCGAACGAAAATGCGATCAGCAGGAGCTGCAGCCGCCGATCGGCCGTCACGCCGCCGACGGCGCGTTTGAGCACTTCGAACCGGCCGGCGCTGACCGTGAGGCGGTACATGAAAATGACGTTGAGTACGATCCAGCCGATCGGAAAGAAGCCGCTGACGATGCCCAGCAGCGAGGCGCGGACCGCCATATTGGCCGGCATGGTGAACAGAAAGATCGCCACCAGATTGGCCAGCACCAGGGCAATGATCGCAGCGACATGCGCCTTGACCTTGCCGCTCGCGATCAGCACCAGCAGGGTGACTACCGGAATGGCCGCGGCCATGGTCGAAAGCGCAGCGTTGTCGAAAGGATTATAGACCTGGTTCCACATTGCAGTTCCTCCCCACGCCCCGTTATGCGGCACTCCGACCAGCGTGGAAAGTCAGGCCTGCCTGGCCTGATCGCGTTTGGGGGTCCGCCACGCGCGGGAGGGCGGATCGGGGCTGCCCCGGTCCGCTCACAACCTCGCGAAGTGAACAGGCCCCCCCGCCCCACGCCGTTGCGCCCATGCTAGGATTGACTCAATGGCGGCGACAAGCCAACGCGGACCGAGAAACCTACGACTTTAGTCTAAGCGTTCTCAATTCCTTCTTATTTTCAGGCCTTTGAAGCCGCCCTCCGGGAGATCGTAATCTGTGAACAACCTCCGCTCGACGCTCACGGCCGTCTGGAAAATCGCCCTTCCGTATTTCCGCTCCGAGGACAGATGGGCGGGGCGCGGCCTGCTCGCCGCGGTGATCGTCATCGAACTTGCCACCGTATTCCTCACGGTTCTGTTCAACCGCTGGAACAATGTTTTCTACAATGCGCTGCAGGAGCGCGACCAGGCCGTCTTCACCTACCAGATCGGCTACTTCTGCGTGCTGGCGACATTCTGGGTCGGGCTCAAGGTCTATCAGCTCTACCTCAATCAGTGGCTGCAGATCCGCTGGCGGCGCTGGATGACGGCCCGATATCTCGGCGGCTGGCTGCATGACGCCAACCATTACCGGATGCAGCTGCTGGGCGACGCCGCCGACAACCCGGACCAGCGCATCGCCGACGACACCCAGCGGTTCGTCGAACAGACGCTTGCGCTCGGCATCGGCTTGCTGAGTTCGGTCGTGACCCTGATATCTTTCGTCTTCATACTATGGACGCTGTCCAATGAAGCGCCGCTGCATCTGTTTGGCAGGGACATTCCGATTCCCGGCTATCTGGTTTGGGGCGCCCTGATCTACGCCCTGCTCGGGACCGTGCTGACCCATCTGATCGGCTGGCCGCTGATCGGGCTCAATTTCCAGCAACAGCGCTATGAGGCCGATTTTCGCTTCAACCTGGTTCGCGCGCGCGAGAACTCCGAACAGATCGCATTGCTGCGCGGCGAGCCCGCCGAGCGCACCCGGCTGTTGTCGCGGTTCGGATTGGTGGTCGAGAACTGGCTTGGCATCATGCAGCGCACCAAGAAGCTGACCGCCTTTACCTCGACCTATTCGCAGGCCTCCGTGATCTTTCCCTTCGTGCTGATCGCCCCGGCCTATTTCGCCGACAAGATCCAGCTCGGCGGCATGATGCAGACGATTTCCGCGTTCAGCAGCGTTCAGGATTCGCTGTCGTTCTTCATCTCCTCGTACCGGACGCTGGCCGAATGGCAATCCGTGGTGGCCCGGCTCGGCGGGTTCGAAACGGCAATCGAAAATGCCGCCGCGCTGGTTACCGAGAAAAACATCATCCATGTCGCCTCCACCAACCAGCACGCCATCGACCTCGAGAAGCTGGTGGTCAGCCTGCCCAACGGAGTCCCGCTGGTGACGGCGGACGGCTTCGATATCCGAAGCGGCGAGCGCACCCTGCTGACCGGTCCGTCCGGCTCCGGCAAGTCGACCCTGTTCCGCGCCATTGCCGCGATCTGGCCGTTCGGGACCGGCTCGATCGCGATCCCTGCCCACGCCACGCTGATGATGCTGCCGCAGCGGCCGTATTTCCCGGTCGGTTCGCTGCAGGCTGCGATCGTCTATCCTGCGGAGGCGAGCGCCTTCAGTTCGGACCAGGTCAGGGACGCGCTGATCGCGGTGGGCCTGCCGCTGCTGGCGCCGCGGCTGGCCGAGGACGCGCACTGGAACCGGATGCTGTCGCTCGGCGAACAGCAGCGCCTCGGGCTGGCCCGTGCGCTGCTGCACGCGCCGCAGTACCTGTTCCTCGACGAAGCCACCGCTTCGCTCGACGAAGCCTCGGAGGCGATGCTGTACAGGCTTGTCGAGACCCGGTTGCCGGCGAGCACCATTGTTTCGATCGGCCACCGCAGCACGCTCGAGGCCTTCCACCAGCGCAACATCATCCTGTCCCGCGCGGGTGATCGATTCGCTTTGCAGAACCGCAACGAGGACGCCGCGTGATGGTGCCGGGCCGGCCTTGACCGAGCGGCGTGGCGCGCGCCGGGCTTCGGCGCGGCCCGCGGTGGCCCGACCGGCAAATGGCAGGCGCGCCGCCAACGAAATGGGGCGGCAGATCGCCCTGCCGCCCCGTCAGTCTCGGGAAGATCAACCTATTTCAGGTTGGCCATCGCGGTCAGGTCGGCCGAAAGCTTGACGATGCCGGCCGCGCCGCACCAGTTCGAGCCTGCGCCACCCGGATTGATCGGGGTGACGCTGGTCGTTCCCGAAGCGTTGAAGGCGCTGGTGAAGGCGTTGCAGTTGCCCTTCGACAGGTCGGTGTCGGAATAGCGAAGATCGAGCGTGAACACCTTGTAGGTGAAGCCGATGCCGATGTTCCAGGTGTCGTAGCTGGCATAGGGGATGCCGGCCGCAAAGTTGCCCAGGGCGCTGACGACGCCGTAGAATGCATCCGAAGTACCGAGCCACTGCCGGCCGAGCTCGCCGGAGACGTACATGCCGACGCCGCTGGTGCCGAATGCGGTGGAGGGCGCGGTGTACCTGCCGACGATCGAGGAGTAGTTGCCCCAGGCGCCCGAGTTCAGGAAGTTCGGCGAGTAGTACTCGGTCAATCCGAACTGCCAGTTGTCGTTGATGGTGTAGTTCACCTTGCCGTAGGCTTCGAAGAAGCTGACGTCCTTCTTCATCACGTTGCCGTCGGCAAGGAAGATCGTGTTGCCGCCGACCGGGCAGACATTGCCGCCGGGAACGCCGCCGGTGAGGACGTTATCGGCGCAATTGCCGCCCGGATAAAGATAACCCCAGACGCCGAAATCGAACGCGAATGCGCCGAAGGTCGGGCGGATACCGCCATAGACGTCGACTTCGGCCGCCGCGCGATTGGCGAACGAGATGCTCTCGGTGGAAGTGCCGACGTAGAGCTGCAGGTCCTTGGTGACGTTGTAGCGTGGTTCGAAATAGGCCGTGACCGACGGGTTGTGGTTGGATTGGGTGATCCCGCGGAAGATGTAGTCATTCATGACCGCGCTGCCGAAGGCGATATCCCAGGGGTCGAACGGCGCCGGCGGCGGCGCCTTGGCGGCCTTGAGCGGCATATCCGCGGCGAATGCCGAGCCCGCCGCGACGGCCAGCATTGCGGCGGCCAAAACCATCTTCTTCATGACGCTCCCCATCACTTTTGAAAGTTCGGTTCGATTTCCCTGGAGTGTCCCCCCAAGGGCAACCGGTAACCGGATGCTGCCAAGCTTGTCGGCTGACCCAATCTGAAGCGCGCTCGGCAATGTCGGAAGCAAAAAAGCTAAGCAGATGATGACTTTTTAGGCGATTCCGAACTATTGGGGAATGTTCTGGGCGAGTGTGGCATTACAACAACAATTTTGGCGGGATTCGGCGCCCGCCGGCGGGTCGCCTGTCAGGGCGAGGCGGGCCGGATGCCCCCGGTGCATCGTTTGCACGGCCGGCCGGTGCGGCGAATCACCGGCCGGCCCGAACCTCTGAAATCTCGTTTCCGGGAGCCTCGGCTGTGCCCGAAATAAAAAGGCCGCAGCGACGGGCGCTGCGGCCTGGAACGTAGCCCGCTGCAAGCGGGAGCAACTCGGCTATTGGTCGTCGTCTCCGCCGGCAGCCGACGGGCTCGACGAACTGCCCGAATGTTCCCATGACGGGCTCGCGCTTGCCGCCGCAGGACTCGGCATCGCCCAGCTCTGTGGCGCCGTGGCGGCCGCAGGGACCGGCTTGGGCGCGGGTGCGGGCTTCGCCGCCGGCTTGGCGACGGCCGGCTTTGCGACAGCCGGCTTGGCGACGGCCGGCTTCGGCGCAGCGGCAGGAGCCGCCTTCTTTTTTGCAGGACTCTTCTTGGCGCTGGCCTTCTTGGCGGATTTTTTCGGTGCCGCCGCCTTGGACTTCTTGGCGGACTTCTTAGCAGCCTTGCCGGCTTTCTTCGCCGATTTCTTCGCCGACTTCTTTGCTGACTTCTTGGAAGATTTCTTCGCGGTTTTTGTCTTCGCCGCGAGAAGCTTTTTCTTGTCCTTTTTATCCTTCTTGTCTTTTTTGTTCTTTTTTCCCTTAGCCATCGTGATCCTCCTGTTGCCGCCGCCCAATGTCCATCGAGCGTTTTATGTCGTCCGCCTCAGGGCGGGGCCAATCGATCAGTTCGATCCTGGCCGGGGACCGCCCGTCGCCCAATCGAGAAGCTCAATGGTGTGCACCACAGGAACCGACGTGCCACCGGCAATCTGCACCATGCATCCGATATTGCCCGCAGCAATCATGTCCGGCTTGACCATCGCAATATTGGCGACCTTTCGATCACGCAACCTGTTCGCAATGTCAGGCTGGAGAATGTTGTACGTCCCCGCCGAACCGCAACACAAATGGCTCTCCGGTACATCTTTCACCACGAATCCGGTCTTGGAAAGCAATTCTTTCGGGGCTTGCGTGATTTTCTGCCCGTGCTGCAGCGAGCAGGCCGAGTGGTAGGCGACGACAATGTCGCTGCGTGGCTGCGCCGGCTGCAGATCGATGCCGCCGACATACTCGGTGATGTCCTTGGCAAGTGCCGAAATCTTCGCTGCGGCAGCGGCGAAATCGGGGTCCTCGCGCAGCATGAAACCATAGTCCTTGATCACCGTGCCGCAGCCCGACGTCGTCACCAGGATGGCGTCGAGCCCGTTTCGCTCGGCCTCGTCGCGCCAGACGGAGATGTTGGCACGGGCGCGCGCCAGCGCGTCGCCGTCGCGCCCGAGGTGATGGGTCAGCGCGCCGCAACATTGCTCGTCCCTGACCAGCACAACCTCGATGCCGTGACGGGTAAGCAGGTTGATGGCGGCCTGGTTGATACGCGGTGCCAGAACCTGTTGCGCGCAGCCCTGCAGCAGCGCGACGCGTCCGCGCCGCGGGCCCTGAGCCGGAAAAACGCTTCCGCCGGCGGCCCCTCGCGCCGGCAGACGGCCCGGCGCAAGGACCAGCATCGCCTTGATTCGTCGCAACAAAGTTGGTGACCCCGATGCCACTTTGGCTGTCGGCAGCAGGCCGGCCAGGGGTCGGATCAGGCCTGCAAGGATCATCCCGACGCGAAACCATTGCGGCCGCGGCAGCACCCAGGCCAGCACCGCGCGCAACGCCCGCTCGGTCAGCGGCCTGCGATAGTCCCGCTCGATCCTGACCCGCGCCTGATCGACCAGATGCATGTAGTTCACACCCGACGGACAGGTGGTCATGCAGGCAAGGCAGGAGAGGCAGCGGTCGATGTGCTTGACCACCTCAGGGGTTGGCGGCCGGTCCTTTTCCAGCATTTCCTTGATGAGATAGATTCGGCCGCGCGGGCTGTCGAGCTCGTCGCCGAGCAGCACGTAGGTCGGGCAGGTCGCGGTGCAGAAGCCGCAATGCACGCAGGCCCTCAAAATCTTGTCGGCCTCCCCGATGTCGGGATCGGCGAGCTGCGCCAGGCTGAATTCGGTCTTCATGTCGCCGGTCCTCGCCTCAACCGGCCGCGGTTGAGGATGTTTTTTGGATCGAAGCTGTGGCGGACCCGGTCGCTCAACGCAGCCAGGCCGCCCTGCTGCGGATGAAACACATCGACGCCGCGCCGGACCTGCTCGGACGCGCGCAGCAGCGTGGCATGGCCGCCGACGGCGTTGACACGCTCCCGCACCAGCGCGGCCTGGGCGTCAGGCTTGGGCGGCAGCGCCGCCCAGATCAACCCGCCGCCCCAGTCGTAGAACACCTCGCCGCCGGTATCCCGCGCCAGCGCCAGGCCGAGCGCGCCGCCGGCGGCCGGCGGACAGATGATCCGCCATACCGGCCACGCGCCGAGCGCGCCACTGGCCGCAAACGGGACAACGTCGCGAATCGAGCTCCAGATCGCCGCCGAGGCCGCATCCTGCAGAATTTCCGCCGCCCCGAACGGCGCCAAAGCCCTGGCAAGCGCCGCGGCGCGATGCACCGCCGAGGCGGTGATGCCTTCCAGCCGCAGCAAGGTGACCGACCGCTGCGGCGATCCCGGATCGGCAAGTTCGCCGAGCCCGGCCAAATCCGCAGGGAATGCCGAGCCCGGCACATGTGCCGCGCCGGACAGGTCGAACGGCGAGCCCAGCGCCGCCGTCATCGCCCGGTTTGCGGTGACGTCGTCGAGGGCGCGCAGCACCAGCGTGCGTTCGCTCTCCGGCCTCGGCATCACCTTCAATGTCACTTCCGTCATCACCGCCAGCGTGCCCCAGGACCCCGCCAGCAGCTTGCACAGATCGTAGCCGGTGACGTTTTTCACGACCTTGCCGCCGGCCTTGAAACTGTCGCCGAAACCGGACACCGCATGCGCGCCGAGCAGATGGTCGCGCGCGCTGCCGGCCTTGATCCGGCGCGGCCCCGATAGCCCGGCGCCGATCATGCCGCCGATGGTGCCGTGATCGGGCGTGCCCAGCAACCGCGAGGTATTGACCGGTTCGAAGGCGAACTGCTGGCTCTTGGAGTCGATCAGCGACAGGACATCGGCGAGCGGCGCGCCGGCCTGCACGGTGATGATCAGTTCGTTCGGCTCATAGGCCATCACCGCATTCAGCGTCGACAGGTCGAGCAGCGCATTGGTCGCCATCGGCTGACCGATCTGCCGCTTGCTGCCGTGACCGACGATCTCGAGCGGCTGCTCGCCGGCAAGCGCGGAGCGCACCACCTGCTCGACATCCAGCGCATCGCGTACTTTCAAGGTATCCACCATTCAGGCCCGGACTCTGATGCCATGGTCGGCGAAAGCGGTCGATCCGGCAACCGCAAGCGCCGTGGATGGAATTTGCCGGTTCGGAATACCGGATAGCCGGCCGTGACGGGCTGCGGCCATGCAAGACCGGGCGAAGGCCATCCGCTCAGAACCGCGGCAGGTCGGGAAAAGCAAGCTTGCCGCCGTGGACGTGCACGCGGCCGAGTTCGGCGCAGCGGTGCAGGGTCGGAAACACCTTGCCGGGATTGAGCAGGCCCCGGGCATCGAACGCGCATTTCAGCCGCTGCTGCTGGTTCAGATCGATCTCGCTGAACATCTCCGGCATCAGGTCGCGCTTTTCGATGCCGACCCCGTGTTCGCCGGTGAGGACGCCGCCGAGTTCGACGCAGACCCGCAATATGTCGGCGCCGAAGGCTTCGGCGCGGTCCATCTCGCCGGGCTTGTTGGCATCGTACAGGATCAGCGGATGCAGATTGCCGTCGCCGGCGTGAAACACATTGGCGACGCGCAGATCGTACTTCGCCGACAACGCGCGGATTCGCGCCAGCGCCTCCGGCAACTTGCCGCGCGGGATCGTGCCGTCCATGCAGAGATAATCCGGCGAGATCCGCCCGACCGCGGGAAATGCCGCCTTGCGGCCGGCCCAGAACAGGTTGCGCTCGGCTTCGGAATTGGAGATCCGGCAGGTGGTGGAACCGCAGCCCAGCGCGATCGCCTCGACCCGCCTGATCAGTTCATCGACCTCGACGCCGGGGCCGTCGAGTTCGATGATCAGCAGCGCCTCGACGTCGAGCGGATAGCCGGCATGGACAAAGGCCTCGGCGGCGTGGATCGCAGGCTTGTCCATCATTTCCATGCCGCCCGGAATGATCCCGGCGCCGATGATCCGTGCGACGCACTCGCCGGCCGCCTCGACCTCGCCAAAGCCGACCATCAGCGCGCGCGCGGTTTCCGGCTTCTGCAGAATTCGCACCGTCACCTCGGTGATGACGCCGAGCAGGCCCTCCGATCCGGTGATGATGCCCATCAGGTCGTAGCCGCCGGCCTCGGCGGATTTGCCTCCGACCCTGATGATTTCGCCTGTGATCAGCACGATTTCGCAGCCCAGCACGTTGTTGGTGGTCATGCCGTATTTGAGGCAATGCACGCCACCGGAATTCTCCGCGACATTGCCGCCGATCGAGCAGGCGATCTGCGAGGACGGGTCCGGCGCGTAGTAGTATCCGGCATCGGCGACCGCCTGGCTGATGGCGAGATTGGTCACCCCGGGCTCGGTCACCACCACGCGGTTGTCGAAATCGATCTCGCGGATGCGCTTGAACTTGCCGAGGCCGAGCAGCACGGCATCGGCCAGCGGCAGCGCACCGCCGGACAGCGAAGTGCCGGAGCCGCGCGGCACCACCTTGATGCCCTGCTCGAAGCAATATTTCAGGACCCGCGAGACCTGTTCGGTGGTGTCCGGCAGCACCACGACCATCGGCGGCTGCCGATAGGCCATCAGGCCATCGGATTCGTAAGGCAGCATTTCGGCAGCGCTGTCGATCACCCCCTCCCCGGGCACGATTCCACGCAACGCCGCAACGATCGCGTCGCGGCGCGCCAGAACCGCCGGATCCGAAGCGGGCATCATGATGGTCATCGGTGGTTCTCCGCCGCCTGCGGCATGCCCATCCGGAGGCAGCCAGTTTACCGCTGCGAATCAAGCACATCTCGACTGCTTTGGGTAGATCGCCGCGGCCTTGCGGGCGATGCAGCCGGCAGCGGCAGGCGAGCGCTGTTCAGGGCTCGTCCACAAGGAGGTCAGGGCTCTTTGGACCTTCATCATCGCCAACTACGGCAAGGGTGGAAAAATCCGTCGGCGGCGACGTGCTCCCCGCAGGTTTCGCAGATTCGAGCGGGCGGACTGCAAAGTCCGCCGTTTCGGCCGGCGAGCGGCGCAGCCCGGGCCGTTACAAGAGGGCTACTTGTCCTTCTCCGAAAGCCATTGCTTGATTTGCGACGGTCCCACCACGCGCTTTGGCGCAAAGGGATTGATGGTTCCGGCACTGATTTCTGCGCCAGCTGCGATCTTGGCGTTGGCAAATCTCTTGGCGTCGGCTTCGCTCGCGAAGGCCTCTGCGCGACGAGAGTAATGCCCGGTCTTTTCTTGGTGCGGAATGTTGACTGAAACGTACCAGGTATTCTGAATTTTCTTGTCCGCCACGCGCTGCCTTCTCCCGACCGATGCTGGTCGTGACCTTTGTCGCAGCGTTGCGCAGATGCGTTCATCTGAATCGGCCCCCGGCGGAGCCGGGCCGGCGCAGTTGCAGGACCACACCGCGCCGGTCTAGTTGGCGGCAGCAGCCCTGTTGGGCGCCATGCCGGCTATCATGGCGTCGATCTCGCGGATGACGAGCTCGGGTGCCGCGTTTTGCACCATGTGGCCGACATCGGGCAGCACGATCAGTTTCGCGTTCGGCACCGCGGCCGCGAACGGCCGCGAATGGATATTCGGCGACACGGTGGCGTCGCGGTCCCCGGTGATCACCAATGTCGGTGCCGTGATGGCGGCGTAGCGCGGCGCCTGCTCCGCCACCGCCGCCTTCAGCGTTACCAGATCGCGGGCATTGGCGAGGAATTCCCCCGGGCGCAGCAACAATGGCGTCGCGGTGCCGGCAACGAAATCCCGCGGCATGATCTGCGGCAGGAACACGCCGCGGGCCCCCGGCCCGGTCAGGAAGACCCCGAGTGGAAGCGTGATCGTATAGGCGAGCAGCGGGCCGATCACCGGGGTCGTGACGACCTGGTTGTACCATCCGACCCCGCCGCGCCACGGATAGGCCACCGGCGCCAGCATCACCAGCCCCGCGACACGCTGCGGATAATCGAGCGCCATCAGGGCGCCGAGCGCGCCGCTCCAGGAATGCACCACGAAGATCGCGCGCCCGACGCCGAGTTTTTCCAGCGCCTCGTCGATCATCCTGCCCTGGATGGCCGGCGTCGAATCCTCCAATCGTGAACGGCTGCTCCAGCCATGGCCGGGACGATCGATCAGGATCACCCGATGATGGCCGGCGAGCATGTCGCCGAGCGGCTGTTGCATGGTCGCCAGATTCGAACTGGCGCCATGAAGCATCACAATGGGAAGATCACCGGGACGGCGTGGCCCGATATCGACGATGTTGAGCGATGCGCCGGTCACCTCCACCTGCACGCCCCGTGCGGGGTAAGCCCGCTGCAGCCACAACACACCGGCCTGGGTGACCAACGCAAGAACGGCCAGCGCCGCCACGACAACGACAGCAATCATCGACAATGTCCGGATCGGTCTGGCCACCAGCGAGGTACGGTTCTGCGGGCAAAGGGTTTCGCGGCCCATTGCCGAAGCGGCCACGACGAGCGAGCTAGCAAGGGCTGAAACCCAGCCGCCCAAGCGCCGGCAACTTGACGGCCGGCCGCCGCACATCGATACCGAGCACGGCGCCGAGAAAATTGATCTCGATGCCTTCCACCCAGCCGATGGTCAGGCCCAGATAGCCGCCGAGGCTGATGCGAACGCCGGTCGCCGAAGGCGTCAGTGCGAACATGTCACCGTCGTAGGGAAAGTCCTTGCCGATGGCGGTCGGCGGCAGCGCGGCCTGCAATTCGGGAACTGCCGCCAGCACCGCCGCGACAAAAGTGTTGGAGTTCGGGCCCGGCCAGGCGCGATAGTCGCCGGTGGACCGCCATTGGTAGCCTTCGACCGCAGCACGGATCTTGGGGATCATGCGGGACGCCGCCTCGCCGTCGGCGGCGGCAATCGTTTCCGGGGCGCCGCCGAACCACCGCCCGTCGGGCGCAAAGCCGTTGATGCGGATCGGTTCGCCCCAGGCGGTATAGTCATAGCGGGTGTAGCGCGGCGCACCGGGCTCCTTGATGACGATCCAGCTATGGACCGCGAAGATGCCACGCCAGCGGACCGTCCGCGCCGCATAGATACGCAGCAGGGCGTCCGGATGCTGCGCGGGGGACGGCAGCAGACCGGCGCTGGAGCGGTCCGCGCTCTGCCAGCCGATCGAACGATCGCCGAACAGGTACTCCACAGTCGATACCGCGATCGGGGCGAAAAGCAGGGCGAGCACAACAATCACAATTTTTCTCACCTTGTGGAACCCGCGCGTCCCGACGCTTCATACAATCGTCATCGGCGGCTTTATATAACCGCCATCGGCGCATTTGCCATCTGACATCCGCGCGACCGCCGCCGGGCTTTCCGCACCATCCGCAGACATTGCGTTGCGGGGTATCTCGTTATCATATGACGCGATTGGAGATTTTTGATGACTTGCAGAGCGAATGAAGCCGCCATCGACGAAATCGTGGCCAGCTGCAACGGCGATATCCGCGGCGCATTGCAGGCCCTGTTGCTGGTCAACGAGCGGCTGGAGACGGAACTTGCACAGTTGTACGCCGCCGTGAGCCATGGCAGGTCGCTCGAGCGCGGCAGCAGCGCCCTGCACTGACCGCCGATCGTCCGCCGGGCCCCTTGAGGCTGCAAACGCTGCTGCGCCACGGCGCAGGGCTCATCGCGGCGGTCCGAAGCCAGCACGATCAGATGTCGCGGCCCTCGACCTTCTCGCTCAGGGTCTTGACCAGTTCCGGTACCTTTTCAAGGTAGGGGTCGACGGCCAGCGCCTTGCGGAAGGCGTCAAGCGCGCGCTTTTCGTCGCCGAGATCCTGCATGATCATGCCAAGCCCGGCCAGCGCGCCGAAATGGCGCGGTTCGCGCACCAACACCTGCTCGATATCCTCGAGCGAATGGGCGTAGTCGTTCTGCAGATAGTACAGCGTCGCGCGCCGGTTCCATCCCTCGACATAATCGGGGCGCAGCTTGATCACGGCATCGAGCAGCTTCAGCGCGACGTCCATCTGCTGGGCGTCCATCGCCGCCTTGGCGCGCATCATCAGCAGCGCGGCGGTATCGCTCGGCGTCTGCAGCCACAGCGCCCAGATCCGGGCCTCGACATGCCTGGCGCTGGCCTCGTCCGGCGCCACCTTCAGCGCGCCGAACAGGAAATCCAATCCATGCGCCCGGTCGGCGGCGCCGACCTTGGGCAACTTGCCCGGCGCTTCCGGTAATTTCTTTTGCTGCTTGGGCTGGGCCTGCGGGTTCTGCGCCAGCGCCGCAACCGGCGCCACGGCGATCGCAGCGGTCAACAGGATCGCAAGTCGGTACTTTCGGGCTTTGGCGAATCTGGCGGCCATCGCGCAAGTCTAGACGCAGGAAAACGCGCTGCAAAGCAGCAAGCCCGTCAAAGGCCCGTGAACGGCGTTGGATATCCTGCCAGACCCGAAGGCCCGTTCAGCCCTGGCGCGCCTTGAAGCGGCGCTGAACCTTGTTGATCACGTAGACCCGGCCCTTGCGGCGGACCAGACGGTTGTTGCGATGGCGGCCGCGCAGCGATTTCAGCGAGTTACGGACCTTCATGGGACAATCCTGATGCTTTGAAAGGCCGTGTTCGGCACTATCCTCTGGCAGCCCGAAAGTAGCAAAAACGGGCTCTATCCCGCCGACGGCTGAGCCGCCCGGGACCCGCGGTTTCTAAGCCATGGCGCGGTCGAATGTCAATCCAATCAGGCGTTTCGAGGCCGCCTTGCGCACCGTGCGAACCCAGGCCCGCGACGCCGGTGCAGGCTGGATTGATTTTGCTGGCAAATCCAGGCCGGCGGCGCGGCGGCTCCGCCGGACCGGCCTTCCGGTCCCCGGATGCTGCGCAGCTGATCCGGGGTGCACGAGGAAGAGCTGGCCGCTCTGCGGCAGCGCGCTACGCCGCAGAGCGGCAGGGACTAGCGATGCGGAAACTCGACCATGGCCTCGCCGCTGGCGACCTTTTCGTCATTCTGGTTGCGGACCAGGACATCGATCAGGACCCAGCGCGACTTCGAGGTCACCTGTTTCGACTTCACGATGCCCGACGGCTGGATGGTGTCGCCCGGCCTGACCGGCTTCAGCCACCTGGTTTCGAGACGGCGATGAATGGCGCCGGCCGCGTAGGCCCAGTCGGTGATCATGCGCGAGATCAGCCCGAAATTGTTCATGCCATGCATGATGATGCCGCCGAAATTGGTCTTGCCGAAATCGCCCTTCATGTAGTCGTCGTCGAGATGCAGCGGGTTGTAGTCGAGCGAGGCGTCGCAAAACAGCCGGATCGATTCGCGGCTGACCGCGAATTTCGGCCCGTCGATGCCGTCGCCGGGACGCAGGGTTTCGAACCTCGATGTCATGATTTCGCTCCCTTGCCGGTCATTGCGGCCGGATCGTCCAGCCGCGGCCGCTGCAGATGACCTCGCCGTGCTGGTTGAAGAAGACATTGTCGTGCACCACGAACAGTCGTTCGCGCTTGATGAACTTGTCGAGCGCCCGGGCCGACAGCGTGATGAGGTCGCCGGGACGTGCCGGAATATTGTAGCTCCAGGACTGGCCCGCATTGACGGTGCCCGGGCTGCGCATCCAGTCGTCGGCCGGCGTGCAGGAAAACATCAGCAGGATGTGAATCGACGGCGGCGCGATCAGTCCGCCATAGGGCGTGGTCCTGGCGTAGACCTCATCGAAATAAAGCGGATGGTCCTCCCCGACCGCCTTGCAGTACAGCGCGATCGCTTCCCGCGTCAGGGTATAGGGAATGGTCTTGCGCGGTGCACCCGGGACGATGTCGTCCCAGACCTTTCGCAAATTGGCATCCTTCCAGAAGTCGGTCTCGAAAGCCTCCGCCTGCGCCATGTCGTCCTCCCTGTCCCGTCCCGTCGGCGATTCATAGCGGAACTGGCCGGGCCAGCGGAAGCTTCGCGAGCTTGCCAAATTTGTTATATGGTATAATCAATTCAGCCGTAACCGAACGGCACCCCCGGGAAACGCCAATGTCCAATCTGAAGCTGCCCAATGTCGAAGACGTCGTGGCGATCGACATCCACACTCATGCCGAAGAGCCCTGCGGCATGCATGCCGACGACGGCTACGACGACTTCCAGGCGCAGATGGCCGATTATTTCAAGTCGCCCAACAAGCATCCGCCCACGGTTGCGGAAACCGCGGCCTATTACCGGGCCAAGAAGATCGCAGCGGTGATCTTTCCGGTCGACGCCGAGCGCGAGACCGGATTCCGGCGCTACAACAACTACGAAATGCTGGAAGTCGCCGCCGAAAATTCCGACGTGCTGATACCCTTCGTCAGCATCGATCCGCACAAGGGCAAGCTCGGCGTCCGCGAGGCGCGCAAGCTGATCGAGCAGTACGGCGTCAAGGGCTTCAAGTTCCACCCGACCATGCAGGGCTTCTACCCGAACGACCGCATGGCCTATCCGTTGTACGAGGCGATCAACGACGGCGGCGCGATCGCGCTGTTTCACACCGGGCAGACCGGCGTCGGCTCCGGCATGCCCGGCGGCATGGGCATGCGGCTGAAATATTCCAATCCTATGTACATGGACGATGTCGCGGCGGACTTCCCCGACCTCAGGATCATCCTGGCCCACCCGTCCTTCCCCTGGCAGGAAGAGGCGCTGTCGGTCGCGACCCACAAGCCGAACGTCTATATCGACCTGTCCGGCTGGTCGCCGAAATACTTCCCGCCGATCCTGGTGCGCTACATCAACTCGATCCTGCAGGACAAGATGCTGTTCGGATCGGACTGGCCGGTGATTACGCCGGACCGCTGGCTGGCGGATTTCGCCAAGCTCGACATCCGCGACGACATCAGGCCGAAGGTATTGAAGGCCAATGCGCGGAAGCTGCTCGGCATCTAGGTCCACCGGGAGGACATCGAAGCCGGCGCAGCACGCGCGTCATGGAGAGCTGGCCGGACTTGCGCATTTTCGATTATTTATCCATGAAGCATGATCCGCCGCTCTTGTCAGCCGAACGGGCCCTGCCATGACCATCAAAGCCGTCGTGTTCGATGCCTATGGCACGCTGTACGACATACAGTCGGTGGCCGCCGTGACCGAGGCGGAGTTTCCCGGCTACGGCGGGATCATCACCCAGATCTGGCGGATCAAGCAGCTCGAATATACCTGGCTGCGTTCGCTGATGCGGCGCTACCAGGATTTTTCGGTCGTCACCCGGGAGTCGCTCGCCTACACGCTGCGGGTGCTCGGGCTGCGGCACGACGATGACGCCTTCACGCGCATCATGGAAAAGTACCTGCATCTCGATCTTTATCCGGACGCGACCGCAGCGCTCGCGGCGCTGCGCGGCCGAAAACTTGCGATCCTGTCCAACGGCTCGACCGCCATGCTCAATGCGCTGGTGCGCAACAGCGGCCTCGACCGCGTGCTGGATGCCACCATCAGCGTCGATTCGAAAAAAGTCTTCAAGCCTGCGCCGGAGGCCTACAGCCTGATCGAATCTGTTCTCGGGGTGTCACCGGCCGAAGTTCTGTTCGTGTCGTCGAACCCGTGGGACGCCTGCGGCGGCAAGGCGTTCGGACTCAACGTCGCCTGGATCGAGCGGGTGACGCCGGAAGCGATGGCGCAGGCCTGCCGCAACAGCGATCTGTTGGCCCCGCTCACCATGTTCAAGGCGATAAGGACGCAGATGGACGAGCTCGGGCTCGAGCCCGACCATCGCATCCATGCGCTTGCCGAATTGCCGGCCCTGGTCGGCTTGCCATGAGCCTGGAATCGGTCCGCAGGTTTTTCGCAGAGCGGGCTCCTGATATCGCCGTGATCGAATCGCCAGCCAGTTCGGCGACGGTGGCGCTGGCGGCCGAAGCCTATGGCGTCGAGCCGGCGCGGATCGCCAAGACGCTGAGCTTGCGGATCGGCGAGCGCGTGGTGCTGATCGTTGCCAGCGGCACCTCGCGGATGGACAACAGGAAGGTCAAGACGCGGTTCGGCGGCAAGCCGAAAATGCTCGGCCTCGACGAGGTCGCCGAGATTACCGGCCATGAAGTCGGCGGCGTCTGTCCGTTCGGATTGAAAGCGCCGCTGCCGGTCTATTGCGACGTCTCGTTGCAGGCGTTCGATGAAGTGGTGCCGGCGGCGGGCTCGATCCACAGCGCCGTTCGCATCGCGCCGTCGCGGATGGCGGAACTGGTCGGCGCCGAATGGGTCGATGTCTGCCAGGATCGGCGCTAGCCCAAGCCATTACCGACTGTTCTCGTGATAAGCATCACTGGGTGTTCTCGTCGTAATATGGATGCGACTCATAATATGGCTGCGGCTCATCATATGGCTGCGGCCGGGAATAGCGCGGCCGCGGCGCGGCCTGCGGTCTGGCCATGCTGGCATGTGATTCAAACACCGCGCGGCATGGCCCGGAGAGCTGCGCGGTGTTTTGCCGAAGACATCCGACGATCCGATTGGTGTCCGGGATCTGTTCCCAGCAAAGCCTGAAAACGTCGGGGGTACAGGCGGCCTGCTGTTCGGGAGTTCCCCGATTCTCCTGCGAAAAAGCAGGCGTCTGGGCGAGACCGAGCGCGGCCGTGAACGCAAGGCTGAGGACGACGGGCTGGGTTCGCATGCCGGATCTCCTGATTTCTGCGGGGCGTGCTTCTCCCAAGCACTTGAGCTTGAATGAACGGAGCCGGCGAAGGTTCGCGCCGGACAACAAATTGTGAAAAGCCGAGCGTTCCCGGTTTGCCGCCGCGACCTGGGGCGAATGCTCCGGCGTCACGCACAACTGCAGACTGCAGGGGCGCTGCGCGCCCCTCACCCTGCCGTCGGCTGCTTCGGTTTCTTGGTGGCGGCAAAATGCCTCGCCAGAAAATCCGCCAGCACCTCAAGCCGCGCCGGACGTGGGCCGCCCGGCGGCATCACCAGATGCAGCGAGCCCTCGGGCTGCTTCCAGCCCTGCAGGATCACCTCGACCTCGCCGGATGCGATGGCGTCGCCGACAATGAAGTCCGGCAGATCGGCGATGCCGAGTCCCGCAAGCAGCGCCGGCATCAGCGCCTCACCGTTGTTGACGCGCAGCGGGCCCGCCGGGCGCACGCTGGCCTGCTCGCCGGCGGCATTGGTGTAATGCCAGACGTCCTGGGTGGAGAGGTAGGCATAGCCGAGACATCGGTGCCGGGCGAGATGCATCGGATGCGTCGGCCGGCCGTACCGCGCCAGATAGCCGGGCGAGGCCACCGTATAGCGCGGCATCGCGCACAGCCGTCGCGCGATCAGCGAGGAATCCGGCAGACTGGCGATTCGCAGGGCGGCATCGAATCCCTCGCCGACCAGATCCACCATGGCATCGCTGAGATGAAGATCGATCGAGACATCGGGATACAGTTGGAGAAACTCGGGCAGTATCGGCGCCACCTCCCGCACCCCGAATGTCATGGGCACCGCAAGACGCACCAGTCCGCGCGGCGCCACCGACTGCGCCAGGGTTTCGTTCTCCGCGGCCTCGCCGTCGGCCAGAAGGGCCGCGGCGCGCCCGGCCAGCTTTTGCCCGGCATCGGTCAGGGCGAGCCGCCGCGAGGTGCGGTTGAACAGCCGCGCCCCGAGCCGCTGCTCCAGGCGGGTGACCGCCTTCGACACCGTGGCCTTGGACAGCGCCAGTTCGGTCGCTGCCGCCGCAAACGACCGTAATTCGACGACTTTTGCGAAGATCGCGAGGCCCTCGAAATCGGGAAGTCTTGCCATCACGGGCCCCCGTCAGATCATTTATGGAAACAATATGTTTCGAAGGTTTCTATTTATACTTCATAGGGGACCGCTTATCCAAGCCACAACGAAAATTCAAAGGATCATCCCATGATTGAACTCAGACCATTCAGCAAACTCGGCAGCGCCGACCATGGCTGGCTGAAAGCCAGGCATCATTTCTCGTTCGGCAGCCACTATGACCCCGCCAACATGGGCCACGGTGCCCTGCGGGTCTGGAACGACGACGAGATCGCGCCGAATACCGGCTTTCCCGCGCACCCCCATGCCAACATGGAAATCATCACCTATGTCCGCGAGGGTGCGATCACCCATCAGGACAGCCTCGGAAACAAAGGGCGCACCGAAGCGGGTGACGTGCAGGTGATGAGCGCCGGCGCCGGCGTGCGTCACTCCGAATACAATCTCGAGCCGACCAAGACCAAGATCTTCCAGATCTGGATCGAGCCGACCACCCAGGGCGGCCAGCCGACCTGGGGGGCAAAACCGTTCCCGAAGTCGGATCGCTCAGGCAACTTCGTCACCATCGCCAGCGGCTACGAAACCGACAAGGACGCGCTGCCGATCCGGGCCGACGCCAGGGTGCTCGCCACCACGCTGAAGGCCGGCGAGAGCGCGGAATATGCGCCGGCCAAGGCGCGCAGCCTCTATTTGGTCCCGGCGGCCGGTGCGGTCGACATCAACGGCGTCCGGGTCAATGCCCGCGACGGCGTCGCAATCCGGGACGAGACCCGGCTCAGGATCACCGCGCTGGAGGATTCCGAGCTGGTGCTGGTCGATGCGGCCTGAAGGGCGAGGAGCGAGTGGCGAATAGCGAATAGGGAAAAAGCAAAGTCCTTGCCTTGGCTCGCTCGCCATTCGCCACCGTTTCTCCGCCACTCGCCACTCGCCATTCTCCATTCTCCATTCTCCATTCGCCATTCGCCATTCGCCATTCGCTTCCCAACCTCCGGAGACCGACCATGACAAAAGTTCTTGTGCTGTACTATTCCGCCTACGGCCACATCGAGACGATGGCCAAGGCCGTTGCCGAAGGCGCCCGCGAGGCCGGCGCCACCGTCGATATCAAGCGGGTGCCGGAACTGGCGCCGCCCGATGTCGCAAAAGCGTCCCATTACAAGGTCGACCAGGCGGCCCCGGTGGCCAAGATCGACGATCTCGCCGATTACGACGCGATCATCGTCGGCACCGGCACCCGCTTCGGCCGGATGGCCTCGCAGATGGGGAATTTCCTCGATCAGGCCGGCGGCCTCTGGGCCAAGGGCGCGCTGAACGGAAAGGTCGGCGGCGCCTTTACCTCGACCGGGACCCAGCATGGCGGCCAGGAAACCACGCTGTTTTCCATTATCACCAACCTGCTGCATTTCGGCATGACCGTGGTCGGCCTCAATTACGGCTTCGCGGGCCAGATGAAGCTGGATCAGGTCACCGGCGGCTCGCCCTACGGCGCGACCACGATCGCCGGCGCCGACGGCAGCCGCCAGCCATCCGAAAACGAACTCGCCGGCGCGCGCTATCAAGGACGCGTGATCGCGGAAACCGCCAAAAAACTGCATGGCTGATGCCGCGAAGGCGGCATTCTCCTCAAGGGATTGCCGCCCATCTGATGGTGGGGACGACGGACTTCGCCATGATCGAAATTCTCTTTATCTATCAACTGGCGCGCAATCCGCTGCAGGCGATCGCGCGCCGTTGGTATTGCCACAGCCTCTACCGCGCCTCGCGCGGACGGCGGCGCTGCCCGGGCTGCACCGGTTCGTAACGTCGTGCCGCCCGGCCAAGGCGACCAGCAATAATCGCCAAGGTATTGGAACCGGACGGCATGCTCGCCGTTGGGTCAGGCGCACCCGCGCCTGGAGATTCCAAAATGACCAACAAGCCAGATCCCAAGGCTTCCAAGCAGAGCCCTCCGTCGCATCCCGGCATGATGGGCGATGGCACCGAAGAGCAGAACCTCGGTCAGGCCGGCAATCCGGCGGCCCGTATCAAGAAGGATGAAGTGGACGCCGCGTTCGCCAAGGGCACGAAGAAAAGTTAGCCGGAATCGATCCTCAAACGACGCCAATTCGCTTATGATAAGGCCGGGCCGGATCGGGCCCGGTCTTATTGTATGAGAGAATGCCGATGACAGCCCGCCACGGTGACGCATGAGGACGCCGGTGCCGTGGCCGGAATTGCCCACCGCGCCATGGCGCGAGACCTATGCGACGCTGCATCTGTGGACCCAGATCGCAGGCAAGATCCGCCTCGCGCGCACCCCCTGGCTGAACCATTCCTGGCACGTCACGCTGTACGTCACCGCCCGCGGCCTTACCACCTCGCCGATCCCCGACGGCAACCGCAGTTTCCAGATCGACTTCGACTTCATCGATCATGTGCTGCGGATCGCGGCCAGCGACGGCGCGCAGCGGCAGTTTGCCCTGGCCGGGCAATCGGTCGCCGGCTTCCATGCGGCGATCATGGCCGCGCTCGCCGAACTCGGAATCAGCGTCGCGATCAACGAGATGCCGAACGAATTGCCGGACCCGATCCGGTTTTCGCTGGACCGCCAGCATGCATCCTACGACCCGGACGCGGTGCGGCGGCTGTTCCAGATTCTTGTGAATGTCGATCGCCTGTTCAAGCAATTCCGTACCGGCTTCCTCGGCAAGGCCAGTCCGGTGCATTTCTTCTGGGGCAGCTTCGATCTCGCGGTGACGCGGTTTTCGGGCCGCCGCGCACCGCGCCATCCCGGCGGAGTGCCGCATCTGTCCGATGCGGTGGCCTGCGAAGCCTATTCCCACGAGGTGAGCAGCGCCGGATTCTGGCCGGGCAGCGGCGCGATCGATTATCCCGCGTTCTACAGCTATGCCTATCCGGAGCCGGCGGGCTACCGCGCCACAATGGTTCGCCCCGACGCGGCTTTCTTCAGCGAGGCCGTCGGCGAATTCATCCTGCCCTACGATGCGGTACGCACGGCGGCGCAGCCGGACCAGGCGCTGCTCGAATTCCTGCAAAGCAGCTATGAGGCCGCGGCCAATGCCGCCAAATGGGACCGCGATGCGCTGGAATGCGTCCCCGGCAGGCCCGGCGTGGTGCGGAGTCTCGAACCGTTCCAGCCCCGGTGAATGCTCTCTCATTGACAGGCAAGTGACGACGCGCGTTGCCGTCGATGCGGTGAAATCGCGGTAAGCGATATTCCCGTGCGGGCCCTGACCGCTATCAGCGGGCTACGCGCCCGGCACAGCGATATGCCGGCGAAAGTCTGCCGGCGAGACCGGTACACGGCTTTGCGAGGCCGCCCGAATGGCGTTTCCGAGCACCAGGCCCGCCAGGCACGCCAGCAGGCCGAGTGCCGGAGGTGCGAATAACGCTTCCTCCTGGAAAAAGCCGCTGACCAGCACGACGAAGATCCCGAACGCCGCGAGGCCCTGGGTGAGAAGGCCGGAAACCGCATACAGGCGCCACGCCTTGATGGCTATGACGAGATAGAAACCGAGCGGCACTGCCGCGGCGATCCCCATCTGGTAAAGCAGCACCCCGACCGCGCTCTCGACCGCGCCGTCGACTGCGCCCGCCTGCTGCGCCGCGCGCCAGTCGATCGAAGAAAAATCGGCCGACAGATTTCCGCCGGCGCCCAGCCCGCGGCCGAGCGGCGCCTGAAGGAAGCCGTTCCAGCCGCCCATGAAGCCGATCACGTGATAGTCGCCGATCTGCAGGCCGACGTGCAAACCCACGATCACATAGCCGATCAAGGCGAGACAGCCCAACACGAGCGTCGCGATGGCACCGAGCAGCCGCGTCGAGATCCAGGCTGCTGCGACGAACAGGATCAGGATGAGCGCGCCCTTCACGCCGCAAAGTACGGCAAGCGGCAATGCCGCGACCGCCAGCAGCCGGCGCCCTACCGAAAACAGGAAAAGCACGAAAAAACCGACGCCATAGGCATAGCTGATGGCGCTGATATTCGGGCCGAACACCCGCAGCATGTCCGCAAAGCCGAGGCCTTCGAGCAGCGGCGTATTCAGGAAGCTGAAAACGAAGCGATCCTTGAGATCGACGAAGACCTGCCCGGTGGCCCGCATCTCCCGTTCCCAGGTGCCGGAATCGGTGGCCTTGATTTCATCGAAATGCCAGTAGGAATAGCCGTTGGTGATCGCGAGCCAGAAATCCCGAAATACCAGTTCGACATATCCGCAAACGACGAAGAGCACCGCGATCGTCACCAACACCGGCGTGACGCGAACCTCAAAGGTGGCGGCGGTCAGCAGCGCAAGCTGAAACAGGAACAGCGGAAGCACGATGTTGCGAAGATAGATCGACGCCGCAAGTCCGTTTTGCAGCAAACCTGCGACGAAGTAGACCAGCACGACGCCGAGCACCAGCGTGCTGCCGACCATGAGACGGTTGACCGCGGCGGAACGATCTCTCCGCCGCAGAAGGTAAAGCCCGAAGGTGGCCAGCCACATCACGGCGCAGTTCAGGAAATTGTAGCCCTTGACGAAATCGAGATCGGAGGGACTGGCAATATAGGGGGACAGGATCGAGACGAAGATGCTCTGGAACAGCAGGATGAAGATGGCGATCGGCGGCGCATAGCCTGGAGCCGCGGCGATGATCGCGCAGGCAACCAGGGTTTGGGCGAGAATCGCCAGCGCCGGGCTGAGAGCGTGCAACAAGGGAGCAAAGGCGATCGATGCCACGGCGAGCGCAATCGTCAGGGCGATTTCCTGGGCCCGCGCCGGCACGATCCCGCGCCGGCTGAGGGGGGCTGAACCGGGAAAAACCGGGGCGGGTCGGACCAGCATTGTTGCGCCTTCGTTCGCAGCCGATCCGTCCCTGATAGCGCAGGGGTTGGTAAAGATTCGTTAACTCTATCGCGCGGCGCCTGCCGCTTCTATTCGGCGGGCATCGAGACGCGGTGACCGAGGAGTCTTGTCCATAGCCGCAGCACCGATCCGTCGATCCCGGTCAGATTGACGGCCGAGCTGCGCAGCATGATCGCCATCCAGACGAACGATACCGTCGTCGCGGCCACGGCGCCGCCGACGCCGAAGATCGGGATCAGGATGAAGAATCCGACGCAACGCAGCAGCACGGTCCCGCCGATGATCGAGAGGTAGCGGCCTTCATGCCCGGTGAGCATCAGGATGGAACCGGACGGACCCGCAGCCGCGACCGCCGCGGTCCCCAGCGACAGCAGCGCCAGCGCGTGGTAGTAGGATACATAGTCTTGGCTGAACGCCTTCAGCAGCCAGGGTCCGCCGCCAAGAATCAGCAGCAGGCCGCCAGCGATGATGGCCAGCGTGACGCCGGCGACCGAGTCGAGCAGGGCGTTGAGCTGGCCGAACTGGCGGCGGTAATAGAGCTGCGGGATATGCCGGGTCGAGAACATGTAGATCGCGCCGGTCGCCATCGCGAACGCGTTGGCAATCCGGGTGGTGACGAAATAGGCGCCAGCGACCGTAGGGCTCATCAAAAAGCCGATGATCAGCACATCGGCATACTGGTTGGATGCCTCGAGACCGTTCGACAGCCATAGTTTCAGCGATCGCGCCAGCCAGCGCCGCGTATCGTAGATGGTCTGTGATCTGGCGATTCCGGGAAAGCGTGCATGGGCGCCGCGCCACATCGAGACGACATGGATGACGATGGCCGCAGTCGCTCCCGCCGCCATGGTCAGGAAGATGGTGCCGATTTCGGCGCCGGTACGGAACAGGATGCAACATGCAAGATAGGCGATGGGAGGAACAACCAGCAGGAGATTGCTGATGCCGTCCCCGATCCCGACACCGATCGCCGTCCGCACCAGGTGCGAGGTCGTCAAGACGATCGAGAGCGTGACAAGGTAGAAAGTAACCGAGGCCGCCAGCAATCCGTCATGCGTCAAGGCCAGCCAGGCGTAAAACGGAACGGCGACGAGCGCGCTGCCCGCAAGGCAGGCGACGCCACTGAAGATCATCGCGCCCTTCAGCAGGCGATGCTGGCCGGCGGAGGAATATTCGCTCCAGGACCGCATCGAGACGATCTGCTGGCCGAACGTGGCGACGACGCAGAACAGGCCGGCGGCACTGAACAGGATGGAATAGGTTCCGAACACGCCGTTGCCGAGCGTGCGCGCCGCAAGGGTGATCAGAACGAAATTCAGGATCGTGGTTGCGGCCCTAAGGACGAATACCCAGGCCATGCCGCGTAGCGCGGCATTCCTGCGCAGTCCAACGAGGCGGCCAATCACGGTCTTGAATTTCACGTTTACCAAACCTCGGACGACTTTCTGGCGCTGCAAGTTACGCGATTTCCAGCACCGCGTCGGCGCCAGCCGCTCGACCCCCGCCAGCATGAAATCCAGGTTCAAACCTGGTGACGGCGAACTGGCCGGAACAACGGGGCTGTCCGGATAATGTTACCCGATTTGCCGGCGCGAGGGACGAACGAAAGACATCGAACCGCAATTGAGGTTAAGAACCAGCCGATCGCTCCGCCCGCCTGCCCATCAGACGCACCTGGCACTCGGACCCAGGGGCTTGCCTCGCCTCCAGGAAACCGCCGGATTGAGCCGCAGCGGGCCTGTGATCGGCCGATGGCGCCAACCGGCCCGGCTGTGAGACAGGCTGCGGTGCGGCCGCCCGGTTCGCAGCACCGCGCGGGGCCAGCCTGGGTTGAATGCTGGTGCCGTCAATCAGTTCGAGCCGGCCGCACCGGTTCAAGGTGTGAAGCTTTCGTCCCGGCCACAGAGGTCCGGGCCAGATGACGTGCCTGACGACCTGGCTGAAGGAGGTTGGCGAAAGCTCGGTGACCTCGGCAAGCCCCAGGGCGCATCCATAACCGTAGGTGCAGTCCTGGACAGGGCGCCACAACCGCCGATCGATGGTGACGAAGTTGCCGCCCGGCCGGGCGCCGGCGCGATCGAGCATCACCGGATTGGCGGCGAACGGAATCCAGGGCCCGAACAGCTGCTCGGAATGGAAGATCGACAAGGTGTCCGAATAGCCGGCCGCGCCGTCGCGCGTGGCGCCGAGAAGATAGTACAGCCCGTCATGCCGGACGATGGTCGCGTCGGCCAGTTCGAACCCGGAAAGCAGTGTGGTGTGACGTTCCCATCGGCCCGGAAAATCGACGCATTTGTAAAGCGTCACGTCGCGGTTGCCGGTGCTTTCGGGAATCATCCACAATTCGCCGTCATGCTGCAGCAGAAACGGATAGGACAGATGCCAGGGCTCTTCGAGGACGGGGATCACGGCTCCGATCGGCCCGGTCTCACCGAACTCGATCGCCGAAATTGTACCCTTCCCGACCCGGTGGTCGAGATCCTCAAAAAACACGAAGGTTCGTCCCTGCCAGCTCACCGCGAAGGGGTCGGCATAGAAGCGATGCGCGGGACTGGGGATCGCGTTCCAGCGCGGACCCGACAGATCGCCGGAGTTCCATATGCCGGCGTCATCGGTATATCGCCAGCCGACCCGCCAATGCGGCGAATAGCAGCAAAGACGATAGATCCGTTTCAGGATGCCGAAGGCAAGACCCCCGAGGACGTAAGCCGCCGGCGATCGGGAATACGGCCGGTTGAAGCCAGCAATCTTTCGAGGCGTGGGCCTTGGCTTTCCGGACACAACCGCGCTGAGCAAGGTCCCGGTCCGCTCCATCACGGTGTCGAGCGAGCCGCTCAAGCCCTCCGCGACCTCGGCGGAAGGCAGGCCCGCGTCCAGTATCTCCCCGTCGATCTCGTTGCGTAGTTCGATAAAGGGCAGGTCGCCTGAAAGGACCGATGCCAGGACCGCCCCCTCGCCTGCCGCGCCGTTGTAGAGCGGACGCAAATAAAGTCGGGGGTTGCAGTCCGCATCCCGTTCGCGATCGGTAAAATCGACGACGATGTCGGGATTGCGGCCTGGCTGCGCCGGTCGACCACAAGCGTCCTTGCTGACGGCGTCGGATCCGCCGGGCTTGCCTCCGCGCAGCAGCATGCGTTCGAGTTCGAACAGGGCCTCCAGACCGGCCGGGCGCGGCGCCGCGGTCCTGACCCAGGCTATTTGAATTTCGCAGCGCCCGTCGTCGAGAAGCTTCGCCAGGCGAACCATCCATGCGCGCGGCCGCGCGTCGTCAAATCGAAGTTCCACAATCATGAGCAGCTTGCCTGAAGGCGGGAAGCCGAGCACCCGCATGCGTCCTGAAGTATCCGGACGTAATCATCGACCATGGCGTCCACGGAATAGCGCAGTCTCAATCCCTTGGCGTTTTGCCGCAGCGTCTGGCTGAGCGCGCTGTCTTCCAGGACCTCGGCGACCGCCGCCGCCAGCCGTGCGGCGTCGGAAGCGTCGACAAAGACCGCGGCGGGCTGGCCTTGAAAGGACAGCACTTCCCGCAACACCGGCAGATCATTGGCCACGACGGGGACCCCGGCGTGGGCAGCCTCCACGGCGGCGAGGCCGAATGTTTCCGCCCGCGACGGGAACACGAAGATATCGAGGGCGGCAAGGAAGGCCCCCACCCTCTCGGGAGAGATCTCGCCGACGAAGTGCACCCTGTCCGAAACGCCGAGTGCGGCCGCCAACTGCCTGAGCCTCGCCTCGTCGGCTCCCTGCCCGGCAAGCGCGAGATTCCAATCCGGCTGGTCCGGCAACGTCCGTATCGCCACATCGAGCTGCTTCAGCGGATGCAGTCGCGCGACGGAGCCGAGCAGAATGCCGTCGCGCGGCAGGTCGAAAAGCCTTCGCGCCGCCTCGCGCGTGATCTCGGTCGACTTCTGGTCGAAGCCGTGCGCGACGTGCCGCAGCCGCTTGCGATATCCTTGCGGATAGCGCGAATATTCGCGGTGCATTTGCAGCGAGTTCACCGTGATGCAGTTGAAAAAGCCGATGCTTCCCATCACCAGGTCGACGGCGCGCACCAGGCCGGTCATGGTCAGGCGCGCCGAGACCTGATTGGCAATGACGGGCGCGGGACTGACCAGCCTTGCGACGGCGCCCCCGATGGAATTGCCATAGTGCTGAAACGTCAGAATAGCGTCCGGCCGCTTCTGCCGGATGCTTCGCCCGAGTGTCCAGAGAAAGCGCAAGAATGCCAGCGGGGTTCCGGGACGGCTTGACGCACAATAGCTGGTATTGGGCGGCGCCTCGAAGGAAGACGATTGCAGAAAGAAGAAGAGGTTGTGAACGTCGAAACCGCGCGCCGCCAGCCCGGCGCCGACCAGCCGCGAGATCTCCTGGGCGCCGGCATTCTCCGCCTGCGTCTGGATCACGAGAATACGGGACATTCGCTTCATGTCGGCGGGCTGCGCCATGATCCGATTTTCTTTCGATTGCAAAACGGGTTCGCCGGCTCCCGACAAGGCGGACTGCACGGTTGCCGCGGGCTCTGGCCTCCTTTTATACGGTGAAGGATCAATTTCATCGCTTACCACGCGATGCGGTTAATTCCGCAACGGCCGCGACTTGCAGCGGCGACCGCGTGGCCGCTGGAAAGCGGCGTGACAGCCCGTCTCCGCGCTCGTTGCGCGTTAACCCTTCTTCAATCATGATTCCGGACCGGGTAACCGTCGATTAACCGTAGATATTTACCTTGTAGTCAGTCACAGCACCCGGAAGCCTGCCGGGCTCAGTTGAGTTGGAGCGTATGATGTCGTTGAGCCAGGCGCCCGCGGGCATGGCCAGCCGGACCGACAGAGCTGTTCCGGCGTCGTGGGAAGCCCCTGGTCCTGCGGCGGACAAGGCTGACCGCGCTCCGGGACCGAGTGGCGGAGCCCTTACATTTGCCGGCGTCGCCGCGTTCCTGCGGCGAAACACCAAGAAAATGATCTCCCTGGCGCTGATCCTGTTCACCGCCGGAATCGTCGTTCTTTCGATCATTCCGGTGCGTTACGCGGCGACCGCGCTGGTTTTCGTCGATCCGCGAGAACTGCATGTGACGGCGGATCCGGATGTGCAGCCCGGGATCGGTCAGGATGCCGCGGCGCTGCAAAGCCTGGTCGAAATCGCCAAGTCCGACGGGTTCCTTGAACCGCTGATCGCGAAACTGAAGATCGCTGAGGATGAAGATATATCCGGCGGCGAAACCAATGCCTCGCGGCTGCTGGAAAAATTCCGCGCTCGCCTCGACATTTCCCGCCGCGGCCTGACCTACGTCATCGCCATGACCTTCACCCACAAGAATCCGCAACGGGCCGCCTACTACAGCAATGCGCTGGCCGAAGCGTTCGTCGCAAGCCAGACCCAGGCCCGGACCGCAACGATCGAGGAGGCCGCCAGCTGGCTGAACAGCCGGCTCAAGACCCTGAATGACCAGGTCCGCGCCGCCGACGATGCCGTCGCCGCGTTCAAGGCCGAGCACAAGATCATCAACGCGGGCAAGGAAAGCACGACGCGCCAGCTTCGCGTCACCGAACTCAACCAGGAGGTATCCGCCGCCCGGCTGCTCAGCGAGGAAGCCAGGAGCCGTTACGAACAGGCCCAGCGCAACTTGAAGGCCAATGTCGAGGGACCAGCCGGCTCGCGACCCGACCTGCTGAGTATCCTGCGTACGCAGCGCTCGCAACTCAACGACCAGATCGCGCAAAAGCGCGCGGTGTTCGGCGATCGTCATCCGGACCTGGTCATATCCTACAATCAGCTCAGCGAGCTGGATCGCCAGATCGAGGCGGAGCGCAAGCGGAACGTCGAAAGCGCCAAATCCGATTACGAGACCGCGCAGAACCAGCAAAAATCGCTGGAGCGGCAACTGGCGGCGCTCGAGGGCGAGATGCTCACCGACGTCCAGGCGGCGGTCAAGCTCCAGGAACTCGAGCGCAATGCCGATGCCAGCCGCAATATCTACGAGCAATTCCTGTCGCGTTTCAAGACGACCAACGAACAGCGCATGCTTCAAACGTCGCAGGCCCGCATTGTTTCCGCCGCGACCGCTCCGATACGCCCGACACGGCCGTCGCTGGCGCTTATTCTCGGCGCGCTGGCGCTCGGTGCACTGCTCTCGTCAGCCGCGATCGTGACCATGCTCGATTCGGCCATGGTTCGCGATGCGGTACCGCAAGCCGAAGTGGCGGCCGCTGGGCCAGCCGGGGCGGATGCCCCGCTGAATGTGCCGATCTGGGGTCGCATCCCCAATATGTCGGTATCGCTTGCGGACCGACTGGGATGGCGCAAGGCCACGACGCCGAACGCGCAGGCCGATCTTCGCGGCCATCTGCAGCCTTTGCTGGCAAGAATTGCCGACACGCCCGGTCAGCGCGGCAAGGTGGTGCTGGTGACCTCCGGCGAGGCCGGCGTCGGCAAGAGCTCGCTGGCGCGATCGCTCAATGCCCTTGCCGTCGAACGCGGCATGCTCAGCGTGCTCATTCAGGTTGCGCCGGACGCGGCAGGCGTTCAGCAGGGCCCGTCGCCAGCCGGCGAAGGCGTCTCGGATCGGGGCATCGCGCTGAAGACCACCGCCGCCTCGCTCGCCCAGCTCCTCGGCGACAACCGGGATCTCCAGACCCCGGCAACAGCGGGAGACGTGCGTTCGGAATTCGATCTGATCGTGATCGACGCGCCACCGCTGCAGCCCGAGGCCGACGTCGCGGCGATTGCCGCTCGGGCCGACTTTACCATCATCGTCATCGCCGAAGCCGGAGCGAACGCGGCAATCCTGCGCAACGCCAAGGCGGCGTTGTCGAGGGTCGATGCCAGGCTCGGGATCGTCATCAACAAGGTGAATTCGCCGCCGGCGAATCCGCCCGGTCAGATCCATTCCGGCGGGCCAACCGCGATAGCTCCAGGCCTCGCCTAGCGGGGCACCGGCGCAAGCAATAACTTCAGGGGTCTCGCGGGAGGTCTGGATGACGCGCAGCGGGCTGATCCGGCAATATGAGGCGCGGTTGCTGGCCGGGTTGCTGGCCTTGCTCGCAGCGATCGCGAACCCGGCGCCAGCCGTCGCCTGTGACAACCTGGCCGACGCGGTGCCGCAGCAGACCATCGCGGCGCTGTCGCGCGGATTCAATCTCGCCGGCTGGCTGGACGGGCCGGAATCGCTCCCCCCCGACGTCACCGTGCTGCGCAAGCTCCGCAAGGCCGGCATGACCCACATCCGGCTTCCGGTGCTGGCGGAAGGCGTGATGTCGCGATTCAGCTCGGCAGGCGATGTCGACGACCGGCTCGAAAACCTCGATCGCGCGCTGAGCACGCTGCTCGCGCTGGGCTACCACGTGTCGGTCGATCTGCACCCGGGCGATCGTTTTTCCCGGTTGCACCAGGATGATCCGGCGGCATCGATGGAGTCCCTGCGTGACGGATGGAGCCGGCTGGCTGACATCATCAACCGCCACCCGGCGGCGCTGGTCTTCGCCGAACTGCTCAATGAGCCGGACATCAAGCCGGCGCGGTGGCAGATCGAAGCCGAACAGCTCGCAGGGTTCGTTCGCGAACGCCTTCCCAGGACCACGCTCATTGTCGGCCCGACCAACTGGCAGCGGGCCGATTCATTGCCCGACTTTCGTCCCTTGGGCGATCCCAATGTGGTCTATGCCATTCACTTCTATGATCCGATGGTGTTCACCCATCAGGGACATTGGGATCCTGCCGACCCGCTCAGCGAGATCAGGGGATTGCCGTTCCCGATCCGGGCCGAAGACCCGGTCGTGCAGAACATCCGGCAGCAGTTGATCTCCGAGGCAAAGCCGCGCGCGCTGAAAATGCTCGATCGCGCCATCGCCCTGGCCAAGTCGGGCGACGTCATCAGCGGCGAACTTCAGCCCGCGGTCGCCTGGCAGCAGCAGTTCCCGCGTCCTCTGATCATCAACGAATTCGGCGTGCTCAAGGGCGGGGCGCCGGAAGCAAGCCGGCTACGCTGGCTCCGGTCCGTGGTCGGTTTCGCCGAGCGGCATTGCTGGGGCTGGGCCCATTGGGAATATGCCCAGGGTTTCGGCCTGCTCGACGCGAAAACCGGGCAACCCGACGCCAACGTCATGCGGGCCCTGCTCCAGGGCTCCGAGGCCGGTCCGGCAAATTAACCAAAGATGAATAATTAACCAGTGCCCCGCGGCCGTCGGGTTGTTTCCCGTCAATATTGCTGCGTTTGATGAGGCATGAATTTACAAAATCGCAGTCCGGTTCGCTTCCGGCCACCAATCCCGGTCGACAGCCAACATGATTGAGCGCCGCGCAAATCCGATCGGCAGGGCCGCGACCGCCGGCGTGCCGCGAATCTCGCTGGGCGGGCTCCGGCTTGCCGTGCTCGATATCGAGCAGACCGCGAATTTCATGATCGACATCGTCTTCCCGCAACGCCGGCTCGGCCGTCCGCTCTATCTGACGTCGGCCAATGGCGAGGTTCTGGCGCGCTGTTCGACCGAGCCGATGACCGATCGGCTGTTCCGGGCGGCGGACCTCATCAACGCCGACGGCCAGCCGCTCGTCACCGTGTCGCGGCTGAAGTCGGCAACGCCGCTGCCGGAGCGCGTCGCCACCACCGACCTGTTTCACGTCGTAGCCCGCAAGGCCGCCGCGCGGCGGCTGACCTTCTATATGCTCGGCGCCGAAGAACAGCAGAATGCCATAGCCGTCGCCAATGTCCGGAAAATGTACCCCGATCTGAAGATCGTCGGGCGCTCGCATGGCTATCTGAGGGGCGATGCGCTCCGAGCCAAGGTCGACGAGATCAACGCGCTGGCGCCGGACTATCTGTGGGTGGGGCTTGGCGTGCCCTACGAGCAGGCCTTTGTCGACGAATTCACGCCGCGGCTTTCGAATGTCGGCGTCATCAAGACATCGGGCGGACTGTTCAACTTCCTGTCGGGCAGCCGTGCCCGCGCCCCGAAATGGATGCAGGACGCCGGTTTCGAATGGGCCTGGCGAATCTGGCTGGAGCCCCGCCGGCTGTTCTGGCGCTATCTGACCACCAATCCACGCGCCCTCTATCTGCTACTCAACAAGAGCCGGCCTACCGGCTCCAATCCAGCGTCACGAGACCGGAATTGAACAGCGGCACCGGAAAAATGCAGCTGGCGGCGCCGCCCTGCCCGACCGGGTCGCGGCAGAGGAGGCCGCGATGACCAGCGGAGAACCGAAACCGGGCGCCGGCAGCGGCGATCGTCCGGCCATTCTGGTCACCGGCGGCGCCGGCTATATCGGCTCGCATTGCTGCAGGGCGCTGGTGGCGGCCGGTTACCAACCGGTGGTCTACGACAACTTCTCGACCGGCCATCGCAGCTTCGTCGCCGGCCCGCTGGTGGTCGGCGACCTGCTGGACAAGGCTGCGCTGGCGCACGCCTTCGCGCAGCATCCGATCGTCGCGGTCATGCATTTCGCGGCCGCGAGCCTGGTCGGCGAGTCCGTGGCCGATCCGCGGAAGTATTACCTGAACAATGTCGTCGGCACGCTGTCGCTGCTGGACGCCATGCGTGACGCCGGCTGCGGTCGCCTGGTGTTTTCCTCGACCGGCGCGGTCTATGGCAATGCCGACAGCAGGGCATTGCCGGAGAGCTATGCCTGCGCACCGATCAACCCCTACGGCGCGTCGAAGTGGATGATCGAGCGCATGGTCGCCGATTATCGCAGCGCCTACCGGCTGCAGGCTTTCTGCCTGCGCTATTTCAATGCCAGCGGCGCCGACGCGGCGGGCGGGATCGGCGAACTGCGCGATCACGAAACCCATCTCATTCCCCGCGCCATGATGGCGCTGCAGGGGCATATCACCGACTTCGCGGTGTTCGGCGACGACTATGACACGCCCGACGGCACCGCGATCCGCGACTATATCCACGTCACCGACCTGGCGGCGGCGCACCTGCTGGCGCTGCAGCGGCTGATGCAGGGAGATCGCGGCGACACCTTCAATCTCGGTACCGGCGCCGGCTTTTCGGTCCGCGAAATCCTCAGCGCCATCGCAGCCGAGACCGGCCGCCAGGTGCCGCACGCCGTCAAGCCGCGCCGCGCCGGCGATCCGACCTATCTGGTCGCCGATCCCACCGCGGCGCGCGAAAAACTGAAATTCCAGCCCGCGCATTCGGATCTCGCCACCATCGTCCGGACCGCGTGGGCATGGCACCAGCAGGCCCACCCGCTGCTGGCTTCGCAGCGGCCCGGCGCGCTGCAGCGGCCATAGCGCCGGCCAGGCGGCTGGCGGCTGGCAGCGAGCGCTGGATCGGACGAGAAGCTCGAAGCCGCCGCGCGGCGTGCAGTTGCGCCGAACTCAAACCCCGCCCGCGGCACGCGCATGCGATCAGCTTGCACCGCGGCAACCAGACCGGCTAGCATGCCGGGATCAGACCGGCTTGCGACTGCGCTGACGGAGGAAACATGACAACCCCCAATCGGCCATGGCGATACGTCGTGGTCGCAATGTTGTTCGGTTCCATGTTGAGCATCAGTTCCGCGGCCGAACTCAATCCCGCCGCGGTGATCTACAAGCTTCCGGACCAGATTCCATGGAGTCCGGTCGACGCCCGCGGCGCGCAAAGCGCGGTCGTTGTCGGCGATCCGGCCAAACCCGGTTTCTATGTCGTCTACAACAAATGGACCAAGGGCAATCACTTTAGCCGTCCACATTTTCATCCCAACGACCGTTACATTGTCGTGCTGCAGGGCACCTGGTGGGTGGGCTCCGGCCCGAAATTCGACCCCGCCAACACCACCCCGATGCCCGCCGGCAGCTTCGTCACGCATTTCGGCAAGCAGGTACACTGGGACGGCGCCAAGGACGAGGACGCCGTGCTGCTGATCATGGGCGAAGGTCCGGCGACGGCAACCGAGGCGGAAGAAAAATAGCCCCGGACGACGAACTGGCTGCATGCCGGCTCCGCCGGGCGGCGGCGAAGGCGGGGCGGCGACGGCGTGAGCTCCAATCCATATTGGCTGCGATCGCGAAGCCGGCTAACGTCGGCGGACTGGAGGGATCGATGCATCAGGCCGCAAAGCTGCAATTCGAGCGCGTGGTGCGCGAATTCGTTCGATGGCGCGCGGTGCCGGAGCAGGAGCGGTCGCCGGCCCCGGCGTGGTGGTGGGGTCCGGCGTT